>Ga0335072_10003043_pt1 | contig 25502 bp, 19 predicted proteins | sample Lox_Sample_21_FD_206725 | JGI IMG/M metagenome (GOLD analysis project Ga0335072, IMG submission 206725) | Soil microbial communities from Loxahatchee National Wildlife Refuge, Florida, United States - Lox_Sample_2.1 | ecosystem: Environmental > Terrestrial > Soil > Wetlands | place: USA...
GTCCAACCATGAACCCATAGTGACCTATAAGTCACCACCAAGCCGAGACCAACCAAAGATCGGAAGGACACGGCCTAAGCGCCCAGGTAGGCGAGGACCGCCAGGACGCGCCGGTTGTCGTCATCGGAGGGCTGAAGGTCAAGCTTGCCGAAGATCGACGCGGTGTGCTTGGCCACGGCCCGCTCGGTGATGACCATGCGCTGGGCGATCGCGGCGTTGGACCGGCCCTCGGCCATCAGCGCGAGCACCTCGCGCTCGCGCGGGCTGAGCGCCGACAGGCTGCCGACCCCGGTGTTGCGGGCCAGCAGCCGGGAGATCACCTCAGGGTCCATCGCGGTGCCGCCGGCGGCGACGCGGCGGACCGCGTCCACGAACTGGCCGCTGTCGAGCACCCGGTCCTTCAGCAGGTAGCCAATGCCGCCCGATCCCTCGGCCAGCAGCTCACGGGCGTACAGCTGCTCCACGTACTGGGAAAGGACAAGGACAGGAAGGCCAGGATGGGCCTTGCGGGCCCGCAGGGCGGCCCGCAGGCCCTCGTCGGTGAAGGTGGGCGGCAGCCGGACGTCCACGATCGCCACCCCGGGCCGGTCCTGGCTGACGGCCGACAGCAGGTCGTCGCCGTTGTCCACGGCCGCGGTCACGTCAAGGCCGTGCGCCTGCAGCATCCTGGTCAGGCCATCGCGCAGCAGGAACAGGTCCTCGGCTATGACAACCCGCACGGGATCTCCAGGGTCACCGTGGTCGGGCCGCCCGGTGGGCTGGTGACCGCGAGCACCCCGTCGAACGCGGCCACTCGCCGCTCGATCCCCGTCAGCCCCGAGCCGCCCGATGGGTCCGCCCCACCCCGACCGTCATCGGCCACCGAGATCTTCAGCATGGTGCCATCGTGCCTGATGTCGATCCACGCCTGGCCGGCCTGGGCGTGCTTGGCCACGTTGGCGACAAGCTCGCTGACGGCGAAGTAGGCCGCCGACTCGATGGGCGCGGACGGGCGGGCGGCCCGGTCCAGGTCGCTGGCCAGGTGAACGCGCACCGGGGCGTCGAGCGCCAGCGCCCTGACCGCCTCGGCCAGGCCCCGGTCGGCGAGCACCGGCGGGTGGATGCCGCGGACCAGCTCACGCAGTTCCCGCAAGGCCCGGGCGGAGTTGTCGCGCGCCTCGATGAGCAGCGCCCGCGCCGCCCGCGGATCGGTATCGACCAGCTGGCCCGCCGCGTCCAGCGTCATGCCCATCGCCACCAGCCGGGCCTGCGCGCCGTCATGCAGGTCACGCTCAATCCGGCGGATCTCCGCCGCACCCGCGTCGATGGTCTCGGTCCTGGTCTGCGACAGGTGCCTGACCCGCTGCTCGAGCTCGGCGGTGCCGGCCGGGCCGAGCAGCAAGCTGGCCAGCGTGCCGTGGGCGCGCAGCAGCCAGGGCGCCACGTACAGGCTGACCGCGGTGATCGCGGTGCCGGCGATCAGCAGTGACGGCGTGCTGTTGCCCGGGTAGGTGGGCGGCGGTATCTCGGGCAGCACACGAGAGCCGATGAACACGACCAGGCCGACGACCACCCCGACGGCCGAGGCCAGCAGGACGACCCCGCTCACGCCGCCCACCGCCAGCCACGCCAGGTCCCGGCGCGCCGCCGGCTCGCGGCGCAGCCGCGCGATGGCCCGCCAGTGACCCGGCCCGGTCGGCTCCGTACGGTACGGCACGGCGATCGGCACCCCGCACCATCGCGCCGACAGCCACCTGGTCAGGTTGGCCAGCGGCCGGACGCTCCTGGCCGCCAGCGGGGCCAGGCCGGCCCATCCGGCGACGCTCGCCGCGGCCACCACCAGACCCAGCCAGAACCGCGAGTGGTGGTGACCATGGGCAGCGACGGCCAGCGGGATGCCGATGGCGACGGCTGGGCCGGCGACGATCAGCAGGACCAGGGCGAGCCCGCCCAGCGCGAGCGCGGCCAGGGCCAGGCAGTGGAGCACCGCGAGTCCGCCATACCGCGGCGGGGGATTTCGCACGTTCATGGTCTCAGTCTGGCCCCGCCGGGCCGGGCTGGCAGTGGCGCTACCCACCCAGTTCGCCGGGTGTACCTAAGCCCCCCATCGCTACAGTGCCTGGCGGACGCGATCACCTGGACGGGTCTTCGTTCCGCGTTGGGTTGCCGTTGACCTGGACATCACCGCACTGACATGAACATTGTCAATCATCAACGGGCAATTCCGGGGGGACACCGACATTGGAGGAACATCGCATGCGACGAAAAGCGCTAGCGCACGGCTGGCGGACACGCGCGGCCACGGCCGCGGGGCTAGCCGCGCTCGGCCTGGCCGGCCTGCAATCGGGCCCCGCCCTCGCCGCGCAGGCCGCCGCGCCAGCGGCCGCGCCCGGCGGCCCGGCGGGCAGCACCAGCTGGCTGCCGGCCACGCCGGCCAGCTGGCCGCTGGTGGTGGACTCCGCGCGCACGCCCACCCAGACGATCACCTCCGGCGTCACCCAGTACTCGCAGACCCTGGACACGGTGGCAGGCCGCCAGCACGCCCAGATCATGAACGTCGACCTGGCCAGCAAGAACGTCCAGGTTCGCGCGGTCGAGGCGGGCAACGCGGTCATCGATCCGGCCGACGAGACGGTCAAGTCGATGGGCACGAGGACCGGCGCGGTCGCCGGCATCAACGGCGGGTACTTCGACATCAACGCCTCCGGGCAGCCCACCGGCGGCTCGGTCGTTGACGGCCAGATCTACAAGTCCCCGCCCACCGGCTACAACGCCGAGCTTTCCGTGCTGTCCGACGGCACGATGAAGATCGGCCAGGAGAACTTCTCGGGGACGATCACCGACGGATCGCAGACCGAGCCGCTGACCTCGGTCAACATCCCCGCCGACGCGGCGGCCGGCAAGATCACCGAGGTCACCCCGGTGCTCGCCACGGCCGCGCAGTCGCTGACGGCGGCCGCCACGCTGGTCAGCGGCACGCTGACCGCAGCCGGCGGGAGCCAGACGCTGACCGTCACCAGCGTGCAGGCGGGCATCAAGTCCCTGCCGGTGCCCGCCGCGGGAACGGCCGGGCTGCTCGGCTCGGGCGCCGGCGGCACCTGGCTAGCCGACAGTGTCCACGTCGGCGACACGGTCGCGATCAGCGCGGGCTTCGGCGCCGATAGCGTCGCCCAGCTCATCACGGCGCCGACCCAGCTGATCAAGGACGGGCAGGCCTACGCCGACCCGACCGGCCAGCCGCCGTCCGGCACCAACCCGGAGACGGCCGTCGGCATCAGCCAGGACGGCAAGCACGCGATCTTCGTGACCCTTGACGGTGAGCTCGGCGAGTCCGTCGCGGAGGGCGTGACTCCCAGCGAGGTCACGGGCTACCTTCTTGCCCACGGCGCCTACAACGCGGTGCTGCTCGACGGCGGCGGCTCGACCGAGATGGACGCCCGGCTCCCGGGCAGCACCGGGCTGAGCGTGCTCAACACGCCCTCCGACGGGTCCGAGCGGCCCGTCGCCAACGGCCTGTTCGTCTACTCCACCGCAACCTCGGCCGGCCCGGCCACCAAGGTCACCGTCAATGGCGGGCAGACCGTGGAAACCCTGCCGGGCGCCACGATCCCGGTCGCCGCGTACGCGACCGACGCCAACGCCAACCCGGCCGCGGGAACGGTGACCGCCACCGTGGTCCCCAGCTCCCTCGGCACCTGGTCCGACGGCCAGTTCACGGCCAGCCGGGCCGGAACGGGCGAGCTGATCGCCCGCGACGGCAAGGCCTGGTCCATGCAGCGGATCGACGTGGTCACGAAGCTGGACTCACTGACCGTCTCGCCCGCACAGCCCGACCTCAACAACGGCCAGGCCCAGCAGCTCACGCTGAGCGGGACGGCGTCCAACGGGTCGGCGGTGCAGATCCCGGCCCAGGCGGCGACCTGGTCTGTCGCCAGTGCCTCGCTCGGCGCCGTCTCGGCCAGCGGACTTTTCACCGCCGCCGCCAGTGGCGGGGGCCTGACCAGCGTCACCGCGACGGTGGGCGGCAAGAGCGCGTCCGCCAGCGTGGCCGTCGGCAGCGTCGGCACGGTCATTGATGACATGAGCGATGTCGGCAACTGGTCAATGTCAACGACCAACGGCGCCACGGCGACCATGACCGAGGCGCCAGGTGTAGTGCCGGCCGGCGATACCGCCAGCGGGTCAATGCAGTTCAGCTACAACTTCCCGGCGGGCTCTGGGGTCAAGCAGGTCGTGTTCTGGCCCAACCAGGGAGACGAGATCACCGCTAACTCCGCCGGGCAGGACCCGACGGGGATCGGCATGTGGATCAAGGGCGCCGGGACCGGCCCCGAGCTGGCCGAGTCCTACCTCGACGTCGACGGGAAGGCGACCACGCTCTACCCGACGACGATCACCTGGCAGGGCTGGCAGTTCGTGATCTGCCAGCTGCCGGCGGGGATGAACTTCCCGCTGTCGATCAACTTCCTCGACCTGCTGACGATCTCCAACACCACCGACTACAAGGCCACGATCAACATCGCCGACCTGGAGGCGCTGTACTCACCGCGGCCGCCGGCTACCGCGGCGTACGTGGCCATCCCGAAGAACCCGTCCTGGCTGCGGTATGAGGAGAGCTCGTCGGACTTCTCCGCCGGGGGTAACACGATCCTGGCCGGCGGCGACGCCAACCTGCTCGCCGACGATCCCGGCTCGGCCGGCGCGAACGTGATCGCGGCCATCGCCAAGCGGCTGCCGACCCTCGCCCCCCAGGCCCAGCCGGACGTGGTGCAGGCGACCGGCGACATGTCCGGCGACGGGCTGCTGCCCGACCTGGCGTACGCCAAGTCCGAGCTGGCCAGCCTCGGCCTGACCTACCACGACGCGGTCGGCGCGGGCGAGATCAGCCAGGGGGCGAACGCGGAGAACGCGGACTTCAGCCAGGTGCTCGGCGACACGCACTACGCCTACACCGACGGGGCCGCGAACGTCATCGTCACCGACAGCGCCCACGGCGGGCTGCTCGCGTCCGACGCCTACCAGGTGCCGGCCGTCTCGTCGCAGTACCCCTGGCTCGTCCAGGAGCTGTCCGACAACACCTCGCCGGTGGTCGTCGTGACGACGCAGGAACCTGCCTACGACCCGCACGCCCCGGCGAGCAGCCAGTTCGCCGACCGCTGGGAAGCGCAGATGTACCTGCAGCTCGTCGACCGCTACCAGCAGACGCATCCCCGCGCCCACGTGGTGATGCTCTACGGGCAGGCCCGCGGGTTCGCCGAGCAGATCCTGAACGCGCAGGGACACGTGGTAAGCCCAGGTCAGGGCATCCCGCAGCTCACGGTAGCCGACCTGGGCGCTGCGGCCTCCGCGCCGGCTGACCAGGGCGGCTTCGTCAACTTCGCCCTGCTGCACGCCACCGCCAGTGGCGGCCTGCAGTTCACCGTGGAGCCCGTGCTCGCCTCGATCGCCGTCACCGCGCCGTCCGGCCCGCTCACGGCGGGCACGAGCGGCACGCTGACCGCGACGGGGACGACCGTTGGCGGCGACAACACCCCGGCCATCACGATGCCGATCGCCGATCCCGCCTCGCACGCCTGGAGCTCAGGCAACGCGACGGTGGCCTCGGTCAACGCCGACAGCGGCGTCGTGTCGGCGCACCGGCCGGGAACGGCCACGATCTCGGTAACCAGCGGCGGCGTCACCGCCTCGGTGACCGTGACGGTCAGCCGGTGACGCGCTGACCTGACAGCAGCGGAGGCGCGGGCCATTCTTCACCGGCCCGCGCTATCCGCGCCATCCGCGGCGCCCGCCGGATATGGCTGTATCTCGGGCGGACTGCGCCACTCCTTCCCAGTAGACCCTTGCGCTGGTCGGGAGGTTCCGGTGACAGTACTGTCCAAGGCCAGGTATGCGCTGGCGGCGATCCGCATCGCTACTGGCTCGCTCGCGCTGGTGGCCCCGTCGGTGATCATCAAGCGATTTGGCGAAGACCCGGATAAGGACGCGGCGGCCATTTATGGCCTGCGGCTATTCGGTGTCCGCACCGTTCTGATTGGCGCGGACCTGATCAGGGAGCAGGGCCAGCCCCTCGATCACAGCATCAGGCAGGCCGTCATCATCCACGCGAGCGACACGGTGACGGCCGCCACGCTGGGGACCTCCGGGCGGCTGCGGCCCCAGATGGCCGTGCCGATCACCCTCATCTCCGCGCTCAACACCGCGCTGGCGATCGCCGCGTGGCGCTCCAGCCGGGGCGAGGAAAAGTCGTGACCGCCGAGCCGGGCCGTGGGCCCGGCCCGTCCTTCGACTACATCGTCGTCGGCTCGGGCGCGGGCGGCGGCCCGCTCGCCGCCCGGCTGGCGGAGGGCGGCATGCGCGTCCTGCTGCTCGAGGCCGGCGAGCAGGGCGCGGCCGGCCCCGACAGTGACGACTACGCGGTCCCCGTCTTTCATGGCCTGGCGACCGAAGATCCGGGGACGAGCTGGGAGTTCTTCGTACGCCACTATGCCGACCTGAAGCAATCGCAGCGGGACAAGAAATACGTGGCCGCCCGCGACGGCGTCTTCTACCCGCGGGCCGCGGCGCTCGGCGGCTGCACCGCCCACAACGCGATGATCACCGTGTACCCGCACGCCGAGGACTGGGATTCGATCGCCGCGCTGACCGGCGATCAGTCCTGGGCCGCCACGAGCATGCGCGCCTACTTCGAGCGGCTCGAAGACTGCGGCTACTGGCCGCGGCCGTGGAAGCGGCCCGCGAACCCGCTGCTAGCGGCTCTGGTCACGCATCTGCCGCTGCTCTCGCAGCGATACAAGAACGAGGCCAGGCACGGCTTCGATGGCTGGCTGGGCACCTCGCTGGCCGAACCCACGCTCGCGGTCGCGGATGACCAGATACGGAAGATCCTCCTCGACGCGGCGGCCGGGAACCTCGAGGACTTCCTCGGCCGTCCGCTTGACCCCCTTGAGGGCCTGGGCGGCTGGGTCGATCCCAACGACTGGCGCGTCCGCGGCCTGCCTGAAGGGCTGTGGCAGATCCCCCTGGCGGTGCGCGCGGGCCACCGTAACGGGAGCCGCGAGCGGATACGCGACGTGGCCGCTCGCTTCCCCGCCCGGCTGGAGGTCCGCACCGGATGCCTGGTCACCCGGGTGCTGCTCGATGAGGGCCGCGTCGCGACCGGCGTGGAGTACATCGACGCCGCGCACGCCTACGGCTGTGACCCGCACCCAGCCGGCGGCCCCCTGCCCCCCAGGCAGCAGGCCTACGCCACCCGGGAGGTGGTGCTGGCCGGCGGGGCGTTCAACACGCCCCAGCTGCTGAAGCTGTCAGGCATCGGGCCGCGCGAGGAGCTGGAGCGGTTCGGCATCCCCGTCCGGCTCGAGCTTCCAGGAGTCGGACAGGGCCTGCAGGACCGCTACGAGGTGGGTGTCGTCAGCAAGCTGACACGGGACTTCTCGCTGCTGCGCGGAGACCGGTTCCGGCCCCCTGGGCCGGGGGAGCAGCCCGACCCAGGCTTGCGTGAGTGGCAGGCGCAAGGCAAGGGCATCTACGCCACCAACGGCGCCCTCGTCGGGATCATCAGGCGCTCCCGTCGCGAGCTGCCAGCGCCTGACCTGTTCGTCTTCGGCCTGCCCGCTCGGTTCGAGGGGTACTACCCCGGTTACTCGGCCGAGCTGGAGTGGCACCACGACTACTTCACCTGGGCCGTGCTCAAGGCGCACACCATCAACCGGGCCGGCACGGTGCTGCTCCGCTCCGAGGACCCGCGCGACCCGCCGAGTGTCGACTTCCACTACTTCGACGAGGGCACTGACACGGAGGGCACCGACCTGGATGCCGTCGTGGACGGCGTGCAGATCGCGCGGGACGTCATGCGGCGGGCCGGCGACCTCTTCGCGGAAGAGGTCTGGCCGGGCCCGTCCGTGCAGACCCGCGAGCAGATCCGCGACTGGGTGCGCGATCAGGCCTGGGGCCATCACGCATCGTGCACGTGCCCCATCGGGCCGGCTAGCGACCCGGCTGCCGTGGTCGACAGCCGCTTCCGGGTCCACGGAGCGCGGCGGCTGCGCATCGTGGACGCGTCCGTGTTCCCCCGTATCCCCGGGTTCTTCATCGTCACCTCGGTCTACATGCTGGCGGAAAAGGCGAGCGACGTCATTCTCTCCGACGCCCGACCCTGAAAGGCCAGTGCTGAAAGGGGCAATAAATGCCAAGCCAGGAGCAACCCCAGCCACAGCGCTACCGCGTCACGCCGTTCTGGAAGATCTACGACGGGATATCGCAGGCAATCGACCGCTGGATCGGCTGGCCCAGCCTGCCCACGCCCATCGGCCTGCTCGTGCTGATCGGCCTGCGCAATATCCTGCGCCAGCGCAACCTGTACGACACGTCCTCGCTGCCAGCGCAGGACCCCGTGCAGCCGGGGCCGTTCGCCACCGCCGCGCTGAGCGGGCGCGCCGCTGACGGTTCCTACAACGACCTAGGGCAGCCGACCATGGGCATGGCCGGCACCCGGTTCGGCCGCAACATACCGCTGTCCGAGGCGTACCAGGAATCGCCAGCCGCGATGCTGTCGCCCAATCCCCGGGTCGTCAGCCGCGAGCTGCTGACCCGCGAGACGTTCCAGCCCGTGACGATCATCAACCTGCTCGCCGCCGCGTGGATCCAGTTCATGGTCAAGGACTGGTTCAGCCACGGCGAGGGCGACCCGGCCCACACCTACGAGCTGCCGCTGGCTAGCGACGACCCGTGGCCGCAGCCGCCGCTCACGGTGCTGAAGACGCTCCCCGACGCGACCCGGCCGCCCGGCAGCGAAGGCCCCCAGACGTACATCAACCACGAGACGCCCTGGTGGGATGGCTCGCAGATCTACGGCGGCGGCATCGACCCGATGGACAAGCTGCCGCGCCGGACCGGCACCGACGGCAAGCTGATCATCGGGCCCGACGGCAGGCTGCTGCTCCCCGACGACCCGGCGGTCAGCCCGGACCGGGTGCCCGGGTGGTGGCTGGGCCTGGAGATGATGTTCACGCTGTTCGTCCTTGAGCACAACGCGGTGTGCGACACGCTGAAGCGGGTCTACCCCGGCTGGACCGACGAGGAGCTCTACCAGCGCGCCCGGCTCATCATCGCGGCCCTCATCGCGAAGATCCACACCGCCGAGTGGACCCCGGCCATCATCGCCCACCCGACCACGGTCGCGGCCCTGCACGCCAACTGGTGGGGAATCGCCGGGCAGAAGATCCGCCAGACCTTCGGGCGGATCAGCAGCAGCGAGGTCATCAGCGGCATCCCGGGCAGCGCCACCGACCAGTTCGGCGTGCCGTACTCACTCACCGAGGAGTTCTCGATCGTCTACCGGATGCACCCGCTCGTTCCCGACGACTACACGTTCCGGTCGGTGGCCGACGACGCGGAGCTGCAGCAGTGCACGTTCCGTGAGATCGCCGGCCCGTCCGCCCATGAGATGACGGGCAAGCTGGCGCTGCGGGACCTGTTCTACAGCTTCGGTATCTCCTATCCCGGCGCCCTCAGCCTCAACAACTACCCGCGGTTCCTGCAGGAATTCCAGCGGCCCGACAACGACCGGCTGATGGACCTGGCCGCCACCGACATCCTGCGCACGCGCGAGCTCGGCGTGCCCCGCTACAACGAGTTCCGTCGCCTTCTGCACCTCAAGCCGGCGCAGTCCTTCCAGGAGCTGGCCGGCGACGAGGCGACCGCGGCCAGGCTCAGTAGCGTCTACGGCGGCGACATCGACCGCGTCGACACGATCATCGGAATGTTCGCCGAGAAGAAGCCCGAGGGCTTCGGCTTCTCCGACACCGCCTTCCGCATCTTCATCCTGATGGCGTCCAGGCGCCTCAACAGCGACAGGTACTTCACCGCCGACTTCACCACCGAGATGTACACGCAGGTGGGGATGAACTGGGTGCAGGACACCACCATGGTCGACGTGCTGCTGCGGCACTACCCGGAACTGCGGCCGTCCATGCGCGGCGTCACCAACGCCTTCCAGCCGTGGATGAAGGTGACCGGCACATGAGCGCCACCGCGGGGCCGCGGCGCTGGGCCATCTGCTGCTCGGGCGGCGGCATCCGGTCAGCGGCCTACTGCCTGGGCGCCCTGCAGCGACTGGAACGCGACGACTTCCTCGACAAGACCGCGGTGATCATCGGCGTGTCCGGCGGCAGCTACATCGCGGCCTCCCGCGCCCTGGTGGCGCACGGCCTCGCCGGCGCTGACGAGCAGCCGGAGGCAGGCCTGCGCCCTTACCAGCCAGGCACGCCGGAAGAGCAGCACCTGCGCCGCAACACGAGGTACGTGGCGCCGGACGCCAAGACGCTGCTGGCCGGGGTGCTGACCCTGCTGCTCGGCGTCGCGGTCACGCTGGTCCTCGTCCTGGCCCCGGTCTTCGCGGTGGCCCACGTGTGGGGCTGGATCCTGCGCGCGACGGGGACGCTGACGTACGCCAGCGCGACGACCCGCGCTGGCGCGGCGCACTGGACGGCCTCCGTGACCGCGCCCAGCTGGTATGCCTGGCCGGTCATCGTCGCCGGGGGGACGCTGGTCGTCTTCCTGTGCTTCTGGGCGAGCCTGGCCCCCGACTCCCGCGGGCGAGACGGCCACAGCCAGAAGCTGGCCAAGGCGCTGGGCTGGGGCGCGTTCCTCAGCTTCGCGCTGGCGCTGGCGATGCTCGCCGTGCCCGAGCTGATCGCCTGGGTGTCTACGGTGCCCTCGCTGCAGACCGTGCTCGACGACCTTGGCCTCGGGCAGGGCGCCGCCTGGACGCCGGCCGCGCTGGCCGGCTTCGCCATGGCCGCGGTGGCGGTGGCGCAGTCCGCGCAGATGGGCCTGGCCAAGTTCAACGCGCTCAAGGCGCAGCTGGGCGACCTCACGTCCACGGGGACGCCGGGCACCTCTCCCGGGCTCGCCGCCACCATCAGCAGTTACGTCCGCGAGATGCTCCTGCCCTGGCTGGCCAGCGCCCTGATCGTGGCGATCGGCTTCATCGCCGCCGTGCACTGGGTGAAGGACGGCGCGGCCGCCGGGTTCGGCGCGGGGCAGGCCGGGCTGGTCATCGGCGCCCTCGCGGTCATGCTGGCCGCTCGCTTCGCGACCGACGTCAACCGGATATCCCTGCACGACATCTACCGCTGGCGGCTGACCAGCGCCTACGGCGTGGAGCGCGCGACCGCCGCGAGGGACGGGGGGAAGGCGCCGTCAGGGACGAGGTACGCCCCCGGAGTCCGCTTGTCCGACCTGCGCGACGAGCGGCCGCCCCTGGTCTTGTGCACGACGGCCAACATCAACGCCGAGCGGGAGGTTCCCGCCGGGCGCGGCGGGGTGAGCTTCACCTTCGACGCCCGCCATGCCACCCTGCGCGGGCTCGATCCCCGCCAGGCGGTCCAGGCGGACATCGCCGACTATGAGGCCCTGGTGGGCAAGCGCCGGCTCACGCTGTTCGACGTGTCCGCCATCAGCGGGGCGGCCTTCTCCCCGCTGATGGGGGCGGCGACCCAGCAGGCGCACCGGATCTTGTTCACGGCGACTGGCCTGCGCCTCGGCGTCTGGCTGCCGCATCCGGCCATTGTCGCCGCCGCCAGTGAGGTGCTCAAGAATCAGGGTCATAACGAAGACGCCCCCTCGGTCCGACGGGCGCTGCGCTGGCTCGGGCTGTTGTGCTGGTACCTGCTGCCGCACCCGGCGTGGGGTCCGAAGGACACCCGGCGGACGGAGCGGGAGGCCCGGCTGTGGTCGCTCGTCCTGCGGCTGAGAAGGGCCGACAAGCGATGGCCGGGATTGCTCGGAGTCCTGCTGTACCGTGCCTTGCAGCCCACGCTCGGCATGCTGTACGCGGAGGCCGCCGGGCACACCAGCTACCGGTCCACCTGGATGTGCGTCACCGACGGCGGACACTACGACAACCTGGGCCTCGTCGAGGCGCTGCAGCGCCGGGAGGACATGGGCATCACCCACGTTCTCGTGCTCGACGCCAGCGGTGACCAGGCGGACACCTTCTTCACCCTCGGCGGGGCGATCGCGCTGGCCCGGTCCGACGCGGCAACGGAGATCGACCTGGACCCCACGACGATGATCTACCCGCTGGCCTCCGGCATGTCGGGCCTGCTCCAGGGGGAAGTGGTGCGCCCGTGGGCGACCGGAACCATCACCAAGCCAGCGGGCCTGCCGCCCAACTCGATTGTGGTGTGCAAGCTCGGCTGGTGGAAGAGCGCGCCGTGGGACGTCTGCGCCTACGCCGCGGGCCATAGCAGCTACCCGACCGAGTCCACCCTGGACCAGCTGTATGACGTCGCGGAGTTCGACGCCTACCGGCAGCTGGGGTGGTCCGCCGTCGAGGAGGCCATCGCGGAGGACAAGCTCGCCCCGGACGTCACGGCGCGCCCGGCCGAGCCTCCCGCGGCCCCAGTGGCCGGCGCCATCGCCGTGCCGTCGCAGCCCGCCTCGGCCGCGGGCCCCGTCATCGAGGCTGCTGGCCGGCGTGGTCCTTGAGCGCGAGCAGGGTGCGCGTGCTCTCCTTGCGGAAGGCGCGAACCAGCAGCGGCTGCACGAGCCGCAGCGACCGGGGAATCTCTAGCCGCACGATCCGCGTCACGTGGGTCGAGCTAGTGCCCGGCGTGAGCGTGTAGGCCACCGTCACGTCGATGGTGGCGGCGTGCAGCCGCAAGGTCATCGGCTGGTGGAAGGTGACCTTCGCCGGCGGCTCGAACTGCGTGACCGTCCCGTTCCTGGTACCGAACGGGTCGGACTCGCGGTAACGCGTGCCGAGGGCGACAGGACCGGCCGACAGCAGGGTCGTGCCGCGAAACGACGAGGAGCGCGGCAGCCAGCGATCCTGGCCGCCGAAGTCGGTGATCAGGCTGAAGATCTTCTCGGGCGGGCCGTCAATGTCGGCGTAAAGGACGAGCTCGGTCACCGCGCACCGCGGTGATGGTGGTAGAGGGCCTCGCCGCGCGCGGCGGAGTCAGCGTATTCCGCCTGCGCGATCGCCTGCCAGCGGTCCGCCCGCTCGTCATCGCCGCGCTCGCGGTGCACCTCGCCGAGGGCCTCGGCCAGGTCGGGGCGCCCGGTGCGCGCGCGCAGGCCCGCGAGGACAGCCGCGGCCTCATCGAGCCGGCCCCGCTGGCGGTGCAGCCGGGCCACGCGGGACTCCACGAGCCAGTAGCCGGGGAACGCGGCGGCCGCCACCCGCAGGTGGGCCGCCGCGGCCTCGTGATCGCCCGCGGCGGCGGCCAGGTCGCCGCGTGCGGCTCGCACCCACGCGAAGGCGCTCATCTGCTTGGCGGTCAGCTCATCTTCGGCCCTGACGTACAGGGCGTCGGCTGCCTCCTGGTCGCCGAGTGCCGTCCGCACGAGGGCCAGGCTGGCCAGTGCCTGCCAGCTGGGATCAGCCAGCAAGGCCCGGGCCAGGCAGTCCTCGGCCTGCGGGTACTGGCCGAGCTGCTCCAGGGCCGCGCCGCGCAGCTCAAGGCCGGCCGGGGACCCGGCGAGCGCGGGCTCGACGTCCAGCCGGGCCAGGGCCGCGTCCGGCTGGTGCATGTCGAGGTCGGCGCCGGCCCGCAGGTAGCACAAGTCAGGCCAGTCCGGGTAACGCCGCAGGGCCGCGGTCACCGCCTGGTCGGCGTCCCGAAGCTCGTCCAGGACGCCGGACAACCGGGCGTGCCGCAGCCGCAGGTAGGCGCGCCGGGTCGCCGCGTCAGCGCCCTCGGTGCCGGCCAGCGCGGCAATGGCCTCACCGAGACGCTGGAGCTCGTCCCCGCAGGTGGCGACGAGCGCCTTGGTCACCATGGCTCGGCGAGGTAGGGGAAGTGCGGCAGGAAGTCCTTGTCGTTCTTCAGCGGGTTCGGTGAGGTCTTCGGCATGACCGGCGCGGCGTCCCACAGGGCCTGGTCGGAGAGCGTCTCCACGTGGTAGGCCGAGCCGTCGGCGGCGGCCGACTCCATGTCGAGGAACAGGGACAGGAACCGGTTGGCCACCTGGTCCTCGAGCCGGCGGCCGAAGGGCCACGTTCCGGTGGTATCCATGTCCAGGGCGCAGACATTGGGCACGAATATCTCGAACGGCCGCCGCAGCGGAATGCCGAGCTGACGTCGGTCCCAGCTGTCGTCGGGCATCCTGAGTCGCTGGAAGATAACCTGGCGCGCCCGCGGAAAGGCCTCGATCGCCGAGTGATAAACGCGATGCACGGGCACCGGCGCGCCCCCGGTGTCAAAGGAGCACCTGAGCCCGAGCGCGGTGACGGACGGGCCGAATCCCCAGCCGAGGTGGGCCAGCCGCTTGACGAAGTGCGGCGCCAGCCAGAAGTTGTTCGCGCCGAGCTGCCGGTTGTTTTCCCGCTCGGAAAGCCCGGCATCGGCGAAGGGCTGGCCCACCGTGTCGACGAGCTTGTAGCCGTCCAGCTGCTTGTCGCGGTAGTCAGCGCCGAGAAACGCGAGCGGGTGCTCGTGCCAGATGGGGTGATCGGGAATCCCGGGGACCTTGCGTGACGCCTTGCGCACCCAGCTCTCGCCCCAGATGTCGACGATGCGGTCCACCTCGGGCCGGCGGGTAATGAATTGCAGCGGCATTTCAAGGATGATCGCGTTCACGTTCTGGCCGGCCCGGGCGTCCCGGCCATCATAGACAAAACGGTAGTTGCCAGCGGCGTCCTTCTTGAAGCTATTGCCGCTCCACTCATAGGGACCTGGCGGCAGGTCGAGCTTGATGCCCCAGCCGAGGTCAGGGACGGCCGGATTGTAGTTGAAGAGGTCGTTCCCCTCCAGCTCGAGCAGTGTCTTCGGGATCGGCAGCTCGCGCAGGTCCGGTCGGGTGGACGGCACGTGGTAAAACTGCGGCGCGTAGTTGATGGACCGGAAGAATCCGGGCAGATCATTGAAGAACGCGTCGTCGCGGCCGCCGATGAAGGCGTCGACCGCAAGCCCGTCGGCGGCCTTGATCGTTGTGACCTCACCCACCGGCACAGTGGCCATGAAGCTGCCACCGGGGAAGTCGTGGAATGTGACCGTGGCCTGGCCCCGCTCGTCGACGGTCACCCTTATTTCCATCGCGCTTTCCGCGCCGAAGTAAGTTCCCCGGACTCCGTCAATGTAGCGGCGCAGCGTTTCCAGGTCGCGGGGCTCGTCACTTGTCACGGCGGCCCGGGGATGCGAGTACATCCGGAGCCGGTAAAGCATATCGGTGTCGAAGACTCCGGTGCTGGGCACGGAAGCGAATGTAAGCGCGACTACGACGCGGTCGCCCTGACTGTCGTCAGGGCCAGGGAAGCCAAACATGTCGTAAACGTCGGCAGCGCTCGGATCTATATCGGAGAATATCGAGTTAACGGCGTTCGGATCATTGTGGTCTGCCATCGGAAGCCCCTCGTCCCGCATCCCACCGCTGTTTAGAACACTCAACCAAGTCTACGGCGAGGTGTCAACGGCACTGGCTGGATGGCACTATTCCTTGTAAGTGCCAGCCGCCTCAATTATCACGCCAGCACCGCCTGGAGTCGGGGTTCATCCGGCCTTGACGCCGACCCCGCCCCAGAGCGTGGTCGGGGTGGCGGCCTCCTGCTCCGAGCCCGGACGCCATTCACTGACCCGCACCACCCCCGGCTCAAGCAGCCGCAACCCGTCGAACAGCCCCGTCACCTCGTCGCGGGTCCGGGCCGCGTGGTGATCACCGGGCAGGTGCCGGTTGAGCACCTCCTCGAACGGGCCGATCTCATCGGGGAACAAGTCGATCCCGGCATGGGTGATCACTAGGAAGCTTCCGGATGGCACGGCATCGAGGAGCCGGGCCACGATCTTCCGCGCCTGGCCCAGGTCCTCGATGTAGTGCAGGATCGCGATCAGCATGATGCCGACCGGCCGGCTGAAGTCCAGGATCTCCGCGGCCTGGGTGAGGATCTTGTCGGTCTCGCGGAGGTCGGCGTCCAGGTAGGCGGTCGCGCCTTCCTCGGTGCCGGTCAGCAGGGCGCGTGCGTGCGTGAGGACGAGCGGGTCGTTGTCGACGTAGACGATCCGGCTGTCCGGCGCGGTGGCCTGCGCCACCTCGTGGGTGTTGTTCGCGGTCGGGAGGCCGGTGCCGATGTCGAGGAACTGGCGAATGCCCTCAGCGCCGGCCAGGTGTCGCACCGCCCGGGCGAGGAACGCCCGGTTGGCCTGCGCGGACAGCCGGATGCCGGGGTACACCTCCATCGTCGCCTGGCCCGCGGCCCGGTCAGCGGCGAAGTTGTCCTTCCCGCCAAGCCAGAAGTCGTAGACCCTGGCGATGTGGGCCGCGGAGATATCCAGACGCTCCAATGCCTCCGCCACCCTTTCCTCGTCGCCGCCTGTCGACACTTTCTACCCTTCGTCTCGGCAGTGTCAATGCCGAGACTAGCCCTTCACCGCGCCAGCCGTGAGCCCAGCCACCAGCCGTCGCTGCATCAGCACGAAGAAGATCATCGGCGGCAGGCAGTACAGCGACGCCACGGCCATGAGGAATGGCACCGGCGTCGAATACAGCGTGATCATCGACGCGAGCCCCTTGCTCAGCACAGAAACATTCTGCCCGATCAGGAAGGTGTTCGCGAAGACGAAGTCGTTCCACCCGAAGAAGAAGGCGATGGTCGCGGCGGCGGCCACGCCGGGGGCAGCGAGCGGCAGCACTATCGTGCGCAGCACGCCGAACATCGAGCTGCCGTCGACTCGTGCCGCCTCGTCGAGTTCCCTGGGGACGCTGTCCATGGCCCCCTTGACCACCCAGAGGCAGACCGGGGCCGTGAACGCGGCGTTGGTGAGGATCAGGCCGGGCAGGCTATTGATCAGGTCGATCTGGGTCATCATGGCGTACAGCGGCACTACAAGCAGCGTGGCCGGCAGCATCTGCGTGAACATCACGAGCACCCGGAACGCCCCGTTACCGCGGAACCGGAACCGCGAGAGGCCAAAGGCCGCCGTCACCGCGATCACCACGGCGACTACCGCGGTTCCCGCCGCCACCAGGACGGTGTTGAGGAACCACTGCGCGATCGGCACGTCGAGCGGCGGGTGCGTGATGCCGCCGAACCCGCCGAGCCGCGGGAGGAAGGACGGGTTGCCCGCCACGATCTGCGTGGGGTTCTCCGTCGCCATCGTGAACAGCCAGTAGATAGGCGCGAGCGCGAAGGCGAGCGCGACCAGCAGCGCGACCCGCCTAGCCCAACGGGAAACACGAGCGAGGACGTGGCCCGCGGTCATCGCGCCGACACCCGCTCGGCCCGGCGCTCGACGAGCATGTAGATCGCCACGACGACGGCGGCGAGCAGCAGCCCCACCACTCCGATCGCCGAGGCGCTGCCTAGCTGCTGGTTGTCGAACGCGGTCTTGTAGAGGTTGATCACGAGGAAGTTCGTCCCGTTGATCGGTCCACCTCCGGTAAGCACGTAGGCGATTTGGAAGAGCTGGAACGTCCAGATGACCTCGAAGACCGTGACGATGCGAAGGGTCGGGGCGATCGTCGGCAGGGTCACGTACCGCAGCTGAGCCCACGTCGACGCGCCATCTATCGAGGCGGAGTCGTAGAGGACCTTCGGCACGCCTTGCAGTGCCGCGACAGAGACCAGCATCACGAACGGGAACAGCGTCCACACCGTCACCAGGCAGACGCTCCAGAAGGCTACATCGTTGCTGGTCAGCCACGGGACCGGGGACAGGTGCAGCCGGCCCAGCAGGATGTTCAGTATCCCGACGTTCGGGTCGAAGGCGATGCTGAAGAACACGCCTGTGGCGATCGTCGGCATCGCCCAGGGCAGCGCGAGTGCCGTCCGCAGTACCCTCCTCCCGACCTTGACCCGTTCCAGGAGCAGGGCGCAGCCGACGCCGAGCACCATCGACGCCGTCGTGACCACCAGCACGTACATCAGCGTGATGTACAGGCTCTGGCCCAGCTGTCCGCTGCTTAGCAGCTCACGGTAGTTGGCGAGGCCGACGAACGAGCCGCTGGTCGGAGAGGTGAGGACGGCGTTGGTCAGGCTGTACCAGATCGTTCGTCCCATCGGGTACAGGACGAAGACCCCGAGGTAGATGAAGGCGAGGGCGACATACATATAGCCGCTGGGCTGGAGCCGCCGTCTGATGACCGAACGCGCGAGCCCGATCCGCTGCCCGCCCGTGGCGACCTCGTGCTCCCGCGGCAGGGCCACCGCAAGGGCCCTGCCTGCTCGTCCGTCGTCTGACATGTGTGCCGCCCTCCCTCACGCGAGTCGCGCGCTAGTTTCCGAACTTCTTGACTGCGGCCGCCTGAGCGCTGCTGAGGGCCGCCGCCGGGCTCATCTGCCCTTGCAGGGTGTTCTCCAGGTAGGGCATCAGAAAGTCGGAGAACGAGACCGTCAGCTGCGGCCGGGGGAACGTCGTCGCCAGGTCCGACGACTTGTCCATGTCCGCCATGAACGGCGCGCTCCACGGGGAACTGCTAGTGAACGAGGCGGGCGACGTCACGTCCGTCGTGCCAGGCAGCATCGGCTCGATTCCCGGGGTCATGGCCTTCTGGCCCGCCGGCGACAAGAGCCACTGGACGAAGTTCTCCGCGAGCGCCTTGTTCGGCGCGTTCTTGTTGATGAGCAGCAGGATCGCGTTGGATCCGCCGTGACTTGCCCCGAACGGCACCGGCGCACCGCCTAGCACCGAGTTGCTGAGGACGCTGCCGTCCGCGGTCGGATACGTGTACGCGGCGTCGAGGTTGTCCATCAGCATGCCGATCCGGCCGGCCTCGAACTCGGTGCGGAATACGGACGCTGTCTGCCCGGTCTCCATGCACCCGCTGTCGTAGGTCTTCTTGAAGTCCGTCAGCGCGGTGATGTTCGCCGGACTGTCGATCGTCCACTGCCCGGCGTTGTTCATCCACGAGCCGCCGAACCCGGCGAGCCAGGTGTAGCTGTAGTCGTGATACCAGTTGGCCTCTTCGTTCAGCATGTTCCTGCCGACGTAGCCGTAGAGGCCGGTCTTCTGCTTGATCGTCACGCAGTCCGACAGGAACTGGGTGAACGTCGTCGGAGGCCCGCTGATGCCCGCCTGCTTGAAGACGTTCTTGTTGTAGAGCAGGTCGTCGTCGTAGACCTCCCAGACCACGCCGAGCCGCTTGCCGTCCACGATGCCCGCCGAGTTCTGCGGGATGAGCGTCTGCTCCTCTGCCTTCGGCAGGGTGATCGGGTAGACGTCTCCCGAGTAGATGAGGCCACCGGAGTCGGTGAAGACATCGGGACCCGACTGCGCGCCGAGCTGGGTCTCCAGCGTTGTGCCGAAGGTGTCGTTCGGGTAGCCGATCGTCTGGATGGTCACCCCGGGATGAGTCTTCTCGTAAGACTCCACGGCAGCCGTGATCCGCGGCCCATTTCCCGGCTCGAGCAGCTCCCAGTCGGCGAAGGTCAGGGTCTTGCTGTTCGACTGCTGCCCGGTGGCGCCACCCGACGAGCACGCGGTCATCATGATAGCGGCGCCGAACGCGGCGATCCCCACCATCACCCGGCGCCGCGACGTGCGGCCCCAGCGGTTACTCTTGCGGATCACATTAGCTCCTTCGCACTCGTGATCTTTAGTTCCTGTCGCCATTCCGCTTCTCCCAGCCGGGCGAGAAAAGCCTGAGGAAGTTCTGCGGGGAGTACGGGTGCCGCGCGAACTCATCGTGAACGAACTCCACCCCGAAGCCCGGCCCCTGCGGCAGGTCGATGTACCCGTCGCGAATGCTGCATGTCCGGCTGAGAATGTCGCGGCTCCACGGCTCAAGGAAGTCGTCGAACGTCTCCTGGATCAGGAAGCTCGGTGACGCGGCCGCGACGTGCGCGTTGACGATGGTGGTGAACGGGCTCTGGGCGTTGTGCGGTGCGATCCAGGCCCCGTACGCTTGCGCCGCGGCAGCGACGTCGAGCAGGCCCCGCACGCCACCGCACTGGAGGATCTCCGGCTGGACGATGTCCACCACCCGGGGATGAAGCAGCTCGTGGAAGTCCACGATGCTCGACAGGCGTTCGCCCGCCGCTACCCGTACCGGCTGCGACCGGGCCACCTCGAGGACCGAGGGGATATCCGTCGACAGCACCGGCGCCTCGAGCCAGAGCGGGCGGAAGCGCTCGAGTTCCCTGCCGATCCGCACCGCCTCAGGAACCGTGAAGCGGTCGTGCGCCTCGATCATGAGGTCGACGTCGTCGCCCACGGCCTCCCGCACCGCTGCTACGAGAGCCAGCGACTCCCGCAGCTCGGCTGCCGACAGCGTCTTGAACGCAGTGCCGAACGGGTCGAACTTGAGCGCCGTGTAGCCCGTGTCCACGACGGCGCGCGCGGTCTCCGCGAAGCCCTTGGGGTCGCGTGGTCCGGAGTACCACCCGTTCGCGTAGGCACGCAGCCGCGGCCGCACCGCTCCGCCGAGCAGCTGCCAGACCGGCACGCCAAGCTTCTGCCCGATCAGGTCCCAGCAGGCCATCTCGATCCCGGACAGCGCGTTGCTTGACCGGAAGTAGAGGCTCTTCTGCAGGTGGTCCCACAGCCCCTGGACGTTCATCGGGTCCCGGCCGACGACGAGGGGCTTGACCTCGTCGACCTCGGCCGCGTTGGGCATCGTGCTGAGCCCGCCGGTAGCCTCGCCGTGGCCCACCAGGCCCTCGTCCGTCAGCAGCTCGATGAACACCCAGTTCTTCCATGGGTTGCCGACCACGTAGGTCTTCACATCCGTGACGATCATCGGCCGCTCCTCCCGCCGTCGATCCGGGCCTCCTGCAGTGGCGCGACAAGAAAGGCATCCTCAAGGGCGCGCAGTATCGTCGACAGCTCGCGCCTGTCTCGTTCGTCGAGCGGGTTGCCGAAGTGGCTGCGCAGGTAGTCCGACTCGATCACCCCGCGCCACTGCAGGACGGTCTTGTACACCCCGGGGATGGTCGCCTCGAAGTTGAGCAGCGGCAGGAGCTTGCCGAAGAGCTGGCGGGCGGCACCGACGTCACCGGCCGCGAGCAGGTTCCATACCTGGGCGTGGACGTCGACGGACTCGCAGGCGGGCATGGTCCCGCAGGCGCCCCTGGCGTACTCGTCGAAGAGGTAGCGCCCGGCGATGCCGCCCATCACACCGCGGAGCTTCGGCCCCGACTCCGCGAGCTCCACCGAGATCGCCTGACCGGGCGGGAGGGTCTCCTCCTTGATCCAGTCGGCATTCGGCAGTTCGCGCACGATGCGTGCCACCAGGCCAGGAGACATGCGGATACCCTGCGGCGCGTCGTGGTTCTGGATGAAGACCGGAAGGTCGCTCGCGGCCGTCAGCTGCTCGAAGTACCGGAAGATTTCCGTCTCGCTGATCGGCCGCCCGGGCGGGGGCATCGCCATGACCGCGTCCGCACCCGTCTCCTCAGCGTGCCGGGCCAGGCTCGCCGCCCACTCCGCGGACCCGGCCGTAACCCCGACAACCACGGGGACCGCGCCGTTGACCGACTTGACTGTCAGCTCCGCGACCCGGCGGCGCTCCTCGTCGGAGAGCGTCCAGAACTCCGAGGCGTTGACCAGCGTGACGAGTCCGTGTGTCCCCGCCGCCAGGCAGAACTCGACCTCGCGTTCCAGGCTCGGGAAGTCAAGCTCACCCCCCTCGTGAAACGGCGTGCAGAGGATGGCGAAGACGCCCTGCCAGCGAGCAGGGGCGTCAGGTTGGTCCGGTGTGGTCACTTCACTCCTTTGGCTTCACCCCGGCGGCACCCGGCCAGGCACCCGAGGCGACCGGCCGTATCCCGCGCCTGGCCCGAGCGCGCAGCAGAAACTGGGCATCACGGACATTCGGGAGGTAGACGTTGAAATCGGTTGTTAGCTGCCGTATACGGCGTCACCGACCTTAACTATCGATTTCGGCGTCTGTCAACTGCAACTACGTTCGCAAATATTGCGAGACGGTTTGCGATGTTCTATGCTGAAATCACACGGCCGGCGAGCGTCCGGCCCCGACGTACGGGAGTGCCCGTGCCTGAGGAGACCCCCGAGTCGCCCGTGTCCCGCTCGTGGAGCAGGTCGACTGAGCGAGCCGCGGCCATCCTGGCGTGTTTCAGCCTGGAAGAGCCGCGACTGCGCGTCTCGGAGATCGCGAAGCGACTCGGCCTCCACCCGAGCAGCGTCTACCGCTATCTCGAGGCACTCGAGGCCGCCTATCTCGTCGAGCGCGACGAGGAGTTCGGCGGCTTCAAGCCGAGCCTGCGCATCGTCGAGCTGTCCGCGGTCGTGCTCCGCAACCTGGAGGTTCGCCGCCAGGCGCTCGACGAGATGGACAGCCTGCGCGATGAGCTGGGACTACTCGTCAATCTCGGCGTGCTGCGGGATGCCGACGTGATCCACGTGGCGCATGCGTTCCCGGCGGGCTGGCCGCGCGAGAACATGGACGTCGGCCGTCCGGCCGCGGCCCACGCCACCTCGCTCGGCAAGGTGCTGCTTGCCGCCCTGCCCCTGGAGGAGGCCGTCCGCCGGGTGCTGAGCGCAGGGTGGCGCTCGTACACGCAGCACTCGATCCAGTCGGAGTCCGCCCTGCGGGCCGAGCTGGCGAAGGTCGCGGAGGCCGGGCACGCGATCGACGACGAGGAGCGGAACATCGGCATCGTGTGCGTCGCGGTCCCCATCAGGGCGGCCGACAGCAAGGTGGCCGCCGCCCTCAGCGTCACTGGCCGGGCCGACAGCATCAGGCAGCGGGGGACGGACCAGCTGGCGGCGCGGCTGACGAAGTCGGCGGTCCGCATCTCCTCGCGGATGGGGCGGTCCCCCGAGATGCTGGCGTACCTGTAAGTGAGCATCGTGCCCAGCTACCTGCCGCTCCTCCCGCCCGCTACCCGGCCGGTCACCCGCGACGTGGTGACCTTCGGCGAGGCGCTGGTGCTGTTCCTCGCCGAACCGGGCGTCCCGTTGCGCGCCGCCGCCACGTTCCGGCGTTCGGTGACCGGCGCGGAACTGAACCTCGCCGTCGGTGTCAGCCGGCTTGGCCACCGGGTCGGCTGGTTCGGGCGGATCGGTGACGACGCCCACGGCCAGCTGATCCGCCGTGTGCTGAAGTCGGAGGACGTGGACACCTCGCGGATCGTGATCGATGACGAGGCGCCGACCGGACTGATCATCAGAGACTGTCACCCCGGTCGGCCGATCGACGTCTGCTACGCCCGTACCGGGTCAGCGGGAAGCCGCCTAGGGCCAGACGATCTCGACCTCGGCTACCTCGCCGACTGCCGGATCCTCAGCGTGACCGGGGTGACCGCGGCCATCTCGGCGACCGCATTCGCCGCCGCCTTCCGCGCCGTGCGGGCAGCCAGGGAGGCGGGCGTGACCGTGCTCTTCGATCCGAACATCCGCCACAAACTCGGCCAGATCGAAGTTCAGCTCGACCGCATGCGCCAGCTCTGCCAGGCCGCCGACATCGTGCTGGCGGGCGAAGACGAGGCCACGGCGATCAGCGGCCTTTCCGGCCAGGACCGCCTCGGCGAGTGGTTCCTCGGCCAAGGCGCGCGGCTCGCGGTCGTCAAGCGGGGCGCGCGCGGGGCATGGGCCACCGACGGGCATCAAACCTGGCAGCAGCCTGCCCTTCGGGTAACGGTGGCGGACCCGGTGGGCGCGGGCGACGCCTTCGCGGCCGGGTTCGTCTCCGCCGCACTGCGCGGCGCGTCGGCCGACCAGGCGCTCCAGGAAGCGGCCGCGGTCGGCGCGCTCGATGTCGCCGTCGCCGGCGACATCGAAGGGCTACCCACCCCAGCGGAACGAGACCGGTTCCTGACCGGTGCCGACAGCGTCGGACGTTGAGAGGACACGAATGTCAAGGCATGAGGTAATCGCCGCCATCACCGCGCAGCGCGTCGTCGCCATCGTGCGCGCACGCGAGGCGACGGTCGCCGCCGCGACAGTGCGGCAGCTGTTTCGTGCCGGGCTGCGCGCGGTGGAGGTGTCGCTGGTAACACCCGATGCCTTGCAGGTCATCGAGGAACTGGCCCACGACACGCCGGCCGGGACCTACCTTGGCGCCGGCACGGTGCTGAACGCCAGGCAGGCGCGGGAATGCGCCGGCGCGGGCGCGGCCTTCCTCGTCGCCCCGACCATGCGCGCCGAAGTGATCGGGGCGGGCCACGACCATGGCCTCGCGGTGATTCCTGGAGCCTGTACCCCGACCGAGATGGTGGATGCGGTAGACGCGGGCGCGGACCTGGTCAAGCTGTTCCCCGCCACGCAATGGAGCGTGGCATCGGTCCGTGACCTCAGAGCCTCCCTCCCTGCCTTGCCCCTGGTGCCGACAGGCGGGATGACGCCGGAGACGGCCACGGACTGGCTGCGGGCCGGCTGCGTCGCCGTGGGCATGGGCAGCGCGCTCACCGCCGGGCCACCGGACGAACTGGAGGCCCGGGTAGGCAGCCTGCTGTCCCGCCTGCAGGCTGTGGCCCAGGCCGCCGATTCCGGTCATCGGTCCTGACAACGTTCCTGGCCGCAGGCCCAGGTCCTACGGCGCGTAGACCTGCAGTTCCGACAGCTGGGCGGCGCTCCAGCCGGTGTTGGCGGTGAAGCTCAGCTGCACGTACTGGGCGCTGGTCCCGGACGGCAGGCTGATCGTCACCGTGTTGCCGGTGGACGGGTTGAAGGTGTACCCGGCCGAGGCCACGATCTGGGAGAACGAGGACCCGTTGGCGGAGCCGAGCACCGACAGCGTCTCGGTTCGGGTCGACCAGGCCGACGACGGCGGCAGGTCCAGCGTGAGGGAGCCGATCGACTGGGCCGAGCCGAGGTTGACGGTGATGGTCTGCGGGTAGGCGGCGCCGTCGGTGCTTTCCCAGTAGGTGCTGGTGTTGCCGTCGGTGGCGTTGGCCGGGACGTAGTTCTGGTAGTCGCTGCTGGCGGTGACCGGGGCGTTGAGCGCCAGGTTGGTGGTGGCGGACGCGGTGCCCGTGCCCGACAGGCCCACGGCCAGCGGGCTGCCCGCCGCGTTGCTTGCCACCGTCAGGGACCCGGTGGCCGCGCCGGTCGCGGTCGGGGCAAAGGCGACGCTCACGGTACATGACCCGCTAGCCGCGATGGAGGCGCCGCAGGTGCTGGTCTGGCTGAACGGGCCGCTGACCGCCAGCTGCGAGATCGACACGGCGCTGCTGCCCGGGTTGGACACCGTGATGGTCTGCGTGCCGCTGGTTGACCCGATGGCCTGGCTGCCGAACGACAGGCTCGACGGCGAGGCGGTCAGCGCGCTGCCCGGACCAGTGCCACCCCCGCCGCTACCGGGGAAGACCTCGAGCTCTGACAGCTGGGCGGCGCTCCAGCCGGTGTTGGCGGTGAAGCTGAGCTGCACGTACTGGGCGCTGGTCCCGGACGGCAGGCTGATCGTCACCGTGTTGCCGGTCGACGGGTTGAAGGTGTACCCGGCTGAGGCCACGATCTGGGAGAACGAGGACCCGTTGCTGCTGCCCAGCACCGAGAGCGTCTCGGTCCGGGTGGACCAGGAGCTTGACGGCGGCAGGTACAGGCCGAGCGACCCGATCGACTGCGCCGAGCCCAGGTTGACCGTGATGGTCTGCGGGTAGGCCGCGCCATCACTGCTCTCCC
>Ga0335072_10003045_pt1 | contig 25496 bp, 20 predicted proteins | sample Lox_Sample_21_FD_206725 | JGI IMG/M metagenome (GOLD analysis project Ga0335072, IMG submission 206725) | Soil microbial communities from Loxahatchee National Wildlife Refuge, Florida, United States - Lox_Sample_2.1 | ecosystem: Environmental > Terrestrial > Soil > Wetlands | place: USA...
CGAAAATCGCTTCCGTTCGCTTTTCGAATTTTCACCGGATGCAATCGTCACAAGCGACATGGGTGGGACGATTCGAGAGGCGAATGGGCGTGTGGAGGAGTTTTTCGGATATTCGCGCCGCGAATTGATCGGGCAATCGGTTGACGTCCTCGTTCCCGAGCGATTCCGGCAGGCGCACCCGGCGCACCGGCGGCAGTACGCGGGGCATTCGCGAACGCGGCCAATGGGCGCGGGGCTCGAGCTTTACGCACGCAGGAAAGACGGCAGCGAATTCCCGGTCGATATTATGCTGGCGCCCATCGAGACTCCCGATGGGCCTTTGATCCTCAGCACGATTCGCGACGTTACGGAACGAAAAGAGGCGGAGCGCGCCCTGCGCCGCGCCGAAGAAGAGAAGCGCTACCTGGAAGAAGAGCTACGCAACAATTTCGACGAAGTCGTCGGCGAAAATGCGACCCTGAAGCAAGCCTTGAAGCAAGTGGAAATCGTGGCGCCCACCGACGCCACAGTGTTGGTGCTTGGCGAAACGGGGACTGGCAAGGAACTGATCGCGCGGGCTACTCATCATCTCAGCCGCCGCAGCAACCGCACGTTCGTGAAGCTGAATTGCGCCGCGATTCCCTCTGGGCTGCTGGAGAGCGAGCTTTTCGGACACGAAAAGGGCGCGTTTACGGGAGCAGTGTCGCAAAAAGTCGGCCGTCTCGAATTGGCGAATCAGGGGACGCTGTTTTTGGACGAGGTTGGCGATATACCGCTGGAATTGCAGCCAAAGCTGCTGCGCGCGCTTCAGGAAAAAGAGTTCGAGCGGCTCGGAAGCACACGCACGATCTCCGTAGACATACGGCTAATCGCCGCGACGAATCGCGATCTCGAGAAGATGGTGGCCGAAGGGCAGTTCCGGCGCGACCTGTATTACCGGCTGAAGGTGTTTCCCATCAAGATCCCCGCGCTGCGCGAGCGCCGCGACGACATACCGTTGCTGGTGCGTTATTTTGTTCACATGCATGCGCGCCGAATGGATAAAAAAATCGAGATGATCCCCCCGGAAGCGATGGACGCGCTGGCCCGCTGGAAGTGGCCGGGTAATGTGCGCGAGCTCGAGAATTTTATCGAGCGCGCCGTGATATTGACGTCAGGCCCGGTCTTGCGCGCTCCGCTGGCGGAGCTTGAGGTGGTGTCAGGCACCGACGTCACCCTGCCCGGCGCAAGCCTCGAAGCGACGGAACGAGAATATATTTTGCGCGCGCTGCGCGAAGCCAAAGGCGCGATTGGCGGCCACGGCGGCGCCGCGGAGCGTCTGGGCGTCAAACGAACAACCCTCAATTCCAAAATGAAAAAGTTGGGTATTATCCGCAGCGAGTATTCCTGATAGTCAGTCGAAACCCTCCGCGGTCTAGATTTTGGGGAACGCGAGACTCGATGTGCGGATGTCGGGAGCGGACGCGGGTTGGTTTGCGAGGACGCGGTCGATTACGGCGAACAGCTCGCTCGTGCGGATGGGCTTGGAGATGTAAGCGTCCATCCCCGAAGCGATGCAGCGTTCTTCGTCGCTTTTGAGGGCATGCGCGGTCATGGCGATGATCGGCAGATGGCGTCCGCCGGAGGACTCGGACTGGCGAATGGCCGCCGTCGCTTCGAAGCCGTCCATTTCCGGCATTTGCACGTCCATCAACACCGCGTCAAACTTTTCTTTCTCAATTGCTGTAAGAGCGGCGCGGCCGTTTTCGGCCGTGGTGACGCTAAACCCGCGCTTTTCGAGCAGGCGAACCGCGAGCGTGCGATTCACGGCGTTGTCTTCGACCAGCAGGATCTGCCCGCGGCGCGCGTCTTCGCGCAGCGAATGCCGCGTCACAAGCTGCCGCGGGTTTGGTTCTTGGTGTGCCAGTATCTGGCAAATCGCATCATGAAGTTCCGTCTGGCGAATCGGTTTCACGAGATAGGCTGAAATGCCGAGTTCGCGGCACCGCGCTGCGTCACCCAGATGGCTGGCTGAGGTAAGCATCATGATTGTGGCCCCGGCAAGGTCAGGGTTGCGCTTGATTTTCTCGGCGACCGTGAAGCCATCCATAACAGGCATCTGGCTGTCGAGAAGCACCAGCGGAAAAGGATGGCCCGTACTCTTTGCCACCTGAAGCGCCTGCAGCGCCAAAGCACCGTCCGCGACGGCCGTGGGTTTCATTCCCCAGCGCGAGAGAATGCCCTCCAGTAAACGGCGGTTCGTGAAATTATCGTCAACGATCAGCGCGTGCATTTCCCGCAACTGCTCCGGCAAGAGCTGCTCGTTGCGTTTCGGCGAAGAGTCCTGAATTTTCAGCCGCGCCGTGAAATGGAAAGAGCTGCCGCGTCCAACCATGCTTTTTACCCACAGCCGCCCATCCATCATATGGACGAGGCGCTTGCAGATGGCGAGGCCCAGGCCCGTGCCGCCGAATTTCCGCGTCATCGACCCGTCCCCTTGCGAGAAAGCTTCGAAGATCAGGTGCTGAAGATGCTCCGGAATGCCGATGCCGGTGTCTCGCACGGTGAAGCGAAGCGTGGTCTCGTGCGCGGCCGGAGTTTCCTCTGTAACGAGAACGAGGACCTCTCCGCGCTCTGTGAATTTGATGGCATTCCCCACCAGGTTCACCACGATTTGGCGCAAGCGGCTTGGATCGCCCACCAGAGATTCGGGAACCGAGGGATCGACGTCGTAGACGAGTTCGAGTCCTTTCTGGTGCGCTCGGATGCTGAGTGCCTTCATCGTCTCGCCCAGGCTCTCGCGAAGGTCAAATGGAATGGATTCGAGTTCGAGTTTGCCGGCTTCGATCTTCGAGAAGTCGAGAATGTCGTTGATTACGGTGAGCAGCGATTCGGCCGAGTGACGTACCAGCGTGAGATGTTCGCGCTGCTCCTCGGTCAGTTCGGTATCGAGCGCGAGTTCCGTCATCCCAAGAATGCCGTTCATGGGCGTGCGGATTTCGTGGCTCATCGTGGCGAGGAAAAGGCTCTTCGCCTGATTCGCTTCTTCGGCGGTCTCTTTCGCCTCACGCAGCGCTTTCTCCGTGCGCTTTCGCTCCGTGAGATCCCGAACGAAAGCCGCATAGCGCAGCGCATCGCCCGTCTGAGTAACGGAGACGGTAATCTCGGCGGAGAACTTGCGCAGGTCTTTTGCGAGAAGGTCGACTTCAAAGCGCGTGCTGGATGTGGCGCGAGGGCGCTGCGGCGCCAGTTGCCTGATTTCATCTTCGAACGCGATACGTTCGCGCTCGGGAATGGCAATTGACGCAAAGGATTTTCCGATCACTTCGTATTTGTACCAGCCGAAGAGGGATTCCGCCTGGACGTTCCAATTGAGGATCACGCCGTTTGCGTCCATCGCGATGAACGCGTCGAAAGACGTATCCAAAATTTGGCGCGCGTGACTTTCGCTGATCTCAAGTTCGAGAGCTTGCGCGCAGAGGCGCCGGTCGATCAGCGAAGTCACGATAGCGATACCAAGCACCATCAACGACACAATCGTCACGCCAGTGACGCCGAGGGTGGAAACGCTGAGCGCGTGAGCGAGTGCCCCTGCCGCCAAGGGGGCCGGAAAGAACGTCGCCGCGGCCATGCCCGTATAGTGCATTGCTGGAATCGCCGCCCCCATCACCACGGCGCAGAAAAGTTTGCGCCATCCGCCCGAGCCTTTTTCGTGTTTGAAACGATCGGCAAGAAACAGAGCGACGAAAGAAATCCCGATCGCGAGAAGGACCGATGCGGAGACGATCGCGGGCGAATAGCGGCACATCGCAGGAAGCCGCATCGCCGCCATACCGATGTAATGCATCCCGGCGATGCCGGCGCCCATGAACAGGCTGCCTGTCACCGTGGTGACGACGCCGATTTTTTCGCGGCTCACTACGAAGAGGGCGATGGCCGAGGCCAGCACTGCCGCGATCAGCGACAACAAAACTGTGGGCCAGTCGTAAAGGACCTGTACCGGAAGGTGAAAAGCGAGCATACCGACGTAATGCATGGACCAGATGCCTAGCCCCATCGCGGCGGCGCCACCGCTGAGCCATGCGCATCGAACGAATCCTTGCGCTGCGGAGACCCTCCCGGAAAGGTCGAGGGCGGCATACGACGCGACCATCGCGATCACGATCGAGAGCAGCACGATCGGATAGTCGTAATGGCCGACCATTATCGGCATGGCGGATTGCACGAATATTCCTTGGGCGCGCGCTGGATGGGGTCCTTAGTTGATTCTTCCAGCGCGCGCGGAGACGGCACGGATAGACGCGCCGATCCCTATATAAATCGTGTCGGCAAGGAATGGCCAAAGCTTTAGCGCTGTGCGTCGAGGTTTTCGTGAGTGGGGCGGCGCTCAGGGCTGCCGCTCATCGGGCCCCTTGGCAGGAAGGCAAGTGGCCCGGTCGGGTGACATGCGCCATTCCAGCCGGTTTAGGGCCGTGCGCAGCTCGCCAGCGCTTCGACGCTTGGGATCGTGAGGGTCGAGCCATGGAGCTGGATGAGCTGGCGGCGTTTGAAGTCGCTCAAAGTGCGCGTCACGCTCTCGCGCGTGGTACCAACGAATTCCGCGATCTCCTCGTGTGTCAGCGGCATAGTCGTCCGGCACTTTGCCGCAGCCGTTGAACCGGCGCACCAATCGAGCAGCAGGCGCGCGACTTTTTCGGTGACTGACGCCGAAAGCCCTATCGTGCGAATCTGTTCGCAAGCGGTCTGGTACTGCCCGGCGACCTGGGTCAGCGCAGTGCGATATACCTCCGCATGCTCCGAGAGGAAGCGCAGGAAGTCTTCGCGGCGAACGAACGCGACCTGACACGGGCGCAAAACCTCGGCGGTGACTTCGTTCGACGCGCCAGAGAGCGCGGCGGTCAGGCCGAGAACGTCCCCGGCTTTGGCGATGCGAAGGATCAACGTTTTGCCATCGGCCGAGCTGACTGAAAGCTTGACCTCGCCTTCGCAGATCACGTAGATGCCCCGGGCGGACTGTTTTTCCATGAAAAGCACCGCGCCCTGCGGATAGGACGAGGTGTATTTGATCGCGTCCAAATCGCGCAGCGTTGGCTGCGGCAACTGGCAGAAGAAAGTGCTCCCACGAAGCCTGCAGCTCGCGCATGACTCGCCTTTTTGAAGCCCGTAGGGTGCTGTCATTTCCTTATGCTCCTTTTAGAATTTTCATGCAGGTTCCGAACCTTCGTCGCCTGTTCGGCGAAGTATTGCGTTAGCGGGGAATCGGCCTGAAACTTCGCGTCCGTCTTCCGATGAATTTCGGCCAGAACCGCCAATCCATTGGCGTCGATGTAGAGTGCGTTGCGAAGGTCGATGACGAGAGCGCGGTTACCTAATTTTGACGATAAGGTCGACCACGTCTGGCGAAGTTCCTCGGCCGTCGGACCGGAGACCTTGCCCTCGATGCGCAGCATCAGCGCATCGCTTGCCTCGGCGACGGTAATCCTGAAGGGCGCTGAAATTTGATTGATCACATGTTCGTAAAGGGCAAGAGATTGACCAAAGGCAGAGACTTACTCAGGCGCTCTAACCGGCCTGGAATCAATAACAAAGAAAGCCGCTCGCGGAAGCGGCGACGATGGGAGACGAAAAACTGCGACGAAATATCGTCGCCGCGACTTCATATCGTCGGCGCGTTGCAGCGGTTCCGATGGGGAAAGAGAGTCGAGCTTGAACTAGTTGAACATTTTGCGCTCCTTTGTCGCAATGCGTTAAACGCTAATGTTTCCAGCGCTGGGGATCGGAGGCCACGTATGCGGACCCTCCCCCTAACGCTCGAATGATTTGGCTCATGCGTAGCTTGTCTACAACCGCGAGAGTATGGGCGCCAAGCGTCCGAACGTCACGAAGCGGCTTGGCTTGCATCAGAATGATTCTTGGGGTCGCGGGCAGCGCGGCGATTCTCTCGATGAATTCGCCGATATAAAGGTCCGGCAAATAGTCATCAAGCAGGAGGGAGTCGAACGTGCGGGAAGATAACAAGGCGAGTGCTTCCATGCCGCTCCACGTGGTGGTCACTTCGTAACCAAACTTATTCAGTTCGTTACCGAGGCGGGTGAGGATGTCTTCGTTGTTATCAACGATGAGAATGCGCCCGCCGGTTTGATTGGTCATACGGCCTCCGGCCAACAATTGAAGAGATATTCCCGCCAAACAGGTGGAAATTCAGTGACCGGAGTCACCAGACTGCCGCAGCTTCTTTGTCCCGGAAAGCTCCTGACACGTGATGGCCATCACCGCGACGCAGCCTCACGAGCAATAAGTTTGAGCCATCTTGGGGCGTCGCCCGCGGACGCTGCGGGAGGGCGTTATGAAAGACATTCAGAAAAAACTGCTGAAACATTTGAAGAAGGAGCTGAAGTTTGTCGAGGAGGGCGGCTACAGAAGGCCATCGTGGCATCCTCCGCTGATATTCGAGGATTCGCCCGCATGCCCAAAATACCGTGATCCGGGCAATCTCGAAGTCTGCCTCGAATGCCCGCTTCGCGCGTTGGTACGCGAAGACCTTCGCGAGGAGAAGATCCCATGCCGCCACATTCCGTTGAACGAGCGCGGCGAAACCCTCGATTCGCTCTATCGATCGTCCACACAGGCCGAAATTGAAACCATTCTCGCAAACTGGCTGAAGGCGAAGATTTACGAGCTGGAAGCGAGCCCGGTCGCGCGCTGAACCTTCGACCACAGTTCCGATGCGCCGGAGCGCCGCAAATCGAGTCGGCGCTCTGGCTTTCGCGCTTGTGTAGTCGGTACGAAAGCACACTTTTGACTCCGGCTTTTGCACTGCAGGCGGCTTCTTCCCCAAGGAGAGAAGAATCCGCGTTATTCATCTCGCGTGGGCGTGAAGGCGGGCGCTTGGAGCGCCCGCCCCTGGCGGAGTTCTAGCTGTGTACGGTAAGCACTGGGCATTGCGCCTTGGCTACAACTTCATGAGCAACCGCAATGGGAAGATGCGTTGCGGCGCCGGGGAACCCGTGCGCCTTGTGCACGCCCATCACGATCAGGTTGGCCTTGCGGTGGGCGGCCACGTCGAGAATCTTCTTCGCGGCGTCGCCACATTCAACCAGGAAATCCGGCACACACCATGATTCCGCTTCACTTGGAACCAGCTTACGCAGCGATGCTTCCGTCGCATCGATAAGATCGTCCGGCTGCACCAGGGTGCCCGCCCCGGGCTCGGCAATCACATGCAGTAACGTGATGTGAGCCTGATTTTCCTGCGCCAGTGACAACGCATAGTTCAGGGCCGGTTTTGCCTCAGTAGTGTTGGTCGTCGCGAAAAGGATGCGCGTGAACTCGGCGGGTATCGTGATTCCGCGGCCTGCGTGCGGGCCCACAGTCAGCACCGGGCAATCCGCGCGGCGGAAGACTTCCTCGGCAACCGACCCGAGGAAGAAGCGCTTTATCCCGGAGCGCCCGTGCGTGCCCATCACGATCAAATCGACGTTTTCTTCCGCCACGATCGCGTCAATGTGGCCATGAAGGTCGCCTTCCTTGACGATGATTTTCGGAGAGAGGCCCATGAACATGGCTTCAAGCTCCCGCCGTTCTTCCCCGGCCTGCGTTTCCGCAGCTTCTTCCGTGCCGTACCAACTGGCTGGCGGCGTCATGGGATTGACAGCCGGCGGCCGCATATGTAGCGCCAAGATTTTTGCCCCGTACGTCTTCGCCAGTCCGATCGCATAGGGAGCGGCGGCATTGGCGGCTTCGGAGAAGTCGGTGAGAAATAGAATCTTTTTCAGTTGAACCCCGTGTCGAACTTCGAGTGCCTTCATATAGCACCTCCGCCTGACGCCAATGTGTCACCGGCAATACTGTCCCGCTGTGATCCACATCACGCGTGAGAGCACAGCGGTTGCGCCCGGACGATACAGCGTGCGTCGAAGCAAGGGCGATCAGACGTAAACACAAGTGATCCACGTCACATACGCAATTCCGGGTCTGAACTATGAACATATCAATGCGGGACGGAGCGGCGATGGCCGAGCTGATCGGCTAGAGTCAGCTGCTCACCGAGCCACCCTCAGGGGCACGCGTGAGTGAAAGCCAGCTTGCAGCGGCCGGTCCTGTCCGAATGTGCAGCGGTTGGCGCGAAAGACGCACCGAAGCGCCCGAGAGTTTCGACGCGCCGGCCCATCCGGGCCGGAAGCATTTCGACGCCAACCGCTGCCTTGCGGCGCCTGATTAGACTCGCCAGGTGGAGTACAACTGAAGTCCGTTGGCGGCCGGGGAACCCGATGCACAAGCCTTCGATTCGCGTGCTCATTTTGGGGGAGAGGCACACCGCACCCTCGCGGCTTTTGACCCGCTTGCAGCGAAGCGCTTGCGAATGTTGGTTCGCGGAATCAGCCGAGGCTGGTGCCGAGCTTTTCGATAAGCACGCCTTCCACGTAATCCTGAGCATCGGCCCTGTTCATGACGCCGTGCAGATCCTCGCGCGGCTTTCGGGGTCGGACTGCACCGTCTTTTCCGCGTTTCCGGTCGAGAGAGGCTGCTGGTGGCTGCCCATTATGTATATGGGCGAGGAATGCCTGGGCGCGCCCGCGATGCGGACGGCCGAATTTCTCACGCTTCTGGATCAGGCGCTGGAGAGCATTCTTGCGTCAGGAATTCCGTCGATCATCGGCCTGCAGGAAGCCGGCTTCGAGAAATCGCCCGATCATCCCCGTGAGACCGCAAATTTCATCTCAGAAATCGCCCCAGCTTTCAAATCGCTCTAGACGCATGCCCTCTTGTCGCCAGTTTTTGTGCTGATGCTCGATTGCAACCGCAAGCAGCAGCCCCTTCTGCGAAGTCCAGATCAAATATTCAGGATGGAGCGGCGCCTTCAGGGAAAACTTCAATGCATTCCAGTCCCGGCCGGCCGCTTTGATATTTTCTTCTCCCAGATAGCGCATAGGGCCGCTGAGTATCGTCGGCTCGACCGGTTCCTTCTGGCTAGGCTGCTCGATCGTGATCAGCGCAACCTCCGTCGGCCTCGCCGGATCGCGTTCGATTTCGCGCGCGATTCCGCTCAGCGAGAAGGGCGAAATGGGCCAGAAGAGGCCGTAAGGCTCGCTCAGCGGCATCCGTAATTCGATCGCGTCTTTGGGATTCTTCGCCCCGGATGAACATCTGAGTTCGCTCGCCAGAAAATCGCACGACAGCGGACCGGAATCTTCCACCCATTTGAGCTTCGCGAATTCTTCCACACTCGTGATCGTAAAATCGCGCGCAAGCTCCACCGTAAAGCGGTCGGCATGCGCTTCCGTCTTCGGCGACTCGAAATTTCGAACGCCTTCCACGCGGTACTTCTCTTTGCCCTCGCGCCACAGCGTCCAGCTTTCCTGAAAATTGTACATTTCCTCGCCGAATGGCCCGACTGCGCCGTCATTCGACTGCTCATGGATGACGTATTCGCCCTCGGCAAGTTTCGCGCCCGTCTCAGAGGACGAAGCGTTTTCCTGCCGCGCTCCGCTGGACCGAATCGCAAGCGCCCCCGCAAACACCAGGAGAATCGCCGCAAAATAGCGCCCCCGCTTCGCGAACACGCTTCGAATCATCCTCAATTGGCTAGGCACGTTGTCCCTCGCGCAAGACGCTGTTCCGCTCGCCGCACCGAATCGGCAAGAACAAAATCAGCGGCTTGATAATACCGCCTTCATCGGCTTCGATCATGTGGAATGCTCCGCCAGCTTCACTCAATCTACGCCGCCGCGTCTTTCCCGCTATCTTATTCACGTTGGCTCACGTCCAACTACGGCGGAGTTCGCCTGCCCGCCTCCTCGTTGAGACCTGGAAACAATCCTGTATGCCGATGAAAAGAGGGCAGCAACGGTTCTCCGTTCCAATAAAGAACTTGATTCAAAACGAGAAGCGGATATATGCTCAGCCCGTTCGGCCTCGGCTCAGTGGTGGTGGGATTGCCAGAGCGCAAGACGCAAGCGTCGTTTTCCGCTTCGCAGTTCAGCGGCGCAGCTCCCGCCGGGCGCGGACCGCAATAAGTCGGGCATCATGAATTTGGGGGGGTCAATCATGCGACGATTTTTGGGCGCCGGAGTGGTGTGCCTGCTCTGCGGATTCGGTTTGCTGTCCGTGGCGCGTAGCCAATCTGCTAAACAAGCCGAGTGGGTAACGAACGGCTATGATATGGAGCGCACCGGCTGGCAGAAAGACGCAACGGAGATTTCGCCGGCCAGCGTAAAAAACTTCCAGCTCCTCTGGACCTATAAGACCGACAACAAGCCGATGGGCCTCGCCGGTCTCCTGGAGCCGCTCATCATTCATGCGGACACCCCCAACGGGCCGAAGCTGCTGGTGATCGTCGCCGGCAGTTCGAACACCTTGACCGCGATTGACGCAAGCACGGGCCAAATGATCTGGCACAAGGATTTTGATTGGCTTTCCTCCGATCCGCAGACCGAGAGGCCGCGTGGTTTCATTTGCGAGAACGCGGACACCGCCTCGCCCGTGGCCAACGCAGATGGCTCGAACCCCAGACTCATCTATACCATGACGGCCGATGGCTATTTGCACACCGTTAACGCCGCAACCGGCGAGGAAGTCGGCAAGGCGATTCAGGTTAGCCCCCACGCCTACATCAAAGCCAACGGCTTGAACCTATATAAGGATACGGTCTATACCATTTCCGGCCAGGGATGTGGCAGCAGCGCTGGCCGCAACCCTAACACCGTTTACGCAGTCGACCTCACCACGCACGAAACGAGCACCATGCAGCCCGATCAGTCAGGCATGTGGGGCGTTGCGGGCGTTTCCATCGCGCCCGATGGAATGGTTTACGCAGAAACGGGTGACGGTGCTTATGATCCCGCGACCAAGCGTCTTTCGACCAGCGTGCTCGAAATCGATCCCGAGTCGCTCGCGATCGTGAACTATTACACGCCTGACAATCACCTGTGGCTCACCGAGCGCGACATGGATATGAACTACACGCCTTCGATCTTCCCCTATAAGGGGCGTGAGTTGCTGGTCGCGTCCGGCAAAGAGGGCCGCTATTATCTCCTCGACACAAAAACAATGGGTGGTCCGAACCACGAAACGCCGCTCTATAAGACGCCTCTGGTCTCAAACACAAATGTCAACTTCCAGACCGAAGGCAGTTGGGGCAGCGGTGCCACTTGGGAGGACAAGAACGGAACGCGCTGGTATCTCGCGCCAGTCGGCGGCGCGCTCAATCCCGAGGTGAAGTTCCCGATCACAGACGGGCCGATTCCCGACGGCGCAACCATCGCCTTCAAGATCGAGGATGTGAACGGAAAGACGGAAATGGTCCCCGCCTGGGTTTCGCGCGATATGGTCACTGCCGAAACCCCCGCCATTGCCAACGGCGTTGTCTTCGCGATCGCCGCTGGCGAATTTACCGGCCAGGGGCACGATGGCGCCACAGGCTTGTGGACTGCTGATGAACGCGTGCAGCGCTCTGTTCCAGCCATTTTGTATGCGCTCGATGGACAAACCGGAAAAGTGATCTGGTCCAGCGGCCATGAAATCGGGTCGTTCCTGCACGAAGGCGGAATGGCCATTGCCGATGGGCGCGTAATCCTCGGAACCAACGACGGAACAGTTTACTGTTTCGGCTTGCAGTAAAGCGCGAAACGCGAACCGCTTCAGCAAGCTGACCAATCAATTTTGAGTTCTCGACCTTATAGAGCCGAGTTCAGAAACGGATGAACCAGGGGGACGTTATGCGGAAACTGGCTAGTGCGGTGGCGCTCTGTTTCGGTTGTTCTCTAGTTTTGATCGGTGTCGCACACGGGCAAATGCGCGGCGGCGGTGCTTGGTCAACTGTGGGCGCAGACCCGCAGCTCACCGGCTGGCAGAAGTCCGAACAGCAGTTGACGCGTGACACCGTCAAGGACATGAAGTTCCTCTGGAAGATCAAGCTTGGTTCCGCTCAGGTTGCGCAATCCACCGAACCGCTCTTCGGCGGCCACACCATCACGAATTATGGCTTCAAGGATATGGCCCTGGTTCTCGGCCCCAACAATACACTCACTAACGTCGATTACGAGCTCGGCACTGTGCTTTGGCAGAGGCAGGTTGAGTCCGTTTCGGGCCACGGAGGTTTGCCATGCCCCAGCGGCCAATTTGCTTCATACGTGATTGAGCCTGCGCCAACGTTTGGGCGGGGGCGTGGAGCCGCCGGCCGTGGAGCTCGCGGCGCTGCAGGCCGAGGCGCAGCGCCGACCGGTCCTCCTGAACCTCCCGCACCGGAGGCGCCCCGCGTCGGCGGCGGTGGGGGCGGCGGCTTTGGAGGAATTCGTGGCGTCTTCGTGATCACCAGCGACGGACAGGTTCACGAACAGTTGCTGACCAACGGCTGGGATTACGGCACGCCGGTAAAATTCATCGCCCCGGATTCCAACATGGGCAGCCCGACGATCAACGACAACATCCTTTACGTCAACACCCACGGTAGTTGTGACGGAGCTCCCAACGGCGTCTTCTCGCTCGACATGGCGACTGCCGAATACCAACAGGCCTCCTACAAATCCGGCGGCATCGGCGTGACCGGCACCGATGGGCCCGCCCTCAGCACGGATGGTAAGACTCTCTATGTCACGACGGGAAGCGGGGCGGAATCCGGCGAAGCGCACCCCAATAGCGTCGTTGCACTGGATGCAAAGACGCTCGAAGTGAAAGACTATTACACGCCCTCCGGCGGCGCGGCCACCGAAAAAAGCGACATGAACGTGAGCCCGGTTGCTTTTGCGTATAAGGGACGCAACTATGTGGCGGCTTATGTCGCGGGCGGCCGTCTCGCCTTGCTCGATGCGGATTCGCTTGGCGGCGAAAATCATCGCACCCCACTGGCCATCACGCCCGTGCTCTCCAAGGATGGCGGGAACGGCGCTTGGGGGAGGCTTGCAACTGCCGAGGACGCGGACGGCACGCGATTCATCTATGTTTCGGTGAACGGACCATTTGCCGTCGAAGCCAAGCTGCCCACGGCAAATGGCTTGACGCCCGACGGCAGCGTGGTCGCCTATAAGCTCGAAGACGAAGGCGGAAAGGCGAAGCTCACGCCCGCATGGGTCTCGCCGGACGTCATGAATCCCTCGCCTGCCACGATTGTGATGAATACGGCGCCGGAAACCTTTGGTGGATTTCCCGGAGCGGCAGCCGCTCCGGCCACGCCGCCCCCTGCTGTGAAAGCTGGCGGAATAGTTTTTGTTTTGGCGGAGGGCGAAGCGACAAAAACGAACGCCCGGCTCTATGGCTTCGACGCGGAAACCGGAGCGCAGGTGTATTCGTCCGGCGATCAGATACTTTCGCCCGCGACCGAAGCATCCCTATCGGTCAGTGGCGGCCACATACTTTTCGTGACCGCGGACAACACGCTTTACGCATTCGGCGTCCAGTACGTCCGCGATTAATCCGTGGATTTAGCTTTTTTTCTGTTAGGTTTTCGAGCGCAATTTGTGTGGGCGCGCGCTCGCGGTTTTAGGTAGACTGCGGGCGGATTTTTTTCGGGCACGTCAAATCCTTTCGAAGGGAAAGAAGCCGGTATGGTCGATCGATCGAGCATTCAAGACGCGATAGGTGCGGGCGGTGGAATTCTTCGGCTGGAGCCTTGCTGGGTGCCGCGGTCCTTCATGATTCCCGGCCGCAGGCTCAGGCTCCATCCCGACGATCTCTATGCGTTCGGCGGGCACCGCGGTGGAATCAACGAGCGCTGGTTTTCGTCCACCACGAAAGCCTCCAACGGTCCGCTCACGACCGAAGACGAAGGACTGAGCTACGTTCATCCGGCGGCAGGAAAAAGATTTTTGCTGAAGGATGCGGTGGAAATTGCGGGTGATGCATTCCTCGGCGCGGACGTGATGCAGCGCGAGAAGGGCTGGAACCTGCTCTGCAAATTCTTCGACAATATGGGCCCGATCCCGCACCACATGCACCAGAACGACGAATTTGCCGGGAAAGTTGGGCAAAAGGGCAAGCCCGAAGCGTATTACTTCCCGCCGCAATACAACCAGACCGACAACAATTTTCCGCACACCTACATGGGTCTCGAACCCGGCACAACCAAAGAGCAGATTCACCGCTGCCTCGAGGATTGGAACAAAGGCGACAACAAGATTCTTCTCCATTCGCGCGCCTATCGCCTCGAACCCGGCGCCGGATGGCAGATCAACCCCGGCATTTTGCACGCCCCCGGGTCGCTCGTCACCTACGAACCCCAGGTGAATAGCGACGTCTTCGCGATGTTTCAATCGGAGGTCGAAGGCAGAATTGTCGATTGGGCGCTGCTGACCAAAGACGTGCTGCCTGAATACCACAAAAATCTCGATTACCTCATCAGCATGCTCGATTGGGATGCCAACGTGAATCCCGAATTTGCCAGGAGCAATAAGACCTTCCCGAAGCCGGTAAAAGCCGTCGCGGAAATGGAATCGTGCGGTTATCGCGAAAACTGGGTCACCTACGGCACGGGCTTCTACTCGGCGAAAGAGCTGACCATCCTGCCGAAGCGCACCGTCACAATCAAGGACGCCGCCGCTTACGGCATGATCGTCACGCAGGGCCACGGAACATTTGGCAAGCATGGTCTGTCGGCGCCGACGATGATTCGCTTCGGCCAGCTAACCGAAGACGAATTCTTCGTCACGGCAGATGCGGCAAAAGCGGGGGTCAAAATCGAGAATCCCAGCGAGAGCGATCCGCTCGTAATCCTGAAGCATTTCGGCCCTGGCAATCAGGACGCAGAGCCTCTGCGCAAAAAGAAGTAGGGAGCGGCGAACATGACAGCGAAGCATAAGAAGCCCGCGATTCACAATGCGATGTGGCCAGGGCTGGTCGGCAAAGGACCGGACTCCGAGCCTCCCATTGATCTGGACACGATGCTCAACTTGACGGCGCAGGCGGAGGTCGACGGCCAGAAATTCGACGGCGTCGATCTCTTCCTTTCCCTGCCGCACACGGACATCGATTCCACTGACGACCAGTTGAAACAGCTTTCAGATAAGCTCGCTGGAATGAACCTGCTGGCTGGTTCGCTCGTTGCTCCGGTGTGGCCGCCCACTGGCGGCGGGTCGGCAATGGGCTCGCTAAACGACCGTCAGCAGTTCCTGACGCAGGTTCGCAAGGCATGCACGATCGGAAAGACGCTGCGCGATCTCGGCATTCGCAAATATGGCGTAGTGCGCATCGATTCGGCGTCCAGTCCTTCCGACTGGTCGAAAGATCCCAAGGGCAACCAGAAATTGATCGCAGACACTTTCCGCGAGGCCTGCACCATTGCCGAAGGCTATGGCGAGCGGCTCGCTGCCGAAGGCGAAATTTGCTGGGGCGGTATGCACGGCTGGAAACACATGGTCGAATTGCTCGAGATGGTCGGCAAGCCGAAAACCATCGGTTTCCAGGCGGACATGGCGCACACGATGCTCTATACGATGGGTTACAACTCGCCCGAAAGTCGCCTGCTCCCGGAGAATTACGACTGGAAGGACAAGGAAGTTTTATGGAATGCGCTCCGCACCGTGACTAAGGCTCTGCGCCCGTGGACCATCGACTTCCACGTCGCCCAGAATGACGGCACCGTCAAAGGCTCCGGCTCGCATGATAAGACCGGCCGGCATTGCCCGCCGAACGATCCAAACGGCAAGCTGGACATCGTCAAGGTCGCCGGTTTCTGGATGAACGACGAAAGCGGCAAGCCGACAAAGGCTTTCCATCATATCTGTTGGGACGGCTGCATGTTCCCGAACGCTATGATGCTCGCGCCTGATACGTGGCGCCAGGTGCTGGCCACGCTGATTAAAGTTCGCGACGCCCACGGCTGGGACTAGCCCGTTTCGTCAAAAGGCTTGCGTTTACGGGGTCGGCGTTAGGAGCGGGTTTCGGCTTCGTAGCGGGCCTTTTTTGAGCGGGCGCCGTTGAATTTGCCCGTTGCGTTGGAATGGTAGGGTGGGGGTAAGGATTTTCTGCCAGACGCTGCTTCGTATTGTAAGAATCGGCGGGCGGAAACCGCCACCCCCTTCGAGAGCTGGTAAAATGTATCCTGGCGATTCTTCGCCGGGAGGCTCGAAGCTCACCGACGCGCTTAGGTCGGAACAAGGGACTTCTAATCGATATTGCTACGATTAGAAATTGCCGCAAATGCTTTAGAATCAGATGGATGAAAAATTCTAATCGATAGTAAAAGTGCCCGTTTTTAAAGAAAAGGCGAAACCCCGGAATCGAAAGGAAAGCGCGATCGTGGCCAAGAGAAAAGACCTCAACGTTGGACTGGTCGGCTACGGCTTCATGGGCCGGACCCATTCCAACGCGTTTCTGCAAGCGCCGCACTTCTTCGATACCCCGTATCAGCCGGTCCTGAAGGCCCTTTGCGCCCGCAATCCCGACCGGGCCAAAGCGTTCGCCGAAAACTGGGGCTATCAGTCTGTTGAATCCGATTGGCGCAAGCTGGTTGAACGCAAAGACATCGACCTCGTCGACATCGCAAGCCCCAATGACACGCATCTCGAGATCGCCGTGGCTGCGGCCAAAGCGGGCAAGATGGTGATGTGCGAAAAGCCGCTTGGCCGCACAGCAGCCGAAGCGAAGCAGATGCTCGACGCGGTGGAAAAAGCAAACGTGCCGAACATGGTCTGGTACAACTACCGCCGCGTTCCAGCGGTGGTGCTGCTGAAGAATCTTCTCGACGAAGGCCGCTTCGGCCGCATCTTCCATTATCGTTCGCAGTTCTTGCAGGATTGGACCATTTCGCAAGACCTGCCACAGGGTGGCGAAGGGTTGTGGCGGCTCGACGTCGCCGTGGCGGGCAGCGGCGTTACGGGTGACCTGCTGGCCCACAATATCGACATGGCGATGTACCTGAACGGTCCAATCACGGAAGTCACCGCGATGACCGAGACGTTCATCAAGGAACGCAAGCATAACCTTACCGGAAAAGTTCAGCCGGTCGGCATTGACGACGCGAGCGCGTTTCTCTGCCGTTTCCGGAACGGCTCGATGGCGCTTTTTGAAGCGACTCGATACGCGCGCGGCCACAAAGCGCTTTTCACCCTGGAAATCAACGGCGAGAAAGCTTCCGCTTCGTGGGATTTGCACGATCTACACCGGCTCGAATATTTCGATCATCGCGACGAAGGCCGCTTGCGCGGCTGGAAGAGCATTCATATCTCGGATGGCGACCATCCGTATATGAAGCATTGGTGGGTGCCAGGCTTGCAGATCGGCTACGAGCACACCTTCATCCATCAAGTCGCCGATTTCCTCCAAGGCGTGAGCACGGGTAAGCCCGCTGCGCCAACCTTCCGCGATGGCCTGGCCACAGACTACGTGACGGACGCGGTGCTGAAATCCGCCAACTCCAGGCAGTGGGAAAAGGTTCTGCAATAGTTCAGCAGATATTCCGGGCGACGAAATCTTGCCAAACACCACCTACAGAGGCCACCGCGCCACTTCGATCGAGAACGAGCATTTGCGCGTGACCGTCACGCACGAAGGAGGTCACGTCGCCGAGATTTTTGATAAGCAAACCGGCGTCAATCCGCTCTGGACGCCGCCTTGGCCCAGCATCGAACCTTCCAGATATTCCATTGCGAAGTTCCCCGAATACGGCACCAGCGGCGAAGCCAAGCTGCTGTCCGGCATCTTGGGCCACAATTTGTGTCTCGATATTTTTGGCGGGCCTTCTTCGGAAGAAGCAGCCGCCGGCATGGAACCGCACGGCGAAGGATCGATCGTGCCTTACGACGTTAGCGACGATGGCGCCACAATCACTATGCGCGCGAACCTTCCGCTGGCGCAGATTCGGTTTGAGCGGCAAATCGAACTGCATCGCGCGAACGTGAGATTCCTCGAGAAGGTGGAGAATCTAGCCAGTACCGACCGTCCCATCGGCTGGACCCAGCATGTCACGCTAGGACCTCCCTTCATCGAACGCGGCTCGACCCAGTTTCGCGCTTCCGCAACGCGATCCGTTGCGTTGGGCGGCGACTTCAGCCCCGCGAATTATCTGAAGGGCGGAGCGGAATTCGATTGGCCGAACGCGCCGTTGAAAGATGGCGGTACTTGCGACTTGCGCGTCTTCAACAGCGCGTCCGTTTCCGGCGCGTACACGGCGCATCTGATGTCGCCGGAGCACGAACACGCATTTTTCGCCGCGTTTTCCCCGGCGCTGAAAGTTGCGATTGGCTATATCTGGAAACAAGCGGATTTCCCGTGGATGGGAATCTGGGAAGAGAACTGCAGCCGCACACATGCCCCGTGGAATGGGAAAGCGATCACACGTGCAATGGAGTTCGGCGTTTCCCCGTTTCCTGAATCCAGGCGCGAGATGGTGGAGCGAGGGAAGACGTTTGGCGTGCCGGGTTTTCGCTGGCTGCCCGCGAAAAGCCGGCTGCACGCTGAATATTGGGCATCCGTGCGGCCGGAGAAAAGCGTGCCTGAATCGATGAACTGGCCGTCACTCAGCCGATAGTCGAAAGGCGTGGCTTTTGGGCTGGTCGGATCTGCAGATCAAGAGAACGTGAGTGTTCCCTTGATCGAATCGATGAAATTCGCATCCACGCCGGGAACCTTTTTCACGTCGTCGAGCGATTTGAAATCGCCGTGCTGCGTCCGGTAGGCGACGATATCCTCCGCTTCCTTTTCCGGCATTCCCAGCCAGCTGCGCAGGTTCATGGCCGTCGCCTTGTTGATGTTCACCTTGGGGGGCATCGGCCCGAAATTCGTCACCAGGTATTGGAGAATCGCGCTGAAATCATCGTCGCTGCCCTGGGCGCCGTTCTGGATCATCTGGTTCAGCAGATCGGTCCAACCATCGGTATCCAAGTTGTGCCCGATCACGTTTTCCGGGCTGTGGCACCCGGAGCAGATTTGCAGGAAGGTCTGCTTGCCCGGGGTGTTCGGCCACTCGTCCACGGGCTGCGCGGGTGCCGTTTGGGCGGCCGGAGGAGCGGCGGACGCGGACGGAGCGCTAGCCGATGGCGGAGCCGACGCTGGAGGCGGAGCGGATTGCCCCGAAGGTGCGGTTTGCGATTTCAAAGCCCTTGCGCCGAAGAGAAGCAGCGAACTCGCGAAGCAGATTGCACTAATTTTCCCGAGAGGAAGCCTCATAGATATTTCACCCGAAAATGTATGTAAAATAAGGCCTTGCGCCCAAGATTCCCGTTCATTTTACTGCCATTTTCGATCATACACTTATTCGCCGGGGCCCGAAACCGCAATCAGGCGCTGAGCCGAACGTTTTGACGTTGCAGAGGTAATTTTGGGGTACGCCACTTGTCTGAACTGGTTCTGACGGCACGATCGGTTTCGAAATCATTCGAGGGCGTGCGGGCGCTCAAAGGAGTTTCCTTCGATCTGCTCGCTGGCGAAGTCCACGCGCTGATCGGCGAAAACGGCGCAGGCAAATCGACTTTGATCAAAATCATGACGGGAGCCGTAACGGCGGATTCCGGCACGCTCGCGATTGTGGGCCGGCGGGTTGCGGAAAATAACCCGAGCCTGGCGCGCGCGCTCGGCATCGCGGCGATTTACCAGCAGCCTTCGCTTTTCCCTCATCTTACGGTTACGGAAAATATCGCCCTCGCACTGGAGCGGGGCGGCGTCTGGCGGCACGTGCACTGGAAAGAGCGGCGCGGGCGCGCTCGCGTGTTAATCGAGCGTGCCGGAGCATCGATCGATCCCGAGCGCTTGGTCAGCACACTCAGCATGCCCGAACAGCAGATTGTCGAAATCGCGAAGGCGATCGGCGCAAACGCTCGCATCCTGATCATGGATGAGCCGACCGCCTCGCTTACGGAACACGAGGTGGAAAGTCTTTTTCGCGTGATCGGCGAATTGAAGGCGCAAGGCGTCGGAATCATCTATATTTCGCATCGCCTCGAGGAGATCTCCAGGATCGCCGACCGTATCACCGTGCTGCGCGACGGCGAAGCGATTGCAACTCGCGACGCGCGTACCGTGGATCGCGCCGACCTGATTCAGCTGATGGTCGGGCGCGCCGTGAACGCCGTCTTTCCAAAGCGAAGAGTTCCACAGGGCGAGATCACGCTCGAGTTGCGCACGCTCTCGTGCAAAGCGACTGGCGTCAACGATGTCTCGTTAAGCGTGCGTGCGGGCGAAATCCTCGGAATCGCGGGGCTCGTCGGCTCCGGCCGGACGCAGTTGGCCGAGACGATTTTCGGGTTAACTCCTTCGGATTCCGGCGAGGTGCGGATCTGCGGTACGCGTGTCGAAATTGCATCGCCTGCGGACGCGATTCGCCATGGAATCGGCTATATGCCCGAGGACCGGCGCAAGCACGGCGTGATCCTCGAGATGCCGATCTCAGCCAATACCAGCCTGGCGGATTTGAACGCAATATCGCGTGCCGGGCTGATCGATTCGGCGAAGGAGGAAGCTATCGCGGAAGATTTTATCGCGCGGTTGAGAATCAAAGCTTCGTCAACTCATGCAAAGGTGGGCACTCTTTCCGGCGGAAATCAGCAGAAAGTGGCGCTTTCCCGCTGGCTTGCGACGAATCCAAAAATCCTGATTCTCGATGAGCCGACGCAGGGTGTGGACGTCGGCTCGAAATCGGAAATCCACAGTTTGATGGTCGATTTGGCCGAGCGCGGATTGGCCGTGATTATGATTTCCTCCGAGCTGCCGGAGATTCTGGGGATGAGTGATCGAATAGCCGTGATGCGCAACGGCACTCTGGCCGGCATTCTTTCGCGAGAGGACGCCACGCAGGAAAAGATTTTGTCTCTCGCGTTTGGGCACATGCCGGCAGGCGAGGCAGCGTGAGACACGCGGGCAACCACGCATGAAGCGATACGGACAAGAAATATCGGTCGCAATCGCGATTGCTGCGCTCGCCGCGACTCTCGGGTTTGCCGCGCCTGCGTATTTTTCCCGCGAGAATCTTCAAGACGTCTTTCTCTCGAACATGCCGGTGCTCGTGGTGGCCGTTGGCATGACGCTGGTGATTTTGACCGGGGAGATCGACGTTTCGGTCGGATCGATTTTTGCGATTTGCGGCGTTATGGCCGGCGTGATCGCGAAGATGGGCGTCCCCGTGCTGCTAGCCTGCGCGGGCGCATGCATTATCGGAGCGTTGCTCGGCGCGATGAATGGCGCGCTCGTGGCGTATATACGCATACCTTCGATTGTTGTGACGTTGGCCACGATGACCGCTTTGCGCGATGGATTGCGTTGGGCCACGCAGGGTGCGTGGATCGAAAACTTGCCCCCGAGTTTCCAGTGGTTTGGTTTGACGGAACGAACCTACCCGATTGCGGTGCTGGGCACGGCGGTCGTGCTCGTCGGGGCCACTGGTTGGGGTCTGCGCCATTTAGCCGCGGGCCGGGCGATATATGCCGCCGGATCAAATGCCGAAGCGGCGCGCGTCGCCGGAATTAACACGCAGCGGGTCGTCTTTCTCGTTTTCGTCGCGACGGGCGCTTTGACCGGTCTTGCCGCCGCATTCAATTCGGTGCGATTTGACCAGATCCCCAGCAATGCCGGACTGGGACTGGAGCTGAAGGTGATCGCGGCCGTTGTGGTCGGCGGCACGGCGATTACCGGCGGGCGGGGAAGTATCGCCGGAACGGTCCTCGGCGTAGTGCTGCTGGGAGCGATCGGCCCGGCGCTGACGTTTTTGGGCACGAGCGCCTATTGGGAGCAGGCGCTGCAAGGCCTGATCATCTTGGCGGCAATCACCATTGAAGCGCTCCGCAGCCGTGCGGAAAAGAGGAAAGCGAGTCTTGCTGCGCAGCAAGTCTAAATCGTGGCGAGCGCGCTTTTCGCCCAATGGCGAGATCGTGCTAGTGCTTGCGTTGCTGGCCGAAATCGTCATATTTGCCGGCATCGCCCAGAACTTTTTCACCATCACGAATTTTTTTGAGATTCTGCGTTTCAGCGTTGAACTGGGCTTGCTGGCAATTGCCGAGACAGCGGTAATTCTTACCGGCGGGATCGACCTGTCCGTTGGCTCGATGATGGGTCTGGCGGCCGTCGTGTTTGCCGGCGCTTCGCAGAATCTGCACGTTTCGCTGTCCATGGCTGCAGTGATTGCGCTGGCCACTGGCCTTGCAGGCGGCGGTCTCAACGCGCTCCTGATCACGCGATTTGACTTGCCGCCGCTGATCGTGACGCTCGGCACGTATTCCATGTTCCGCGGCATTGCGGAAGGCATCACGCACGGCGCCGTAAACTTCACCAATTTCCCCGCCTCTTTTCTTTTCCTCGGGCAAGGTTATTTGTGGGGTGTCATCCCGGCGCAATTGCCGATTTTCGTGCTGATTTTCGTCGGCTATTTCGTGCTGCTCCACCGCTCGGTAGTGGGGCGCGCTCTCTACGCCATTGGATTTACGGCGAGCGGCGCACGCTATGCTGGCATCCCGGTTCGTCGCCGCGTGGGGTTGGTCTACGTGCTCGCTGGAGTGGTGTCGGGCATTGCCGCCATTATCTTCGTGGCGCATTTGGGGCAGACGCGCGCCGATACCGGCACGGGTTACGAACTATACGCGATTACGGCGGTAGTGCTCGGCGGGACTTCCGTCTTTGGCGGGCGCGGCACGCTTTGGGGTACGCTGCTTGGCCTTCTCGCGCTTTCGGTCTTGCAGAACGGCGTGCAGCTCGCGGCTCTGCCCTCGGAATTGACCGGCGTGCTGACCGGCGCGCTGCTGATCATCGTGCTGAGCGCCGACTGGTTGCGCACACGGACCAGGAGAATTTTGGTATCTTCTCCGGGGGCGCAGCCGCCAGAGGAAACCGATTCCGTGAAGAACAGCCAAGTTGCGGTGATTTGCGCGGCAGTACTGGCCGGCGCGGTGATCGTCGCGGCCACGAATGTCTGGCTCGTACGCTCGCTGCGGGCGCCGAGTGGCAGCTTCGTAGCGACCATGGGCGATGAATCCGCCGCACCGCCCGCAAACGGGCGCAGAATCACTGTGGCGATGATGCCGAAAGCGAAGGGCGATCCTTACTTCGTCAGCTGCCGCACAGGCGCCGAAGAGGCAGCCAAAGAGCTTGGCATCGAACTGATCTGGGACGGTCCAACGAGTCTCGACGCGGCGCGGCAGAACGAGGTCGTGGAGGACTGGATCACACGCGGTGTGAACGTAATCGCCGTTGCCGTGGAGAACAAGGCCGGTATTTCCACCGTGCTGCGGAAAGCGCGGGCGCACGGCATTGGCGTGCTCACGTGGGACGCCGACGCGGAGCCGGACGCGCGCGACTATTTCGTGAACCAGGCGACGCCGGAGGGCATCGCCAATACCTTGACCGAAGAAGCTGCCAGACTCATGAACGACAAGGGCGAATTCGCAATCATCACCGGCGCACTGAGCGCGGAAAATCAGAATGAGTGGATCGCCTTCATCAAGAAAAGAATGGCGGATAAATTTCCAGGGCTGAAGCTGGCGACGATCCTGCCGAGCGACGATGACCGCGACAAAGCGTTTGCACAAACGCAGACGATTTTGAAAGTTTATCCAGACGTAAAACTCGTGATGGCCATTTCGGCGCCGGCCGTGCCCGGTGCGGGCGAAGCGGTGCGGCAATCAGGGCGTCACGATGTCGACGTGATCGGCCTTTCGCTGCCGAGCATCTGCAAGCCTTATATCAAGGATGGTAGCGTGCAGACCATCGTGCTTTGGAACACGCACGATCTCGGCTACGCGACCGTTTACGCCGCGTATCTGCTCGCCAATAAGCAGATTCCCGCTGGTGCGACGTCGATCCAGGCGGGGCGGCTCGGCGCGCTGCAGGTCAAAGGCGATCAGATCATCCTGGGCGCGCCGCTCATCATCAATAAGAGCAACATCGACAGCCTCGATTTCTAACCGCGGTGAGGAAGGTGGGTAAACAAGCGCCGCCATTAGAGACGAAAACTAAGGCCGCCGCTGCTTGCTCGCCCGGCGCCAAGAGATAAGGGCCATAAAGAGGAGCCCCGTAGACAGAAGCGAGAGCGTGGCCGGTTCCGGCGTCGCGACCGGAGGGGGCGGCGGGACGATCGGCGTCATAGGCGGCGCTCCGCCTCCGATGATCGGAAAATAGGGCGGCGGAAGCGGTCCAGGAACAAGCTCCGCAGACTCTGGGGTATCAGCGATTGGGCTGAGCGAGCCCGGCATGTCCGGCATCGGCGCAAACTCCATCGGTGGCGGGAAGATGGGCGGCAAGGACGCTGGGTGTACCGTTGCGACCGGCCTCAGATCGGGGGGAGTATCCATGACCATCGTGTCAGGCTGATATTGCGAAATCGGTGTCGCCGGCGACACAGATAGCCGGTTGCCGCAGCGTGTGCGCGCCGTGTGCTTCCCGTCCGTAAGGATCAATTCGCCCGCTGGCAAAGTAATCTTTCTTTGTGTCCAGTAGATTCTGTTCTGGATGCGATAGGAGACGTACATCGCTTCCGCGCGCTCAAGGCGCTCGACGCGGGTCCTGCTCACATCAAAATCCGCATAGTGCCGGGCGACGACCGGATCGTTCGCGATCGCGCGTTCAAGCTCCGCTTGGCTGTAGGCACCGCCAGGAATCACGGAGTAGGGATATAACGTCCGCTGCGCGACTCCGCCACTCGAGTCGTTCGTGGCATCGAACGAACTCGCCAATGTGGATTCGCTTGCGTTGGAAGCACCCGTATTCGCCGCAGTATGCGACTGATGCCGCGCGACGTTTGCGCTCGAATCAAAATGGCGCAAAAACCAGAAAGGCGCGCTGACTAATGTGACGAGGAATGCTACGAGGATTGCCGTCCGGTAGGTCCAGCCGAAATCCCGATCCCAAGCCCTGAACTTAGCCCTAAAGTCCTGAAAACTGCTGATCACTGATGGCCCTTACCCCTGTCCCCGATACGAGAACTGCAATTCAGTGACCACGAGTCACGCTCGCTCCAATCTCCGGGTTCGCACATCAGCGCCGCCATTCATCGCTATTCAGTCGATCTACCCTTGTATTTTATTCACCGGATGGACTTTAGCGGTGTGCCGAGAAACCAGATAGAGCTTACCGGCTCGGCGCAGACGTCGCATATCGGCCCGAAGGTATAGGACGGTGACAAAGTGCCAAATATGGCGAATTCATTTCCTCAGGGGGAATGAATTTAGAAAAGTGAAGCCGGCAAACTGCGAAACAGCAAAGCGCCTGTGAGATTGGCCGTTTGGACCATTTCGGAGTCTGTGGCAAACTCAAATGGACGCATGGATCCCCACTACATTCGAAATTTTTGCATCATTGCCCATATCGATCACGGCAAGTCCACGCTCGCGGACCGTTTGCTCGAGCTGACCGGCGCGCTGAGCCGGCGTGAAATGCAGGCGCAGGTGCTCGACTCGATGGAACTCGAGCGCGAGCGCGGTATCACCATCAAGGCAAAGAGCATTCGCCTGCACTATTCAGCGCCGGACGGACACGAATACAGGCTAAACCTTATCGATACCCCTGGCCACGTTGACTTTTCCTACGAGGTGTCCCGGGCGCTCTCGGCCTGCGAGGGCGCGTTGCTCGTGGTGGATGCGAGCCAGGGCGTTGAGGCGCAGACCGTTGCGAACTCATTCCTTGCTGCG
>Ga0335072_10003046_pt1 | contig 25484 bp, 18 predicted proteins | sample Lox_Sample_21_FD_206725 | JGI IMG/M metagenome (GOLD analysis project Ga0335072, IMG submission 206725) | Soil microbial communities from Loxahatchee National Wildlife Refuge, Florida, United States - Lox_Sample_2.1 | ecosystem: Environmental > Terrestrial > Soil > Wetlands | place: USA...
TGCTCCAGTCGATGGCCTGCACACTCTGAGAGTAGCCTTGAATGGTGCGCCCGCAACTCGAAGCCCCCGCCGCCGAGCGCCCCGCGGGCGGCATCGGGCCGCTGATGCCGCCGGCGGGGGGCGACGCGGTGGCGCCCTTCCCGCGAGCGAGCCGGGCGGAGGTGCGCGACGTGATGGCCTGGCTGGCGCTCCTGACGGAACCGGGCGACGCGGCTGCGGCGGTGCGCGCCCTGGGTCGCCCGCCGGTCGAGCTGCGCCAGGTCGACCTCGCCCAGATCGTGCAGGTCGCGCGGCGGCGCAAGCTCGACGTGGTGGCGGCGCTGGACGTCGCGTGCGAGTCCTCGCAGCTGGCGCCGCAGGCGCGGGAGCGGATCGAGCGCTTCCGCGAGCTGCACGGCTGGGCTCGGGAGGCGCTCGCCCGGGAGCCGGTCGAGGTCTTCGTGGTGCGGCTCGCCGAGCGGCTCGGCCTGCGCCGGCGCGAGCTGTTCGCGCCGGCGGCGGAGGAGCCCGTCGCCGACGCCGCCGATGAGCCCCGGCGCCGGGAGGACGAGTCGTTGCGGGAGACGCTGGGGCTGCTGCGCGAGGAGGTGCTGGCCGACGTGGCGCGGATCGCGGGCCGCCTCGGCGAGCTGCGCCTGGACACCGATCTCGACGTCTCGCACGGCGTCGTGAGATATCTCGAGCTGATCAAGCTGGCGGCGCTGCTCGAGCGCCGCGAGGGGCTCGGCGTCGGGGAGGCGCTGCCGGACCTCAACGCGCGGCTGCTGGCGGCGGCGACGCCGCTGCAGCGCGAGATCTACGAGAGCTCGCCGCTGGACGAGCGCCTGACGGGCGTCTGCGGCGACGGGCGCGCCCGTCCGGCGCTCTCGGCGGAGCCCTCGCTGGCGGCGTTCCTGCCGCGCCGCGGCGAGGGCCTGATGCTGTCGGCCTCGGACGTGGAGACCTATCGGGGCTGCCCGCTGCGCTACAAGTACGGGCGGGTGCTGCGCATCCCGACCGAGCAGACGCTGAGCCAGCGCTTCGGGATCGTCGTGCATCAGGTGCTCGAGCGCTACCACGGGGCGCCGGAGCGCACGCTGGGCGTGATGATGGAGCTCCTGGAGGCCGCCTGGAGGCGGGCGGGACTGGGCGAGGAGCGCGAGGAGGAGCGGCGCCTGCACGTGCTCGCGCGGGCGGCGCTGGTGCGCTACCACGAGCGCCTGCGCCAGGAGGACTCGCGGCCGCGCTGGTTCGAGCGGTCGTTCGCGTTCGCGCTCGGGCCGCACCACATCCGCGGCCGGGTGGACCGCGTCGACGAGCTGCCCGACGGCGGCTGGGAGCTGATCGACTACAAGACGGGCCATGCCAGGACGGCGCGGGAGCTGGGCGAGGACGTGCAGCTCTCGCTGTACGCGATCGCGGCGCGCGAGGCGTGGCAGCTGGAGCCGACGCGCGAGGCCTACCACTATTTGCTCGACGACAGCCGGGTGCCGGTGCCGCAGGCGCCGGAGCGCCTGGAGCGGGTGCGGGAGACGGTGCTGCGCGTCGGCGAGGGGATCATGGCGCAGGACTTCGAGCCTACGCCCTCGCCGGCGGTGTGCGCGCTGTGCGACTACCGCATCGTCTGCCCGGCGGCCGAGCGCTGAGCTTCTGCCAGAATGGGCCTGGTGGCGACGCGCGAGCAGATCTCCCGGGCCCTGGAGGCCGTGATCGATCCCGAGCTGCGGCGCTCGATCGTCGAGCTGGAGATGGTGCGCTCGATCGAGGTCGGCGCCAGCGGGGTGGTCGACGTGACGGTGTCGCTGACGACCGCCGGCTGCCCGATCCGCGGACACTTCCAGAAGGCGGTGGCGCAAGCGGTCGGGGCGCTGGAGGGCGTGGAGCACGTCAACGTCTACTTCGACGTCCTCAGCGCCGCCGAGAAAGCGGCGCTGCAGCGCAGGCTCGGCCGCACAGGCCTGCCCGACGGCGCTCTGGCGCAGGTCGGGAGCGTGCTCTGCGTGGGCTCGGGCAAGGGCGGGGTGGGCAAGTCGACGCTGACGGCCAACCTCGCCGCGGCGCTCGCCGCCGAGGGCCGTCGGGTGGGCGTCCTGGACGCCGACGTCTGGGGCTATTCGATCCCGCGGATGTATGGCCTCGGCGCCACCCGCCCGCCCGTTTCCCCGCAGAAAAAGATCGTGCCGTTGCAGGCGCACGGGGTGAAGGTGATGTCGATCGGGTTCTTCGTGCAGGAGGACGCGGCGGTGGTGTGGCGGGGGCCGATGCTGCACAAGGCCCTGACGCAGTTCCTGCAGGATGTGGAATGGGGCGCGCTGGACAATCTCCTGATCGATCTGCCGCCTGGCACGGGGGACGTCTCGATGACGCTGGCCCAGCTGCTGCCGCAGGCGCGGTTCGCGATCGTGACGACGCCCCAGCCGACGGCGCAGAAGGTGGCGCGCCGCGCGGCGCAGATGGCCGAGAAGCTCTCGCTGCCGATCGCGGGCGTGATCGAGAACATGTCGGTCTTCGCGACTCCGACGGGGGAGCGCTACGCGATCTTCGGCGAGGGCGGCGGCCGCGAGCTCGCCGACGAGCTCGAGGTTCCGCTGCTGGGCACGGTGCCGCTCACGATGCCGCTGCGCGAACACGCCGACGGCGGCGTGCCGCTGGTCGTCGAGGACCCGGACGACCCCGCGGCGCAGGCGATCCGCCACGTCGCGCGCGGCCTGATCGCGCTCACCCCGCTGCGGCTGCCGGTGCTCGATGTCGCCCGGAGCGGCGCCGGCAACGGCGCCCCGGCGCCGGCGGCGCCCAGGCCGGCGGGCATGTCGCTGCCGATGGCCTGAGCGGTCGCCCGGGCCTCCGCGGCTGACGCGAGCGCCCCGCGCCAGGGGCAGGACGGGCGCGGTGTTTCCCTCCCGGGGCGCCTGCCCGCGCCGGCCGGGACGTCGAGAAAGCGCCGCGGTGCAGGGACTTCGCCGGTTCGATCGGGGTCGCGGGCGAGCCCGGCGCCCGCCCGGAGCGAGGGCGCTTGACGCGGCGACGGGGGCTGCCGAGCATATTCCTCATTCCAGAATCCGATGAGAGCCGCTCGTCGCGCCGGCGCCCACCGGGCGTGATGCCCGCGCTGGCCGGCGGCCTGGCGCTGCTGGCCCTTGCGATCGCGGCGACGCTGTCGCGGACGCCGCTGGTGGTGGCGGGCACGAACGCGGTGGCGCCCACGCGCGCGGTCGGCGCGACGCGGGGACCGATCGGTGCGTGCCAGGGCGGCGAAACGATCCCCGCCGGCACCTCGGCGGTGCGGATGTGGGTGACGAGCAACGTCAAACCGCGTGTCACGGTGGCGATCCGGGAGGGCGCTCGAACGGTCGCCGCCGGGGCGGCCGAAGGGGGCAGGCTCGGGAAAGTCGCGGCCGTGGGAATAGCGCCGCTGCCCCGCACGCTCCACGACGCCGAACTGTGCTTCGGGGTGGGACGGGGGGCGCAGCAGACGACCTTCTACGGGGGAGCCTCGCCGCATCCGCAACCGGGGGAAGAGCCGAGCAAGATGACCGTCGAATACCTGCGTCCGGGAGCGGCGACGTGGTGGTCGCTGGCGGGCACGGTCGCCAAGCGGCTCGGCATGGGACGGGCGCCGGCGGGGCGCTGGACGGGCCTGGTGCCGCTGAGCGCGATGGTCCTGGCGACGCTGCTCGCGGCGTGGACGGCGCTCACGCAGCTTCGCCCGGCGCGCCGAGGACGCCTGCAGCCGGCTCCTCCGATCGCCGGCGCGCAGGCGGTGGGGCAGCCCCGATCCGATCTCGCCGAGGCGGCGGCGGAGGCGATGCCCGCCAGGCGCAGGGGCGCAGACCCGCGCCGCCGGCGTGCGCGCCCTCGGCGGGTGCCGGCGGCGGCCTGCGCGTGCGCGGCGGTGGCGACGCTGAGCGCGGTCAGCTGGTCGTTCCTCACTCCCCCATTTCAGGCGCCGGACGAGCCCTCGCATTTCGCCTACACGCAGATTCTCGCCGAAACCGGCGCGCTCCCGCGCACGTCCACGTCGAGCTATTCCCCGGAGGAGAACGTGGTGCTCACCGACCTCGACCACCAGGCCGTGCGCTTCAACGTCGCGATCGGCACGATCTCGAGCGCGGCCCAGCAGCGCCGCCTGGAACACGACATGGGGCTGGCGCTCTCTCGCGTCGGCGAAGGCGCCGGCGTGGCGTCGCCGCAGCCGCCCCTCTACTACGCGCTGCAGACGATCCCCTACTTCGCGGGCTCGGGGGGGACGCTGCTCGACCGCCTCGCCCTGATGCGGCTGCTGAGCGCGCTCATGGCGGGTGTGACGGCGCTGTTCGTCTTCCTGTTCCTTCGCGAAGCGCTGCCGGCGGCGCCGTTCGCGTGGACGGTCGGCGGCCTGTGCGCGGCGCTGGCGCCGCTGCTCGGGTACGTCTCGGGCATCGTCAATCCCGACGCCCTGCTGTGCGCGGTGGCGGCGGCTCTTTTCTTCGGTCTGGCGCGCGGATTCCGCCGAGGACTCACACCGGGCCTGGCGATCGCGCTGGGCGCGCTGACGGCCGCGGGCTTCCTGAGCAAGCTCAACTTCCTCGGCCTGGCACCCGGCGTGCTGCTGGCGCTGCTGCTGATCGGGCGCCGGACGGCGCGCGGGACCGGCCGCCGGGGGTACCGGTGGGCGGCGTTGGCGGCGGGAATCGGCCTGGCGCCGCCGGCTGCGTACGCGCTCGTCAACGTGCTCTCGGGGCATCCCGCGTTCGGCCTTCTGTCGGCCGGGGTCTCGGGCACGACCGCCCACCACGGCAGCCCCCTGCAGGAGCTGGGCTACGTCTTCCAGCTCTACCTCTTCCGGCTGCCGGGAACGCCGGCCTACTTCCCGGGCCTCCTGCCGCTTCGCCTGTGGTTCGAAAAGCTGGTGGGGGCGTACGGCTGGCTGGACACCTACTTCGCGGAATGGGTATACGTGCTCGCGGCGGCTCTGGCGCTCCCGATCGTGGCGCTCTGCCTGCGCGAGGCGGTGCGCGCGAGAGGGGCGCTGCGGGCGCGCCTGGACGAGCTGGCCGCGTACGCCGCGATCGCCGTGGGGCTGCTGGCGCTGATCGGCGCGGACTCCTACCTGGAACTCCCGAAGTATGCGGGCTCCTACTCCGAACCCCGCTATCTGCTCCCGTTCGCCGCCCTCTTCGCGGCGGTGTTCGCGCTGGCCGCCCGCGGCGCCGGCCGGCGCTGGGGCCCGGCCGTGGGCACCCTGTTGATCGTGCTCGTCCTCGGGCACGACATCTTCAGCCAGCTGCTCGTCGTCAGCCGCTTCTATTTCTAGCGCCGGCGGCGACGCGAGCGAAGCCGGGTCCCCCGGCTTAAGTCAGCGGCTGTTGGCGAAGTACTCGGCGTTGATCTGGGAGTACTTCTGCCACTCCTCGGGCAGCTGGTCCTCGGCGAAGCAGGCGTCGACGGGACAGGCCTCCACGCAGGCGTCGCAGTCGATGCACTCCTCGGGGTCGATGTAGAGCATCTCGGCGGCGTCGTAGCCGGGCTCGTCGGGCGTCGGGTGGATGCAGTCCACGGGGCAGACCTCGACGCAGGAGTTGTCCTTGGTGCCGATGCACGGCTCGGCTATCACGTAGGCCATTCGCTTCCTTCGGTCGTTTTGCGGAGGGCGGAGGGGCATTTTACGAAGTCTCCGCTAGCTTGTCCGCCGATGCTGCTTTTGACCGGCGCCACGGGCCAGGTGGGCTCGGCGCTCCTGGAGCGCCTGCTGGCGGCGGGAACGCCGGTGCGCTGCCTGGTGCGCGACCCGCGCCGCCTGGGGGCGCGCCGGGTGAGGGTGCAGATCGCGCTCGGCGACCTCGCCGACCCGCCGTCGTTTCGCAACGCGATGCGCGGGGTGGACACGGTGGTGCACCTGGCGGCGTCGATCCGCGACCAGCCGCGGGGCTCGATCGAGGAGCTCAACGGGATCGCGACGTGGCGGATGGTGCGGGCCGCCGAACGGGCGGGCTGCAGGCGCTTCCTGTTCTTCTCGGCGCTGGACGCCTCGACCCATCACCGGGCGCGCTTCTTCCGCGCTAAGGCGCTCGCGGAGCAGGCGGTGCGGGAGTCGGGGATGCGCACGACGGTGTTCGCGCCGTCGATCGTCTACGCGCCGGGGGACCCGTGGCTGACGCTGCTGGAGCGCCTGGCCCTGCTGCCGGTGATGCCGGTGTCGGGACGCGGCGAGGCTCTCTATCAGCCGATCTGGACCGAGGACGCGGCGGCCTGCGTGATGGCTGCGCTGGAGCGCGCGGAGGGGACCGCGGAGCCCGGTTGTGCCACAGGGACCGCGGAGCCCGGTCGTGCCACGGGCACCGCCGAGCCGGGCCGCGCGAACGGCGCCGCCGGGGCGTCCGAGCGCTTCGAGCTGGCCGGCCCGCAGACGCTCAGTCACACGGACATCGTGCGCCTGGTGCTGCGTTCCCGCGGCCGCAACCGGCCGCTGGTGCACGTCCCGACGCCGCTGGTGTCGCGCGCGCTGCGCCTGCTGGAGAGCGTGGCGGGCACCCACGCCTTCGCGACGTGGGACGAGGCGGAGCTGATGGAGGCGCCGATGCTCTCCGAGCGCGGCACGGCCGACGCGCGCGCTCTGGGCGTGACGCCGCGGGCGATGAGCGCGATCCTCGCGCCCGCGTCTAGCGGCTGAGCTCCGGGCGCCGCTGCGCCCAGGGCCGGGCGATCTCGAGCTGGGCGCCGAGCGCCAGCAGGGTGGCCTCCTCGGCGGGGCGCCCGACGAGCTGCACGCCCAGCGGCAGGCCGTCCTCGCCGTGGAAGAGCGGCAGCGAGATGGCGGGCTGCCCGCTGGCGTTGAAGACGGGCGTGAACGGGGTGTAGAGGCCGGAGCGGACGAAGGCGTCCAGCGGGTTCGGGGCGTCGGTGGCGAGCGTGCCCAGCGGCAGCGGCCGCTCGGCGAGCGCCGGGGTGAGCAGGACGTCGTAGGGGGCGAGGAACTGGACGAGCTGGCGGGTGAAGGCCTCCAGGCGGTAGGTGGCGCCGAGCTCCTCGATGGCGCCGAGCTTGCGGATCATGCAGTATATGGCCCAGCTCATGGGCTCCATGTCGGCCTCTGAGATCCCACCCTCCCCGCGTCCGGCGACCATCCCGGAGAAGGCGATCTCGAGCGCGATGTGGGCGCAGAAGACGCCGCCGAAGAGCTCGCTGAGGCCCTCGACCTGCCACGGGGGGTCGACCTCCTGCACGTCGTGGCCGAGCTCGCGCAGCAGGCCGGCGGCCTGCTCGACGGCGCCGGCGCAGAGCGGGTCGACGGTCGCCTCGGGCAGGGGCGGCAGCGTCGTCGTGGCGATGCGCAGGCGGCCCGGCGATCGGGTGGGCGGGCTCCCGTGGAACGGGGCGGCGGCGGCGAAGGGCTCGGCCGGCGGCGGCGCCCAGCTGGCGTCGCCGACCTCGGGGCCGGCGAGGACGTCGAGGATGGCGGCGGTGTCGGCGACGGTGCGCGTGAGGACGCCGTCGACGACGAGCAGCGACTCGCCGAGCTCGGGTGCCGCCGAGATCCTGCCCCGCTGGGGCTTGAGCCCGACGAGGCCGCAGCAGGCGGCGGGGATGCGGATGGAGCCGCCGCCGTCGTTGCCGTGGGCGACGGGCACCATGCCGGCGGCGACGGCCGCGGCGGCTCCGCCGGAGGAGCCGCCGGGGGAGCGCTCCAGGTCCCAGGGGTTGCGGGTCGGCCCGAAGAGGCGGGCCTCGGTGGTCGGCAGGATGCCGTACTCGGGCAGGGTGGTGGAGCCGACGATGACGAAGCCGGCGTCACGCAGGCGCCGGGTGACGTTGTGGTCGAAGTCGGCGCGGAAGTCCTCCATCAGCGGGCAGCCGAGGGTGAGGCGCAGGCCATTGACGGGACGGTTGTTCTTGATCGCGATCGGGACCCCGGCGAACGGCCGCGGGTCGCCGGGTCCGATCTCGCCGGCGACGGCGAGGGCGCGCTCGGCGTCGACCTCGACGAAGGCGTTCAGGCGCGGGTTGAGCTCCTCGATGCGCCGAAGCGAGCTCTGGACGAGCTCGGTCGCGGATATCTCCCCTGCCCGCACCATCGCGGCTAGCTCGCTGGCCGGGCGGAACATCAGGTGATCGCTGCCGGACACGGTGGCCTCCTCCTCGGCGGATGAACTCCGCCATCATATGGACGCGGCCCACGCGGCAGCCAGACCTCGCCGGCGGCTCCGGGCGCAACCGGGCCGGCGAGCCCACAACTTCCTCAGTACGAAAGCGAGTGCCATGAGCGCGGTTTCACAGCAGACAGAGCCGGAGGTCCAGTCGGGCCTGGAGGGAGTCGTCGCCTTCGCCACCGAGATAGCCGAGCCCGACAAAGCGGGGGGCGCGCTGCGCTATCGCGGCGTGGACATCGAGGAGCTGGTCGGCAGCGTCCCCTACGAGCAGGTCTGGGGCCTGCTCGTCGACGGGCGCCTGAAGCCGGGCCTGCCGCCGGCGGAACCGCACGTGCTGACGGTCCGCTCGGGCGATCCGCGGGTGGACGTGCAGTCGGCGCTGGCGATGCTGGCGCCGGAGTGGGGCTTCGGCCAGCTGATCGACATCTCCGACGAGCAGGCGCGCGACAACCTGGCGCGGGCGTCGGTGATGGCGCTTTCGTTCGTGGCGCAGTCCGCGCGCGGGGCCGGCCAGCCGCCGGTCCCGCAGTCGGAGGTGGACCAGGGTCGGACGATCCCCGAGCGTTTCCTGATCCGCTGGCGCGGCGAGGCCAACCCGGACCACGTCAAGGCGATCGACGCCTACTGGGTGTCGGCGGCGGAGCACGGGATGAACGCCTCGACGTTCACGGCGCGCGTGGTGGCCTCGACCGGGGCGGACGTCGCGGCGGCGCTCTCGGCCGCGGTCGGCGCGCTCTCGGGGCCGTTGCACGGCGGGGCCCCGTCGCGCGTCTTGAAGATGCTCGACGAGGTGGAAGCGACGGGCGACGCCGAGGCGTGGGTCAGGGACGCGCTGGACCGCGGCGAGCGGCTGATGGGCTTCGGGCACCGCATCTACCGCGCCGAAGACCCGCGCGCGCGGGTGCTGCGGCGGACCTGCCGGGAACTGGGCTCGCCGCGCTTCGAGGTCGCCGAGGCACTGGAGGGGGCGGCGCTGGCCGAGCTGCAGGCGCGCAAGCCCGACCGGGTGCTGGCGACGAACGTCGAGTTCTGGTCGGCCGTGGTGCTCGACCTGGCGGAGGTGCCGGCGGAGCTGTTCACGCCGATGTTCACCTGCGCGCGCGTGGCGGGCTGGTCGGCGCACATCCTCGAGCAGAAGCGTGAGGGCAAGCTGATCCGGCCGACGGCGCGCTACGTGGGGGAGCCGGCGCGCCCGGTCTCGGCGGTCGCGTAGCGAGACGCGCTGGGCCGCGACGGTCGCCGGTTGGCGAGGTGGCGCGCAGACAACTGTACCAAAAGTCGGAAACATTGCAACATAGGGTCTGATCGTTCGGGCATCATGAATCCACAGGGTGTCTTCCCAGGGCACCCCCTCCAAGGGTTTGGGCCGGGAGTCGATCTCCGGGCCCGTCCAGGCGAGGGACCGGTGGACCTGCCCCCCCAGGGCGCGTACCAAAGAGGGCCCGGCGCAAGCCGGGCCCTCTCGGTGACCGGGCACAGCCGAAGCTGAGCCCCGCGGTCGGCGGCCGGACGCAGCCGAGGCGCCTCCGGCCGCAACGATGCGGCGTGGGCTACATCATCCCGCTCATGTCGGGCATCCCGCCGCCGCCGGCGCCGGCGGCTTCCTTCTCGGGCACCTCGGCGACGATCGCCTCGGTGGTGAGGATGTTCTTGGCGATCGACGCCGCGTTCTGCAGCGCCGAGCGGGTGACCATGGCGGGGTCGATGACGCCGGCGGCGACGAGATCGACGATCTCGTTGGTGGCGGCGTTCAGCCCGTGTCCTTTCTTGGCCTTGCGGACGTCGTTGACGACGACGGAGCCCTCCAGGCCGGCGTTCTCGGCGATCTGGCGCAGGGGCTCCTCGAGCGCGCGCAGGACGATCCGCGCACCGGTGCGCTCGTCGTCGGAGCCGTCGGCGGAGGCGCCGTTCTCCTCGAGCTTGACGGCGGCCGAGGCCTGCAGCAGGGCGACGCCGCCGCCCGGCACAATGCCCTCCTCCAGGGCCGCCCGGGTGGCCTGCAGGGCGTCCTCGACGCGGTGCTTCTTCTCCTTCATCTCCGTCTCGGTGGCCGCGCCGACCTTGACGACGGCGACGCCGCCGGAGAGCTTGGCGAGCCGTTCCTGGAGCTTTTCGCGATCGAAGTCGGAGTCGGTGTTCTCGATCTCGGCTTTGATCTGGTTGATGCGGCCCTTGATCGCCTCGGCGTCGCCGGCGCCGTCGACGATGGTGGTGTTGTCCTTGCCGACGACGACGCGGCGGGCGCGGCCGAGCTGGGAGACCTGGGTGTTCTCGAGCTTGAGCCCGAGCTCCTCGGTGATGACCTCGGCCTTGGTGAGGATGGCGATGTCCTCGAGCATGCGCTTGCGGCGGTCGCCGAAGCCCGGCGCCTTGACGGCGACGCCGGTGAAGGTGCCGCGCAGCTTGTTGACGACGAGCGTCGCCAGCGACTCGCCCTCGACGTCCTCGGCGATGATCAGCAGCGGCTTGCCGCTCTGGATGACGGCCTCGAGCACGGGCAGGACGTCGCGGACGGAGCCGATCTTCTGGTTGGCGATGAGGATGTAGGGGTCCTCGAGGGTGGCCTCCATGCGGTCCTGGTCGGTGACCATGTAGGGGCTGATGTAGCCCTTGTCGAACTGCATGCCCTCGGTGAACTCGAGGTCCATGCCGAAGGTCTGGCCCTCCTCGACGTTGACGACGCCGTCCTTGCCGACCTTGTCGATGGCGTCGGCGATGACGTCGCCGATCTCCTCATCGCCGGCGGAGATGGTCGCGACGCGCGCGATCTGCTCCTTGCCGGAGACCTCCTTGGACTGGGAGGCGATGTTCTTGACGACCTCGTCGACGGCCTTCTCGATGCCGCGCTTGAGCGCCAGCGGGTTGGCGCCGGCGGCGACGTTCTTCAGGCCCTGCTTGACGATCGCCTGGGCGAGCACCGTCGCGGTGGTGGTGCCGTCGCCGGCGACGTCGTTGGTCGCGGTGGCGACCTCGCGGACGAGCTGGGCGCCCTGGTTCTGGAAGACGTCCTCGACCTCTATCTCGCGCGCGATGGTGACGCCGTCGTTGGTGATCGTGGGGGCGCCGAACTTCTTGTCGAGCACCACGTAGCGGCCCTTGGGGCCGAGCGTGACCTTGACGGCGTCGGCGACGGCGTCGACGCCGGCCTCGAGGGCCTTGCGCGCTTCCGCGTCGTACTTGAGCTCCTTGTGTGCCATTTCTTTCAAATCTCCTTGTCGATCGGGCGGCGCCGTTAGGCGACCTTGGCGAGGACGTCTGACTCGCGCAGCACCAGCAGGTCCTCGCCGTCGACCTTGATCTCGGTGCCGCCGTACTTGCTGTAGAGGACCTCGTCGCCCTCCTTGACGTCGAGCGGGATGCGCTTGCCGGCATCGTCGAGCCGTCCGTCGCCGGCGGCGAGGACCTTGCCCTTCTGCGGCTTCTCCTTGGCTGTGTCGGGCAGGACGAGGCCGCTGGCGGTCGTCTCCTCCTCCTCGATGGCCCGTACGATCAGACGATCGCCCAGGGGCTTGAGCTTCATCTTGCAAGACCTCCACTATCGGGAATTTGACGCTTCGATTGGCACTCTACCAAGGAGAGTGCCAACGGGCGGCTGAGGGCGGCGAGGGGCGGGCGGCGCGGCGCCGGGGGCGGGCGGCGGATTCAGTTCTGGGCGCCGCCGAAGCCCTTCATGGCCTCGGTCATGCCGCTGGGCTTGTCGACGATCTGGGAGAAGCGCACGACGGTGACGGTGTCCTGGAGGGAGACCTCGCGGCCGTAGATCTGCTCGAGGAAGTGGATGAGCTCCTCGTGGCGGCGGAACTCGGGGTTGTCGTGCTTGATGTCCCGCGGGGAGAGGTCGCCGAGCTTGGTGACTTCGACCTGGTCGATGACGGCCTCGAAGATGCGCTCGCGGGGCGAGTGCTGGTAGCCGATGGTGACGAGGACGAGCTGGTTCTTGCGGTACTTGTCGGACTTGTCCCCGAGCCGGATGGTGGCCGTCTTGCGCCCGCGCTTGAGCTCGTCGGCGAAGATCGTGGAGTAGAAGTTGAGAACCTGCACGGCAGCTGGAGGCTATCGCGCCAGCGCGGCGAGCGCGCGACCGATCATCTCGCGTTCGCCGTCGTAGGTGAGCGCGAGACGGGCCTCCCCCAGCGCCATCCAGCGCGCCTGGAGCACCTCGTCGTCGTGATCGGCGGGGTCGCCCCCGGCGTAGCGGAAGAGGAAGAAGACGACCACCTTGGGGACGGCGCGCCCGTCGCGGGTGTACCAGTAGCGGACCTCGCCGAGCTCTCCGAGCAGCTCGACCTCGACGCCGGCCTCCTCGCGGACCTCGCGCACGGCGGCCGCGAGGGCGTCCTCGCCGGGGTCGATGTGGCCCTTGGGCAGCCCCAGCACGAAGGACCCGTCGGCGGCGCGGCGGGTCGGGACGATCACGAGGACGTCCTGCCCGCGCACGACGACGCCCCCGGCCGAGCGCTCCTGGGCCCTGTCGGGCCGCCTCTGGGCGGGGCGGGGCTCAGAAGACATAGGAGAGCAGCGCCTGGGGATCGTGGACGACGAGCCGGCCGCGCCCCTGGGAGATGACGCCGGCGCGCTCGAGCACGGCGAGGAAGCGGCTGGCCGACTCGCGCGAGCTGCCGGCGAGCTTGGCGAGGTCGGCCTGGGTGGCGGTGATGGCGACATCGCGGTCGGCCCCGGGCTGGGCCTGTTCGACGAGCTCGGCGAGAACCGAGGCGACGCGGCCCTGGACGCTCTGGAACGAGCGCCGGGCGAGCCGCTCGTTGGCCGCGCGCAGGCGCCGGCCGAGCGCGATGACGAGCCGGACGGCGATCTCGGGGTGTTCGGTCATCAGCCGGCGCATGTCGGGCCCGAGGACGGCGACGACGCCGGTGGGCTGGAGGGTCTCGACGGTCGCCGAGCGGCGCTCGTCCTCGAACAGGGCGAGCTCGCCGAAGATGTCGCCGGGGCCGAAGGTGGCGAGCGTGATGGTGCGGCCGTCGGGGTGCTCGCGGACGGCACGGGCGCGGCCGAGGCGCACGACGTAGCAGGTGTCGCTGGCGTCGCCCTCGCGAAAGACGACCTCGCCGGCGTCGAAGCTGCGAGGGACGGCGAGCTGGGCGACGCGAACGAGGTCGTCGCGCTCGAGCGTCGAGAAGACGGGGACGTGGGCAAGCAGCTCGGCGACCTCGGCTGCGCTCGGCGAGGACATGGGGCAGGAAATAGCAGACCGTCACCGAATCGCGGCGCTATCTTCGGTGTCAGTAGATATCGATGCTGAATCGCTCGCGGGAGATCGTCAGGAGGGGAGTCGGGGCGTCGGCGGCGCTGGCGCTGCCGGCCGCGGCCGCCTGCCTGGCGCTGGGCGGGGCGGCGGCTATCGCGACGGGCGCGCGGGCGGGGTCGCCGACGACGGCGAACACCCTGTTGCGCTCCGCGGAACTGTGGGCGACGGTGGACGTGTGCAACTCGCCCCACCATCCGGACACGATCGGCATCCGCGGCTCGATGCCCGGCGACGGGCGGGCGAAGGATGTGATGTACATGCGCTTTCTCGTGCAGAGCCTCGACGCGAGCACGGGGAGGTGGGCGAACATCGGGCGCAGCGCCGACTCGGGCTTCGTGCGGGTCGGATCGGGGGCGGAGACCCGCCAGGCGGGTCGGACGTTCGAATTCAAGCCGACGGCCAACCCGTACACGCTGCGCGGCCTGGTCGAATTCCAGTGGCACCACGCGGGCCGCACGGCCTACGTGACGACCCGCGTCACGATGGCCCACCACACGAGCGTGGCGGGCGCGGAACCGAAGGACTTCAGCGCCGCGACCTGCGCCCTGCCGTAGCCGGCCGCTGGCGCGGAGCCGCCCGGCTGGCGTGGAGCCGGCCGCCGGCGCGTAGCCGGCCGCCGACACCCGGCCTCGCCGGCCGCCTCGGCTCAGCCCCCGGCCGCGGTGAACAGGCGGGGGTCGTTGGTGATGATGCCGTGCACGCCGAGCGCGCTGAGCCTGGCGACGGTGGCGGCGTCGTCGACGGTCCAGGCGTAGAGCTCGCCGCCGCCCTGCCCGACGGCGCGTACGAGCGCCGGGGTGACGAGCCGCCAGTGGGCCATGATCGCGTCGAAGCGGCCGGCGCGCAGGGCGGCGCGGGCGCGGCGGGGCAGCCAGGCGCGCAAGGCGGCGAGCAGCGCGAGCGCGGGCAGGGCGGTGAGGCGGCTCTCGGTGTAGTCGCGGCGGGCGCGGGGCAGCGACCAGCCGACGCGGAGGCTGGGCTCCAGGGCACGCATCGCGTCGAGGTCGGCGGGGTAGGTGCTGCTGACGAGGGCGCGCTCGGTGAGGCCGGCTTCGCGCAGTGCCGCGACGACGCGGGGACCGTAGCCGGGCAGCTTGACGTCGACGTCGAGCTCGATCCCGGCGTAGGCGTCGCTGGCGAGGTGGCTGAGGCCCTCCTGCAGCGTCAGCGGATGGTCGGTGGCGGCCAGGGCGTGGTAGTCGTGGGCGAGCAGCAGCCGCCCGCTGCCGTCGGGCCGCTCGCTGAGGACGTCGAACTCGATCATGTCGACGCCGGCGTCGACGGCGGCGGCGAAGCTGGCGAGGGTGTTGCCGGGGGCGAGGTGCGCGGCGCCCTTGTGTCCGACCCGCCGCGGGGCGACTCTTGGGCCGATGGCGCTCATCGGCCCACACGATAGAAGTCGCGGGCGCTCAGCAGCGCGCTTCGCTCAGCAGGCGCCGGCGCGTGGACTCGATCGTCAGCGCGGCGGTCTTCGGCCCGATGTACGGGGCGAGCACGAGGAACGCGATGTGGTCGATGAGGGAGAGGACGTACTTGATGCGTTTGCTGGCGGCGTAGCTGCTGAGCAGGGCCCAGCTGGCGCCGATCACCATCTCGTGGGCGATCTGCGGGCCGCGCAGCGGCTCCGGCGCCGACTCCCGCAGCCTGAGCGCGAGCCGTTCGAGCAGCCGGCCGAGGGGCTCGGCCATGCCGTGGCCGAGGTCGAAGACGTCGACGAATGCCATTTTCACCAGTCCGGGGTGTGCTACGAGGTGCTCGATCGCGGCGCGGACGCCGAGGTAGGCCGCTTCGGGCCAGTTGCTGGCGCGGGCGCCGGCGGCGGCGACGACGTCGATGACTTCGCCGAAGAACTCTTCGACGACGGCGAGGTAGCAGGCGCGCTTGGTGGGGAAGTGCTTGTGGAACGATTCGGTCGACATCCCCGCGAACTGCGCGATCTGCGGGTCCGTCAGCTCGCGGTAGCCCTGGTCGAGGGTGAGGTGCACGATCGCCCCCAGCACGCGGCAGCGCTTCTCGTCGCTTTCCAGGAAGCGGGCCGGCTCGACCGGCGTGTGGGGCACGTGCTCGAGCGTCCCCAGGCGCGCGGCGGGCGAGCGCAGCGCGCTGATCCAGTCGAGCAGTTCGTCGCTCAGCCCCGTCAGCTCGCAGTCGCGATCGTCGAGCATGCGGTTGAAGAGGGCGTAGCGGGTCCCGCCGACGATCGCCTTCGGGGCGAGCGGCGGCAGGGCGATGCCGTCGGGAGCCGCCTTGAAGGCGGCGGCGATGGCGCGTTCGAAGGCAAGCCCCGAGCGCAGCATGCGTTCGCGGCTGGAGACGCCGATCTCGAGGCCGTCGACGAGGATGAGCCGGGTCGCCTTGGCGTTGCGGGCGCTGTCCTCGAAGAACGCCTGGCAGGCTCGATGCGTGCGGTTGGCCCAGCCGCGTTCGGCGAGCCAGCCTTCGAGCGTCCGCTTCTTGGCGCGGGCGACGGCGATGTCGTAGGTCGCCAGGAAGCAGGCTTCCTTGTTGGCGAACTGCTCGTAGAAGGCGCGCCGCGAGACGCCGGCGAGGGCGATGACGTGGGCGACGGTCGTCGCGCGGTAGCCCTGGCGGGCGATGGCCTCGATCATCGCCCCGTACAGCCGCGCCCGCTGATGACGGGCGACTGCCTCGCGGCCCATCCCGTGCGGGCCGTGTGGCAGTCGCCGGTACATCGCGGTCAGCTCCCTCTCAGATCCGCTGATCCCCACGTGCAGAACCCTAATGGATTTCTCGGAGAATGCAAGTTAAATTCGTGGGATACACCCGAAGTTTCTGATTCTGCCTGCAAATCTGGGGAAAAGAATTTTTCGTCGAGCTAGCGGAATCGCTCCGAGGAGGGGTCTGGAGGCCCGCTGAGGGGCAAATCGGTTGCGCTACAGCCAGTCGGAACCAGTCCGATTCAGGCGCTCAGTGTGAGGCGCCGCGGGCCGGCCCGGAAGCCTGCCCGTACGAGCCGCTGCTCCCAGGCGCCGCCGAGCACGGAGGCGCCGTCGACGCGCTCCAACGCGAGCCGCCCGGGGAGCAGGCCGGCGCGGGCGTCGGCGGCGAGCGCGTCCAGGGCGGTCTCGAGCCGGCCCTCGTCGGCGTCGTCGTCGAGCAGCACCCGCAGCCCACGACCGCCGCGCTCCAGATAGAGGGCGGCCTCGCCGTCGAGGAGCACGACGACGGCCCCCGGCACGCGGGCCGGGCCGCGCCGCGGCCAGGGCAGGGCGGAGCCATAGGGCTGGGCGGGGTCGGTGGCGGCGAGGACACGCGTCGCGGCGCCCTCCCCGGGGGGCTGGCCGCGCAGCCGCTCGACGGCGCCGGGCAGCGCGAACTGGGCGCCGCCGAGACCCTCGACGAAGTACCCGCGCCGAGCCAGCCCGAGTGTCTCCAACCGGCAGAGCTCGGGGTAGAGAGCGGCGAAGCCCCCCTGGACGCCTTCGGCGAGGACGAGCTCGCGGGTGAGGATGCCGTGCCGCTCGAGCAGCAGTTCGGCCAGCGCCCGCCGCCGCGCGGCGGGATCGAAGGCGGGGGCCGCGTCGAACAGCGTCCCGGCCAGCGACCAGCGACCCGGCAGGTGAACGGGAGCGCGCCCGCCGGTCCGCGCGATCGACCGGCCGGCGCCGGCGCGGCCGTGCTCTCCGAGGCCGGCGCGTCGACCTCCGCCGAGGCGCCCGGCGATGGGCGCTCGACTTCCGGCTCGGGCCCCAGCGGCGAGGGCGAGCCGCCGGGCGCGCAGAGGGGCGAAGGCGTCGTTGGTGACCTCGCCCGCCCAGACGAGCGCCCAGAGGGCCTCCTCGAGGGCCACGGCGGGGACGTCGACGTCGGCGAGGAGGTCGGTGAAGAAGCACGGCCCCCCACCGCCGGACGGGTTCAGACGCGCGCGTACGCGCGCGCGCACACCGCCGAAATCGGACTCATCTGACTCACGCGCCTCGCCCTCCCGCCGCCCCGACGCCTCGCCCTCCCGCCGCCCCGACGCCGCGCTCTCCCGCCGCCCCGAGGCGTCGCCCTCCCGCCGCCCCGAGGCGTCGCCCTCCCGCCGCCCCGAGGCGTCGCTCTCGCGGCGTCCCGGCGGCGGCCCGAGCAGGCCGGCGTCGGCGCGGAAGTAGAGCGCGACGCGCCCGTCGTTGCGTCCCAACGCCCCGGCCCCGACCCAGACGAGCTCGCCCCCGGCGCAGAGCTCGTCGAGCCATGCCGGCGAGTAGCCGGGCAGGCGGCGGGGCAGGACCTCGCGCTCCCATGTGCGCGGGGTCAGCGCGAGGCCCTGCAGCGGGACGAGCGCCTCGCGCAGACGCTCGACGCCGCCGCCGCCGCGCGCGTGCGCGCTCCCCTGGCCGATGCCGTGCCAGGCGGGCAGGAAGCGCGCGAAGGCACGGTGCTCGGCGGGCTCGATCTCGCTGCGCAGGGCGGCGAGGGAGGCGCGGCGCAGGCGCCGGAGGACCTCTATGTCGCACCACTCGCGCCCCTCCTCGGTGGGCTCGGGGTGAAGCTCGCCGCGGACGAGGTCGCCGGCGTCCTGCAGCGAGCGCAGGGCGGCCTCGACGGCGCCGCGGGGAAGCCCGTGGCGGTCGCGGGCCTGGGCGGTGGTGAACGGCCCGTGGGTGGCGGCGTAGCGGGCGAGCAGCCGCAGGAGCGCATCGGGGACGTCGGCGAGAAAGGCGTCGGGGAGGCCGCCGGGCGGGACGGCGCCGAGCGCGTCGCGGTAGAGGCCGGCGTCGGCGGCGTCGACGAAGCGCTCGACCCCGGCGAGGCGGAGGCGCACGGCGCGGCGTTCGTGCTCCAGCCCGTCGAGCAGGGAGGCGACATCGACGCCGGGGTGCACGCGCTCGGCGGCCTCCTGGAGGTTGAGGTCGCCGAGGAGCCGCAGGGTGTCGTGCAGCTCCTCGCGGTTGGCGGCGCGGGTGTGCTCGGAGCGGCGCTGGAGGTCGTCCTCGAGGCGGCGCAGGGCGCCGGGGTCGATGAGCTCGCGCAGCTCCTCTTGGCCGAGCAGCTCGCGCAGGAGGTCGCGGTCGAGCGAGAGGGCGGCGGCGCGGCGCTCGGCGCTGGGGGCGTCGCCCTCGTACATGTAGGTGGCGACGTAGTCGAAGAGCAGCGAGGAGGCGAAGGGCGACGCGCTGGCGGTCTCGACGGAGACGAGGCTGAGCTGGCGGCGTTGCAGGCGGGTGAGCAGCTCGCCCAGCCCGGGCAGGTCGAGGACGTCGCGCAGGCACTCGCGGTAGGCCTCGAGCACGATCGGGAAGTCGCCGTGGCGGCGGGCGACTTCGAGCAGCTTCTGGGCCTTGAGGCGCTGCTGCCAGAGGGGGGTGCGCTTGCCGGGGTAGGCGCGGGGAAGCAGCAGGGCGCGGGCGGCGGCCTCGCGAAAGCGGGCGCCGAACAGCGCGGTGGAGCCGAGCTCGGCGACGACGAGCTGCTCGAGCTCGTCGGGGTCGATGCGGACGAGGTCCTCCTCGGGCGGCTCGTCGGCGTCGGGCAGGTGCAGGGCGACGCCGTCGTCTGACCAGATCGCGTCGGCCTCCAGCCCGAGCCGGTCGCGGATGCGGGCGCTGAGGGCGAGCGCCCAGGCGGCGTGGACGCGTCCGCCGAAGGGCGAGAGCAGGCACAGCCGCCAGTCGCCGATCTCGTCGCGGAAGCGCTCGAGCACGATGGTGCGGTCGCTGGGCAGGACGCGGGTTGCGGCCTGCTGCTCGCGCAGGTAGGCGAGCAGGTTCGCGGCGGCGCGGCGGTCGAGGTCGTAGTCGCGCTGCAGTGTCTCCGACTCCTGCTCGATCGCCCAGCGGGCGAAGGCGCCGATCGCCTCGCCGAGCTCGCGGGGGCGCCCGACGCCGTCGCCCTTCCAGAACGGCACGGCGCCGGGGGCGCCGGGGGCGGGGGTGACGACGACGCGGTCGCGGCCGATCTCCTCGATGCGCCAGGCGGAGGCGCCGAGCAGGAAGACCTGGCCGGGCCGGGCCTCGTAGACCATCTCCTCGTCGAGCTCGCCGACGCGCCGCCCGTCGGGCAGCGTGACGAGATAGAGGCCGCGGTCGGGGATGGTGCCGGCGTTGACGACGGCGAGCTGGCGGGCGCCGCGGCGGGCACGGATGGTGCCGCCAAGCCGGTCCCAGACGATGCGCGGCCGCAGCTCGGCGAACTCGCTCGACGGATAGCGCCCGTCGAGCATGTCGAGGACGTGCTCGAACTGGCGCCGGGGCAGCTCGGCGTAGGTGTGGGTGCCGGTGACGAGCGCGTAGAGCTCATCGACGGAGACGGCCCCGGCAGCCGTCTTCCCGGCCTCGCCCGCGACGGCCGTCCCCCCGGCCTCGCCCGGGCCCCCCGCGGCGCCCGCGTCGCTCTCGGCGGCGGCGATGGCGACGATCTGCTGGGCGAGGACGTCGAGCGGGTTGCGGGGCACGACCGTCCGCTCGATGGCGCCTTCGCGCATGCGCCGGGCAACGACGGCGCACTCGAGCAGGTCGGCGCGGAACTTGGGGAAGATGCGGCCCTCGGAGCGCTGGCCGACGCCGTGCCCGGCGCGTCCGATGCGCTGCAGGCCGGCGGCGACAGACTTGGGCGACTCGACTTGCAGGACGAGGTCGACGGCGCCCATGTCGATGCCGAGCTCGAGGCTGGAGGTGGCGACTATGCAGGGGATCTCGCCGGCCTTGAGCAGCTCCTCGACGACGAGCCGCTCCTCGCGGGCGAGCGAGCCGTGGTGGGCGCGGGCGAGGTCCTCGCCGGCGAGCTCGTTGAGCCGCAGGGCGAGCCGCTCGGCGGAGCGGCGGTTGTTGACGAAGACGATGGTGGAGCGGTGGGCGCGGATCTGGGCGAGCAGCTCGGGGTAGATGGCGGGCCAGATGGAGCCGCGCAGGGACTCGCCGCCGGCCAAGGGATCCAGGGGGTCGCCATTGCCCGGCGCGCCCGCGGGCGCCTGCCCCGGCCCTCCCTCCGGTGGCGGGACGGGCCCGTCGAGCTCGGTCATGGACTCGACGGGGACGTGGATCGTCAGGTCGAGCTCGCGAGGGGCGCCGGCGTCGACGATGCGACAGCTGCGCCGGGACCCGACGAGGAAGCGGGCGACCTCCTCGAGCGGGCGCTGGGTGGCGGAGAGCCCGATGCGCTGCACGGGCCGCTCGGCGAGGGCGTCGAGGCGCTCGAGGGTGAGCGCGAGGTGGGCGCCGCGCTTGGTGGCGGCCACGGCGTGGATCTCGTCGACGACGACCCAGCGCACGGGGCGCAGGATCTCGCGGGCGCGCGAGGTCAGCATGAGGTAAAGCGACTCGGGCGTGGTGATGAGGATGTCGGGCGGCTGGCGCAGCATCTGGGCGCGCTCGCGCTGGGGGGTGTCGCCGGTGCGGATGGCGACGCGCAGGTCGGCCCCGGCAAGCGCGGGGGAGATGCCCTTCAGCGGCGCGCGCAGGTTGCGCTCGATGTCGTAGGAGAGGGCCTTCAGCGGCGAGACGTAGACGAGCTGGGTGGCGTGCTCCACGATTCCCCGCGCGCGCTCGGCGGCGAGCTGGTCGAGCGCCCAGAGGAACGCGGCGAGCGTCTTGCCGGAGCCGGTGGGCGCGGAGAGCAGGACGTGCTCGCCGGCGGCGATGGCGGGCCAGGCCTGCTCCTGCGCGGGCGTGGGCGCGGGGAAGGCGTCTTCGAACCACCTGCTGACGGTCGGCGTGAAGATGGTCGGAGACACTGGGGCCATGCTAACGCGCCTGTTGTGGGTCGATTTGGTCGATTGTTCGGATCTTGCGCCGCTTGCTGTGATCCTCGCGAGGCAGGATGGCAGGCGCACTACGGCGACTGGCGAGCTGGATCGCGCGGCGGCCGCGGGCCGTGATCGCCGCGGGATTGACGCTCGGGGCGCTGGCCGGCGCTCTGGGCCTGCCGCTGATCGGCGAATTGCGTTTCTCCAGCGGCGACCTGGACGCGCAGGGCTCGGAAAGCGTACGGGCGGCGGACTCGATCGAACGGGCGACGGGCGCGGCGCCGGCGCCGACGGTCTTCGCGCTGGTTCCGCTGCACCGGGGTGGCGAGGGCGGAGGAGAGGCAGGTACGGGCGCGGGGCTCCTGGGAACGGCCGGCACGCGTCAGGGGGCGCTCGCGCCGGTGCGGGCGGTCGCGCGCGAGCTGGGGGCGCAGGGGGCGGTGGCGCGCGTTGCGTCCTACCCGCAGGCGGCGGTGATCGAAAAGGCGACGCTGAGCCGCTACTTCTTCTCGTTCGGCCGGGAATGGTCGTTTGTGGCGGCGGCGGTCCGGGCCGGGGTTCAGCGGACGTCGCGCGGGGTACGGCTGGCACGGCGGCTGCTGGCGGACTTCCCGCCGCGCTCGGGCATCGAGCTTGGCGGCTCGACGATCGCCGACGAGGAGCTGGCGGCGACGGCGCGGCGCGAGCTGGACCGCACGGAGCTGTGGCTGGTGGCGCTGCTGGCGGTGCTGCTGCTGTGCATCTTCCGGCGGGCGGCGGCGGCGGGACTGCCGCTGCTGCTGGGGGTGCTGACGCTGCTGGAGACGCTGGCGGTGCTGCGCGGGCTGCACGCGGCGGGGGTGCAGCTGTCGCTGTTCGCGCTGCCGAGCGCCAGCGGCCTCAGCCTGGGCCTGGGGATCGACTACAGCCTGCTGGGCGTGTCGCGCTTTCGCGAGGAGGTGGCGGGCGGGCTCGGGGACGAGCGGGCGGCGGCCGCGACGCTGGTGGCGGCGGGCCGGACGGTGCTCTTCAGCGCGGGCACGATCGCGTGCTGCATGGCGACGCTGATGCTGGTGCCGGTGACGCTGGTGTTCTCGGTGGGGTTGGCGGTGAGCGTATGCGCGTGCGTGGCGGCCGCCAACGCGGTGCTGCTGCTGCCGGCGGTGTGCATGTGCTGGGGCGGGCATCTGCGCACGCGGGCGCGGCGGGGCGGGCGGGTCTCGCTGCGCGGGGCGTGGCGGCGGCTCGCGGTGCTGGTGACGCGGCGGCCGGCGCCGGTGGCGATCGCGGTGTCGGGGCTGCTGCTGGCGCTCTGCGTGCCGGCGTTCGGGCTGCGCTTCCACGGCATCGACGCGAGTGCGCTGCCGCCGGGCTCGGGGGCGCGGGTGGCACAGGAAACTGTGGAACGGGACTTCGAACCGAGCGTGGGAGACGAAATCGTGCCATTGCTGGTAAGGGCGCCGCGGCGGGCGGGTGCGAGGGTGGCGGCCTACAGGGAAAGGGTGGCGGCGACCGGGGACGTGTACGCGGCGAGCAAGGCTCGCTCGATCGGTCGGGGGCTTTGGGAGATCGACGTGGTGGCGCGCGGGCGGCGGCTGTCGCCGGGCAGCCTCGCGCTGGTGCGGAGCTTGCGCGCGGGGCATCGCGGCCTGGACGTCGAGGTGACGGGTCCGGCGGCGAGCTACCTGGACGAGCAGGCGAGCCTGCGCGGGGATCTGCTGGCGATCGTGCTGGCGATCTCGCTGGCGGCGTGGGTGCTGCTGGCGGCGATGACGCGCTCGCTGGTGCTGCCGCTGAAGACGTTGGCGATGAGCGGGCTGACGTTCGCGGCGACGTTCGGCCTGGTGGTGCTGCTGTTCCAGCGCGAGCCGCTGATGGGACTGCTGACGGACGGCGGCGGGGGCGAGCTGGAAGCGTCGCAGCCGATCCTGATGCTGGGCGCGGTGTTCGGGCTGACGTTGGACTACACGGTCTTCGTGCTGGCGCGCATCCAGGAGGCGCGGCGGCCGGGGGTCGAGGTGCGCGCGGCGATCGCGGAGGGCATGGCGCACAGCGGCCCGGTGGTGAGCGCGGCGGCGCTGGTGTTCTGTGTGACGGTGGCGGCGTTCGCGACGTCGTCGGTGATGCTGGTGCGGGAGACGGCGGCGGCGATGGCGATCGCGGTGGCGATCGACGCGACGCTTGTGCGGGGCCTGTTGCTGCCGTCGCTGATGGCGCTGCTGGGTCCTTACAACTGGTGGCTTCCCAAAGGTCTGAGTCGATGGCTGGCGCGCGCGAGCACCGAGGAGTGGCGCGACTTTTCAGGTACTCTCGACGCATGAGCGCCGCCAAGCTCGATCTCGATCCCGGTGTGGTGGAGGCGTGCCGTCAGGCGGCGGCGAGCATCGCGGCGCAGGTGGCGAAGGAGATAGAGGGCCACACGACGGTGTCGGTCGAGCGGACGGTGGCGCGGCTGCTCGGGGTTGACGGCGCGAACGAGCTGGGGGTGCCGCTGCCCAACGTGCTGGTCGATCATGTGCGCGACCACGAACAGCTGGGATTCGGGATCGCGTTCTGGCTGGGCAACGCGATGCTGCGCGACGAGCGTTCGCCGCGGCAGCTGGCGGAGGCGGTGAGCGCGGGGACGCTCGACATCTGCACGCTGCCGCGCTCGCCGCAGGAGGCGATCCGCGAGCGCATCGCGACGGAGTGCGCTCGGCGCCTGCGGGACATCCGCCGGGCGATGGACGAGCGGCGGACGCTGCGCGAGCGGCTGGGCGAGAGCCCGCCGCCGCTGCGCTACGTGTTGACGGCGACGGGCAACGTGTATGAGGACGTGGTGCACGGGCTGGCGGTGGCGGAGGCGGGCGGGGACATCGTGGCGGTGATCCGCTCGACGGCGCAGAGCCTGCTCGACTACGTGCCCTATGGCCCGACGACGGAGGGCTACGGGGGGACGTTCGCGACGCAGGAGAACTTCCGCATCATGCGGGCGGCGCTGGACGAGTGGTCGCGGGCCAACGGCCGCTATGTGCGCCTGTCCAGCTTCTGCTCGGGGCTGTGCATGTCGGAGATCGCGACGATGGGCGCGATCGAGGGCCTGGACAACATGGTCAACGATGCGCTGTACGGGATCCTGTATAGAGACATCAACGTGCTGCGCGGCCTGATCGACCAGCGGGTGTCGCGGACGATCAACGGGTACTTCGGGGTGACGATCAACACGGGCGAGGACAACTATCTGCGCACGGCCGATGCGCTGGAGGCGGCGCCGTCGGTGACGGCTTCGCAGTTCATCAACTGCGAGCTGGCGCGCGACTCGGGGGTGCCGGACGAGCAGATCGCGCTGGGCGACGCTTACGAGATCGACCCCCCGGTGAGAAACGGCTTCCTCTTCGAGCTGGCCCAGGCGCAGCTGACGCGGGAGCTGTTCCCGGAGTGCCCGGTGAAGTTCATGCCGCCGACGCGCCACATGGACGGGAACCTGTTCCGGACGCACGCGGCGGACACGCTGTTCAACCTGGTGACGATCGCGACGGGGCAGGGGATCCAGACGATCGGGGTGCCGACGGAGGGGATCTTCACGCCGCACATCCACGATCGGGTGCTGGGGCTGCAGAACGTGAACTATGTGTTCGAGTCGGCGCGCGACCTAGGGGAGGAGATCGAGTTCCGCCGCGGGGGCATCGTGCAGACGCGCGCGCGGGAGGTGCTGGGGGGCGCGCAGGCGCTGCTCGAGCACATCGCCGAGGTGGGGCTGATCGCGGCGATCGAGGAGGGCGTCTTCGGCGATGTGAGCCGCAGGGTGAGCGAGGGCCGCGGCCTGGAGGGGATCGTGGAAGCGGAAGAGGAGTACTTCAACCCGGCGGTGGAATTGATGCGGGGAGCGCTCAGCGTTGCGTGAGGTCGACCTGGGGGCGGTGCGCCCCTACGCGGACCATCTCGACGACGGCCTGGTGCAGCTGAGCTTCACGCTGCCTGTCCCCCATGGCCTGGCGGCGCGCCGGGCGGCCCTGGAGCTGGCGGGACGGATGGGCTTCGAGCAGCCGGAGGTGGTGCACTACGAGCGCCTGACGGACGGCTACACGTACTTCGTGCTCTACGGCCGCTGCGCGCAGACGGTCGACTTCGCGACGCTGAGCGAGGAGGGCTTCGAGATCGAGTACATGTCCGAGACGGAGATAGAGGCCTACGCCAGCGAGCATGTGGGTCGGCCGATCGTGGTGGTAGGGGCGAGCACGGGCACGGACACGCACAGCGTGGGGATCGACGCGATGCTGAACCTGAAGGGCTTTCACGGCCACAAGGGCCTCGAGGGCTACCGGAGCTTCCGGGCGCACAACATGGGCAGCCAGGTGGCCAACGGCGAGCTGGTGGCGAGGGCGATCGAGCTGGAGGCCGACGCGATCCTGGTGTCGCAGACGGTGACGCAGCAGAACCTGCACATCCACAACCTGACGGAGCTGGT
>Ga0335072_10003047_pt1 | contig 25482 bp, 22 predicted proteins | sample Lox_Sample_21_FD_206725 | JGI IMG/M metagenome (GOLD analysis project Ga0335072, IMG submission 206725) | Soil microbial communities from Loxahatchee National Wildlife Refuge, Florida, United States - Lox_Sample_2.1 | ecosystem: Environmental > Terrestrial > Soil > Wetlands | place: USA...
CTGGGGTATACGGTTGCTGCACAATTAGCCCCCGATCCCACCAATTCTTCAAGCACTCAGATGCCTCGATGATCTATTCATGTATGCGGTTCCGTTCAGGGGTGATTCCGGTCAGCCCAGCTCAGGTTGAGGGTAATTAGAGGACGCGGGCACGCTCCTCGGAAGAGTCTCCTAGGAGCAGATTGCTCCTAGGAACGGTGTGCCCTGGGCAGAGATGCAGGGTAGTTACTCGGGATTGAGCACTTACGGTTGAATAACTGTCACGGGCGTGACTGATTGCGTCATTCCAGCTATTCTCAGACACCGTTTGCACTGTAATTAGATTGCAATTGCACCTCAATTACGCCGTTTGGGCTTCCGGGCCCTGTTACTCTTGCGTGTATCATTAGCAGCGCCAGCGCCTGTGCCTACGCCTGTATCTGCCCCCTAGGCCTCCTGGGCACCCCCCGAAACTTGTTGTTGCGGCAGGGTGTTCTCAGGCCTGTTCGGGCGCTCATTCCGCGGCAAAGCCTCCAAGATCTGCCACTTGTGAGTGCCTGCTACCTAGGTCTACGCCTGTCTGCACCTGAGTCTCGTAGGGACGGTATGCTCCTGGGCAGAGTCTCCTAGAAGCAGTCTGCTCCTAGGAACGGTGTGCTCCTGAGTAGAGTCTCCTAGGCAGAGTCTCCTAGGAACGGTGTGCTCCTGGGAACGATCTCCTAGGAACAGTGTCGGCCTGTCCAAGGCCTGAGGGTGCTGTGGGTGCCTGTAGTTGCCAGGCAAGATCGTGCTCAGGGGCTCTATAGCCAGAACGGGTCCTGTGTCCGTTCCATCTTCAGAGCTCACCCATTGAAGGCTCCTAGGGGGTGCCCATTCGCCCGGAACGTGCCCGTTTAGCCACTACCTTTCTCCAGCCTCTACCTTTCTCCAGCCACTACATTTCTCTAGCCACTGCATTTCTCTGGCCACTACCTTTCTCTGGGGTTAAGGTGCTGGAGCAGGCTCTCTCCTGGAGCTAGAACCTGGCATCCCCTAGATTCCGACGGGTGCCCTTTGAAGCTGAATCTGAGCCCCTCAGGACCAGAGCGTTAGGGACCAGCTAAGAGCGTATCATTAGGGTATAGCTAAATGAGGACAACAAATCTAAAGAAGAGAGAAAGGGAAAGCAGGGCCACTAGATACAAAAGATAACCCGGGGGTAAGTGCCAAGGCCGGGATCACGTGACCAAATCCGTAACAAATAGAAACTAATGGGCAATCACGTGTTTAGTCTTACCTAAGCCTGACTTTTAAAAGCTGCCCTCAAGTGCCATTCAGCCTTCGAGCCTGACACCTAATAAAAGTATGAAGGGGTGCACCAAAACTAGTTAGTTACTCAATTAACAAGTACCATTCGACGACGTTCCTTTGCTTTCATTTGCTAGAAAATGCCCAGCGAGATCGAGTGTGAGCCAGTGAGAACGAGATTACCAAAGGCATCCGTCAGCCAGAATAGGTATAAGCCAGAATAGGTAGTACAGCCCTTCACCCTTTCGGAGATTACTGTACACCTTAGCGTGTACGGCAAAGCCTGTCTGGGTCCTTCTTCCTGTTTGAATAGTCTGTACACGGCAGTTGGGTACGTAAGAAGGTGTGCGTGCGTCTATAAGTAGCAGCTCGCGACCCAGGTAGATAGGACGACCAATACAGCATCCTAGGTGTGCGCTTCTTTGGTCGGCCGTTTTTGCTTAGGTCACGTGGCTTGCTTTTCGGCCTTGGCAAGCTCGACTGACGAGAACAGAAAATTCGCAAGAAATGAAGGCGATGCGTTTGACCCGGAATGGGCACCACAGGAAACTGAGGGCGCCTATTCGTGATATTTGTGAATGCTGACGTTTCAGATTTTTGCTGCCCCTCTGCCGTGTCTTACCTTTCGTACCTCCACAATTACCTACTACCTCCCACGACTACCTACTGCCTCCCACGACTACCTGCTGCCTCCCACGACTACCTGCTGCCCTCCCACGACTACCTGCTGCCTTCCACGATTACCTGCTGCCTTCCACGATTACCTGCTGCCTTCCACGATTACCTGCTGCCTTCCACGACTACCTGCTGCCTCCCACGACTATCTGCTGCCTCCCACGACTGCCTCGTTGCGACCGAGCCTGATGACTGCATAAAACCTTGGTGACTTCCAAAAAAGACACAATAAGAAAAGCACCTGCTTATCCTGAGCGCTTTGCTATAACCAGCACGACGGTTAGAAGCAAACCAAAATAGGCCAGATTTTGCAGATGCTGAAAAGCTATTTTTACTCTTCAAGTATCCCTGGGGACTCTGACTCCCCAGGGCCATGACGGAAGCTATTTTTGTTCTTCCCCAAGTACCCCCAGGGACTCCGACTCCCCAGGGCCATGACGGAAGCTACTTTTGTTCTTCTCCAAGTACCCCCAGGGACTCCGGCTCCCCAGGACCATGACAGCACAAGACCAAACCGGCGACGACCTCCCTCCTCCCCACCTAAAATGGTGCGAGCCTCATACTCCGTGGGATGCGAGGCCTCTCTCAGGCTATCGGCACTTACCCCAAGCCATATCCCGTATTGTGGAAGCACTGCTTATTCTGTAGGGACTCTCTAGAGAAGAAAAGGAGATCTATATACTCCTGGTGCTCACCCTGCTTTGCTGGCGACGCCCCGTAGAAGTCGGGTCCAAGCATGAAGTAATGTATTGTGTCCCATAGGCGGAACATGTCGCCGTTACTGAGGGCTCTGTTTCATTAAGAAGCAGCGTAGCAGGCACTTGGCCAGTATCAAGCCCAGTGACAGCTATAGAAGATGGGTTGCTGAAATGCTTTGCTAGTTATAGACATTGACCACCCTTCCTTATGGCGGTTCCTGATATGCTCAATCAGGTGATCGTACCTCCGAAACCCTTTTTCCCGTTTCGATTGCACTCATTCCAAGGGCAATTAAGTGACGGTGAGCTATGAAAAGATTTTACGTGACGACCGAGGTCCGCCTTGCGGGAGAAGGTGCGGAAAGGATTGCCTCCACCGTCGATACAGTCTGCGTGTTGGCAGAACCATTTTGGATGTGGAGTGGTAATTTTGCCGGTAGTATGCAACGTGACGGCTAGCGCAAGTTGAAGGAAACAACATTGAAGGGGAGGTTTTCGAGAGGAGAATGTATTTCAATGAATGAAGAACGTTGAAGCAACCATCTGGCGGGAGATTATAATCGAATGTTCATTCAGTCTCTGGGGTATATCTTCGTACCCATTATGGGAAACACAGATGAGTGTTCGAACATCCATTTGCAGTCCTCTCATAATAAAGTTTACCGTCGCGTATGTTATGCGTCGCAGACAATTTCAAACCATTCTCCACAACTTTTTTCTCCAGATGCCAGAATGCAGCGCCAAAACAGCTTCCACCCCTGAGCAGAGCTCCCTCTATCGGCGTGTCCACTTCCCCAAAGGTACCAGCTTTTAAGGGCGTCCCAGGTTCTACGAGGGGTGATGCTTCTTCTGGCCCTACCAGACCTAAGTCTCCATGTCGTTTTACGATTACGACAACAGAGTATGCACAACATGTGGCAGGACGGGTTTCACAAGACACACCTGCCCTTATTGTCCATGTAACTATTGCAAGAAAGATGGTCATATCGCCAATAACTGCACGAGGGCCCAAAAGTCAAAGAAGCGCAGTCGACCAGTTGCAAGCTTTGCTGATGGAAATCCAGCTTCCGGTGGCCCTCTGTCTAATCCCTTCTCAATCACGCCGAGGAAAAATCGACGACTACTTCCGCCTCGTCATAATGCAGATGTCCCAGCAGGAAGCAGCGCAGTAGCTACACGTTCTGATGGCGCCGGTACCGACGAAAATTTGGATCCTGAGGTAAGATGATACAGGAGCATGAGCTATTCCTTTGACCTGAACTAGCGAGAGCTAACTTCAGAGCCAGATTGTTGCACTCGGATCGGTGGCCATTGTCTTGCCATTACTAAAGCCTCTTACCGGCTATATTCTCCGCAAATTACTTGCTGATGGATGTCCTCTACATCTCAAGCAGTACAAGGGAAAAATTCAGAAATATGGGGGCAGTGAGAAGGTCTTGGCTGATGCGATGAAAGCTGTAGACTCTCATGTTCAAGACTTACAGGGCAAGGAAGTCACACCGCAGAGGTAAGTCAAATGCTCTGCTTGAAAACGTGGCTGATAAATTGTGTTATAGGCTCCGTGAGATCGAGCGCAGTCAAAACCGCGATCTCAATCTTTTCCATCCTGAGGGTGGGTATCTGGACTTCTTAACTGATAGCCGATACCCATTCTACTGTCGCCTCTACGTTGGTCAAGCATCGATCCTGGAGGATCGTATCGGTTGTCACATTGAGAAAATGAAGAGCGGAGACAAGTCCACTCTGCATTACTATGTGAAGTCAAAGGGTGGCCGTCACCGACAAGCGAACTTTATACGCATCTTTCACTTTGATCGCCGTCCAGACATGCACATCGATCAAGACGGACGAAATGTGGTCAAAAACATTCTCGAGCTGTCGATGTGCGCAGCCTTCCAGACATTGCCAAAGGAAGAGCTATTGCAATGGCTACCGCGTGGAAGCGCTGGCATCCGGTATCGAACAGTACACCTCAACGTTTTGAACCCTCTGCTTCAAGACTCTTTCATCAACGAGCACCTCAGACATACGACACGTTCTAAGTTGACCCTGTCCATGGATCCTGAGGTTCGGCAATGGCCTCTAGTTAGGGCCAACCAACTCTCAAGAAAAAAGCCGAAGTCTCCGTACATCCCTCCTCCGCGCCTTTCAGATTATGAGCCAGCCTTGAACGACGCGATTAGAAAGGTGTCCCATCCAACACAAGAGCCTTTCTTTAACGCAGAATTGGAGGTCCCGTCCGATGCAAGCTTCGATCTTGATACATGCGTCAGCAGCATCAGAAGCGATATGAGTGACTTTCTCGGCATAGACATATCTCTCTGGAAGCCGTTTGGAAGTCTCACCAGCCGTGTCGCCATCGTCCTGAATCAAATTTCTGCAGAAAAGGGATCCACGCTGTCTGCTAGTGGAGAAATACAGGACTTGCCATACGGACTGCGGGAGATGGGGTTTAATGCTGAAAACGTGCTGATCTGGCCGTTCAACCTTCACCAGTCTGATGAGATAAGACCGAGCCAAATTTCGGAAGATGGGTCTATAGACGAAATAGGTGCCTTTGAAGACTTTTCGTTATCGCTTATTGCAGCTAGCAGTGCTCGGTTCGTGTTAGTGAGTGAAGGAATTGCGCAAAGATACATCTTTGACCAAAGTCTGGAGTCCTCAGCTTCCACCCTCATCACTTTACACGGCTACGACATCTCTATCCGACTTATGTTAGACGGAGCGCGTGTCCAACGAGTCTTCGTCTTAATTCCAAACCCGGAGAAGCTCACGGGTGTCAACAACTGGAAAGCGACAAAAAAATTCAGTCAAATCATACGGATGGCGACTTACCTTACAGGTGTGAAGTCTATCAACCATAACTATTTCGAAAATAATCGCTCCTATGGCTTGATACTGCGAATGGTTGTTGCTGAAAGGGACGGCGGCGAACCTGTAACTCCGTCAACGCTCGACGAAGGATTGCGGCAATGGCTTTCGCGCAAAGGATTCCGAAACGACGATGATTTGAATGAGCTTCTAGAACTTACTGGCTCTTTGTCTCAGTCCATTTTCCTTCTGATGTGCAGCTTACCCAAACACCGTCGAGAGCGTCCTAGTATTCAGCCTAATCGGAAAAAGGTCATTCGAGCTGGTCGGAGGTTCACGAAAGAACTTCTCGATAAGGTCAGAGAGCTCTGGCAGCGGAAAATGTTGGAGATGCTGGATGGCACTCGAGAGGATGAAAATGTCCCCGACGAACTTCCTGAATTTGCCCGAATTCAAGAACAGTCTTATCAGGGCTTGGACCTTGACGAAGAATTGGACGAAAGAGAGGAATACCATCAAGAGACTGTGGAGAAGATCGAGCTCTCACTTGCTTCCACTGGGGTCGAGTCGAACTCGGGATCTAACGAAATCGTGTTCATTTCAAAAGTCCAACATCTTCACCGATCCATATCAACCCCTGAGGAAAAAGGCTCTGGCCTTCAAGAGCCCTGGAGTGGTTGGAAGTTTTATCATGAGACGAGAAGAGCAGCATACATACACAAACTCCTCAATGGCGGTTCATTCAAGCTTGTACGTCGGAGACTGCGCAATACAGTGGAAGTTGCCTTCGCCAAGGTCAGAATCAAATATTCCAGCGAAGTGGGGTTTGAGGGGTGATAAAGATGTTGAGATCATGGCGGAACTAGCAGCGACTGGAAGTGAGCATCGCGAAAGGTTTGCCTTACACAGTGGAGCTAGTGCAATAGCGCGTCGTCTTGCATTCAGGCTTAGCGGTATCACCTGGGAAGGAAAGACGTTCGTGGTTTGGCCAAGTTCGGAATCTCCGAAGCAAGCAAAAGCAGCTGATGAGCTGGCCAAAGATGTTGAATCAGCGCAGACGAAGCAGCAGCAAATCTCCTAGTGCTTCCTACAATAAGGAAATGTTACACTTTCACTCGTCGATGCTTTGATCTTAACTAATTTTGTGGTGTCGATAAGGTGACTGGGTAACAAATTGTCAAATATCGTCGTTTTCAAAACCCCAAGTGATAGTCGGCATTTTCGACCACCACTTCAACGTACCGATTACAATGTTTCACACGCTTTTTTGCTTGCAGAATACTGCCCTAGAGCTTGCCTTCAGGCTGTCCCCGTCCTAAGTGGTGCATATTAAGTGATGGGTGACGGAACCGCCAATCACTTGGAGTTTTGAAACGATGCTATTTGAACTTTTACTCCGATCCATTCCCTCAATGTCACCGTGGCGCAATCATCGACTGAATGCCGCTCCTTTGCCCCTGTGTCAACGCCATTCTAACATGATTTTAGGTTAATCGTACGCGACCTTTTCACGCTCTCAAAGCTCTCTAACACTACGCAGGAGAGGTTGAAAGTTCGAGTCTTTCCGGTGACGACAACCTATCTTTTTTTTTCGAAATTTGTGATTTGAGCCTCGACGTTAGGGATTCGCCATTTTCTAACGTTTTGGCAGGCATACTGAGCCGGGCGGGAGAGCAGGGGATCAGATACAATAAGACCTGTACGGTGGTTAATGGGCATCTGGCCAGGCCGAGGTTTTCACCCCGCAACCAGCGCGGAAACTTTGTATTTTGCAATTCAGATCTCAACAAATCGACCACCACATCACCGTTTGTAAGGTAGGAGATCTGAAGGATTTTCCCAACCCCTTTTTAGATTTGGAAAATCATATACACGCCCATAAAGTATGCGTCTATGAGGTGTACGCCCACGAGGTACACACACCTATGAGGTGCAGGCCCATAACATGCAGGCCCATAAGGTGCAGGCCCATGAGGTACACGCCCGCGAGATACACGCCCATGAGGTGCACGCCTACGAGGTACATGCCCATGAGGTACACGCCTATGAGGTACATGCTTACGAGGTGCACGCTTATGAGGTACACGGCCATGAGGTACACACCTATGAGGTCTATGAGGTACACGCCTATGAGGTACACGTCTATGAGGTGCACGCCCGTGAGGTACACGCCCTTAAGATGCACGCCCATGAGGTGCACGCCCGTGAGATGCACGCCTATGAGATGCAGATGACGCCTATAAGGTACACGCCTATGAGGTGTACGCCCATGAGATGCACGCTCACGAGGTGCACGCCTGTGAGATGCATGTTTATGAGTTACACACCCATGAGATGCACGCCTGTGAGGTATACGCCCATGAGGTATACGCTACGAGGTATACGCCATGAGGTACACGCCCATGGGATACACGCCTGTGAGGTGCACGCCCTTGAGATGCACGCCCATAAGGTGCACGCATATGGGATCCACATTTATAAGGGACACGCCAATGAGGTGCACACCCTTAAGATGCACGCCCATGAGGTGCACGCCTGTGAGATCCCACATTTATGACACGCGCGACACTTCGTACGGCCTTGGCAGAAATATCTAAGCTCTAGACTTTAAGCGGTCGTTACCCGGGAAGGCACCTCATCCGGGGGCTTAGCCCCTAAACTTTACGCGGTAGCTGCCCGGGAAGGCACCTTATCCAGGGGCTTGGCCTCTAAACTTTACACGGTAGCTGCCCCTTACTGAAAGCGCAGAGCGGAGGGACTGCACCGACGCCAGTATCTCTCGATCTTCCTCAGAGCATCCAAGGTCGCTGCCTTGTAGTCGGGCTTGATCTATGGCATCTAACGGAACTCGTCTAGCTGGGCTTGGGTGTCTTCGCTCGAGATACGGTTAGCCTCCAACGGGGCGTCGAAGCTGAATGTGAGGCTAGGGAGGCATAAAAAGTCGGTAAAGTTCCCGGGCTCGCTGGCGCCGGTTGAGACAGACAGCTCGAGCGCTTATGGATCAATAATAGAGTGCCTCCTATGTCTGACTGCGCGCAGGCCTCTCAGAGGACTGCCATTTACGGGTCATTCAACACATTTCACCCTGTCATTCTCTGGGGCCCAACTTAATCCACCCGCAAGAATGTGCATTTCCAAAGTAGGAGGCTGGCCGCGGATGTTTAATGCTTCGCCCAGTCCGTTTGGCTACACGCTACCCGAAATGCTGGTGCCTAACCAAACCTAAAGTATGACTGTTACATCAGCATTGTGTCGTCGTTGCGAATCAGAAAGCTCGCTAAAGGATCTTGCCTATCCCCGACAGAACGAGAGATCTCCCTTTCCTCTCTCTTTACTCCCAGCCCATAAGCAGCAACACGTTCCGGTGACCTCTCAGATCGACCATGTTCCGCACATCCATTCTCGGATTCCCCCTCAAAGCCATCACATGGCTCCGCGAGGAGATATACCGGAACAGCCCCGAAAAGCGCGCCGAAGCCGAAGCGGCTATCAAAGCCTTTTATCAGAAGAACAAAGCAGATATGGAGCGACGGGGCGTGACGGAAGCGATGGTCAAGTAAGTAGGAGCGAGGATATCAATCTTGGACCGCCCCAGTACAATATCCTGCTTTGCCTTAGAACTGACGGATGGGGTTTTGCGTTTGCAGGGGCGGGAAGTACAGTGATCCAGCATCCCCTGACCCCAATGGCCCGCATTGGACGGTCGAAATGGTCAAAGAGAACGGTACCCATATCACCACCAGGCACGTCTACCCAGAGAAATAGGCTTGGCAGCCCCAGGCTCCAGATATGGAAGGTCTGTGCTAAATGTGGTGTGGACATGTCTGGCGGTTATACTGTATCTCTGGCAGAACTGATTAGTAGTCGCCAATCCTTCGATCTCAAATTGTATGTTATCATTAGCTTGTGCCTTGCGGGGGTAGTCGCGCGAAATGTGCGACGAGCTGGTTGTGATATTTGACGCGAATGCGAACAACGGCTGACCAGAGTTTGATGTATGCGGAGTATGGCCGCAGCTTCATCCCTCCCCTCCTGATAAGCCATTCCTGCAACTTTGCTGTCCAATCGATCTCCGTGGTGTAGGCTCTGTGCCCTGCCTAAAGATCCGATGCTTTTCACGCATGTGCTCGCCAGCGTGAAGAGTAGTGCTCTCAATTGAGATGATTGTTGGTTTATTCCAGTATCAGTGACCACAACATCAGTTTTTCTGTGGCCTTTCGCCTGCAAGAAGACGCGCTTCATCTCCGTGGGCCCAGATCCAAGATGGTTCGGAACTTTTGCGTAAGCTGACAGTTTTATCGACGCTGAGGTAGGCTTTGCAGTCGTACTCGATATATTGGAAAGATTCCGACCGGGTGAAACTTTCAGGGTTGTCAACCGCCTGATTGCTTGCCTTGAGCACAGAGGTGTCATGGGTAGGAAAGAGAGGTAAGAGGAGTGGGAAAAGTGGTGTAAAATCTCTGTTAGGCCCCCCCTTGCTGACAATCTGCCATAATATCCCTCTAGTAGTATGGCCGAAAGCGCGACTGACTTATCGAGATTACTGGACGTGTCATACCTTTCATCTGATGCAAGTCCCTGGAACTTGGTTACGTATGGCGCTGATTCACGTCACACAGCATAGGGCGGCGAGAAGTCTTGGCGGAATGTGGAAAGGAGGGTGCTTTCTGACACGATTCATTGTAATTTGTGGTAATCCATTCCACTTTGCCCTTGGCTCGCCCTTGGCCCGCCTCTTAGTCCACCCTGGCCAGTTATATCTTACGGACTTTGCACTTACCGTTACCGGTCGGCGTACTCTATGGATAGCGTAAGTAGTAAAATAGGCTTCCCATCCTAGAGCTTTCCTTCGCCCAGCAGTACGGTCAGGCATTTTATACCGTCTGATTAAGAACACTTGTCACAAGACTCTCAGGCCCTCCCTAAAGCGGAGACTTCTCTAAATCTCCGCTTGCTATGACCCCTCCGGATCTTTGCTCGGGCATCATTGTGCGCTCGCACCCAGACAATGCCCCAAGCTGGGCAGTGACCGCTCCACTACCGTCCGAATAGCTTAAAAAATAGGGGTCCCGAAACTTGGGAATGGGTATGCGGAATTCTGCACCCCCTCACCTTTCCCCCAAAATCCATAAATCACAAGTTAAACCATCACCTTTTTTTCATTTACTGCATTCCCTTGCATGCTGGCCATTCCTTAATCACTTTAGTTGGCCATCAATAATCGAGCAAGAACAAGTCCCCCGGCATGGCCAACCCCTCCACTCCCAAGATAGTCCTCGGTGTGAGCACAGTAGGCGACAAGTCCGGTAAGAAAGAAAGCCCTCGACCGTCAGACTACAACCGCTCTACAAGACACGATTCCTCTTGCCCGCATTTTTCAAACTCTCAATCCTGACAATGAACTCCAACCGCAGATCCATTAGCCAAATACCATAACCCCGCCGATGCGCAAGCATTTATCAACCTCTACCGCAAAGCTGGATATGTCGAGCTAGACACCGCGCGCGCCTACCCACCACATGCAGCAGGCACCAGCGAGCTGCTCCTGGGCCAGACGGACTTCAAGGAATGGGCTCTCATGGACACCAAGATCCTGCCCAGGCCGGGGAGTGGGACACGGGAGAAGGTCGCGGAGAGCGTGCGGTTGAGTCTGGAGGGCTTGCGAGTCGACAAGGTACGAATTCGAAGCGATGAGTGAGCGCTTTTAGCCTGTGTGTGACTCTGGCATCTCGTGTGGACAATCGATTTCCGGGTTTCTGCCGAACCCTTGAGAAAGCGACACACACAACACACACACACACACACACAAACACACACACACACAGAGAGAGAGAGAGAGAGAGAGAGAGAGAGAGAGAGAGAAATGTCTTAGGCGCTCACGGCTAACAACACATGCCCCAGTCCCTCCGCCGCCGGCATCTTCTCCGGCAAAATCAACCCCGACACAGCCACGCCCGGAAGTCGCTGGGACCCATCTGTAAGGCAGCTAGCCCAGCCCTCACACCCTCACACCCTCACACTCTCCCCATGTAAGCTAACGCCAATGCCTAACAGATACGAGGCGGGCAGCTCTACCGAGACTGGTTCTTCAAAGCCGACATTTTCAGCGCCGCCACCGCCGTGCACGCCGCAGCCCAAAAGGAAGGCCTGACGGGCCACGCAGTCGCGCTGCGCTGGATCCTGCACCACTCGATCCTCGACAGCAAGCTGGGAGAGGCGATCATTATTGGTGCCAGCTCATTAGGGCAGCTGGAGGAGAATCTCGAGATCTGTAAGGCGGGGCCATTACCGGCACATTTTGTGCAGATGATGAATGAGATGGGTGATAGAATTAGGGAGAGTGCGCCGCCTTATTCGCTTTAACATTTACAGAGATATATGTGTACGGTGGGGGGGGGGGAGGTTTATCTTGATCTCACATCTGATCGTGACTTATACGTGATGGAGTGAATACTGCAAGTAGCAGCTAACCAAAGCGAAACTTTTGCGAAACTTCCATTGTCTAGAGACTTGTCATAACAAGGGGAGGTCTATTTAATGGTGATGATACATGAGAACGCTTTTGACTGACAGGAGGAAGAAATGGCCGCCATCGTCACCACATAACTTACAGGGCTCCTTTCTCACTCATGCCTAAAGTGTTGCCCAACCTCATCACGCAATGAATTTCCGGGAGATGAACCGCCTCCCACCGTTTCCTCGGTCCCTGCCTCCTCCGCTTCCATTCTGATTGCTGCTGCTAGCGCTGCTGTTTCCGGTACTGGCGGCGCTCGTGGTGCTGCTGGCGCTGTTGGCTGCGCTGGCTGCCGTGGCGGTGTTGGTGTTACTGTTGGAATTGCTGTTGGAGGTCGTACTTCCGGAATTGGCGTTTGCGTCGCCACTGCTGCTGTTGGCGTTCGCATTGCCATTGTTGTTATTCGCACCCCCGGTCGTCACTGTGAACTTGGTGCAGTCGTCTTGGGAACCTCGTTGTGCCAGCTACGATACTGTCGTCAGCAGGAGGAAGTAATGATCACATGGAACCTAATTGACTTACCGGCATGGTGACGGGTTGATGGTTACTCGCACTTGTCATTGTGCACACTCTGTAGACCCCAGGAGGTAGTCCTCCCGTCACTGTTGCACTGAGGCCTCCATTACCATTACCAGCGTCGTTGATGCCCTTGAAAAAGGCAAAGGTACCTGCGTCTGGTGGGGTGGTGGTCGCAATGTTGTTGCCCAATGATTGAATGGTCACGTGAGTATGGCCGACGATCTTCCCTCCTTGCAGCGCCTGCGGGGCAGCATAGTAGGTCGAGTCCGGGTTAGTGAACGAACCAGCGACGAGGTTGGCAATCTGGACGTTGACGTTGAAATCCTGATTGGCCGCAATAGTATCGCCGGGCCCTGGGTTGGTGATGATGGTCGAAATCATGTTGCTACTCGAAGGGATGTCCCCCATTACTGGACTCATTGTTAACCAGATTCAAGGTTAATGACATCGGCGAACTTACCGATGCCGTTGCAGGAACCGCCGGCGAGTTGTAGGCCATTGGTCAATTGTTTGCCGGCACAGAAATTAATGAAATTGGCGTTATCACTGGTGCAATTAGTCAATTGAGCCTTTCAGCCAAGAGTAATTTACTCACGTAGCTGACGCAGATTGCCCAGCTTCTGCGTCTTGTAGACCATTTGACTGACTTCCAGTCTGTACAGCGTTGGCATCGAGTGTAAGGCTCCCACCACCGTTGACACTAGCGCTAGCGCCTCCATTGTTATTGTTGTTGTTGTTATTACTGCCGCCGTTGTTGCTGGCTTGGTTGGCGGCATTCACATTCGTGGAGTCACTAGTCACTCCAGCGGCAGCACTCTCCGTGCTTGTGCCGGCTGAAGCTGAAGACAGTGCCGCGATACTAGCGCTTGAGACAGAGGTTGATACTGTCACCGCCGTGTCGAGGCTCGTCGAGACACTGCTTTGGCCTGAACCGCCGTTGTTTCTTGCTGCACTCGCATGGAGAATGCTGGCACAGAGAGCCAACACATATGGTGATTTGTGGAAAATCATTGTGTCAGAGCTAAGGGGCGTACAGATAGGGAATAGAGTTTCAGGCAGTTCCGGACTTCCCAGAGACGGGGGGGAAAGAAAATAGACAGAGACGTGTAAGCCTTAGGCCTGCTCAGCTGACGTTTGGTGGAAGGAATGAAAAGTCGAGTCGCGCTCAACGCGATCTTAAGGAGTGTATTGAAGGAAATGGGCAAAGGAATGTCCAGCTAAAAACGCTGTGGTATGAACAAGGAAAAAGTGACAGTCGAGCTCTCGGCGATGAGATGGCATGTCTGCACTCTTAAGGCAGTTCTCTCCGCGCCAAGTAGCAGATCAAAGCTTGATCCTGTTCATTTTATTGTGCGGGAATTGTCAACAATGGGTTTCACGGTCAAGGTGTAACAGTCTCAGCAAGGAGATCGCCAAATCATCAGGGGAGTCCGAGAGCGCGTAGTCGCGAGGGTGTAACATATGCGAGAGTTTTCTGTGTACGGTGCGTGCGCGAAATAGCGTAGAATGGTGTGTGAGCACCAGGGAGGAATATAGATGATGAAGCTTTGGGAGTCTCGAAGTTTGTCGGAACATCGACGCAGGATCTAAGCCCAGCGGTTGTGGGGAAACCTCGGCGCCGGAAGAAGATCAACTAGTGGACCAGTGGCGATTGGTTGGGGACATTGGTGTTCCTGCAGCCGCCCGGCGCCCGGACACCTCAACTCGGGCCTCATCGTCGGCCACTCATTCGCAACCTCCTGAGCGATCCTCACGACGCCTATGTTTGGTGATCGGTTACAAGTTACAGCAATGTGGGAAGATGGGCCCAAAGAAGCTCTGTAGAGGGCATGCTGGTATCGTGCTTGCCGGCGAACGGTGGGACTGGTTTTTGTTGCGAGGCCCAATGGCTTGTGCGACAAGATAGTTTTTGTTACAAACGCCAAGCTTTATCTGCGATTGAGGCTCACGGTGCGACAGATGTCTCGGGTCTATGACGCACTCGGTGGCCGGCTATGGAGCACGTCTCACGGCTTTAAGGTCTCAAATCGTAGAAATCGCCGATCGGAGATTTCTCTTTGCAATGGCACTATTCCATTCCTCCTATCCTCCGTCGTAGGCGCCCAAACTCTGCAACGGGTTAGATCACATGTCTGACTAATGTATCAAGCTTAACCCATCAACCTCACGATGCGGGACTATGTTCGGCTCCTCCTCAGTCCGAATGCTAGTAGTAATGAAGGTGGATCCTACGACGGACTTCTGGTCTAAATCTCGTCTAGCAGAACCTCGCCTTCCGTCCATAGCGCTCGGTATCTCTCGCCTGTAGCTTTCCGAAACCTAGTAGACGCCCATAATCTCACCACGGGTGAAGAACGAACATCGGCCACTCAAGACGAGTCCTGTGACTGCTCGCTTGCCATCCTTGCCTTTCTTGATGTCGACCTCGATTGCAATTGTGCATTTGCGTCCCACTTCAAGCCCCTGCTCGATGGCGAATACATGATGCTCGTTCTTGTCATCAAGCTTGATCTTTTCCGTCTTTGCTGCCAGATCCTCTTCCCTTTCGGCGGACTTCAACTGCTCCTTCTGACTTCGTTCGCCCGCCGCTAAGGCGAGATAGCATGCAAGAGCACAGTTGCCACTGCCTGTACCTGGATCCTCTACTCCCTGCGCGATCATCCTGACGTGCATGTTGTAAATGGTCGGCTCACTCGCGTTGTCCTCGCCCCGTCTCTCGTAGTAGATGGCGCCAGAAAATCCAGAATTCCATTCTTCATCGAGTATCATTGCAGGGGCCTCGCCGGCGCGTAGAGCCGTCAGAACTTCCGGAGCATCTGTCAAGTCTACGAGACAGAAAGTCATGCCTTTCACAATGGAAACAATTGGAAAGGATTTGTTTTTGACTCGTTCAATTGTAGGCACCATCTTGACCTGAGGCTGTACTGCCAGGATATCATTCAATGAGACATGGGACTTGTGGATGTGGAGATTGTGAGGCACGGAACAAGCAGCCACTTGACGGTATGGATTGAAGAAGATCGGAATCGGTCCAGCTTTGGTCATCAGCACCGCCGACTGGCGTTGGCTATCGCGATCGCTAGGCTTATATTCCATGCGGTCTATGAACATGAAGATCTGTTGCCGATCAGCGGCTTGAAAGTGAGGAATCATTTGATAGTGGAGCTTACAAAGTGAGCTGCGCCAATGATCTGGCAGTAGTCAGCAGACACCATCGTAGTGTCAACAGAAAACTTACAGGATGTCCTGCAAAAGGGAGTTCTTCGCCATGCTCTGTGAATATGTCACACCTTCTCGGCTGGCCAGGGCCCGGAGCGTCGTGGAGGAAGACCGTCTCGCTGTAACCGAATTCCTTCGCAATCAACGCCTTTCTCTGTTCACTAAGAGCATTGCCCCGGACAGAGACAATTGCCAAACGGTTGCCCTCAAATTTTACAGGCGAGAATACCTAAAAACGGACCCTAGTCAGCCTGTTGTTTTGCACCACTTGTCTCCGCTAGTCCCAAGACGGACACATACTGTACCAGTCATGAAGGTATGCCATCCCGATGCCATGCTGACGGACGCCCAATCACTACTTAGGTTGACAAATGTGGTTGAGTAATCATTCGACGTCGATGACCTTATGCATAGACTTTGATCGCCGGTGGGGGCGGGTAGTGGAGCCTGAGCTTGCGGTAAGTGGAAATGCTTGCGGACGACTTTCTTCACTTGGTGTAATACGGGCTACACGCCTAAATTCTGTCAGGCGTTGTACATACGCATTCGAAGCGAATTTGATGATCTACCTGCCAGAGTATCGAAGTTCTGCTGTCGGAAGTCGATGCCAATTGATCTATGACATAACGTTCTTGGCAAAGTGAAGCCATGAAAGCGTAGCCCTGCTCGCCAACCTTTCTCGCCCGTGAATTTCTACCATGGATCAAATGGAACTCGATGCAATGACTACCGAAAGATCTCTGTACATTGTGGTGGGAGTATTGGTATTTACAAATGTCCACTCACTTGTTGGACGGCAGCCTCGATAGCGTAGGCCGCAAGCCTGATCTAGAGCAAGCCGGTCATTTCCTACGTTTCATGACCTTGATGCACATCTCCTCTAGTCCATCTTTTGCCTCACCAGCTGGGAAAGCACTAATCGCGGAGATTGCTTTGTCGGCATACTCTTGTGCAAGGGCTCGAGTCTGCTCCAATCCATCAGTTTGTCCAACGATATCACGTGCCTAGAAACATGGTCAGTTGAAATCACGAAACGGCATTGGATGTGCCTACCATTCCTACATCGCCCTCGCCAGCAAACTTTCTCCCAACTAGTTTGCCCAGCTCGGGCCTTTCCTTCCATGCGAACAATAGTGGCGCGGTCGCCAAACCAAGTTCCAAATCCGCTCCAGCCGGCTTGCCTAGCTCCGCTCCACTGATGGTGTAATCTAACATGTCATCCACGAGTTGAAACGCCAGGCCCAGATTCCGCCCATATGAGTACGCGGCCTCGACGATCTCTGGCACACTATTACCCAGCAACGCCGCTGCCCGACAGCTCTTACTTATCAGGCTCGCAGACTTGAGGTAGGTCTTCTGCAGATAGTATGCTATCGTGTCTTCCGACCAGCGAGGCTCTTTCTCGTCCAGTGCGGTGTTTTTCAACTGCATAAATTCACCTTCGACGAGGTTTGCAATGACTGTCGCGAGCAGTTCGGTGACTTCGGGATCGCGAAGGCGAGCGAGGGCGACAGAGGCGCGGCCGAGGAGAAAGTCGCCGGCTAGGACGGCCATTTTGTTTCCGAAGAGAGTGTTTGCGGACGGCTGGGAGCGGCGCGTTGCGGAGACGTCGATAACATCGTCATGGAGGAGGGAGGCAGTGTGTATTAGCTCGGTAATCTCTGCTAGGCGGCGCTGGGAGGGAAGGACGGCCGGATCATGCAGGGACAAGTAATCGGGTTCATTAGAGGGTGAAGTCAAAGGGCTTGTGCTGGGTTGATCTGGGTTGTTGTCGAAGAGTACACTTGGCGAGGAGATTGGCGAGTTGACGGCGGAAGTGCTGAGCGTTTGCTGGTCTCGTCGGGCGCGTTTGGGTGCGCTTGAGGTAGCTCGTGACATGAGCAGGACAAGCAGCGGCCGGACATGTTTGCCCTCGCTTTGTGTATAGTATTTTGCGACCGTGTCAAGGATTGGATGCCCTGAGCCTAGCAGGTTCCTTATGTTCTTGTTCAGAAACTTGAGTTCTTTAGCGACAACTCGTAATGGGTCGACTGTAACAGCACCGGAGGTTGGTCGAATGGGGAGGGCTTCGGAGAAGGTGTTTTGGACTGCGGAAACGGCGGCAGCCCATGTTGACTGTTTTCGTCGAACGGGGGAGAGATATAAAGGGTCTGTGGACCTGTAAAGTCTTCCCAAAGACCGTCTGAATCGACACTGGGCACAAATGGTAGACTGTGAAGACTGTTGTGACGACTCGATTGAAAGCGTTGAGGCGCGCAATACCCGAGTTCTCATACTCGCCAACCGCATAAAGGCACGACAATGGTCAATTGAAGAGACCCATTTACCGGGAGGTCATCTACTTGGCCGTAGTTGCAGTTATTCCATGGATCGCAGCATTGCAACTTTTTCCAATCGAGGTGAATAAATTTACGATCGATGATCGCATAACTTGCCGTTTTGGCAGCTAGGCCTAAATGTGAGCCGCCAAGAAAGCAGGTGTGGTTGTCTACCGAAGAGGAATAAAATCTGCTCTGGGCTTCCTTACTCCGGTCCTAGAGTATGCCTGGCGGGCCCTCGCGCGAATGTTTTGGCGCATACTGAGGCGTACGCCAAAAAGTGTCTGGCGTAGAAATATTTACGAGACGTGATACAAAATGTTACAATATGGCAGAACTTTAGGGGCGTTTGCAAGGGCTTGGAGTTAGGCGCACTACGGAGTCTTTGTGGCTGTAGTATTGATAGTTTTGATCCTTATCTCTGGCAACTCTAGGTGGGCCTTCAGGCAGTCGTAATTTATTGCCTCTGGAGACCATGTCCCCGTTACCGGTATTGTGGAATGGTGCAAGACACTTCTTTTGGTGCACGCCTCGGCTGAATCAGGCGTCTGCTGTTATAAGGAGGTCTCATATATCAATTGGTCATCCAAGATGAATCTCTTCTGCAGATTCTACAAGATAAATATAGGGAAGGCTAGGAAACGTCTCTTTGAAGGTCTAAATGCGCAATTGCTGCAAAAGTCAAGTCAACCAAGAGTGTTTGATGATTTTGGCCAGGAGTAGCCGAGCTGATTGGTATATGGATGGGAGTCGAAATTGCTATAAAGGCGAATAGAGGAAGAGCAATCAGATCTCCCCAAGGTACGATGCTCGGACCTTTTTAGGTGGAGGAGTGTGTGGGAGGCCGTCGCTGTTCTGGTCTTGCGGGCAATAAGAGAGGCGTATGGCTTAGTCGGGCGTAGTGTGGAAGAGCGCAACGGAAGTTCTGGTCACTGCACCCAGTGGCTATAGAGGACTTTGAGGAATATCATTGGAATGATGGCGGGGCCAGTCAAAGGCTTTGGTAGACGTTAAGCTTTATGTGAGAATTTGATAGAGAGACATTATAGCGGGAGGGTTGCATGGCAGGTATAAAGACTTACCAAAACGATGGAGAAATATTTGCAAAGATCAAGAACGCATACTTGAGAGATGTGTTGGATGAGATGAACAGTGAGATCGCTGCTGTGAAGCAATAGGAAGAAGATGAGGCGCGGGTACAAGCGGTGAGAAGTAAAAGCAGTTAAGGAAGAAGAGGCAAGAAGACGAGTAGAAGGAGAACAGAGGCGCAAGAAACGGGCAAAGTGAGAGGAGGTACAGATCAAATTACGCAGGGAGCAAGCCCCACGAGCACAAAGCGGCCCGTGAAGCCTAAGAGGCAAGAACGTGACCGGGAGGAAGTGGCTAAGAAATACAGTGCAGATCAGAAAAGCGAGCACAAGCAGCTTCAGTGGCAGAGCCAGCTCGGAAGGCAAGACAGGCACGAAACGATAGGTACAAGAGAGCAGCTCCTCTCTCGTGCATCCGCCTCGCACGAAAGCGCATGCCTACATGATAAATTCCGCCTGAGGTGACAATGCTCAAAGACACTTTGCGTTTCAGCGGCCTGGTTGCAGAATGAGCTTGTGCAGGCTCGATGTCCTCACATTCGTGGCAGGGTAGCAGGTACTCGTGGCAGGTAGCAAGTACTTATGGGAGGCAGCAGGTATTCGTGGGACCAGCTTCCTAGATAATATCGTTGATTGTAGCCACCTACCTCATTAGTCCAACAACCCAGACGTATAGGGCGTTGCGCGATTCTTCGTCCGTGTTCACCGGAAACCTTAGATTACCTATTGAAAAAATGGGGTGCTTAGGAGAGATGGAGCACAAAAAGACACCACTCCATCCTTTTTTTCTGCTCGAATTTACCATATAAGTCTAGGTATCTGTGAAAAGTCGGCAGAAAGCGGCATCCCTTCCACCACACCCCAAACACGTGAGCCTCGCCGCTTTAAACTCGTTTAGGCTCTTGCGTCAAGCATGCTGGTTCCTGACATTCTTTCCCCCTTCCCCTCCAACCCAAAAAGCCCTCTTACAGGGGTCCTATTTTGGGTCCTCGACCTGACACCCCGAAATGGACTTTTCTCGATCTCTTGCGGGCCATGGCTCACAGTATATATGGGACTTTGTCCCCATTTGCCCATCCCCCTCGCTTCCATACTCATCCTCCCTTTCTAAGCTTGGGTGTCTACTTTCTTTCCAGCCGAACCCGGGCATTCAATCATGAGCGTAATATCGTCGCAATCCCGCACTGTCTCTCATCGTCAGCACTGGACGGTTCCCGTGAGCCGCGAAGAGACGTTGGCCGTACGGGAGAAATTTCAAAAGATTAGTTGGCGTCCACCGAATCATAAACCCAAGACGAAGAAAGTTATGGTATGGGCAAAGAATGTCTGGGACAGGTACCTGATCCTTGTTAACCTCCAAGTGGTGTCAGGGTACGTGTGACTGATGGCATGCTCTCAGATATTGTGACCATCTCGGTGTTGATCCTGATCAACACCTACGACAAAGCGGACCCGCCGACTTCGAAAGCTGGATCCACTGGACCAAACGTACAACTAAGAAGAAGACGGACAAAACCATCAGCCAGCTATGGAAATCCTTGTGCCAAGCTTACAGTCTGTTGGCCGAGCGGCCTATGGACTCCTATACTCTGCAACAAGTGAGACGGGTACGGCCTGTTCCCTATTGATGGATAACAAATGACACGCCTAAGGTTGACTTATTTCCTTAGTACATCAACGAGTAAATGCATGAAGACCACGAAGTCAGTCGCCATGCCCGACGAAAGGATACCTTGAGCGCCGAAGACCTTGGCATCCTGTTACAATGGCATTGGAAATACGGCACGTCTACCTTCGCGAACGAGCGCCAGCGTGTGCAAATGGGTAGGGCCCCAGACCTCCCGGCCGTACCCGATCTGGGTGAACAGGTTCTCGAATTCGCCGGTCGGACTGAGCGGGAAGACAGAGAATCGCGATCGATCCTGAAAGCCCAACCCGCAGATCAACAGGATAACCTCCCCGACATTCGAGGTAAGCAGGTGTAAGATGAACTTCTGGATGTTGTCGAAGAGGCGTCGGCCCTCCTCAACCGCGTTCACGATGCTGGCGAAGTTGTCGTCTGTCGGGACAATATCAGAAGCTGACTTGGCCACGTCGGAGCCGTTCATGCCCATCGCGATACCGACGTCCGCCTGCTGTAGGGAGGGCGCGTCGTTGACGCCGTCGCCAGTCATGGCCACGTATTTGCGGCGGCGGTGCAGGGCGGAGATCATACGAACCTTAGTGTCTGGTGCACAGCGGGCGATGACGAGCGGTAGGGTCGGGAGGGCGTCGATTTCGGTGTCGGTCATTTTTGTCGAAGTCCGAGGCTGGCTTCACGATTGCGGCCGCGTTGGAGGCCGGTAGAGTTGACATGTTTCGTGGGATGATACCGACTTCTTTCGCGATGGCGGTTGCAGTGGACGGGTGATCGCCTGTCAGCATGTGCACCGAAATGCCAGCCGTGGCGTAGTCTTGGATGGCCTTTCTCGTTTCAACACGAGGCGGGTCGTAGAGTCCAGCAAGGCCAAGGAGACTGAGGTCTCTTCCGACATCTGCACGGTCGACAGTCGTGTGTTCGTGAATTTCTTCGCTGGTAAATTTGCGCGCAACGGCCAGGACGCGGAGATCTTGATCAGCGAGAAGGGACATTTGTTCAATGATATTGTCCTTCAGCTCGGATGTGATCTTCTCTTCGTGTTCAACGACACTAACGGTGGAGCAGAGATCCTTGAAAACTGGCGCACTAATTTAGATATCGGCGATATCTTCGTCGACTTCTTACTCGCGCAAAAGAGGCGTTCTTGTTCATCTGCCGTCATACCGTGCCCGATAATGATGTCTCGAGCAGTCGTGAAAACGCCCTTGGCGACTTCTTTTCTATACAAGTCTGAGGCTCGGCCTGTGGATTGTCTCGGTGCTATGTATTCCGTTCGAACTTGGACCATCTGTTCAATCTTGGCCCCGTTGCTGATGAACAGCTTGAGTATGTCGAAGAGCGCCATGTGGTTCTCTATTGCCAAGTTGTCGTTCAGAAGCTCCAAAAGGAATTCTGTCCACACAGTTGTGGCTTCGAGGCGTGACCCAATGTCTCTAAATGGCGCGCACCGTTCGTTAGGATTAGCGCCAAAAGTGAATAGAATTCGAACCATGTCGATGTTGACTGGTGGGTATTCGTACTTCATCTTCAAAGGTGAAAGAAGAGCGGTGAGCAGGAGGGGCTGCTTCTTATCGTGCAGAAGCTCTGGATGTTTTTCGAGCTTGTCCTTGGTGTAAAGCATCAAGTTTCGCCGGACCGCGATGCCAAGGAAAGCGTTCTTTGGCATCTTTGCCTTCGATCCGAAAGCTTTCAGATGTACCAGTTCTGCTTGGTCTAATACTCGATAAAGGGTTGGTAATTGACTCAAGTCATCTCTTTCGATCTGCGCACCATAGAACATCAGGTCTTCGACGAGATCGCGAGAGTACGCGACGCTGGTGGGCGTGGCTTCGAAATCCGCGGTCTTCAACTGTGCAAGTAGAGCCTTGCAGAACAGAATGCGAGTCTCGAAGTTCTCAGGAAGTCGGGTCTTCAACATTTTCTGCATGTCAGGGGTGAGGAGATAGTCTCGCACTGTGCGGTGCAGAAAATCGACTCGATAACGAAGACACCTATGCGGGTATGAATCTTCATGCACCTCCAGTAAACCTTTGCATCTCGCTTGCAAGCGCCTCTTCATTTGGTCTTCCATATAAGTGAGCTGTTCGATGGATAACGGCTTCACTTTTTCTTTGAAGGCATATTCTGGATCTTCTTCTCCTTCATCCAGGAACCAAAGCGTTATGAGGCTTTGAGCATCCGCTGAACTGAGAGCATATTGAAGTTGCTTTGGCATCAGCTCTGAGTATTCCTCGTCAACAGAATCCAACATTTGTTGGAAGAATGCTTCTAGGGTCTTTGGTATGCGACTTAGCCTCTTCTCTAGGTCGCTGACCCTGTCGCCGTTGAGGAGACCTTGTAGCAGAGACCTCACAACAAGGAAAACCCAGAGAAAAACGCCATCGGCCTGTGCCACTATTGATTGGACCAACTCATGATAACGAGAGTCGCGAGTCAGTGCTCCCTGATAGCGGGGACTGGTCTCAAAGGTTTTCTCGACGTAGCGCTTGATGTCGCCTCTTGTCAAATCTTGCAATCTCAGGTAACGACCGCTGATAGCAAAAGCTTCGGTGAACTCGTTCCATGGTCGGCTAGAGAGACACAGCTTGATGTCCAAGGATGAAGAGAAGTCATGAAGCAAGTGTGCAAGGTCCTGATGGCTGCCCTCTTCAGACGCTTGATACTCGTCCATGCCATCGATGAAGAAGCAGAAGCGAGCGGACAATGTCCCCTCCGATTTGACCTTCTGGAAAGCATCCATGAGTTCTTCCCTGGTCCAGTGATCTGGCTGTGAACCATATTGGGCATACTGTGCGAGATTTTGGCACACACGCGGTATAAGCTCTGGACACTGCCGCAGCACCTCAAATAGGAGGCTCCGAACAAGGCCTTCCTGGGACTTCTGCAACTTGGAGCCGGCATTCCAGAAGAAATATTCGGCTCTCACCAAAGCTTTCTCAGGCGCCCAAGTTTTCAGGCTTCTCCTCGTCTGGTCGTGAGTGCAGAGAAACTTCATCAGCGTCGACTTTCCCGAACCCGGCTTGCCACTTATCCAATACACACCGTTCCCGGACTCAAGCCATTTCAGAAAGTGGTGACGCGGACCATCTTGTTCAGAATCGCAGGTGAAGATCCATCCAAATGTTTCGACGTGGGGCTTCTGGATATTGTCCCACCGGAGTCTCATGCTTTGAAATGCTAAGGCTTTCAGCAGCATTTGCTCGGAGTTGACTGTCCTACCCTCCTGGGAGAGCTTCTTCATCGATATGGAAAGATCATGCATCCTCTGTGACAACTCATTGAGATCGTCTTCATTGACTGGTCGTCTGAAGCGAACATGGGAACGCTCTGGTGCGGAAAGATCCGATTCGAATTGGGTCATGTCTCGAAAATATTGCTTGATAGTGACTGATTGCAACTTCGCGTCTGAACTCAACCGGTTCACAGCACCGAGCACCTCTTGCTTCAATGACTGAAAGTCGCGGACGCGATCCATCTCGAATCTACGGTTCTGCTCGTCGATGTCGTCTAGAGTCATGCATATCTCCTCATTTTGATTCCTAGATTGTCACATAAATATCAACGGAGTTGATGAAAAACTGGACGGCTTGCGCTCACAGAAGGACCTTCAACAGGTGCGTGTTGAGTTCTCTTTGCAAAGCATCGAGTCTGCCAGTCATACGCGCGATCTCATCCTTCCTCAACACTTCTTGAAGAGCAATTAAGAAACTTTTCCATCTTGTCTTATCCGTGGTTTGCAATCCTTGAAGCGCCTTTCGTAGTTCAGCGGCGACATCCTGGCACTCAAAAGCAAGGCCTCTGAGCTGTTCGCCGACGAAGGTTGTACCTCGAGAAGCCGAGATGGTAAGGTCGTCCGTCAAATGGGATAGGTCCGTTGCAATGGTTTGCAACGTCCGATTGCGATCTGAGATACCGTCCCGAGACTTGAGGATCTCGCGTGATTCAGAGATCAGCTTGAACGTGAAGTCGACGAACTGAACAATGTTGCCGGCCAACCCTAGGGCTGTCCACGGATCTAGAACCATGGCAAGATGAAAAGTGGATAGAAGGCCACAAACGAATAACCACTACGGAGTAGGGCAGTCAATACTCAATGATCTCTGATGTTTTCGTGACCAGAACTGCGTCCATGGAGGCGCCCCGTGATGGAGAGGCCGCAACGCCCCGTGCCGAAGCTTATATCGCTAGGATACCTTCTGAATCCCTAGCTCTTTGAAAGTTTTTGGCCGAACTGTACGCAAAGCTCCTTGAACGCTGGGAACCCTAGTCACACCGAAAGCCACACGCAGTCGCAGTCTGAGCAGCGAGGGCTGGAAAGCGGAATATGGACAAGGTGCTGGACATATTGCGAGAAATCTTCGGTGTGATTGACCCAAGGGAGGCAGTGGCGCATCACTCGTCTTCGCAGCTGCTGGTGGGGTAAAAGCTATCGTCGTTTGCAAAACTCAGCCGTTCTCTTCGTCCTCCCCCAGTCAGAACCACGTGATCAGAGTCATCAGAGCCAGCACGCCCTTGTGGAAGCCGCCTTGGCTAGCCAATAATCAGTTGACAAGTTGCACGCTTCCATCCAGCCATTTGTTATCGGACCAGCCAGGTCCACATGATCTTTGCCGGCGCTAGTAGGGAGGGTGCCGACTGCGGTGGCCCGGACGGAGTTTTGGCTCATTCGCCGATTAGCGCATTTCTCGATTTCTCGATTTCTCGATTTCTTAATTTCTGAGAACTCATCGACGAC
>Ga0335072_10003048_pt1 | contig 25465 bp, 25 predicted proteins | sample Lox_Sample_21_FD_206725 | JGI IMG/M metagenome (GOLD analysis project Ga0335072, IMG submission 206725) | Soil microbial communities from Loxahatchee National Wildlife Refuge, Florida, United States - Lox_Sample_2.1 | ecosystem: Environmental > Terrestrial > Soil > Wetlands | place: USA...
GGTTGCTCGATATCGGGGTGATCAAGCGCGCCACGGGCAGCTACCGCTACTATCTGACCAAAGCAGGCCGAGCTGCCACCGCCGCGGCGGCACGGCTGACCGAGGCCCTATCATTCCGGCATTGATTTGATGGGATTTTTGCTCGCCGTGCGATTCAACGCAGAATGTGCCAAGAGTTCGGTCGTGAGGGACTAATAGCCGATTGCCGCCCCGGCCGGCCGCCGCGCATCATTCGCACCATAATAGAACCCGGCCCGCAGCGAACCGGATGCCGCGGCGTCGTCTTCCGCGGACTGCGGCCGTGCGTCGCCGGGTTCCGCCGGCGCGACTTCGATCAGTTCGCACGCACCCCACGGTGAGCGCTCCCTGATCCGGTAGCCCATCGCCCGCAGCAGCGCCTGGGTATCCGGCGACAGCGCGAACGGCTCCGCGTCGATTTCGTCGGGCAGCCATTGGTGGTGCAGGCGTGGCGCATCGACGGCCTGCTGCGGCGCCATGCCATAATCGATGACATTCAGTGCCGTCTCCAGCGTGATGGTGATGATGCGCGAACCGCCGGGCGAGCCCAGCACCAGGAACACGCGGCCGTCATGCAGCACGATCGTGGGCGCCATCGACGACAGCGGGCGCTTACCGGGGGCGATGGCATTCGCCTCGCCCTGCACCAGCCCGTAGTGATTCGCGGCATCCGGCTTGATGGTGAAATCGTCCATCTCGTCGTTGAGCAGGAAGCCGGCATCGCCGGCGGTCACGCCCGCGCCGAAGCCGCCGTTCAGCGTATAGGTGACCGTGACGGCGTTGCCCGCCTTGTCGATGACGGAGAAATGCGTGGTCTCCGCATGCTCGTGCGGCGGCGTGCCCTGGGTCAGGTCGAGCGACGGCGTGGCGCGGGGGCCGATGGCAGCACGGATGGCGGCCGCGTGTGCCGGCGACAGCAGCCACGCCACCGGGTTCGCGACGAAAGCCGGGTCGCCGAGCCGGGTGTTGCGGTCGAAATAGGCGTGGCGCATCGCCTCCACCATCACGTGCACCGATGCGGCGGAATGGAAGCCGAGCGCACGCATGTCGTAGCCCCGCAGGACTTGCAGCAACTCGCACAGCGTTACGCCACCGGAGGACGGGGGCGGTGCGGACAGGAACACGTATCCGCGATAGCTGCACGACAGCGGCGTCGATTGCGTCACGCGGTAGTTCGCGAAATCCGCGGCGGTGATGATGCCGCCGCCGGCACGCGACGCGGCCTCTACCGCTTGCGGGATGCGGCCGCGATAGAATGCATCGGGTCCTCGCGCCATGATTGCTGCCAGGGTGGCGGCGAGCCGGGGCTGCACGAGGCGGTCACCGGGACGCAAGGGCGATCCTTCGGGGCGCAGGAAGACGCGCGCGAGCACCGGGTCGCGGCGTAATACCGCCGTGCCGCGCTGCAGGATGTCGGTGTCGAAACGGGTCAGCACGAAGCCGTCGCGCGCAAGGCGGATTGCCGGCGCCATCACCGTGGCCCGCGGCAGGGTGCCGAAGCGCGCCAGCGCGGTGTCGAGCCCAAGTACTGTTCCCGGCACCGCCACGGCGCGCCATCCGTGCAGGCTGGCGCCGGGGATCACGTTGCCCGCGGGATCGAGGTACATGGTGCGCGTTGCCGCCGCGGGGGCGGTCTCGCGGAAATTCAGAAACACGTCGCGCCCGTCGGCAAGATGCGCCACGAGGAACCCGCCCCCGCCAATATTGCCGCAGCAGGGATTGACCACGGCCTCGGCGTAGCCGACCGCGACCGCGGCATCGATCGCGTTGCCGCCCTGGCGCAGGATCGCGGCGCCCGCCTCCGACGCCAGGCGCTGGGCCGTCACTACCATGCCGTTTGCGGCCTCGGCCGCCGGCAGCGACGCTGCCTGGACGCGCAGTGCCGACAGCAGTAACAGCAGCGGAAGGAGTCTCGCAGCGCGGGTCATCGCAGTGGACTTACGCAGGGCATAGACGTGGAGCATCCATCATGACGCACGGCATGGTCTCCGCCCCACAGCCGGAAGCCGCGGAGGCCGGCATCGACATCTTGCGCGCCGGCGGCAACGTCGTCGATGCCGCGATCGGCGCGGCGCTGGTGCAGACCGTGGTGGACCCGCAGATGTGCGGCATCGCCGGGATGGGCTGCCTGCACGTCTACCTGCCGTCGCAGGGCGTGCACACCACGCTCGATTTCCACGCGCGTGCCCCGGCCGCGGCCCGCACCGACATGTGGGCGGACCTGATCGAACGCGAGGCCGACGATGGCTGGGGCTTCATCCTGCAAGGCCGCGTCAACGAGATTGGCTACCAGTCCATCGCCACGCCGATGACCTTGCGCGCATTCGATACCGCGCTGTCGCGCTGGGGCAGCCGCAGCCTGGCCGAGATGCTGGCCCCGGCGATCGACTATGCGGAGCATGGCTTCCTGGTGCGCCCGCATGTCAGCGAGTTCTGGCATGGCCCGCCGAAAGCGGGACGGGCGGGCAACATCGGCATCATCACGCGCCATCCGGTGACGCGAAAGATCTACACCCGGTCGAACGGCCATCCCTATGCGGTTGGCGAGCGGCTGTGCAATGCCGACATGGCGCACACCTATCGCCGCATCGCCGCGCATGGGGCCGAGGATTTCTACCGCGGCGACATCGCCGGGCGCATCGCGGTGGACATGGCCGGGCATGGCGGCCTGCTCTCGCTGGACGATCTTTCGGCGTGTGAGGCGGAGGAGAACCCGCCGCTCTGGGGCACCTATCGCGGCTACCGCATCGCCACCAACAACCCGCCCGGCGGGGGCATCCAGTTGATCGAGATGCTGAACATCCTGGAGCATTTCGATCTGCGCGCGATGGGCCACAACTCGCCCGAGTATATCCGGGTGGTGTCGGAGGCGATGAAGATCGCCACCGCGGACAAGGATGCGAAGGTCGGCGACCCGCGCTTCGTGGATGTGCCGCTGGCGGCGCTGACATCGAAGTCATACGCGTCCGCGTGCGCCGAACGGATCCGGCGCGGCGAGCGGACGCATGTGCCGCGGTTCAACGCGGGCGGCGCCGAGAGCAAGCACACGACGCATATCTGCGTGGTCGATCGCGACGGCAATGCGGTGACGATGACGCATACCCTGGGGCAGCCTTCGGGCGTGGTCTCCGAGGGGCTTGGGTTCATGTACAACGGCGCAATGTCGGTGTTCGATCCGCGCCCGGGTCATGCCGGATCGCTGGAGCCGGGGAAGGCACGGTTCTCGGCCCTGTCGCCCAGCATCGTGTTCGATGGGGAAAAGCCGTTCCTGGTGCTGGGTGCGCCGGGCGCGACCTACATCACGATGGGCAATTTGCAGGTCATGCTGAACGCGATGGATTTCGGCATGGATGCACAGCAGGCGGTGTCCGCGCCACGGTTCGCCGCGGTGTCGGATACCATCGAGCTGTCGAACCGGATTCTGCGCGCGGCGGAGCGGGCGTTGCAGGCGGAGGGTTACCGCACGTCGCGCCACGCCCAGAGTTTCGAGTTTGCCCGCGTGCACGCGATTCGCTGTGCTGACGGCAGGCTGGATGGCGGCGCCGATCCGGCGAGCGGTGGCATGGCGGTCGGTACCTGGCCTCTCCCCACGTAACGTCTCCCGCGCGCGCGAACAGCCCATGCAAGGGAGAGGTATTCTAGGCCGCCGATGGAACCGGCAGGTCCTGGTTGACCGCCAGCTCCGGCAGCAGTGGCAGCAGTGTGCCCAGGTCACGCTCGGCCATGCAGACCAGGTAGTGCAGCGCGGCCGTGGTCTCATTGGGTGATTCCGGCAGCGGCAGCCCGTTGTCGCCCAGGGGCAGTGCCGTCAACCCCAGGTCGCCGTAGACCTTCAGCAGGGCCGGTCCGGCCCGCCAGAAAGCGGGGTCCATGCCCTCCTGCTGCGCCAGATCGCGCAGTCGCCAGATCGCGGACACCCGGTCGGTCTCCGCCCCGCCCGGATCGCCCAGGCCCAGCAGCACCCGCCCGCAGCGGCGGAACGGAATGCCGGCGCGCTCGGTCTCACCCAGCACCAGCCCATCCGCCCTGCTCGGCGGAACCACGCCCAATGCCGCCAGCCGTCCGCGCGCGGCGGCATCCCAGGGGAGCCAGCGAACCCGGCCGGGCCGCAGCAGGCCCCAGATCGCGAGCAGCCCCAGGATGACCGCCAATGCCACGGCCAGGCGCAGCGAATTGGGCAGCTCGCGCGACATCACCACCGCCCACCAGGCGTTGTTGGGCAGGTAATGCGTGTACGGGCGGGTGACCGCCAGGGCGAGCAAGCAGATCGCCAGCACACCCAGCGACAATGCGGTCGAACGTTCCAGCTTGCCGCTCAGCAGCCGGGCGTGGCGGTAGAAGCAGCCGCGGAACGGCAGCACGAGCAAGGCGGTAAGCACCAGCACGCCCGTCACCCATAGCCGGTCGCCCTGGGTGGCGGTGAAGGCGGCGCCTGCCACCAGCAGCAGCAGGGTCAGCCCCCAGGCCAGGTTCACCCGGTGCGACAGGCCGATCGCCATCACCACGAGCCCGGCGCCGATCAGCGACGGCACGAACTGGCCGGCCTGGCTGGCGAGGCCGGCTACGTCGGGGTCCAGCCAGGAGAAATCGGGCTGTGGGGCCAGCACGCCGAGGCACAGCAGCAGCACGCCGCACATGGCAACGGAACTGGTGCCGGCGGCGACGGCGAAGTCGGGTTCGCTCCAGCGCGCCATCGCTTGCAGCGCCGGCAGAGTGGCGGCGCGCTGCCACAGCAGGCCGCCGCGCAGCAGGATCTCGTTGCCGGCGAACAGGGTGCCGGCAAGGAACAAGGGGATGACGTAGTAGTAGAGGCGGAAGACGACCAGCGCTCCGACGATGCGCGGCGCGTCGAGGTAGGGATCCAGGCCGAGCAATATCGCGGTGTCGAACACGCCGATGCCGCCGGGAATATTGGCTGCTAGTCCAGCGGTATAGGAGGCGACGTAGATGCCCAGGAAGATCGTCCAGCTCAGGCCCGGCGCGCGCGGCAGCAACTGGTAGAAGATGGTGGCGGTGATGGCGACGTCGGCGGTGGCCAGCATGACCTGGAGCACGGCCATCCGTATTCCTGGCAATTCAATAACTTGCCCGAACAGACGAAGGCGGCGCTGCAACTTGGCGAAGGTGAGATAGCCGGCAACGATGGCCCATAGCAGCGCGCCGGCCGCGTACATGGCCGCGGGGGGCAACTGGATGCCGAACCAGGGCCGCGCGTGCGGCTCGAGGAACAGGATGGCGCCGCCCAGCACCATGCCGCCGAGGCCGAAGGTGAGGCTGCAGAACGCGACGGTCTTGGCGATCTGGGTCGGTGTCAGTCCCCAATGGGCATAGAGGCGAAACCGCACCGCCGCGCCGGAGACGGCGGCAAAACCCAGGTTGTGCGACAGCGCGTAGGCACAGAACGAGGCGAAGGCGACGCGGCTGTACGCGACCTTGTGGCCGGCATAGATGGTGCCCAAGCGGTCGTAGAGGGTCAGCACGGCGTAGGACAGCACCGTCCAGCCGGCCGACAGCGCGAGCGCCCGCGGCGGGATCGCCCTTAGCGCGGCGCCGATGTCGCGCAGGCGCAGGTGGTGGAACTCGCGCTGGACGACGTAGATCGCGCCGATCAGCAGCAGGACGCCGAGCAGCGCGGGAAACTGGCGGAGCCATGTTCGCATGGTCTCCGGAACTCGGGGACGCGGCATCGGGTCAGGCGGCATCCGCCCGGCGCTGGAGGGCGTCGCGGATCAGGGCGATGGTCTCCGGAATGCCGTACAGCGCGACGAAGCCGCCAAAGCGGGGGCCTTCCTGCTGGCCGAGCAGGACCTGGTAGAGGCAGGCGAACCAGTGGCGCAGCTCGGCGAAGGGATGGCGTTTGCCGACTTCGTAGACGGCGTTCTGGATCGTCTCGGCGTCGGCAGTTGGCGGCAGGGTGGCCAGCGTGCCGGCGAGGTCTTCCAGGGCGGCGCGCTCGGTGGCATCCGGCTGGCGGTAGGCTTTCTTCGGGCGAACGATGTCCTGGTAGTAGGCGATGGCGTGGTCCACCAGGCGGGCGAGCAAGGGTTCGGTGTCGACGCTGGCCGTGGGGTAATAGCGGCGGATGAAGCCCCACAGGATGTCGGGCGTATCGGCGTTCACCACGCTGGCGAGGTTCAGCAGCATGGCGAACGAGACGGGGCTGCCGGCGTGGTTGGGCTGCCTGCCCCCGTGGATATGCCAGGCAGGGTTGGTGTACCGCTCCGCCGTGTTCTGCACGCCGGCCTTCTCCGCGTTGGCGATGTATTCATCCACCGCGCGGGGGATCACGTCGAAATACAGCCGCTTGGCGCGCTGCGGCGCGTTGTACATGAACAGGGCCAGGGATTCGGGCGGCGCGTAGCGCAGCCAGTCCTCGACAGCGAGGCCGTTCCCTTTGGATTTGCTGATCTTCTGGGCGTGCTCGTCGAGGAAAAGTTCGTAGGTGAAGCCCTCGGGTGGGGTGCTGCCGAGGATGCGGCAGATGCGGCTGGACAGTTTCACCGACTCGATCAGGTCCTTGCCGGACATCTCGTAATCGACGCCGAGGGCGTACCAGCGCATCGCCCAGTCGGCCTTCCATTGCAGCTTGCAGGCGCCGCCCTTGACGGAGGTTTCGAAACGCTCGCCGGTGTCCGGATCGCGCCAGGTGACGGTGGCGGCCTGCGCGTCCCACATTTCCATCGGCACCTGCATGACGATGCCGGTGCGCGGGTGGACCGGCAGGATGGGGGCATAGGTGGCGCGGCGCTCCGGCCCGAGGGTGGGCAGGATGACCTCGGTCACCTTCCGGTAGCATTCCAGGATGCGCACCAGCGCGGCATCGAACCGGCCGGAGGCGTAGTAGTCGGTGGAGGAGGCGAATTCATAGTCGAAGCCGAAGGAATCCAGGAATGCGCGCAGGCGGGCGTTGTTATGGGCGCCGAAGGAGGCGTGGGTTCCGAACGGATCGGGAATGCGGGTCAGCGGCTTGCCCAGATGCCGCGCCAGCATGTCCTTGTTGGGGACGTTGTCGGGGACCTTGCGCAGGCCGTCCATGTCGTCGCTGAACGCGATCAGGCGGGACGGGCGGCCGGTCAGGACGGTGAAGGCGTTGCGCACCCAGGTGGTGCGGGCGACCTCGCCGAACGTGCCGATATGCGGCAGGCCGGAGGGGCCGTAGCCGGTCTCGAACAACGCGTGGTCCTTGCCGGAGGATTCCAGGCGGGCGGCGACCTTGGCGGCTTCCTCGAAGGGCCAGGCCTTCGGGATGGCGACGGCGTTGTTGCGAAGTGTTGCGGACATGGCGGGCAAGCTAGGGGGGCGAAGGGAGGCGGGTCAATTACGGACGTTGCGCGCACGCGCGACACGCCCCGCGTGGGATGGGAGAGAGATCGGCGTGGGTGCGGCCGGTGCCCGGCAAACGCCGCCGCAGACGGATGCAAAGCAGTCGGATGCAACGCCGCTACCGGACGGCCTTCTCCAGGCTCAGGCGGCGGCGGGCCGCCACCAGCGACGCCACGGCACAGGAGCCGATGCGGCTGATCAGCGTATCGGCGCGGCTGGTCAGAATGATCGGCACGCGCGCGCCGAGGACGATGCCGGCACTTTCCGCCCCGGCCAGGAAGGACAGGCTCTTCGCCAGCATGTTGCCGGCTTCCAGATCGGGCACCACCAGGACGTTGGCCCGCCCGGCCACCGGTGAGACGATATGCTTGATCGCCGCCGCCTCGCGGCTGATCGCATTGTCCAGCGCCAGCGGCCCATCAAGAATGCCGCCCCTGATCTGGCCACGGTCGGCCATCTTGCACAGGGCGGCGGCTTCGATGGTTGACTGCACCTTCGGGTTCACCGTCTCCATCGCCGACAGGATCGCCACCAGGGGCGGATCGATTCCGAGCGCGAGCGCAAGATCGATGGCATTCTGGACGATATCGACCTTCTCTTCGAGGGTCGGCGCGATGTTCACCGCGGCATCGGTGATGATCAACGGCGAGGCGTAGCCCGGAACGTCCATGATGAAGCAGTGGCTGATGCGGCGCTCGGTGCGCATGCCGCTGTCGCGGCACACTACCGCGCCCATCAGTTCGTCGGTATGGAGGCTGCCCTTCATCAGCGCCTCGGCCTTCGCCTCACGCACCAGGGCAACCGCCTTGGCGGCCGAGTCATGGCTGTGCTCGGACGCGACCTGGGGCAGACCGGCGATGTCGATGTGGTTTTTCTGGGCGACTTCGGTCAGCCGGGCGAGCGGTGCAACCAGGATCGGGGCGATCACACCGAGCCGATAGGCCTCCACCGCGCCGGCGAGCGACACAGCGTCGCAGGGATGCACCACGGCGGTCGGCACCGGCGGCAGGCGCCGGGCCATCGCCAGTACGCGATGGTATTTCTCGCGGCCACGTTCGGCGCCGCCATCCATGTCGATCGGCTCCAGTTCCGGATCGAGGTCTTGCATGCGCGGACCATGGCATGACAGGCCCGCTGCCGCATTGACCTGGGTCAACACAACGCCCTGCCCTGCCGGCGCGGCGGTCAGCACCCGCGCACCGGCGCCGCAGAACGGGACGGTTATGGCAGGTATTCGCTAATGAAACGCTAATGCCGCGACCCAAACCTCGCCCGCGCAGCGCGACATGTCGAGCGCGTGGACGGTGCCGGTGACCGGGTCGGCAAGCCCTGATATCGCACCGGCCCGATCAGCGCGGGTCCCGCCCTCACTGCCGCAACCAGTGGCCGCAACCGACGCCGGCCGGCGTCAGTCCGCCGGGCAATCGCGGCGCGGTGTTGACGTATGCCGCCGCCTGGACGCCGGCGAGGGGATGGTCGTCCCTGGCGCAGACCTCGACGCAGGCGGTCAGAACAGCAGGCTGTTGCCGGGGTCGATCAGGCTGCCTTCCTCCAGGTGACCGATCCGAATCAGCCAAAGCTGGCCGTCGAAATGGTGCGTCTGCGTCGGTCCTGCCTTGTACTTGCCCCTGGGATGCGCCGGCTGACGGAACGTCTTGTCGAACCCGTCGGTCTGATAGGCAAAGATGCGCCAGCGTTTGGTAATCTCGAATTCCAGGATCCTCTCCCCGACATAGGCCTTCTTCACCCCGGTGCCGCTCAGGATCTTGTCGAATTGCGGGCTGGTTTTGGCGACCGTATCGCGGGCTTCCGCATCCTCCCGCATTCCGCTGATCGTCTCGTTGACCTTCTTCCGGCTGTCCTCATTGAGGCCCGCGAGCTGCCTGGTGAAAAACGAAAACTTGCGGATGGCATACGCCATGACGGGTCTCCCGTGCGTGTCGAAACACCGCCTGTATAATTGCAACTTGCTGGACGGTCACTATCAGCCCAAGCGCCAGGCGGCAGCCCGCGCGCCGGCCACAGACCGGTTCCGTCCTGTGGCGCGGCCGGCGTCACGAACCGGATCAGCGGCATAGCGTGGTCCAGGCCACCGAACCGCGGCGGGCACCGCCATGGCGCATGACCGCGCATGCCGCTTCCCCTGCCCGTTTCATGGGTCCGGCTGTACCGGCTCCAGGTCGATCGCCTCTTTCGGATGCAGGACCGATCGCAGGAACGCCTCCACCAGCCGCCGTTGCAGCATGTCGCCATCGCCCTCGCGCAGCGGCGGTTGCAGCGACGGATTGAGCAATACGCGGCCGCTGGCATAGCCGGGCAATCCCGGCACCGAGAGAAACGTCGCAACATCCGCCGCGACCAGCCGAGCGATCGCCGTCACCACCTCGTGACGCAGCAGGATGTCGCACGCGCCGAGTATGTCCACGACAACACCCGGCCCGGCGACGTAACCCGTCGGCACATCGTCTTCGGTGGCACGCAGCAAAATCCGTGACCGGTCCGGGCGCCACGAATCGTCGAGCCAGGCATAGCGGCGCCACAGGCAGAACCAATCGCGGCAGATCGCCGGCCATCGCGGGTAGATCGCGCAGCCGCCGTCCGGAATGCAGTGCACGCACGCCACACCCTGCACTTTGCGAAGCGCGTCGGTGTCGATCGTCAGCTCCTTGCAGCACACGGTGCAACCGCCGCACGTGCGGCCCGGCACCAGACCGCCACCGGTGTCATCCGGCACCTTGCGTCACCCGCGCTTTCAGGACCTCCGCCCCATCATGGCCGTGCCGCTGCGCCCTGCGAGAACGCGGTCTCCTCGTTGGTGATGAATTCCAGCAGGCAGGTGCGACCTTCCTCGGTCTGGCGCCGGGCGCGCAGGATAGCTTGTCCGATCTGGCCGGGGTGCTCCACGCGCTCGCTCCAGCCGCCAAGGTCCTTTGCCAGGTTCGCATAGTTGCCGCCCAGATCGCGGGCCCGAAACTTCTCGTGCGACAGCCCCATGTGACGCGTCTCGATCGCCATGGTGGAATTGTTGAACACGATGGTCAGGATCGGCACGCCGCAGCGCACCGCGGTTTCGAAATCCAGCCCGGTCATGCCGAATGCCGCATCGCCCATGATGTTGACGCAGAACTTCTCCGGCGCCGCGATCTTGGCACCGATGTTGAGGCCCAGCCCGGTGCCGAGCTGGTGCGACTTGCCCCACCCCAGATATCCGCGCGGCCGCTTCGCCTGATAGAACGGCAGCAATTGCTCGCGCGGGCTGCCGGAATCATGGGTCATGATCACGTCGGCAGTATCCACCACCTGCTGAAATTCCGCGATGACACGATACGGATTGATCGGTGCGGTATTCGCGCCAAGCTTCGGCTGCCAGCGCGCCAGCCAGGATGCACGCGCATTGGCAATCTCCGCCGCGGGGTTGCGTTCCACCGAACGGCGGTCGAGGCGGTCCAGCACCGCGGCGATCAAATGCCCCAGCGCCAGCTTGGCATCGCCAAGCAAGGCCACGTCGGTCTCGTAAGTCTTGTTGAGGTCGCGGCTGTCGTTGGTGTTATGGATCAGCCGCGCGCGGTGCGGCAGATTTGGCGTGGACAGCGGATGCTGCGTCAGGCCGGCACCGATCGCCAGGATCACGTCGGCCTTGTCGTGCAGGAACAAGGTGCCGGGACCCGTGAAGCCGTTGCCGCCGGTGCCCAGCGCGAGGTCATGGTCTTCCGGGAACGCGCTCTTGCCGTCCACGGTGGTCATGACAGGCGCCTGCAGCAGTTCGGCCAGCCGCACCAGTTCGTCGGTGGCTTCGGCGTAGAGTACCCCCTGCCCCGCCAGGATGATGGGACACGACGCTTCCACCAGCAGTTTCGCCGCGTCTTCCACGTCGCGTGGCGCGGGCGCGGACCGCGTGGCGCGGACGCCGCGATACTCGCCGGCGTTGCCGGGAATGTCGCGGCCCACCACGTCACGCGGCAGTTCCACCATGACAGGCCCGGGCCGCCCGTTGCGCAGCGCGTTGAAGGCGCGCCGCATGACGGCCGGCGTTTGCTCGGGCTGCACCACAGTTTCCACCGATTTGGTCACCGAGGCATAGCTGCGGGCGGAATTGAACAGGGGAAAGACCTGCGCTTGCTCGAGCGAGTGGCCGAGCGGCAGCAGGAGAATCGGTGTGGAATCGGAATACGCCGAGGCGACGCCGGCAAAGGCGTTTTCCGCGCCCGGGCCATATTGCATGGCGAACACGCCGACGGGCTTGCCGTTGGTGACGCGCGCAAAGCCGTCGGCCATATGCACGCCGACACGTTCCTGCCGGCAGATCACCGGACGCAGGCCGCCGGCCACCGCGGCCTCGATCATCGATGTGGTGGGGAAGCAGAAAAACGTGGTGACACCCTCGCGGCGGAGGGTTTCAACGATGGCGTCGGCGACGATCATGGGTTTCCTCCCGCAGGTGATTGCGGCCGACTATATCACCTGCGGCGGATGCGTCATGCGGCACCGGCCCGGATTGGCAATGGCCGGCACGCACCGATTGTTATTGCGATACGTGAAGCGGCGTAGCAGTGCCGGTTACGCGGTTGGCTATCAACGAATAGTTTGCCGCCATGGCTACGACGATGACAACCGACGCAATGGCCGGGACGGCGATAACAACGGCTGGGACGGCGATAAGAATGCCCGGGACGGCGATGAAAACGGCCGGGACGGCGAGAAGACAGGGCCCGTGGCGGCGCGGAGCTAAAGGCAGCGTCGGCAAATAAGTGCGTCAGCACGCCGACAAAGCTGCCGATCAAAACAAAGCCTTAGGGCTTGTTCGACCGTGCAACCGATTCGATTGTTTTCGAACAAGCCCTAAGCGGCGCTGCCGCTTGCTCCGCCATGCCGTGTCAGCGTGTCATGCCGCCGCTCATCGGGTGCAGGTTGGCCAGCATGCCGTCCATCTTCGCGCCCAACGCGTCGGAAACCGCATCGACCCGCTGCGGCGGGGCCGCGGTCGGCGCAGGAGGATCGTTCACGCTATATTCGCGATCATTTGTCGCACAGCCGGCCAACATGACGAGCGCCGGCAACGCGTACCACATCCGGATTTTCATTCGGCATACCCCACGTGACGTAACGCAACCCGAACCTGAAAGGCGCGACGCGACTCGGCGACCCTCTGCCAACATCCGCAGACTAATACGCCCTGGAAGCGTTCTGAGCTAACAATAACGCGAGGGCTGTGTGGAAAGAGTTACATTTTTCGTGAACGTACCATTAAATCGGTACGCGGTTCTCCTAATTGCGTGAGGAACCCGATGCGGCCGGCGGCAAGCGTCGCGACGACGCGCGGAATGTTAGCATCGACGATCGCCAGGTCTGCCCGCTTTCCTGCTGCGATGGTACCGCGGTCGGAGAGGCCAGCGGCCCGCGCCGGATTTGTCGAGATCAACGCCCAGGCCTGTGCCAGGTCCAGCGTGCCGCGCTGCGACAGGATCAACGCCGCGCGCATCATCGCCGGGTAGAAATAGTCCGACGACAGCACGTTGCAGATGCCGGCCTCGGTGAGACGGGCCGCAGACGCCCAGCCAATATGTGAGCGTCCGCGCACCACGTTCGGACTTCCCATCACCACCCAGTCCCCGGCGTCGCGCGCGGCCTTGCCGACTTCCTCCGCCATGGGAAACTCACAGATGCGTGCACCCAGCTCACGGAATGCCACGCGGGATGGCACGGTCGCATCGTCATGACTGGCGAGCGGCAATCCGGCGCGCCGCGCCGCCGCCGCAATGCGATCGCGCGCCGCGGCCACCGCGCCGGCACGCGCGGCGACGCGGTCCGCCAGGGCGCGGAAATCCGCCAGCGGCATGCCGGCGCGCTCGCTGTATTTTGCCCCCGCAACGGGATCCGCGATCTTCTTGATGATCTGCGGCGTGTGGTCGTTGAACGCCACCATGTGAACGCGCCCGGCCCCGATGTCGCCCAGCGCGAGTTCCAGCGCATCGAGGTTGTAGGCCTCCCACCGCAAATGCACCCGCATGTCGCAGGTCCATGACCGCGCGTGCAACGCGGCCAGCAGCGCGGTCCAGGCCTCGGCGCTGCGCAGCCCAGGTTCCCAGGACAACGTCACGCCGTGATACGCGGTGGTGATACCGTTGGCGAGCAATTGCGCCTCGGTATCGACCAGGGCGATGTCGTACGGGAAATCGATGCCTGGCCGCGGCTGCAGTTGGCGTTCAAATGAATCGCCGTGGATATCGACGATGCCCGGCAGCACCAGCAGGCCGCGCGCATCGAACACGGTCCCGCGCGTTGTCTCCGTGCCGACGGCGGCAATGCGCCCATCCTCCACCAGCACATCCGTCACCTTCTCTCCCTCCGGCAGCAGCACGCGGCCGCCGGCGATACGCAACACATCCATCTGCCTGCTCTCTTACGGTTCAAATACGATCTGCACGCGCGGCGTCGGGTAGCGGCCGACCGCGAACTCGATGACCTGTCCGTCGTGGTCGACATTGATGTTCTCGGCCAACAGCAGCGGCCGGTTGCGCGGCATGCGCAGCAGTTCGGCCTCCTCGCCGGTCGGCAGCCGAGCCGTTACGCGCGTGGTCTGCCGCAGATAGTCGTTCACGCCGACCGCGCGCAGCGCATCGGTGATGCGCGTCGTGGTGCGCAGCGCTTCCAGCATGCCGCGCAGCCGCACGCCCGGGAAATAATGGTTGGTCAGGCTGACCGGCCGGTCATCGGCAAAACCCAGCCGTTCCAGCATCACGACGCGGCTGCCGGTGCGGATGCCGAGGCCGCCGGCAACATGCGAATCCGCGACGGTCTCCTTGAGATTCAAGATCCGTCCCGAAGGCTCCTTGTTATGCCGCTTGATCCATTCGCTGAACCGCGTGCGCGGCTCGACCGCGTATTCGATCACATCCTCGGCGACGAACGACCCGCGGCCTTGCTCCACCCGCACCAGGCCGCCGCGCGACAGCTCCTCCAACGCACGCCGCACGGTGTGGCGGTTCACCGCGAACTGCTGCGACAGCTCCGCTTCGGTCGGCAGCCGGCCGCCAGGCGGATAGGTGCCGGCGGCGATATCCTGCTGCAGATGACTGGCGATCTGCCGCCACAGCGCGACACCTTCATGACGCAACACCGGATGAGTGGTCCGGTTGTCGGTGCGCCGTGCCAAAGTCATGGTTTCGTCACGCACGTTCAACCCCGTTTGTGCGAATTCGCGGTTGACGATAGCCCGGCACGGGACTAGCTGTCTAGACATCCGTATGAGCTTCGGGCGAAACAATGCGTGACGATGCCGGCCCCCATGAACCTCATGCCGTGCGCCGCCGCTGGATGGCGGTGCTGGCGCGGGCTGATGCCTCCGAGCTTGCGGTACTGCTCGAGCGTCATGCCGCGGTGCCGCACTACACCAGGTTGCGCGGTCCGGAAGCGGGGCTGGTGATGGTACGCGGCCGCACCGGCGGTGGCGGTGCGCCATTCAACCTGGGCGAGATGACCGTCACGCGGTGCAGCGTGCGTACCGAGCAAGGGCTGGTCGGCCACGCTTATATCGCCGGCAGGGATCAGCGGCAGGCGGAACTGGCGGCATTGCTCGATGCCATGCTGCAAGACCCGGCACAGACGTTCGAGCTGCACACGAAGGTGATCGATCCGCTGGCGGACGGGCAACGTGCCCGCCGCGCGGAGATCGCAGAAAAGGCCGCGGCGACCAAGGTGCAATTCTTCGCGATGCGGAACATGCGGACATGAGCGCAGCCACGTTGCAGCCGGGGTTTGCCGATCCGGTTGGCGGGGCACAATCGTGCTTTCGTGCCGTGCTGGACGCGATGGCGCGGCCCGGCACCATTCGCGAGGCCGGCTTCGGCCTTGCCCCTCCGGCGCCGCTGGCGCCCGCCACGGCCGCGGTGCTGCTGACATTGCTCGATTACGACACGCCGGTCTGGCTCGACCCGGCGGTGCGCGAGGCACGGGACTGGATCGCGTTCCATTGCGGCGCGCCGGTCGTTCCGGACATCGCGTCCTGCGGATTCGCTGTGGCGTTGTCGCTGCCGGCGCTCGGGTCGTTGCCGGCGGGATCGCACGAGGCACCGGAAAGCGCGGCGACGCTGATCATGCAGGTCGACGCGCTGGACCGTGGCCAGGCGTTCCGCCTCATGGGTCCAGGACTGCGCGCCCCGGCAACGCTGGCGGTGGCAGGCCTGCCCGGCGGCTTCGCTGCCGCGTGGCAGGAGAATCACGCGTTGTTCCCCCGCGGTATCGACATCGTGCTGTGCGCCGGCACGTCGATTGCGGCCTTGCCGCGCAGCGTGGCAGTGCAGGAGGCCTGAGGCATGTACGTCACGGTCAAGGGCGGCGAGCAGGCGATCGACGCCGCGCACACCTGGCTCGCCGAGGCGCGCCGCGGCGATCCCGCGGTGCCGGAGCTGTCGCTGGCGCAGGTAGAGCAACAACTTGGCCGCGCGGTGGATCGGGCAATGGGTGAAGGATCGCTGTACGACCGCGAACTTGCAGCGCTGGCGGTGAAGCAGGCGCAGGGCGATCTGATCGAGGCCGCGTTTCTGCTGCGCGCCTACCGCACCACGCTGCCGCGCTTCGCCTATTCGCTGCCGGTGGACACGGCGGCAATGCTGGCGCGGCGGCGCATCTCGGCGGTGTTCAAGGATCTGCCAGGCGGGCAGTTGCTCGGACCGACCTACGACTACACGCATCGACTGCTGGATTTCACCCTGGCCGCCGATGGCGCGCCGCGTCCGGCACCCCGCGCGGAACCGGACGACGTCGTGATGCCGCGCGTGCCGGACATTCTTGGACATGAGGGATTGCTCGAGAAGGATGGCGGGGATGAGGGAGAGCCGGGGGATTTGACGCGCGAGCCGCTACGGTTCCCGGCGCCGCGCGATGTCCGCCTGCAGGCGCTGGCACGGGGCGACGAAGGGTTCCTGCTCGCGCTGGGGTATTCGACGCAGCGCGGTTATGGCGGGTCGCATCCGTTCGCCGGCGAAATACGCATGGGCGAGGTATCGGTTGAGATCGAGCCGCCGGAACTCGGCTTCGCCATCGATATCGGCGATATCGTGCTGACCGAATGCCAGATGGTGAACCAGTTCAAGGGTTCAAAGAAGACACCGGCGCAGTTCACCCGCGGTTATGGCCTGGTGTTCGGTCATTCCGAACGCAAGGCGATGGCGATGGCGCTGGTCGATCGGTCGATGCGGGCGGAAGAGCTTGGCGAGGACGTGACCGCTCCGGCGCAGAACGTCGAATTCGTGGTCTACCACTCCGACAACATCGAGGCGACCGGCTTTGTCGAGCATTTGAAGCTGCCGCACTACGTCGATTTCCAGAGCGAGCTGGAGAACGTCCGCCGCATGCGGCGCGAGGTGGCGCGGCAGGCCGAACATGCGGAGGCGGCGGAATGAACGGCTACAACTTCGCCTACCTTGACGAACAAACGAAACGCATGATCCGGCGCGCGTTGCTGAAGGCGGTGGCGATTCCCGGGCATCAGGTGCCGTTCGGATCACGCGAGATGCCGCTGCCCTATGGCTGGGGCACCGGCGGTATCCAGGTGACTGCTTCGGTGCTGGGGCAGGACGATGTGCTGAAGGTCATCGACCAGGGCGCGGACGACACGACGAACGCCGTTTCCATTCGCCGCTTCTTCGCTCGCACCGCCGGCGTGCGCACGACCACGCATACGTCGGAAGCCACGGTGATCCAGACGCGGCACCGCATTCCCGAGGCAAAGCTTCGCGAGGACCAGATCATCGTCTACCAGGTGCCACAGCCCGAACCGCTGTACCGCCTTGAATCGAGCCGCGCGGAAACCCGCCGCATGCACGGCTTGGCGGATTACGGGCTGATGCACGTCAAGCTGTACGAGGACATCGCGCGTTACGGCCAGATCTCGATCAGCTACGACTATCCGGTGATGGTGAACCAGCGCTATCTGATGTCGCCGAGCCCGATACCCGCCTTCGACAACCCGAAGATGCACATGATGCCGGCATTGCAGCTCTTTGGCGCGGGACGTGAGAAGCGCATCTACGCGATACCGCCTTACACCGGCGTCCGTTCGCTCGATTTCGACGACCATCCGTTCCGGACGTTACGAGCGCCGCACGCCTGCGGACTATGCGGCGCGGATGACGTGTATCTGGATGAGGTCGTCACCGACGACCGCGGCGGCCGGTTGTACGTCTGTTCCGATACCGATCATTGTGCCGAACGCCGCGACGCCGGCCATGCCGGCACTGCCGCCATGCAGGACACCGCCGAATGACCGGTGATACCCTGCTCTCGAGCCGAGGGCTGACATTGTCATTTGGCAGCATCCCCGCCCTGGCAGGCGTCGACATCGATCTGTGGCCCGGCGAAATGCTGGCCGTGGTCGGCGAATCCGGTTCCGGCAAAACGACCCTGTTGAACGTGCTGTCGGGACGCGTGGCGCCGGACGCGGGCGCGGTGTGGTATCGCGATCCCGCTGGCCGGCTGCACGACGTGCACGCGATGCCGGCCCCGGCATTGCGCGCGCTGCATCGCTCCGACTGGGGCTTCGTGCACCAGGACCCGCGGCAAAACCTGCGCATGAACGTCACCGCCGGCGGCAACGTCGGCGAGCGGCTGATGGCGCAGGGCGCGCGCCATTACGGCAACATCCGCGAGCAGGCCATGGAATGGCTGCGCCAGGTCGAAATCGATGCGAGCCGTATCGACGACCTGCCGCGCACGTTCTCCGGCGGCATGCTGCAGCGGCTGCAAATCGCGCGCACGCTGGTGACGCATCCCCGGCTCGTGTTCATGGACGAACCAACGGGTGGATTGGATGTTTCGGTGCAGGCACGCTTGCTCGATCTGATCCGCACGCTGGTGGCGCGGCTGTCGATCGCCGCGGTACTGGTGACGCACGATATTGCCGTGGCCCGCCTGCTGGCGCATCGAATCGCGGTGATGCAGCGCGGGCGCGTGGTGGAGACGGGACTGACCGATCAGGTGCTGGACGATCCGCAGCATCCCTATACGCAGCTATTGGTCAGCTCGGTGCTACATGCATGAGTATGTCTTTGAAAATGCTTGCGAGTCCGACAGACGGGTGCTATTCGGATGGACGGAAGACGGCTCACGCTGCCCCCCGCCATCCGATGGGTCAGAGGCGGATTTGGATCGTCACTCGGATCCGCTTCTTCCCCCACCGGATTTCCACCACAACGCTGACGCGCATGGTTTCCACCCCGATGACGGCCATGCCGTCGCGACCGCGCACGATGCCCGGTCATCCGAGCACGCCGCGACCAGGCGTCCGTATGCAACGGTGCGTGGTTTCGTCCTTCGGGACTCGTCAGGCGGCGATACGATCGTGTGCAATTGATCGGCCTGCAGCGATCGTGCGCGCCAAATCTGAACAAATCGTTGAAGGCCGGAGGGATTCCTCATGTCCCCGGTAATGCTGCGCACCGAAAGCCTGGTCAAAGGCTTCACCCTGCATCTGCGCGGCGGCGTGCATATTCCGGTACTCTCCGGGGTTGATCTCGTGGTTAATGCGGGCGAATGCGTCGTGCTGTCCGGCCCATCCGGCACCGGCAAGTCGACACTGATGCGCAGCCTGTATGGTAACTATCGCACGCAAGGCGGCCGCATTTTGCTTCGCCACCATGGTGAGATGGTCGACATCGCCGCGGCCGATCCGCGCACAATACTTGCCGTGCGCCGCGAAACGCTCGGTTATGTCAGCCAGTTCCTGCGCGTGGTGCCGCGCGTTCCCGCGCTGGACGTGGTCGCCGAAGTACTGATCGCGCGCGGCGTCGCGATCGACGAAGCACGTCACCGGGCGACGGAACTGCTGCAACGTTTGAATATCCCGCGGCGACTGCATGCCATTCCACCCGCCACGTTTTCCGGCGGTGAGCAACAACGCGTGAACCTTGCGCGTGGCCTGATCGCGGACTATCCGGTGATGTTGCTCGATGAACCCACAGCGTCATTGGATGCGGCGAACCGCGCCGTTGTTGTCTCGATGATCAACGAAGCGAAGGCGCGCGGCACCGCGATCGTCGCCATCTGCCACGACGCGGACGTGCGCGATGCCATCGCCGACCGCTTGTTCCCGCTGACGCCATTGCAGGACGCCGCATGACCGCCGAAACTGTTTTTACCAACGCAGTGCTCGTGCTGCCCGATGCAGTGATCCCCGGCACGGTGATCGTGCGTGGCGGCGCCATCACCGGCGTGCAGCCTGGCTGCTCGGCCATGGCCGCTGCGATCGATTGCGACGGCGATTACCTGATTCCCGGCATCGTCGATCTGCATACCGACAATCTGGAACGCCAGGTGCAGCCGCGCTCGCTGGCACGCTGGCCATCGCGCTCCGCCATGGTCGCGCATGACGCGCAATGCGCCGCCGCCGGTGTCACCAGCGTGTTCGACGCGCTGTGCCTGGGCGATCTCGGCTTCGATGCCGAGCGCATCCGCACGTTCGAGGATGGTGTGGTCGATCTGGACGCGCTGACCGATGCGGCCCTGCTGAAGGCCGAGCATTTTCTGCATCTCCGCTGTGAAGTTCCCGCTGCCGACATGCTGCGGCACCTAGATGCGGCGGTCGGCCATCGGCTGGTGCGCATGGTCAGCCTGATGGATCACAGTCCGGGCGTGGGCCAGTACGCCAATATTGATTTCTACCGCGCATTACGCCGCCGCGGCGGCCTGGACGAAGCCACCATCGACCGCCGCATCCGCGAATTGCAGGAGCAGCGAGAGCGGCTGCGAGGCCCCAACCGGCAGGCGCTGTTGGAACGGGTGCGTGGCCGCAACATCGCGCTGGCCAGCCATGATGATCGTACCGAGGCGGAAATCGCCGACAATGCCGCCGACGGCATCCTGATCAGCGAATTTCCCGTCACCATGGCAGCGGCGTGCGCCGCCAAGGCAGCGGACATGGACGTGATCGCCGGCGCGCCGAACATTGTGCGCGGCGGTTCGCATTCCGGTAACGTCGCCGCCGCCGATCTGTTGGCAAGCGAGGCGGTGGATGCGTTCGCATCGGATTATGTGCCAAACAGTCTGGTGGAAGCGGCGTTCATGTGCGCCGAGGGCATCGGCTTGCCGCGCGCGATCGCCATGGTGACGGAGCAACCGGCGCGGCTGGCTGGATTGACCGACCGGGGACGCATTGCACCCGGAGAGCGTGCCGATCTGGTGCGCGTACGGATGCACGACACGCTGCCGGTGGTGCGCCAGGTCTGGCGCGCGGGCGACCGTATCGCATGATGGGCCCGGGCGCGCGGGTCGCGGTTTATTACGCGCCGCAACCCGACGACCCGTTGTTTGCCAAGGCCGCCACCTGGCTGGGCCGCGACCCTGAAAGCGGTGCGCCGGTGCCGCAGCCCGATCTGCCCGATATTGCCGGCGTCACGGAAGAGCCGCGGCTCTACGGCTTCCACGCGACGCTGAAGCCGCCGTTTCGCCTGGCCGAAGGGCGGCAGTGGTTCGATGTGCTGGAGGCCGCCTCGAAACTCGCCGACCGGACGGCGCCGTTCGCGTTGCCCGCATTCGCGGTGTTCGATGTATTTGGTTTCCTGGCGTTGCGCGAGGTGGTGCATTGTCCGCCGTTGCAGGCGTTGGCGGATGCCTGCGTGGCACATCTGGATCCGTTGCGCGCGCCGGCGTCCGATGCCGACCTGGCGCGCCGCCGCCGTGCCCGTCTGACGCCGCAGCAGGATGCGATGCTGGTGCGCTGGGGTTATCCCTATGTATTCGAGACCTGGTTCTTCCACATGACGCTGACGCGCCGCTTGAATGCCGAGGAAAAAGCGCTGTACCAGCCGGCGGCCGAGAGGCTTTTTGCTGCGGCGGTCGCATCGCCGCGCCGGGTGTCTGATATCTGCTTGTTTGTGCAGCCGGCGGCGGGCGCGCCCTTCGTTATTGCGGAACGCCTGACACTGCGCGGCTGAGCGCCGCCAGGAACCGCGCCGCGCTAATATCTGGCGTCGCGTCGTTCACGACCGTTTCGACCGTCACATTCGCCGGCAGCTTCACCGCACGGGCAAGGCGCGCCGCGATGTCGGCGGCGGTTTCGCGGCCTCGGATGGCGAGCCGGGCAGCTAGGATGTGCGGCGGGGCGGTTACTTCAATCACGCGCACGGTGAAACGCTTGGCGGCGGTGGCGATCACGGCGCGTGACACGTTGGCTACCACGACGATGCCGGCGGCGAGGTCCGCGGCGATGTCTTCGGGGATGCCGTAGTGCAAACCGTGGGCTTGCCATTGCAAGGCGAAGGATCGCTCTGCGAATTGCGCTGGCGTTACGGACTCGTGCTCTTCACCGCCGGGATCGGTGGGGCGCGTGATGACGCGGCGCACGAAGCGGAAGCGCAAGTCGTTCGCCAGCGCTTGCCGCGCGGCGTTCAGCAGCGTGTCCTTTCCCGCCCCGCTGGGGCCTACGACCAATATCAGCATTCGTGCCCCGCGGTTTGTGTCGCGCCGTGCGCTCGTAGCTGTGCGCCGAGGGTTTGACCAGTTGGCGCGATGAGCATGCAATTTGAGGCGCAGAAAAGGATGATGACGCCGATGAATGCGACAGAGTAACCGGCGAAGCCGAGGGTCGGCGGCACGGTTCAGTCCACCCCGTTGGTGGTTTCCAGGTAGACGCGGCCTCTTGCGTTCCGGCAAGTTGCTGCTATTCTAGGCGGCAGATTGCCGCTAACTTCGAGGAGGTCCTGCATGTCGGCCATGGTCGAAGAAGTGGCCCGCAAGCTCGGTGGATGCTCGGTGCTCGGCCGTAACGTCAGGTCGCAGGCGGACCTCGCGCTCGCGGTGCGCCGGCGCCTGCCATTGGTTGCACTCAAAGGCCTCGCCCAGGCGGGGCTTACCGAGCAGGAGATCGAGCGCTTCGTTATCCCGCAGCGGACGCGCCGCCACCGCGCCGATAGGAAGCAGCCCCTGACGATCGAGGAATCCGATCGCGCGGTCCGGTTGTTGCGCATTCAGACCTTGGCCGAGGATACGTTTGGCACCAAGGAAAAAGCCAGCATTTGGCTCCGCCGCCCGCTGTCGGAACTGAATGGCGAAACGCCACTCGACATTGCGCAGACTGAAGCGGGCGCGCGGGTGATCGAGACGATTCTTGCGAAGATCGCCTGGGGTGCCGCCGCCTGATGATCCTCTGGCGCCTGTCCGGCGAGCGGTACGCCCGCTCGTTCGATGGCGGCTACGGCCTGCTTTACGACGGACGTTGGAACACCGCGGGGCGTGCGGTCACCTATTGCGCGACCTCACCCTCACTGTGCGTGCTGGAGAAGCTCGTGCACGTCGAAGATCCGGACCTGCTGCCCGCACTGGTCATGGTGCGGTACGAGGCGCCGGAGGGGCTGGATATGGAGACTGTTTCCGTGGCCGATTTGCCGGAACAATGGCAGCTTCACGAGAGCGCGACGCAGCGGCGTGGCGATCAATGGCACGCGGCGATGAATGCCCCTCTGCTTCGTGTGCCTTCGGCCATCGTCCCGCTCGACGGTTCGCCAGATCAGAATGTGCTGGTCAACCATCGACATCCTGGCGCTACCCAGATTACGATCCTGGCGGCCGAACCGTTCGTTTTGGACACAAGATTGTTCTGAACCGGCCAGGGATCCGTGACGGCGGGCTGGGCTTTCCGGCTGTGACAGCCTCTCCACGGTCATGCTAGCCCGATCCATGGCAATCGACCATCATCCCCCAGCTCCACATCACCAGCACACACCATCAGGACCCGCACCCGCATGTTCACCACCCGCCCAGAAATCGCCGGCACCTTCGGCGTTGTTGCCAGCACGCACTGGCTGGCAAGCCAGGTTGGCATGGCGGTATTGGAACGCGGCGGCAATGCGTTCGACGCCGCCTGCGCGACTGCCTTCACCCTGCAGATCGCGGAGCCGCATTTGAACGGCCCCGCCGGCGACGCACCCATCATCCTGCATGACGCACGCACCAACCGCCAACACGTGATCTGCGGCCAGGGCGTATCGCCGCAGGCGGCAACTCTGGAAAAATTCGGCGACCTCGACCTGGACCTGATCCCTGCCACCGGGATGCTGCCGGCCGTCGTGCCGGGCGCGTTCGACGCCTGGTGCCTGCTGTTGCGCGATTGGGGCACCTGGGAGCTGCCGGACATCCTGTCCTTCGCGATCGGCTACGCGCGCAACGGCATCCATATCGTGCCGCGCATCAGCGCGACCATCGAAGGCGTGCGGCCCCTGTTCTCGCAGGCATGGCCGAGCTCCGCGGCAGTTTTTCTCCCCGGCGGCAACGTCCCGCCACCCGGTTCATTGTTCGCCCGTCCGGCGCTCGCCGACACCTACGAGCGACTGTGCCGCGAGTCGATCGGCACAACACGCGAGACGCGCATCGATGCAGCGCGACGTGCCTGGTACCAGGGCTTCGTTGCCGACGCTGTCGACCGCTTCTGCCGCTCTACCGACGTGCTGGACGTTAGCGGACGCCACCACCGAGGCCTGCTCCGCGGGGACGATCTTGCACGCTGGACCGCCTCGGTGGAGGCGCCGCTGACCTACGAGTACCGCGGCCACACAGTGCTGAAATGCGGGCCGTGGAGCCAGGGGCCGGTGTTCCTCCAGCAGCTTGCTTTGCTGCGCGGGTACGATCTCGATGCAATGGACCCGTACGGTCCCGAGTTCGTCCACACCGTGGTGGAATGTGCCAAGCTCGCCTTCGCCGACCGCGAGGCATACTACGGCGATCCGGATTTTTCCTCCGTTCCGATCGAAACACTGCTGTCGGACGCCTATAACGCCCAGCGTCGCGCCCTGGTGGGACACGATGCGTCGCCGGATCAGCGGCCGGGACAAATTCCCGGCTACACGGCCGTGGTCGACCATCATGCCGCGGATCGCGCTTATCTGCTCGCCGGCCCTGCGGCGGGCGCCGGTGAACCGACCGTGGCGCGGCTGGGCGTGATCGGCGCGGACACCTGCCATATCGACGTTATCGACCGTCACGGCAACATGGTCAGTGCGACGCCGTCCGGTGGGTGGCTGCAGTCTTCACCAGTGCTTCCGGAGCTTGGCTTCTGCCTGGGAACGCGAGGGCAGATGTTCTGGCTGCGGCCCGGCCTGCCGAGCAGTCTGGCGCCGGGTAAACGGCCGCGCACGACACTGTCGCCGAGCTTCGCGTTGCGCGGCGGAGAACCGTGGATGGCTTTCGGCACGCCGGGCGGCGAGCAACAGGATCAATGGTCGCTGATCTTCTTCCTGCGCATGGTGCATTACAACCTGGGGATTCAAGCGGCGATCGATGCACCCAGCTTCCACACCGAGCATTGGCCTTCCAGTTTCTGGCCGCGCGTCGCGCGTCCTGGCAAGGTGGTGATCGAGGGACGTTATCAAGACGAGGTGCTGGCCGCGCTGCGGGCACGTGGCCACAAGGCCGAGAAAGGCGATGACTGGAGCGAAGGCAGGCTGTCCGGTGCGCGGCGCGAGGCGGACGGCCAGATGTTCGCTGGTGCCAACGCGCGCGGCATGCAGGGCTACGCCGTGGGGCGATAAGCATCGCTCTGGAATTTTCCGCGTCTACGTCGCGAATTCGCGGAAATCTGCGGCACACGCCTGAACCAGTGCCTCGACCGATGCGAAGCAGCGAGCCCCTGCCGCGGTAAGACGATGGGTCTTCGCCGCCAGCGTACCGGACTCGCCATGCACCAGCGCGCCGGCATGGCCCATGGCGACGCCCTCTTTCGCTTCGCGGCCGGCGATCAATGCATAGACCGGCTTGCACAGACCAAGTGCGCGCAAGGCATCCGCGCATTCCTCTTCTTCCGTGCCGCCGACTTCGCCGACCAGGATGATACCGTGCGTTCGTGCATCGGCAAAGAACAGGGGAAGCAGATCGGCGAAACGTACGCCCTTGACCGGATCGCCACCGACGCCGATCCAGATGCTCTGGCCGATGCCCTGACGCACCAGGCGATAGCCGACTTCATACGACAACGTGCCGCTTTTTGTCATGACCGCCAGCGGGCCCGGGCGCAGCGCGACATCAGGCAGGAAACCGAGCTTTAGAGCATTTCCACCGTGACTGGAATCGCGGCTGTGGTCAGCGTGGCGGGAATCGCTGCCATGCAGAAAATGCTGTTCCGACACGCCCCCTCAGTACG
>Ga0335072_10003049_pt1 | contig 25463 bp, 26 predicted proteins | sample Lox_Sample_21_FD_206725 | JGI IMG/M metagenome (GOLD analysis project Ga0335072, IMG submission 206725) | Soil microbial communities from Loxahatchee National Wildlife Refuge, Florida, United States - Lox_Sample_2.1 | ecosystem: Environmental > Terrestrial > Soil > Wetlands | place: USA...
AGCGTGCCCCCAACGGGATTCGAACCCGTGCCGCCGCCTTGAAAGGGCGGTGTCCTAGGCCGCTAGACGATGGGGGCTCGACGGATATCGCCGCCTTGCCCGTGGCGCCCGCCGTCGGGGACCGCCCCAGCATAGGGGACGAACGGCACTGCCGGCAAAGCGGCCGCCTCCTTTGGCCGCACCGGAAGAACGGCGACTCGGTCGCGTCCCGCCGGCACCGCCAGCGGTTACGTGCCGTTCTTGTTGATGATCTTCTCGGCGATCGACACTGACTCGCCCTCCTCCGGCATGAGCGCCCAGGCCAAGACGTAAGCCAGCGCGCCGAATCCGCCGATCACGGTGAGGACCGCGAAGATCACCCGCAACAGGGTGGCGTCCACTCCTAGGTAATCGGCCAGCCCGACGCAGACGCCCGCCACCCAGCGGCCCTCGGTCTTGCGTTCCAGCCGCTTGCCGCCGCCCATGCCGCCGGGGCCAGGCCATCCACCGGGCTTGCCGAAGCCGCCAGGCCCGCCCGCGCCACCGGGTCCGCCCCCGTCGCCCGGACCGGGGCCGGCTGCCCCGTTCCCGCCATTCATCTCACTCATGGAACCATGATGCCCGATCGCAGCCCGCGGACGCCTTTCGGCAGACAGCGCGCATACGCTAGCGGCGAGGCCACGGCCAGCCCAGGCCCCCAGAGAGGACCCCGCCATGCCGCGCACCACGGACCCCGCGCCTACCGACCTGCTCCGCGTCGATGACGAGCTCGCCGACGAGGAACGGCTCGTTCGTGACACGGTCCGCAAGTTCGCCGCGGACCGGATCATGCCCAACATCGCCGACTGGTTCGAGGCCGGCACGCTTCCCAGGGACGTGCTGCCCGAGGTCGGCAAGCTTGGCCTGCTCGGCATGCACCTGGAGGGCTACGGCTGCGCCGGGATGGGCGCGATCGCCTACGGCGTCGCCTGCCGCGAGCTGGAGGCCGCCGACTCGGGGCTGCGCAGCCTCGTCTCGGTCCAGGGCTCGCTGGCCATGTTCCCGATCTGGAAGTACGGCTCGGACGAGCAGAAGGACGAATGGCTGCCGCGGATGGCAGCGGGCGAAGCTGCGGGCTGCTTCGGGCTGACCGAGCCAGACCACGGTTCAGATCCCTCGAGCATGAAAACCCATGCACGAAGGAACGGGGCCGACTGGGTGCTCAGCGGCTCGAAAATGTGGATCACCAACGGCGGAATAGCCGACATTGCCGTCGTCTGGGCGTCCACCGACGACGGCATCAGGGGCTTCCTGGTACCGCGTGGCGCCCGCGGCTTCAGCACGCGCAACATTCACAAGAAGATGTCGCTTCGCGCCTCGATTACGTCCGAGCTGTACTTCGACGACGTCAAGCTGCCCGGCACCGCAGTCCTGCCGGGCGTGCGCGGGCTGAAGGGACCGCTGTCCTGCCTGTCCGAAGCCAGGTACGGCATCTTGTGGGGCGTCACCGGCGCGGCGCGGTCCTGCTTCGAGGCGGCCGCCGAGTATGCCCGCACGCGGGAGCAGTTCGGGCAGAAGATCGGCGGCTTCCAGCTCACCCAGCGCAAGCTGGCCTGGATGCTTGCCGACCTGCAGCGCGCCCAGCTGCTCGCACTGCATCTTGGCCGGCTCAAGGAGGCTGGCGTGATCACGCCGGAGCAGATCAGCCTCGGCAAGATGAGCAACGTCAGGACGGCAATCGACATCGCCCGCGAGGCCCGCACGGTCCTTGGCGCCAACGGCGTGACCCTGGAGTACCCGGTGATCAGGCACGCCAACAACCTGGAATCCGTACTCACCTACGAGGGCACCGAAGAGATCCACACGCTCGCTCTCGGCCAGGCCATCACAGGCATCCCGGCGTACCGGTAGCTGAGGCATTTGCCCAGCACCGAAGTCACATCGACGGCCGCTGCCAGCTACCGCGGAGAGCCCATGCCGCCGCCAGAGCTGCAGGGAACCGATGCGACGATGAGTGCCATGAGCGACGTCGCGGTGACCGACAACGAGGGTAGCTCTCAGTTCGAGATCCACGCCGATGGTGAGCTCGCGAAGCTGATCTACCGCACCCGCGCCGGGCGCCTCGTGCTCGTGCACACTGAGGTGCCCGAGTCGCTCGGCGGTCGCGGTCTCGGCGGCGACCTCGTCCAGGCAGCGATCAGCAAAGCCGCCGCCGCGGGCATGACGATCGTGCCGCTGTGCCCGTTCGCCCGGAGCTGGCTTGAGCGGCACCCCGACGAAGCCGCAAAGGTCTCGATCGACTGGGCGGCGCGGTAAGCCGGACGGCAGTCAGCGGGCGGACGCGATCAGCCCGTCGTGGTACCGCCGTGCGGCGGCCATGATCTCCGCCAGGTCGATGCGCAGCCCGCGCCCCTTGCCCTTGCTAGCAAGGACGCTAGCCCGGCACCCTGCGACCATCAGCACGCGCGGGCTCGCGCTAGCGAGCCAGTCTGCCGTCTCCGCCGCTGTCAGCCGGCCGGCTCCGACAGCCAGGAGCGGCCGGCCGAGGCTGGTCGCGGCGCGCACGGTCTCCCGGCATCCGGCGCCGCCGGCGGGGTCGAGCAGCAGTACCGCGTCAGCGAGGTAGGCGCAGGTCCAGGTCCGGTAGCGGAAGCTCGGCGACGACAGCTCATGCAGGGTCGCGCCGCGGAGGCGACGGCGACGGGCCGGAGTCAGCGGGCCGTCCTCCTGCCGCCAGCCGTGCGGCAAGACCAGATGCACGGCCAGGCCCGCGTGCAGTGCGGCGAGCGCAGCGTAGGTGTCGACGCCAGTCTGGCCGCCGGTCAGCACCGTCAGCCCGGCGCCGGACCGCACCAGCCCGCGCAGTTCCTGCTCGCTGGCCGTCGCTGAGTGGGTCACCTGCCCGTTCCCGGACGTAACGCTTGGTACTTACCGCGGGGAGACCAGGAGCGACTGCACGCCGATCCCGACCTCCCCGTCCGTGTCCGACAGCTTTGTCTCGGCGAGGCCGGTGCCCGTGCCGCCCATCGTGGTCACTGCATCCATCAGCAGCCACTCGCCGACGGGGTCGCGCTGCAAGATCACGGTGAGGTCGACGTTGATGAAGATGTAGGCCCGCGGGTCGAGCGCCATGCTGATGCCGTTGCCCGAGTCGGCGAGCAGCAGCGCCCGCGACATCGGTGACAGTTCCTCATCGGGCAGGAGCGGAATCCGCGGCCGGGCCCATGCCTGACAGGGCCCGGGCTCGTCAAAGTTGCCTGTCTCGAACCGCCATTCGATCTCTGCCAGGTACCCGTCGGCGTTCCCGCCGGGGAATCTGGGCTCCTTCTGCGCTGCCGGGATCGGGGGCACGCCGGCATCTGTGCTGATCACCGGCGCACTGGGGTCTCTCGCGATCCGCCAGCCCCGCGCGACCAGGACCTGCTGGCCGGCGGACTCCAGGACGGTCTGCAGCAGCGCCACCCGCTTGCCCGGACGGAGCGTCTGGGTCGTGGCCGTCAGCGGCCCCAGCGGGACCGGCCGCAGGATGTCGACGCTGACCCGGGCCAGCCGCATGGTGCCGTCGGGCTCATGCATCTCGAGCTCGCGGGCGGCAAGGGCGGAGGGCGGGCCGCCGTGCTGGGCGTCAGGGCTCCAGGGTCCGGCCGTCGCCCCGGTCGCCAGGAAGCTCCTAGGGCCGGTGGCCTCGAAGAAACTCGTGTGCACGATGCCAGATGCTACCGGCGAGGTCCGACATCGCCGGCGGACGAACGGTGTGGGCGTTTGCTGATATTCACGCTGCGACGATGACACAATGGCCAGGAAATGCGTGTAGAAGGGCATGACTGCTGTGTTCGGGACGAACGGACTGCTGCAGGCCGGCGGGGCCTTAAGTACCGCTAGTACGCCAGTCACGCGGGCAGCGCTGCTTAACGACAGCCTCGTGGGCTTCCTGGTGCTTCTTGTGGTACTGCTGGTGCTATCACTCATCGTGATAATCCGGCTTGAGCCGCCCGAGCGCACTGCCGTCGCCGAGGAGACGCCAGAGCCGGCTGTCCCAGCGCCTGCTTACGCCGGACTCGGTCTCCCGGTGCCGCCGACCGGGCACCGTCAGGTCGCGTCAGCGCCCCTGCCAGTGCGGCCCGTCGGCCAGCAGCCCACCTACGCGCCCAGGCACGGGTATGGTCCGGTGACAAATCCGGGTATCACTACCCGCCCCCGGGTCACGGGCGGGCCGCCGTGGGGGCCTGCACCGAGGCCGCCGGACGCGGACCCGTTCGCTCGCTCCTCGGACTGGCGTACGTCCGGCTGAGCGCACGTCTGGCTGAAGGCACATCTGTCTGAGAGCTTGCGGGGCTGAGCGATCGGGGCTCAGCCGCTCGCGACTGCCTGAAGGTTTTCCCGCGCGGTCTGCGTCAGCGGATGATCGGGCCCGAGCGCTTGCTCACTGTCGGCGAGCGTCGACTCGAAGATCGCGATGGCATCGCTGAGACGGCCGACCGTGTGATACGCCAGCCCGAGGTTGCTGCGCAGCGTCAGTGTGTCCGGGTGGACATGGCCGAGGACTTCTCCGCAGTCAGCGATGGTGCGCTCGTAGATCGGTATCGCGTCCGCCAGCCGCCGCGCCGAATGATAGGCGCCGGCGAGGTTCCCGCGGGCAGTGAGAGTGTGCGGATCGCGAGGTCCGTGGAGCTGTTCCCAGTCAGTGAGGGTGCGCTCATAGACGGGAATCGCTTCCTTCATCCGGCCTGCCGAATGGTAGGCGGAGGCGAGGTTACCGCGGGCGGCCAGCGTATCCGGATGATGTGCTCCCTGGGTCTGCTCGCGATCCGCCAGGACCCGCTGGTAGGCCGGAATTGCTTCCTTCATGCGCCCCGCCGAGCGGTAAGCAAAGGCCAGGCTCGCGCGCGCGGCCATCGTGTCCGGGTGCCGTGACCCCTGGATGCGCTCGCGGTCGGCCAGGATGCGCGTGTAGAGGTCGACCGCCTCCTTGTGCTGACCTGCGGACAGGCAGCAGTCCGCCAGCCGCGCCCGCGCCGCGATCGTGTCATGGTGGCGAGGCCCGTGCGCCCGTTCCCTGGTTTCGAGATTGCGCCTGTGCAGCGCGATCGCTTCGCCGCTTCGGCCGGCGGCGAGGTAGGCGGCGGAGAGTCTCCCAAGAGCAGTCAGAGTCTCGGCACTGTCGGGACCGTGGACCTGCTCTGAGTCAGCGAAGGCCTCCTCGTACAGTCCGATGGCGTTCTCCGGCTGTCCTGCGCGCTCGTAGCTGTCAGCCAGGTTGCCGCGGGCGAGGATGGTATCCGGGTGGCTGTTCCCGAGCAGGGCGCTGTCGGCGGTCAGCAGGGCCTGCCAGTAAGACGCGGCCGACCGGGTCAGGCCGGCGCCGGACAGGCTCTCGCCCGCCTGCGCGAGCACCGGATGACAGCGCTTGATCCACAGCAGGTCTCCGGTCACCTCGCGCAGCCTGGCCGCGCAGGCGCGCAGGCGCTGGCCCGATTCCGGAGAGCCCTCCACGGCCGGCCATGCCTCGAGCAGCGCATCCGCCGCCGCGGAGCCCGCCTGGTCGCGGTACTCGGCGGAGATGTAGCTCATGACTGCCTGCTGGATCTGGGCGTGCATGCGAATGGTGTGCGTGCGACTTGGGCGATCCAGAGTCAGCAGTCCCAGCCGGGCCAGGACGCCGAGCACGCCCCGGACATATGCCTGGTTCTCGGCCAGCGGGGCCTCGGGCCGGTCGGTCAGGTAACGACAAGCGGCATCGCTCATGATGACCGCGGCCGGCGCACCTTCTGAGTCCAGCATCGAGCTGAACGCAAGCGCGCGCCACGCGAGGGCGCCCGGAACGATCTCGGTGACGCGGTCGACCGCGAGCGACCAGGCGGCTGTTACCGTCAGCGGCCACCGGCCGGCTGGCGACCGCGCCAGGAGCTGGCGGCGCTCGGCGAGCATCGCGCGGTAGTCCCGGCAGTCAACGCGCCGGTCGGTGATCACCGCGACCGCAAATGCCAGCCCGACGGGCAGGCCTTCCATGTCAGCGGCGAGGTCGGGCGCACCGAGCCGGAGATCTGGGTCCTCCTTCAGCGCTGCCGTGAGGTAATTCACCGACTCGCGGTGACTGAGGGGCCCGATCTCACGGACGCGGACTGACTGACCAGGGGGCATCGCAGTGGCGCTGCGGGCTGTCACCAGGACCCGCCGCCGTGCGCCCTGCGGCCACAGCTCGGTCAGATCGCGCGCGTCGGTCACATCGTCGAGAACCACCAGCCAGGGCCGGCTTGCGCTGGCTAGCCACTCGATCATCATCGGCCCGGCGGACTCGAGGTCGGTAGTCAGCTCCGCGACCTGCAGATCGGCAAGCGCGCGGGCGTATCCGGTCAGCACAGCGTCCCGGCTGCTGGCGTTGACCCAGATCAGCAGGTCGGCGCTCCGGGTGCGCATCAGCTCTAGGGCGGCCGCCGTTGCCAGCTGCGTCTTGCCAGTACCCCCCGTGCCGGTCGGGCCCAGGGCATCGCTCGGCACTGGCCCGGCGAGAACCAGAATCTCGCCGGCGACAGGCGCATTACCAAGCGCAATCCCAGTCTCAGTTCGCGCGCAGTAATTGTCGGCTAGTGCCGGTAGCGGCCCCGACTGCAGCGGCCAGATCTCCCGCTGGTCCGCCGCATGGGCCGCACTTAAGCCCGTGACATAAGTGTCCATGTCAGTGCGGTTACCGCCATGCTTGTGACTTGTGGGTGACTCCCGTCACATTACGGCCACTGAATGCCGTCTACTAGCATTTTCCTCGATTAGGCCGACGGCAAAACTGTCCGCAACCTGGCGAAGGTTCCGGGGCGTTATCCGGCACGGCACTTGAGCTCTACTCGCGGGGAGCGGAGCAGTCGTTTGGCTTCACGGATCCCGCTGCAGAATGCGCCGTCGGCGTAGACCAGCCGTGCGGACTGGGTGTGCTCCCCGGCGAAGCAGAGTCGCCCGCCGAGAGGGGTTCCGAGAAGATCTGCATCAGCGGCGGCTCCACCGGGCCGGATGTGGGAGTACGCGCCGCACGCCCACGGGTCGTTCCCCCACGACGAAGCGGCCACGACCGTCGGCTCCGGGATACCGGGCCCGAGCGCCCGCCTGAGCAAGTCAAGGAGCCAGCTTGCGCCACTGCCGTCAAGAACGCGACGTGCCGACGAATGGAAGACCATGGCGAGCAGGATCGGCCCCCCGCCGAGGGCATCGAGGCCCAGTGCCCACACGGCGGGCTCGTCCTCGTCCGGAGGAAAAAGCACGAGGTGGCCAGCGCCTGCGTCGCGCCAGAACGGCCGGTCGAACGCCAGCGCGACCTTTTCAAACAAGCCGAAGCCCAAGCGCCCCATGGCTGCCAGGCGATCGGCCGGCAGCCGCGGGTCGAACCGAGGACGGCCCTGCTTCAGCACGCCAAGGGGAACGGTCACGACAGCGTGGCTGGCCTCGACGGCACCGGACTCGGTATCGACGCGGACACCACCGGGCTGCAGAATCACGTCGCGAACCGCTTCCCCGAGGCGGACGTCCACTCCGTGTGCGAGGGCAGCGATGATGCGGGCGTAGCCACCCTCGGGCAGGTCTCCGAAGTACTCGCCGCCGTACTCCAGCTCGTTCCACATCCACTGAAGCGACTGCTCGCCGCAGGCATCCGCAGCCTCTGCCTCGATCACCGCGCGCAGCGCCTGCCGGGCCAGGCGCCGGGCAGCGCCCGTCAGATCGCGACCGCTCAGGAAAGAATCGATCGCGTCAGCCATCGACGCCTGGGCACCTAGTTGTTCGGTGAGCGCCCCATGCGCCGCAGGGAACTCCTCATACTGCATCGCCAGGCTGTCAGCCCACTCGGAATCAGTAAGCCGCCGGCCCTCCGCGCAGTCAAAGGCCACCAACTCGCTGATCGGGTCACCCGAACGGCGCTCGATGCCGAGCTGATCGGCCAGGGTCGTCAGCGGATTGCCCACTGGGAAATGGATCCAGGATCCGCCCATATCGACCGGCCAGCCCGCCACGTCCACCGTGTGAAAGCGTCCGCCGGGCCGATCGCGTGCCTCCAGGACCACGCAATCGACGCCGGCGTGCGTCAGCGCGTTGGCGGCAGCAAGCCCGGCGATGCCAGCCCCGATGACCACGACCCGCCCGACGTCGCCGTCCAGGTTGCCGGGGATCTCTGGTGTTCCGCCGTCGTAGTAGCCAGCCACCATGGTCGTCCATCTCTGGCGAAATACCTCAGCGCCACGGAAACGTGCCACTGGCTTGCCTTGTGCGGAGGAATCAGCCGCCGATATCGTAAGTGCGCTCGATATCCGTCGTCCAGCTTGTGTTCAGCGCAGGATTCCGAATGCGCGTATTCAGCTGACGTAGTCGGGGAGGGAACAGCGATGGCCATAGCGGCCGTCGGTTATCTGGTGATCGACAGTGCCGACCCGTCGGCGCTCGCGCCTTTCTGGTGCGCTCTGCTCGACGTGACCGTCGATGCGACAATCGGCGACGGCACATTCGCCGTCCTCACACCCACCGCCGACGGGCTCATCGTCGGATCCCAGAAGGTGCCAGATAGCACAACATCAGGTTTCCCAGCAATCCAAGCCTAGCCAGAACCTGACTGTTTTCCCTGGTCTGGAGTACCAACCGCCGGGGGCGGCGCCGCGAATTGTCTGCCCTGTACGCGAGAGCGTCACCGATGCTAGCGTGACCTGCCGGCCACCAGGCCAGAAATGGCCCCTTGGCGACATGCCGGGACGGCTGAGTGCGATGCGAGAGGCGCTTGATGGGTGATCAATATCTTCTGGCGGCCGGCGTCTTTGCGTTATTGGCTCTTGTGCAGGTAGCGCTCCGTTTGGCACGCGGCTCTCCCCCGTCTGGCATGTTTGCGAGCCGGGCTCGTATCGGTATGGTGCTCGCGCCGGTGCTCGCTGTGATCTTCATTGCTGCCTGGCTGATAAAGCGGTTATAGCGCCCCTGACTGTGCCCACCGATCACGGCTTGCGCTTTCGGGCACTCGCACACATTGATCATCGAGTGTGCTGACCGACCAATACGTCGCACTGGTCTCGGACCGCCGAACGACTTGGACTCAGAATGGAAAGGTGATTCGGCAGGAGGACACCGACACCAAGATTCGCCCGGGAGACAGCGACCTCAGAGAGTCGAGCCATGACTATAAGCTCACCGAGCTTGCGATCGACTGCGCCGATCCCAGCGGTCTCGCCCGGTTCTGCGCGGCGCTTGGCTACGAAGCGCAAGACGAAGACAACTGGCTCATCACAATTGGCTCCCAATGGCGCCTGATGGCAAGAACCGCGTTGGCCCAGTACCGCCAGCGTTGATGTTCGCGCACGTACCCGAAAGCAAGGCCGGCAAGAGCCGATTGCAATCTTGACCTCGTCGTAGCCGACATCGAGGAAACGACGCAGCAGGTCGAGCAACTCGGCGGACGCTGGTTTGAGCCGGGAACCGCTCGCGAGCTAGAAGGCTTCACCTGGCGCTGCATGGCCGACCCCGAAGGCAACGAGTTCGACATCCACGTGCTGCCGCCGGCCTGAGCCGGCGCGCACCCAGCCGGGCTGCCGGGATATCCCGTCAGCGGCCGGGTGCGCGCCAGTCGCTGTGCGCCGATCACCTCGCGCTTGCTCAAAGGCGTACGTGCCCGGTCAGCTCCAGCAGTTCCTGCTGCCCGGCCGGCTTCGCGCTCGAACATGCGCCATGGGCTCGGGTACCGAGAATGAGCAGGCTCAGCTCGTACGTACCGTGTCCGCTGATACCCGCGTACCTGCCCGATCCGCTGGTGATCCGGAAGCTGCCCGGCTGGCGGATCGTGCTCAGGCAGGTTGCTGGGTTGAAGTGTTCGCTGCCCTTGCCTGCAGTGTGGGTCAGGACGATGGTGCCGCCGGGAAATGCGAGCTTGCCGACTTTCCCGCCGCCGAAGTGCGCGCGCCCCGCCGAAGTGAACGCGCCATAGGCGATCGCGGTTGCTGGACCGCTCGGTGCGGCGGACAAGACCTGGATGTGCTCGGTTCCCGAGACGGCTGGCGCTGATCGCGTGGCTGCAGTGGCGGTAGCGGCCCCGATGACCGCTGTGATGGCGGCGACGCCGACCGCGGTTGCCGCGCGGCGCCACCGATGGCTGAGATGGAGCATGTCAGGTTCCCTCCAGACGTGGACCGGTCGTTGATGACCGGTCGACCTGGCACCTGACGCTAGGCGCGGCTCGCGGTCTCGTCGTCGCCACGCGGGCCCATCTTGCACTCGTCATACCGGGGGAGGCCGAGGTGCTGGTTAGTCAGCCAGTTGGCCGATGACAAGATCGATCACGGCGGTTTAGCTTTGCCATGTGATTACCTGGCTGGCCGATCCGCGGCGCCGCGACTGGCTGTATGCCAGCCTGCTGCTGCTCGCCTCGGTCCTGCAGATCGCATTCGCCGACGGAGCAGGTCCGCATCCGCTGATTCCTGCACTGTTCGCCTCCGCCGTGTGCGTCATCGTTGCGGTCCGGCGCCGCTACCCCGGTTCGGTGGGGATGCTGGCCCAGGCGCTGATGGCGACGGAGTTCAACATCTGGCATGGCCTCACGGCAGGTGGCTGGACCATCGCCTGGTTCTGCGCGCTCTACGGCTTGGCGGTGTGGTCGGCTCCCGTCGTGTTCGCGGTCGGTGCCGCGTTTGTGGGGTTCACGGACATGCTGCCTCTTCCGCTGCCGGGCCGAGGGCCCGTATTCAGCTGGACGGCAGTGCCGTTCGCGGCCGGGACGGTCGTGGTGATGTTAATGATCCGGCGTATCGTCAGATATCGCGATCGCCGCGCCGAGCTGGCCGAGCGCGAACGCGACCTCGCGGCGCGCGAGGCAGTTGTTGCCGAGCGGGCCAGGATCGCGCGCGAGCTGCACGACGCGATCGCGCACAACGTGTCGATGATGGTCGTCCAGGCCGGCGCCGAGCGCAAGGTGATCGGTAAGTCACCATCCGGCCAGCAGACCACAGAAGTGCTGAAGACGATCGAGCAGATCGGTCGCGGGGCGCTCACCGAGATGCGCCGCCTGGTCGGCATGCTGCGGACCGACTCGGGGTCGGCCGATCAGCTGACCCCGCAGCCCAAGCTCGCCGACCTCGAGAAGCTAGCCGCCCAGGTCCGCGAGGCGGGGCTCGGCGTGGAGCTTCGAATCGAAGGAGAACAACGGGAGCTGCCGATCGGCATCGAACTGTCCGCGTACCGCATTGTGCAGGAGGCGCTGACCAACGCTCTCAAGCACGCGGGTGCCGGCGCGGCTATCGTCCGCGTCTCGTACCGCCCTAACGCGCTCGAATTCGAGGTCTCCGACGATGGCGGCGGTGCTGCTGCCGATATTCCCGGCGGCGGCCACGGCCTTGCCGGCATGCGCGAGCGGGTCCTGCTGTACGGCGGGGAGATGGACGCAAGCGCTCGTCCAGGCGGTGGTTTCGCCGTCCGCGTTCGGCTGCCAGTCACATGATCAAGCTCCTTATTGCCGACGACCAGGCGCTGGTCCGGGTCGGTCTGCGCAAGATCATGGCCGACGAGGAAGACACCCAGGTCGTCGGCGAAGCCGGAGACGGCGCGGCGGCTGTCTCGGCCGCCCGAGCCCTGCAGCCGGACGTGGTGCTGATGGACATCAGGATGCCGGTGCTAGACGGCATCGAGGCCACCAGGCGCATCGTGGTGGCACGGCCGGCCACCCGGGTACTGATCCTCACCACGTTCGGACTTGACTCCTATGTCTACGAAGCTCTGCGGGCGGGTGCTAGCGGTTTCATGCTGAAGGACGCTCCGCCAGAGGAGATCGCCAGTGCGGTGCGCATCGTCGCCAACGGCGATGCGCTGCTCGCGCCCTCGGTTGCGCGCGTCGTGATCGAGGAATTCGCGCGCAGGCCCGCGCCGCGGCAGCCTGCCATCCCGCCCGCCGTCAGCGAACTGACCGCGCGCGAGCGCGAGGTGCTCGATCTGCTCGTCCAAGGGATGTCGAACCCGGAAATCTGCGCGCGGCTCGTGATCAGCGATGCCACCGCCAAGACGCACGTCGCGCGGATCCTGCAGAAGCTGGGCCTGCGGGACCGAGTCCAGGTCGTCATCTATGCCTACGAGACCGGGCTGATCGCGCCAGGGGACCCGGGCTAGGCCAGCGTGCCGCGCCAGCGCCGATGTGCGATCGCGGCAGTGAGAAACGCCTTGCGCCCGCCGGAGCCCTCGGTCGTGACATGCTCGACGTCGCCTGGCATATGGTTAGCTGCCAGGAACGTGGTAGTACCACCGCAGCTGAGCTAACGGCATCGCGGCCGAGCGACATAGAGGAGGAAGCTGCAGGTCAGTCGCCTAGTTAATCTCGGGGCGTTAGCTCAATGGTAGAGCAGCGGACTTTTAATCCGTGGGTTCGGGGTTCGAGCCCCCGACGCCCCACCCTCTGACCAGGCCTTTATGGCCAGGGCGGCGACTCGCGGAGGTCAATGCCCGTCAGTGTGGCCGCTGTGTGGCCATCAATCGGACGCCAGCCACTAGCGGCCAGCTAGCGCGGCACAACCTTGGTCATCTTCTCGGCCAGGTCCGCTGCCATGTCCGCGAACCTGTCCATCCTGAAAACGGCCACGCCAGGGCGATCCGGTTCAGCACCCTGGCCCGGATCTGCCAGGCTCTCGACTGCCAGCCTGGCGACCTGCTCACCCATAACAGTACCGATTGGCTGACCGCCGCATAGCCCTCGGCCAGCTGGCCGGGGGTACTTCGCATGCCTAGGCCCCGGACGGGTCATCGACAGGCAGCCGGACGTCCAGCCGCTCGGCTCGCACGCTGTCAGCCCGCCTGCGCCGCATCGCGCCGATACCTATAGCGCTCCGAACGCAGCGATAACGGCAGCCAGCGCCGTGACCGGAATCCACCCGCCTGAGCCGCCGGCCGAGGCGATGCCGACCGGCACGTTCGGCTCTGTCTCGCTCGTAGCCAGCCGCACAAGGTAAGGAGGCGGTACGTGATGCCCCCATCAGAATATTCAGGGTGATGACGTTCACCTGTTCGGGGACGCGCCGGAGGTCGCCACCATGCTCATCGTCGTGCCAAGCGCAGAAGAACCGACGTGGCCGTGGTGGGTGCTCCATGGCACGGCGAGGCTGGCGGTCGGCATCCCGTAGACGGTGTTTCTGCTGGCCGCTGTCGGCGTGATTGGTGTGGCGGTAGATGCACGCAGGCACCGACGAGTGCCGCACAAACCGGCCACCCGTCAGCTACTCGATGACGCCTTGGCGGCCCAGATGCGAACAGGCGCGCGGACGAAGAGCAGCTGACAACTGAACCAGCCCGGCCAGTGGAAGTGTAAGTGGCCTGACGCATGTCTCCGACCGTCAGGTCTGGGCCTCCCGGAGATCCCGGCTAGGGTGTTCCGGCGGCGGCTGGCACTCGGTTGAAGCTCAGACCACAAGTTCCAGGATTACATCGAGCGTGTCCTGCTCGACGTCGAGATCGGTTAGGACGATCCGGCCGCTGCGGTCAGAGGCTCGGCTGCCATCAGCAACCTCCACAGGTGGTTTTGCGCAAGTCGCACTTGGCGACGATTTACGCCACGTTGGGAACCTAACTACCGGCAGATATGCTCAAAGGTTGTGGAAGACACCTGGTCGTGGCGGGACCTGCCAGTCTTAGAAGCAGCGGTGAGTTGCTTAGACAAAGTCAGCTACGACGGCGACAAGAAACCCACCGTAGACAACCTAATTTCTGTCACGCACCTTGAACGCGGGGCCGTAATCGCCGCGCTGCATGCCCTCAAGGGCAGATACCTCAGTTTCGAGACGCCAGAGGGCTCATCACCAGCCGGCTGGTACATCACCTCCGTCACATCCGAAGCTCGGCAGCAGGTCGGCCAGTGGCGTACATTGCGCCGGAGCGATGAAAAGCGCCGTCCGTGGTGGCGGGAGGGAAAGACTGTAGTTCCGATCATCGTCTCAGTTATGGCGCTGTGCGTGGCAGCGGCGACGTTCCTGAGCGAACGGTCGACTTACCAAAGCACTGAACAGGCTAACCGAAGCACTGCACTAGCTAATCGCATGGCAGACGCTCGCAGCGTCTCGTTCTGGATTGAGCCGCCGACAGCCACAGGCCAGCAAATCACGATACAGAACGTAGGCTCTCAGGCAATTCGCAACGTCTGGATCGCCATAGAGCCAGTGACAGGCCATGAAGGTGGCACAGGTCTCAACATTGGCATCGTCCCCGCCTGCGCGACGAGCACTACCAGTCTCACGGTAGCCGATCTCTACTTTTTCTTCGTCACCATGCAGCACCAAAAGGGCGGCCAGTCAGTCGCAGAGGGGCCGCCGCCATCGAAGGCGGAACTCGTCCACACACCGCCCATCAACTCGGCGACGGCCACGATCTTTTTCACTGATGGCGACCAACAGACCTGGATTCTCGGACCTGATGGCAATCTCATCCGATCCCGGGGGGTCCGCGCGCCGTTCCCGCCCGAACCGGACTTGCTCACGACCTCAATCCACTTGGGCTGCTGACAGGCCGCACGTCACAGGTTTGTAGTGGCTGCCGCGACGCTGGAGGTTACGTCGCGGCAGACGCCCGCATGACGTTCAACTGCCATCCACGCGCCAAACCGCGCCGGTCGGGCAGCAGACTTTAATCCGTGGGGTTCTGGGTTCGAGCCCCAGGCGCCCCACCGGGCTCAGTGCTAACCGCATCGGAAAACCCGCTCTCGGGTGCGCCAGCCCCGCCGAAGCCCTCAACGATTGCCCCGTTGCAACCACCACTTGACACCGCCGGCTATTTGCGCGGCCAGTGCGGGCCGACGTAGGGCTCCGGGTGCTCTTGTGCCCATCGGTCCAGGATTGATGCCAGTGCCCTGGCTTGAGCGCTGCCGGAAGGAAGGTGCTTCTTGAGCACAAACTGGTTGCGACGGGGTCCATGCGACCGAGCGCTACGGACTGCGGAGCGGCAGGAGGAGGCAGAATAGGCTGTTATGGGCGACACGGCCATCCGGCAGATCAGGCCGCAAGACGCAACGCGCGTCGCCGAACTCCTGACGCAGCTCGGCTACCCGACCGCGGGTGACGAGGTGTCGCTGCGGCTCACCTACTGGCTGGACGACCCGATGAGCCGGATCTTCGTGGCTGAGCAGGACAACCACGTGGTCGGATGTCTGTCGCTCCACGCCATCCCGTATCTCGAGCGAACCGGCCGATGGGCGCGGGTTGAAAGTCTCGTTGTCGACAGTGCCGCCCGCCGCAGCGGCGTGGCCAGATCGCTGGTGCAAGCCGCCGAGGACACGGCGCGGCAGTGGGGGTGCCTCGCCATGGAGATCACCAGCGCGCGCTACCGAGACGATGCGCATGCTTTCTACAAACAACTCGGTTACACCGATGTCTGTGCCAAGTCGGCACGGTTCTTCAAGGTGTTCGACTGAGCCCGGGCACTCGCTGGAGGAAGAAGTGCCAGCACAGCACGCGCCGGTCTAGGACCGGATCGGAGAGCGCTACCGGCAGGCGCGCCGGCCAGACCCGCGAATCGCGAGCCGGATCTGGTCGGCGCTGGGGAACGCAGCACCGGTACTAAATGTCGGCGCGGGCGGCGGATCATATGAACCGGAGGACAGGCGCGTCGTTGCGGTCGAACCGTCAGCCGTCATGATCGCCCAGCGGGGACCTAGTGCAGCACCCGCGATCCAGGCGGTCGCCGAGCAACTGCCGTTCCCCGATAGATCATTCGGCGCGGCGATGGGCGTGCTCACGGTGCACCACTGGGCCGACCGTGCCCGCGGCCTCGCAGAAGTGAGACGGGTCACCAGTGGCCAGGTCGTGCTGTTCACCCGCGACCCGCGTGCCGTCCCGACGTGGTGGCTGCACCACTACTTCCCGGCCACAGCCCGGCTGGAAGCCAGCCGGGGAACGCCGATCCCCCAGCTAGAAGAACTGCTCGGCTGCCCGCTGGAAGTGATCAAGGTGCCCATCCCCGCCGATTGCACGGACGGCTTCAACGCTGCCTACTGGCGGCGGCCTGCGGCCTACCTTGACCCCGAAGTCTGGCGGCCGATGTCGGCCATCGCGCTCATTCCCGAGGCCGACCGAGCCGAGGGCATGCGCCGGCTAAAGCGCGATCTTGCCAGTGGCGACTGGCACCGCGACTGGGGCAATCTCCTCGACCGCAGCGAGCTCGATCTCGGGTATCGGGTGCTCGTCGCAAGGCCGTCCGAGGAGGCCAGCTAGCCCGACCGCTGGGACAAGTCGAGTACGTGGTCACATCGCTCGGCCACCTCAGGATCGTGGGTAGCGAGCACAAGCGCGCCGCCCGACTCGGCGACCTCGAACATCCGCGCCAGCGCAAGGATCCGGGCCGCCGGGTCGAGCTCGGCCGTCGGCTCGTCGGCGATCAGCAGCCGCGGCTCCAGGGCCAGGGCCCTGGCAACTGCGGTGCGCTGCTGCTGGCCACCCGAGAGCTCGTGCACCAGCTGGTCGGCGTGCGCAGCTAGGCCAAGCTGCTCCAGCGCAGCCAGCGCGACCGTCCGGGCGGTCCGGGCCGGCCGTCCCGCCGCACGCAGCGCCACCTCGATGTTCTCGGCTGCGGTCAGCAGCGAGACAAGCCCGTATCCCTGCAGCACCAGCGACACACCCCGGGCCGGACCGGCGAACCGGGTGACCGGCTCGCCATCAATGAAGACAGTTCCCGCGGTGGGCGCCGACAGCCCGGCCAGTATCGCCAGCAAGGTCGTCTTGCCCGAGCCCGACGGCCCCGTGACCGCAAGACTCTGGCCAGCTGTGATCGCAACGTCAACCCCGGCCAGGATCTGCTGGCCGCCTCGCTGATAGCTCAGCCCGCGCGCTTGCAGCATGTCAGCCGCGCTCCACATCAGCGCGCTGCAGTTCGATGCCTGCCTCGGTCCGCACAGCTCTGGCGAGGGAACCAGGCGGCAGCGCATCCAGCAGGTCCGGCGGCAGCTGGACCGAGCCGTCACGAGCCACAACGAGGTAGTCCTCTCCGGCATGGCCCTCCGCGCCGACCTTGCCGTCGCGGATAGTGATGGTGCGGGCGAACGCCTGGCCGACTTGCTGATCGTGGGTAACGACGATCACCGTCGTGCCGAGATCCTCGTTCGCTGCCTGCAGCAGCCCGATGACCTGAGCGGCCGACCGGTGGTCGAGCTGGCTAGTGGGCTCGTCTGCCAGCAGCAACCGCGGGCCATTTGCCAGCGCAACCGCGAGCGCGAGCCGCTGCTGCTCACCACCGGATAGCCGGCCTGCCGGGCGAGTGGCGATCCGCTCGAGCCCGACCGCCTCCAGCAAGCCCATCGTCCGGCGCCGCTTCATCGTCCGCGTCCGCCGGGTCGGCGCCTGCGCGAACAGAACGTTGCCTGCAGCGCTCTCGTAGGCGAGCAGATTACGGCCAGGGTTCTGCATGACGATGCCAACGTCGCGCAGCCGCATGTTGGTGGCCTGCCTGGCCTTCAGGCCGCTGAGCTGCACTCCGCATACCTCGACCCGGCCCGCTGTGGGCTGGAGCAGGCCTGCGAGCAGCCAGAGAAGGGTGGACTTGCCCGCTCCGGAGGGGCCAAGCAGCGCAACAGTCTCACCGGCGCTGACCGTGAGGTCGACACCGCGCAGGGCTGTTACCTGCTGGCCGCCATCCCCGTAGATCTGAACGAGATTACTGCAGCTAATGATCGCCGTCGCGGCGTCATTGCTCTGCGGGGTCTCTGTCACTGCTGTCATGCCTGACCCTCCCGCAGCAGGTCGGCTCTGACGCCGCGAATCAGGCCCATGCTCGATAGCACTGCCGTAACCGCAAGCAGCGCAGCCGCCACGCCGAGCAGGATGGTGACCGGTCCGGCCGCCGCGACATAGTTGAGGGTCGGTTCCGTGGGCGTGCTGGTGAACTCGGGCACGCTGCGCAAGACGAATCTCGCTGCGGCCAGACCGGTGGCAGCGCCAACCAGAACCCCGAAGCCAAGCACGACCGCCAGCTCGATCAGCAGCGCTGACCGCAATGTGCGGCGGCGGACGCCGGATGCCTCCATCGCGGCGTACTCATACCGCCGACGACGTGCCGACGCGTACAACCCGAGAATCGCGGCGCCGGCTGCGAGCAGCGCGGCGGCGGCCGCGTCCGACAGGAACAGGGCGCTAGCGAGCGCCGGCCCTTGCCGCTTGAGCTGGGCGGTGACTGCACCAGTAGAGCTGACCGACAGGATCCGAACTCCGCTGGCCAGCAGCTTCGGCCGGATCAGCGGGAGCGCTCCGGCCGCGAGCCACACCTGCTGGCTGGCCACCGAAAGATTGCCGCCAGCCGCCAGCTCCGCGTACCGGCGGTCGACGATGACGCCATTCGCCGGCGCACCAGGAACCCACGGCAACCCTGCCAGCGCTCGCATCTGAACTGCCGAACCGTTCAGGCCGTTTCCGGTGAAAAGCTGCTGGCCGGGAGTGGCTACCGGACCAGCGACTATCGCAGGCAGCGGCGAAGGGATGTCAGCGACGCCAAGCGTCGGGTCGTGGGCACTGGGAACATCGGCGATCGTCCAGACCAGACCGCTCGGGCCGCCCGTGGCCGTGGACGCCGACTGCGCTGGCGCACCAGCCGTCTCATCCCGCCAGGTAGCCGCCGAGTCCAGATCGCGCGACGGAGCGGCCGGGAGCCACTGGCCGTGCTGCCGCACGTCCAGCGCGCTGATGGTCAGCTTGCCCGAAACCCGAGCGGAGGACCCGCCGTACGCCAGCGTGCCGCCTGGCAGCGTGAGCGCCAGGCTCTGTAGCACGCACGGGCAACCGGTCAGCGAACCGGTGAGCGTCACCGTGCCGTGCCTGGGCAGCGATCCGAACGTCACCGGTGAGGCACCGGGCGAGAAGTTCGCATAAAGCTGCTCGCCCGCGATCGACAACTTGCTGACGTCGAGAGTGACCCGCAGAGCATCGCCGGACAGCACGATCGGGGCCGCAGCGGGCGGGCTCAGCTCGCCGGTAAGCGCGCGGATCCGCGACTGCGATACCTGCCTCGGCCACGACGCGATTCTGGCAAAGCGGGCCGGGTCGACGCCGATCGTGTACTCGCCCGCGGTCCCGCCGCTCACACCGATGTAGGTGTCGACCGCGGTGGCAAGCCGGCCGGACGGATCAGCCTTGGCCACGATCGCGCTCAGCGTGCGGCCGGGCGGGACGTCGACAGTCAGCACGTCCGGAGCGCCTACCCGTGCGCTCGCCACGAGTTGGTAGTTGCGCTGACCGACCGACCAGGCAGCAAACGCGAACGCCGCCAGCGAGAACGCAGTGGCGAGCACGATCGTGGTCCGGACTCCGCCCTCCCGGCGCGCGATATGCCGCAGGGCCAGGTAGCCGGCCAGACCGCCATGCCGCGAGGTCAGCCCATACATTGACCGGCAGATGAGCGGCAGCAACCGGGCGGCCACAACCGCGACCGCCAGACCGAGCAAGCCGGGCACCAGCAGGTCGAGCGCGCCACGGCTGGCCGAGCCGATCTGGCGGGTCGACAGCACTTCCGCCAGCCCGGCCGCGGATCCAGTCAGCAGGATCGAGTCCACCACCCAGCCGCGACTGGCGGCAATCCGGCTTGGCCGGCGGAGCTGCTCCACGACGCCGCGCCGCAACGCACGCTGGGCTGCCAGGATCACGGCGGCGAACCCGCCCGCGACCGCCGCTGCTGCTGCCACCCAGGCAGTCCAGGGCAGGCCAACCGGAGTGCCCGGCACTAGCAGCGTCCTGACGAGCTGGTCCGCAGCCGCCCAGCCGACCAGCAGCCCGGCGGGCAGTGCAGCAAGCAGGATCACCGCAGGCTCGGACAGGCCGAACAGCAAGATGCCCAGACGACCATGCCCGCGCAGTTTCGCCAGCGCGATCTCGGCGCCGCGCGCTTCGACGGCCTCCGTCACGATCAGGAATAGCAGCAGCCAGCTCAGCAGCAAGAGCGTCACTGTCGTCAGCGTCACCGGCACTGCGACTGCCCGCCAGCCCGATTCGACGCCCGCCAGTGTTGTCGGCACGGTCGTCTCCGGGACGATGTTCCCGATGGTCAGCGCGACGCTGCTGGCAAACGCCCCCATTCCGGCGGCCAGCGGCCGGACATCGCTGGCCTGAATTCGAGCAGTGGCTAGCTGATCGTCGATCACGCTAGTGCCCTGCTGCCCGCTGGTGAGCGCGCTGATCGTGGCCTGGTCGGTAAAGGCAGCATCCAGACCTAGGGGGCTGTCTTCGGACGGCTGCTCGATGGGGAAGTAGCTGGTCGCACGCGTCACCCAGTAGTCGGCGGTCGCAGCCGGCGGCCGGTAGATGCCAGTGATCGTCAGCGCCGGCCACCCGGAGCCGCGGATCTGGCTTCCTATGCGCCAGCCGGTGCCCGGGCCAATGTCCGAGGTGCTCACGACCACCTGATCGGGCCGCGTCGGGCAGCGCCCCGTGATCACCAGATGCGCGCAGAAGTCAGTTCGCCACACCAGCAGGAACGTCTGGGACAGCGCCGGATCGGTGTAGCTACCCTCAATCGACTCGATCGGCGGCTGGAACAGGCGCTGAGCGGCATTGGCACCGATGTCGTGGTCTAGTTCTCCGGTGACAGCAGACCGCAAAGACGGCAGCGTGCCCTTCATCAGCCCGCTCGTCGTGGCCTCGAAGCCGCGGCCGAGGAAGGGGACACTCGAGATGTCGCCCGCGAGGATTGAGTGCAGGGCCGCCTGGTAGTAGACGGGCCCGGCCGCGGCGGCGGCCGCCGCAACGACGGCCACGACCAGGGTCATCGCAGCCGAGCCGGCGCGGTGCACGAGCCCTCGGCCGAGGGCGATCAGCTGCCTCATCCGCCAAGCCGCCCGCTCGCCCAGAGCAGCGGCTGACCCTGGCCATCCGCCACGGATTCGGTGCCTGACCTGACGACCAGCCAGTCGCCGTGTGGCCCGCCGTCGCAAGCGAGAGCAGCGTCATCGGGAGACCAGACACAGGCCGTGGGACCTATCTTGCTGCTGGCGGCTAGTGCTGTCGTCACGGTCCGGACGCCGGGCGTCCACTCGGTGAGCTCGGGGCCGGACCGGCTGTAGCCGAGGAAGGCCAGTGTGCTGCCCGAGTGAGACCATCCCGTCCACGAGAATGCGCTCGCTCCGGGCTGCGACCCGAGCACTTTGCCCTTCCGGCTGAGCAGCACAATTCCGGCCGAGTAGTAGTTCCTGCCCCGCACTGTGCTGACTGCGACCGCCACCATCGATCCCTGCGGGTTGGGAATCGGCACCAGGGATACCGTGGTCGCGTGCTTGACGCCGAGCACGTGGCAGAGCTGGGCAGTTGTCGCCAGCACGCGAGACCGTGCGCCGACGTCGGCGAGCACCAGGCTAGCGTCCGGCTGGTTGCCGTCGGGGAGCGCCGGACCGGGCCTTGGAGCGGCGATGAAGGCGCCCGTCCGCTGCGGATCTCCGGCGGCAGCGTCGGCCTTGCCCAGCGACACGGAATGGCCCGTCCGGACGAATTGCACCGCAGCTACCGGGACAGTCGCCTGGAGACCTGCGGCCCCTAGCGGATAGTGCAGCTCGACCACGCCAGTGTCGTGATCGGTCCAGGGGTTCGTCATGAAGCCTGGCATGTCACCGGGCGAGAACGACAGCGCGTTCGGCACCGTCCGCGGATGATCCAGGCTGGACAGGGACAGCAGCTTCGCCACATCAGCGTCAAGCAGGTACTGCCCGTCGGCGGAGGGGGTGGGGCCCGGATTCGAGCTGAACTGGCCGAGATTCTTGAACACCGCGGTCTTGCCGGTCTGCATGTCGGTGGCAGCAAGGTAGCTGCCGGGGGTCTCGGCCAGCACGATCCCGGTCAGGCCGCGGACGAACGACACGGGCACCGTCGCCGGCTTGGGGTGCGGGGTCCTAGTACGGGACAGCGAGTAGCCGGCCAGGCTACCGAGTACCGCGACGAGGATGACGATCAGCGTGACACCGGCACGCCGCCACGGCCGGGGCGGCGGTTCTGGGTCCAGGGCGGGGAACCGGGGGCGCGGGCTAATCTGGGACGAATCAGCCAGCTGCATTGCTTCAACTTAACAGCCGGCCAGGCATGGTTGGTCACACGCTGGATACGGCCGGGCGGCAGCCAGGATAAGGCGACGGGCCCCAGCACCTGCTCCACGCCCGAGAAGGCAAACGCCGCCTGGTGTTCGCCTGCCAGCGCCAGGTTGATGCGGCGCAGCGTCCGGGCGTCCAGTTCCGGCAGATCTGCCACGGAATGCCAGCTGACCTCGACCGACTCTGAGTCGTTCACCCGCGCGGCGCCGCCCGTGGGGCGGCAGCGGAACAGGATCTCGAGATACTGGACAACGTCGCCGTTCGGATAGGTGATCACCCCCGACACGGTCACCGCCACGAGCGCCTCCGGGACGGCTATCACCCCGGTCTCCTCGAATATCTCCCGGACGGCCGCATCAGCCGGCTCCTCGCCCGGGTCGATGATGCCGCCGGGGAGCCCCCAGTTCCCCGTGTCCGACCGGCGGCCGAGCAGCACGCGCCCGTCGGCATCGAGGACAACGCCCGCAGCGGTGGACAGCCACAGCAGGTCGTGGCCGATATGCGCGCGCAAGGCGGTAACGAACTCGGGAGTCGGCATGGCGGTGACACTATCGCGGCGGCGGCACCGGAAAATCAGTCGCGGGTGAACACCAGACGGCCGATCCTGGTAGCCATGCCGCAACCCGCCGGAACCGCCCCTGAGACCAGCGACTCGCACCGCCGCGACCCGGAAGCTGACCAGCCGGAGCGGCTGTTCGGGTGGTGGGACATGTTCGTCCATCCGAACGACGACCCGAGGGAGCAGGGCGGCGAGGTCACCGGCGAGCGGGAAGTCCTCGTCCGGTACCTGCGCGACTACCGGCTGACACTGGAGCTGAAGTGCGCCGGCCTGGACGCCGAGGCGATGGCACGCCGCTCGGTGCCGCCGTCTAACCTGTCCCTACTCGGGCTGGTGCGGCACCTGGCGGGAGTAGAGCAGTACTGGTTCAAGATCGTGCTAGCGGGCATCGCCGAGCCGCGGCTGTACCGCTCCGACGCCGAGCCCAACGGAGACTTCACCGGCGCCGCTGCCGATCCGGACCTGGTTGCCGCGGCGTGGCGGACGTGGCAGTCCGAGGTGGCCTTCGCTGAGCAGTTCGTGGACGAGGCGCCCGACCTGGAGTTCTCCGGCGCTTTTCCGGCTGGCGAGTACGCCTCCGGCTCGACCACGCTGCGCGAGGTCATGGTGCACCTGATCGAGGAGTACGCGCGGCATATGGGGCACGCCGACTTCCTGCGCGAGCGAATCGACGGCCGGGTGGGCCAGTAGCGCTACGGCCGGGTGCCGAACGACGGCCGGCCTGGCTGGGCCGGCAGCACCGCATAAGCGTCACGCACCCACTCGCACAGCAGCGGCCTCGTCTCCCGCGGATCGATGATGTCCTCCACCCCGAATCGCTCGGCGGTCCTGAAGGGGCTGCGCACCTCGTCCAGCCGCTCACGGATCTGGCCCAGCAGCGCCGCCGGATCGTCGGCCGCCTCCAGATCGGCTCGGTAGGCCGCCTCGATACCGCCCTCGACGGGCAGCGAGCCCCAGTCGGCCGAGGGCCAGGCCCATCGGCGGACGACCCGGTGCCGGTTCACCAGGCCAGCGCCGCCGACCCCGAAGACGCGGCGGACGATGATCTCGGCCCCTGGCACGCTGCCCTGGTACACAGCGCTGATCGCCCGGACGCCGTGCCGGATCGTCGCCCGCTGCTCAGCCCTCGTGCCGATCAGCAGCCCTGGCTGGTCGGTGAAGGTCACAACGGGCAGGTGGAAGGTCGAGCACAGATCCGCGAGCCGGATCACGGCGTCGGCGCCCTCGGCGGTCATGCAGCCGCCTGCCACGTACGGATCGCAGGCCACCACGCCGACCGGATGCCCGTCGAGCCGGGCCAGCCCGGTCACGATCGACCCGCCATACCGCTGGATCTCAAGCAGCGAGCCCTCGTCCAGCACCGCCCGCAGGATGTCCCGGATGCGGTACGGCTTGCGCCGGTCACGCGGCACCGCGGACAGCAGCGACTCCTCTCGCCGCGTCACCGGATCCGCCGAGGCGATCACGGGCGGCAGCGAGTAGGCGCTCGGCGGCAGGTACGACAGGAACCGCCGGATCAGCCCGAACGCCTCGGCCTCAGAGGCGACGGTGAGGTCGACGGCCCCGTTCCTGGCATGAACGTCGGAGCCGCCCAGGGTCTGCTTGTCGACGTCCTCGCCGACGCCGCTCTTCACCACCGGCGGGCCCGCCACGAATAGCTGTGCCGTCCCCTCCACCAGGATCGACAGGTGGGAGGCGCACAGCCGGGCAGCACCAAGACCCGCCACCGGGCCGAGACCAGCCGCCACGACGGGAACGACGGAGAGGTTGTCCACCACGTAGTCCCAGCCCGGATTGACGGGCACGTACGTGTGCCCGGTCTGCTCCAGCGACTTAACGCTGCCGCCCCCGCCAGTCCCTTCCACCAGCCGGACGATCGGCAGCCGCAGCTGGTTGGCAAGCTGCTCGGCGTAGATCTGCTTGCCCGCGATGGCGGCGTCTGATGCGCCGCCGCGGATGGTGAAATCGTCCCCGCCGACGACGACCTTGCGGCCGTCGATGCGCCCGGTGCCGAGGACGAAGTTGGCCGCCATGAAACTCGCTAGCTCGCCGTCCGGGCCGTACCTGGCCGCTCCGGCAAGGGCGCCGATCTCGCTGAACGAGCCGTCATCGAGCAGCTGGGCCAGCCGCTCGCGGACGGTGAGCCGTCCCGCGTCGTGCTGGCGCCGGATCTTCTCCGGGCCGCCCATCTGCTCAGCGAGTTGCTGCCGCCTGCGCAGCTCGTCGAGTTCCGGTTGCCATGTCATGCCGACACAAGCTAACTCACCGGGGCATCTCGCCACCAGAGCGGCGGCCGGTGGTGAAAGCGCTCGATCAGGCGACGTCCGCGAGGTCCGGCGCCGGTGACGCCGCCAGGTCGGCTGCCTCGCCGCCGGACCGCCACTCTGCGTACGCCATGGCCAGCAGGCTCGGCACCAGGTCAGTCGACCGGCGTGCGACCCAGGCCGTGCCCTTGGTGGCCATCCAGGCCAGCTGTTCCGCCCTGGTCGGCGGCTCGTTGACCGGCTCGGCGCCGGGCGGCGTGCCCACCGGGCGACCGGCCGCGGCGAGCAGGGCATAGAACCTGCGCGCGATCAGCCGGTGCCCCCGCTCGCTTGGATGCAGTCGGTCGACGGCCCACATCGACGGGTTGAAGACCTCCGCGTCGCCCGCGGCGTCGAAGTGCAGTGTGCCGAACCGCTCGGCGACGTCGTCCATCACCTGGTTCACGGCGTGTGCCCGCCGGGCCAGCGGCCGGGCCAGGAGGCCGGGTACGCCGAGCATCCGGCCCGGGTCGGGCAGCCGCATAGTCAGCACCTCGGCGCCGCTGGCGCGCAGGGCGCCGACGATGTGCGCGGCGGACTTCCCGATCCGGTCGGGGTCAAAGTTCGGGCGCAGCGTGTCGTTCACGCCGATGACGACGCTGGCCACGTCCGG
>Ga0335072_10003050_pt1 | contig 25460 bp, 13 predicted proteins | sample Lox_Sample_21_FD_206725 | JGI IMG/M metagenome (GOLD analysis project Ga0335072, IMG submission 206725) | Soil microbial communities from Loxahatchee National Wildlife Refuge, Florida, United States - Lox_Sample_2.1 | ecosystem: Environmental > Terrestrial > Soil > Wetlands | place: USA...
CCACCGTGGCGGCCGATGCGGCGATCACTTTTCCGATCGAGGCCATTGCCCTCTTGACCGCCAGATCGAAATCCGCACCTGACCGCAGATAGTCGTGATATCGGCTGATGAGAAAGACGGCGTAATCCGTTCCGGCACCGGCCATGATCGCGCTCAGAAATATGATGGACTGGTTCGAGACCCCCGTGCCAGTCAATTGGGAGTAGCCCGCCACCAGCGACTGTGCGATCACCAGAGACGACCCGATCGTTACCAACGGCAGCAGCATCGTGACGGCGCTGCGGTAAACCAGCAGCAGGACGATCAGCACCAGTACGCCGATCGCCAACTCGATCGGAAGGCGATCGTGATCGCCTGCGACCGTGAGGTCTCCGACTGTTGCCGCGGGGCCGGCGAGGTTTGCGGTCACCGGTGTTCCGGTGACCGCATGTTTGACGATGTCGCTGATGTGGTCGAACGCGGCGTAGGACCGTGGCGTGCCCAAGTCGCCCGCGACGCCGATCGGCAGCACCCACGCTTTGTGGTCCTCGCTAGTCAAGGCCGAACGTAGGGGCGGCGTACTGATGAAATCCTGCAACATCAAGACATCTCGCGTGTCCTGGCGCAGCGCAGCCACCAGTTTGCCGTAAACGGCCTCATCGGCGGGGCCAAGCCCCTTGTCGTTGGTCAGCACCACCAGCAGGAGGTCTTCTGAGCCCGATTCGTGGAACGCCTCGGTCATCTTTCGGGCGGTGACACTCGACGGTGCATCGCTGGGCAACATAGTGAGCGGATGCTTCTGGGCCATGTCGTCAAGCGATGGGAATGTCAGCGGTAGGGCGACCGCAATCATCGCCCAGAGGCCAATTACCACCCAGGGCCACCGCACCACAAAATCGGCTAGCCGTCGCATATCGACCTCACTAGTACTCCACTAAGCAACTACTCCACTAGGCAACGCGTCCCCAATGTCCGCTGTCGGCGACCCGCGCACACACAGATTTCATCGCTTCCATGTAGCGGACAACCGATTTCTGGGCGACCGGATTGTCGGGGAACATGATCGCCATCGCCGTGCCCTCCGTATACCGAAATACATAGATGGTCACTTGATAGGAAAACCGGCCGTCAGAGTAGATTCCGATATTGTTCGCCAACCCCAGGTCCGCTGCTGCAAGAACAGCGTTGAGGGGAGCCGCACCGCCATGGAAGAAGTTCGACACCGGAAAGTTTGGCTGTGGCCAGTTCAACCACGGCGCCAATTCCAAAACACGGTAATACGGCACATCCGCCAAGTGCAGACCTGAATCGAAAGAAGCCTGCGCCGCCCACGCGGCATCGCTGAAAGAGGCGGCGGCTACTGGCACGGTGATCGGGACCAAGCCGGTAAACCAACCCTGCGTCACAAAATTATCCGTAGTTCTGCGCGTATCCCTGGGAGTGAGGCCGTAATACGTGAGAGCACCGGTAAACTCATGCTCTACCAGGGCGATGCAGGCGAACAAGCCGCCGACGAAGCGCGCGCCGACCGCTGTGCAGGCTGATTCGAACCGCTCCGTCTGTTCTGCGTCCATCAGGAGCTCGGAGAGCATGTCACTGTCACTCGGCTGCAACGGGTTACCCAGTGGGAGTGGGAATTCAGGAAAGCTACCATTGTTGTTCTCGGCGAAGTCAATCCAAGCGCGCACCTGGGGCGAATCTACGGTCAACGTTGACGCGTACTGGCGCTCGCGGGCGCAGTAATCGTCAAAGCTGCCGGCATCGGGAAGCGCAAGGGGTTCACCGCCTGCGCTCAACGCCATATACATCCCATTGGCCTCGAGCATCGTTGTGCCAATCAACGTCGCGTCTCCGTGGACGTGATCCATGGCGGCAAAGAAAGTGAAATAACTCTCGCTTTGGATAATCCCGAAGATGAAGCAGCCCCACTCCAGCGGACTCGGTATAGCCACGACATGAGCGCGTATCTCGTCATCCGTCATTTTGCCGTGGTCGATCGGCGTGAATTCAATATCAGCAGGATCCACGATGCTATGCCTTATGAACTCTCCATTACCGGTGTGGTCGAACCAACTGCGGAACGTGTCATGCCGTCGCAGGTATGCGTTGACGGCGTGATTCATGGCAGAAATATCACACTGGCCGGCTACCTCACAGGTAGCGATGATTTGCCGCGAAAAGTCCAGCCCCGCGGCTGTCCGTTCGTGATAATTACGAAGATGTTGGCCCTGCATGTAGCTGACCGGCACAGAACTGGCCGGCGCCTGTCGGACCTTTTCGGCCGCCGCGATCGTCGGGTGCCAGGAGGTGACTGATCCTGGGGTCGGCGTCCAATCACCGAGTGAGCCGATCGTAATTTTCCCGATGCGCAAACTTCGCTCCTGGGTGTTCGACGGCTGCAGTTCGGCTGCACTGGTGGCGAGATCAAGATAACCCCTTCAGCAACCACCGTCGCCGGCGAGCGCGGAGACGCCTGCAACAGCACACGGTTTCGGCGAGCGGCGTACGCGGCACCGACCGGCTCGGCGGACCGGCCAACCGGATCGAGCATCGCGGGTAGCAGTGTCGGAAAACCATGTCCTGCTGGTGATCGCCCCGGGTTTGCTGGGTGATCGGAACCTGGTATATACCTAGCTAGCCCGTATCTCGACCGACGGAGCGCGCTCCGACGAGCCGCGGGTTGGCCGGCAGAACTTGGATTGGGGTTTCCCGTCGATTCTCGAGAGGTAGCCGACCTCACCCATTACCCCGGGGGCCAGAACGAAGGGGAACGGATCGTGTTCACCGCGACCAAGGCGACTGTCGAAGATCCGGTCGCGCGGGCATCGGGTTTTGCGATCGTCGGCTACGCCGCGCGCTTTCCGGGCGCCGCGGACGCGGACGAATTCTGGCGGGTGCTGGCCGAAGGTCGGGATGCGGTATCGGAGGTGCCCCAGGACCGGTGGGATGCCGAAGAATTCTTCGACCCAGATCCCGATGCGCCCGGGAAAGTTGTGACCCGTCGGGCAGGTTTCGTCGATGACGTAACAGGGTTCGACGCGCCGTTTTTCGGTATGTCGGCGCGCGAGGTCAGGTTCATGGACCCACAGCATCGGCTGCTGCTGGAGACGGCGTGGCGGGCGGTGGAGCATTCGGGCACCGCGCCAACGGCCTTGGCGAACACCAACACCGGCGTGTTCATCGGTTTGTCCACCCACGACTACCTGGGAATGGCATCCGACGAGCTGACCTACCCCGAGATCGAGGCCTACATGGCCATCGGGACGTCGAATGCCGCAGCAGCGGGGCGGATCAGCTATCGGTTGGGAATGCAGGGCCCAGCCGTCGCCGTCGACACGGCGTGCAGCTCGTCGTTGGTGGCAATTCATCAGGCATGCCAAGCGCTGCAGTTAGGAGAGTGTGACCTTGCGCTAGCCGGCGGCGCGAACGTCCTGCTCACCCCGGCGGCCATGATCACCTTTTCCAGTGCGCACATGCTGGCGCCCGACGGCAGGTGCAAGACTTTCGATGCCGCCGCGGACGGCTACGTTCGCGGCGAGGGTTGCGGCGTCATTGTCATCAAGCGGCTTGACGACGCGATCCGCGACGGCGACCGGATTCGGGCAGTCATTCGGGGCAGCGCCATCAACCAGGACGGCGCATCGGGTGGCTTGACCGTGCCGAACGGCGTTGCCCAGCAACGGGTTATCGCCGACGCATTGAAGCGTGCCGGCATCGCACCCGGCGACGTCGGATACTTGGAGGCACACGGGACCGGGACATCGCTGGGCGACCCGATCGAGGCACAGGCCGCAGGTGCGGTGCTCGGCGCTGGACGCAAGGCGAGCCGGCCGCTGTTGATGGGCTCGGTGAAGACGAACATCGGGCATCTGGAAGCGGCCGCGGGAATCGCGGGTGTCATCAAGGTCATCCTGTCGCTCGAGCACGGGTTACTGCCGCAGCACCTGCACTTTCGCGATCCGTCGCCGCACATTCCCTGGGACCGGCTCGCGGTGCAGGTTGTGCAGAAGGCAACCCCCTGGGAACGCAATCACCGCCCCCGTATTGCGGGAGTGAGCTCGTTCGGGTTCGCCGGGACGAACGCACACGTCATCATCGAGGAAGCGCCCGATGAAGTGGGCCAACTCGCGGTAGCACCGAATGCGGTCGACCGGGCCGGGGACCGACGGTTCAGCATTCTTCCGCTATCGGCGCGCACGCCCGCCGCATTGGTGCAGATCGCCGATCAATACCGCAGCTGGTTGAGCGCGCACCCGGAGGCCACCTTGGCGGACCTGTGCTTTACCGCCGGGGTGGGACGAGCACACCTGGAGCACCGGGCCGGGTTGGTGGTTGATTCGAGAGAATCCGTCAATGAGCTGCTCGGCGCGCTCGCGGACGACCGCCCGGCACCCGGCCTGGTGCGCGGAGTATCCGATGACACGCCGAAGACGGCGTGGCTGTTCACCGGTCAAGGCAGCCAGTACCCGGGCATGGCCCGCGAGCTGTTCGACGCCGAGCCAGTGTTCGCCGAGACACTGACTCGCTGCGCGGCAGTGGTCGCTGATGTACTCGAAAAGCCGCTGCTGGATGTAATTTTCGATGCGGATGGCCCGGATGGCGAAGAGACGCTGCGGCAGACCTCCTACGCCCAGCCCGCCTTGTTCGCGGTGGAGCTGGGGCTGGCCCGCCTCTGGCAGTCATGGGGCTTCCAGCCCGACGTGCTGCTGGGCCACAGCGTCGGCCAGTATTCGGCGGCCTGCGTCGCGGGCGCGTTCAGCCTCGAGGACGGAGCGCTGCTCATGGCCGAGCGCGGTCGCCTCTTCGGCACTTTGCCTGCGGGTGGCCGGATGGTCGCGGTGTTCACCGCCGCCGAGCGCGTCGAGAGCCTTACCGACGAGTTCCCAAGTCTGTCGGTTGCCGCCTACAACGGTGCCAATACCGTGCTGTCGGGACCTGCGCAGGATCTGAACCAGGCGGTGGCCGGGTTGACAGCCGATGGTGTCCGGTGTGACTGGCTAGACACCAGCCACGCGTTCCATTCGGCGCTGTTGGACCCGATCCTCGACGAGTTCGAGTCGTATGCGAACCGGTTCAATTTCGGTCGGCCACAACGAATTTTGGTGTGCAACCGCACCGGCGCAGCGCTCGGCAGAAGCGTGAAACTCGATGGCTCCTATTGGCGTCGCCACGCGCGCCAACCGGTGGAATTTGCCAAGAGCGTACGCACCCTTGCCGATCTGGGTTGCAAAGTGTTGCTGGAGCTCGGCCCGCAACCGGTGCTCACCGCCGCAGCCCTGCGGGCATGGCCTGACCCGGCCAATGCGCCGCGGGCGATCGCGTCATTGCGTCGAAACGCCGCCGACCGCCGCCAGATCGCCGAAGCCCTTGCTGACGCTTATGTCCTAGGCCACCTGCCCGACTTCGACGCTGTTTCAGGACCGGCGCGAAAGCTCGACCTGCCAACCTATCCATTCCAGCATCGCCAGTACTGGTTCAGTGAGAAGCGGGTCCGGCCCACCCAACAGACCGGTGGCGTACGTACCTATGCCGTTCGGCTTCTCGACGACGGCCGGATCGAGGAACTCGCCGCGCTGCTCGACGGCGAGAGCGGCAATCATCAGACCGTAGATGTGCTGACAAGGCTTGCCGCACAACACAACCAACAACGTGAATCCCAGTCCATCGCGGACGACCGCTACGAGGTTCGCTGGGAGAAATCCATTGCTCGGGTCCCAGGGGCCTCAGCTGCGGAAGCCGACGGCGGATCTGCCTGGCTCCTCATTGGCGATGATGCCGGTGTGGTTCAGCCGTTGGTCGACGTCCTCACCGCGCACGGGCACCGGCATCGGATTCTCGGGTTGCCGGCATCCGAGGCGGACGAGGAACGGCTCGAGGTCGCGTTGCGCGCTGCGGTGGCAGACGAATCGACCCTACGCATCCTGCACGTCGCGGCGCTCGACTCCGACACCGCGCCCTCGATGCGGTCGCTGTTGCGGATGCAACACCGAGTACTGGGCGGAACACGGCGGCTCTTCCGCGCCGCGGTTGCCGCGCAACTGCGCGGACCCATCTGGGTGATAACCCGCGGCGCGCAGCGAGTCACCGACGCCGACACGGTGTCACCCGATCAGAGTTGCCTATGGGGATTCGGTCGTGCCGCATCGCTGGAGCATCCGCGCATGTGGGGCGGGCTGGTGGATCTGGCTCAAGGGACGGCCTTACCGACGACCGTAGAATGGTCGCGATTGATCGACCAGGTGGTGGCGGCACCGCGCGACTCGGCCATCAAGGAAGACCAACTGGCCTTGCGTGATCAAGCGGTCTATGTTCCCCGGCTGGTTCGACGGGGTGGGCAGCCGATCGCAACACCGCCGGCACTGCGTGATGACGCAACGTATTTGGTGACCGGAGGGCTGGGTTCGCTCGGACTGGAAATCGCCGGATACCTGGCCGCGCACGGTGCCCGGCATCTGGTGCTGACCGGCCGACGCTCGCCCAGCGATGCCGCACAAGGGCGAATCGATCTGTTACGCGAACAGCACGGCTGCGAATTCCGGTTTGTCGCAGCCGATGTCGCCAATGCGCACGACGTCGCGCGCCTGTTCGCCACCGTCCAAGCCGAACTACCGCCGGTGGCCGGCATCGTCCATGCCGCGGGCGAGGTCGGTACCACCCCGCTGCGTACCCTGGACGACACCGAAGTGGATCGAGTGTTCGCCGGGAAGGTTTGGGGTGCTTGGCATTTGAGTGAAGCGGCCTTGGGCACCTTCGGCCTGCAGCTGGATTTCTTCCTTAGCACCTCCTCGATCGCTTCGGTGTGGGGCGGGTTCGGTCAGACCGCCTATGGCGCGGCTAACGCCTTCCTCGACGGGCTGGCCTGGCGGCTGCGCGCGCAGGGCGTCGCCGGAATCAGCGTTAATTTCGGTCCCTGGTCGGTGGGCATGGCCGACGAAGAGGCTCGTGCCCGACTGGCTCAGCGCGGGGTCCGGACATTGTCACCCACAGATGCATTGGCGGGCATGGCTGATCTCCTGGCGGCTTCCGCGCCGCACCCAGCACAAGGCCCTGCACAAGGCCCCGCGCAAGGAATAGTGGCCCGCATCGACTGGGCGCGCTTCCTGCCGCTCTACCAGCAAGCGGGGAGGCGGTTATTCCTGGCGGAGTTGGAGCGCGAGGTGCCTGATTTGGCGCCGGCAACGGGGTCTTCCGGGCCGTCCGGGAACACTCGACTGGTCGAGCAGCTCACCCACGCTCCGGCACAGCAGCGTAAGAAACTTGTCGCGGATTACCTGCGCGAGGCGGTGGCGGAGGTGACGCGAGTCGATGCGGCGGAGATCCGCGACGACGCCGGATTCTTCGATCTGGGCATGGATTCGCTGATGGCCATCGAATTGCGGCGCCGCATCGAGCAAGCAGTGGGCAAGGACCTGCCGGCAACCCTGGCGATGGATTATCCACGTCTGTCCGACGTGGCGAATTACCTGCTTGACGACGTGCTCGGGCTCAGCGGGCAGGCTCCCGCCCAGCCGGCCTCGGTAGTGACCTCACCAAAGGGGCGCACGGATGAGCCGATCGCGATCGTCGCGGTGGCGTGCCGTTTTCCCGGGGCACCCGATCCCGAAGCTTTCTGGGAGCTGTTGTCCGGCGGTGTCGATGCCATCCGGGAAATCCCGGGCGACCGATTCGACATCGACGAGTTCTACGACCCGGATCCCGAGGCTCCGGGCAAGATCTACAGCCGCTTTGGTGGATTCCTCGACGGAATCGACGGATTCGATCCGGAATTCTTCGGTATTTCCCCGCGCGAGGCTGTTTGGATCGACCCGCAGCAGCGGCTGATGCTGGAAACGGTGTGGGAGAGCTTGGAACGTGCCGGGTATTCCCCGGGCGCGTTGCGCGGCAGCCGAAGCGGCATCTTCGTGGGGGTCGCTACCAACGAGTATTCGCATCTGCTGTCGGGCGATTCGGTCGAGAAGATCGAGCCCCACTTCATCACCGGCAATGCACTCAATGCCATTTCCGGTCGGGTTGCCTTCGCGCTCGGACTAGAAGGACCGGCGGTGGCGGTCGATACCGCGTGCAGCTCGTCGTTGGTGGCCGTCCACCAGGCCTGCCAGGCATTGCGTTCCGGTGACTGCGATTTGGCGTTGGCCGGTGGCGTGAACGTCTTGCTGAGTCCGGTATCAATCATCGCCGCCTCGCGCGCCAGGATGCTTTCCCCAGTCGGACGATGTAAGACCTTCGACGCCTCCGCCGACGGCTATGTGCGCAGTGAAGGCTGCGGGATTCTGGTGCTCAAAAGGATGAGCGATGCGGTGCGCGACGGCGATCGGGTTTGCGCGGTCATCCCGGGCAGCGCGGTCAATCAGGACGGCGCTTCCAGTGGTTTGACGGTGCCCAATGGGGGTGCACAGCAACGGCTTATCACCGCGGCGCTGGCTCGCGCCGGTCTCGCCGGCGGGGATGTTGATTACCTCGAGGCGCACGGGACGGGCACCGCGCTGGGTGATCCCATCGAGGTGCAGGCGGCCGGGGCCGCCTATGGCGCCGCTCGTGACGCGGATCGGCCGTTGCTGATCGGATCGGTGAAGACCAACATCGGCCACCTCGAATCGGCCTCAGGGGTTGCCGGTCTGATCAAGGTCGTGTTGTCGCTGCAGCACGAAGTGCTGCCGCAGAGCCTGCACTTTGAGACACCATCGCCGCATATCCCGTGGGATTCGCTGCCGGTGCGGGTCGTGGACAAAGCGATTCCGTGGCAACCCAACGGTAGGCCGCGACGCGCCGGCATAAGTTCCTTCGGGTTCACCGGGACGAACGCACACGTGCTGATCGAGGAAGCGCCACCACAACCGGCGACCGCCGACGAATACTCGACGAGCGACGTCTTACCCAACGTCACCGGGGCATCGAAGCCGGACGCGCAACTTGAGCCGGTCGAAGTGCTGCCGTTGTCCGCGCGGTCACCGCAGGCGCTGGTGGCGCTGGCGCAGCGATATGGGAAATGGTTGGACACGCACGCAGAGGTTGACATCGCCGATGTGTGCTTGACGGCCGGGGCCGGGCGTTCGCATTTCGAACACCGGGCCGCGCTGGTGGTGGATTCGGTTCAGGGCGCCCGCGAGGTGCTGGCCGACTTGGCCGAGAACCGGATGCGACCGGGAGTCGTACGCGGCGAATGCACCGACCCGCCCACGACGGCGTGGTTGTTCACCGGGCAAGGCAGTCAGTACCCGGGGATGGCGCGCGAGTTGTTTGACGCTGAGCCGGTTTTCGCGGACACCGTGACGCGCTGCGCGGACGCGGTCAATCCGATCCTGCAGCGCCCGTTGCTGGAGGTGCTTTCGGCGATCGACCGCGACACCGGCGGTGAGGCCGGAGAAACACTGCGGCACACGTCGTTTGCGCAGCCCGCGCTTTTCGCCGTCGAGATGGGCCTGGCCCGGCTGTGGCAGTCGTGGGGCATCGAGCCCGACGTGGTGCTGGGGCACAGCGTGGGCCAGTACGCGGCGGCGTGCGTGGCCGGGGTTTTCAGCCTCGAGGACGGAGCGCGCCTGATGGCCGAGCGCGGCCGGCTGTTCGGCAGTCTGCCGGGCGGTGGGCGCATGGTGGCGGTGTTCGCCAACGCCACGTACGTCGAGGAGATCGCGCACGAGTTTCCCCGCGTGTCGGTTGCCGCCTACAACGGTCCCAACACGGTGGTCTCGGGTCCCGGCGCGGACCTAGAACGGATCGTCGCCAGGGGTGGCAATGACGGGATCCGGTGCACCTGGTTGGAAACCAGCCACGCCTTCCATTCGGAGTTGCTGGAGCCGGTTCTCGGCGAATTCGAATCGTACGCGGCGCGGTTGCAATTCGCTGTGCCGACGTTGCCGCTGGTCTGCAACCGCACCGGCGCCGTGCTCACGGCGGAAACCCGGCTGGACGCCCAGTATTGGCGGCGACATTCACGCCAGCCGGTGCAGTTCGCCGAAAGCATGCGGACCGTCGCGGCGCTGGGATGCTCGGTGTTGATGGAGATCGGTCCGCAACCGGTTTTGACCGGGGCCGCGGTGCAGGTCTGGCCGGAACATCTGGCCGCGCCGCGTGCGATCGTTTCCCTGCGCAAGGGCGTCGGAGATCGGCGCCAGATCGCCGAAGCGCTGGCCGCGGCGTACGTCAGCGGCCATCGGCCCAAGTTCGCCGCCTTACGTCGTCAACGGGACCATCTTCCAAGCCGCAGACTCGAGCTGCCCACCTATCCGTTCCAGCGCCGTCGTTTCTGGCCCAAGGCGTCCGGCAATCCAACTGGGTGGGCCGGCCTCGACGGACAGGGCGCCGGCGTGTCCGGAATCCTGGGTAGTGCAAAAGATCTCGCCTCCGGCGACTCCGTCTACACCAGCCGGTTGTCGGTCAAGTCGCAGCCGTGGCTTGCGGATCACGTCATCTACGGCACCATTGTCGTTCCGGGGGCGACATACGCGGCGATGGCCTTGGCCGCCGTCGAGGCACCGGGGCGGGTGCAAGACGTCTATTTCTATGAGCCGATCATCCTGGCCGAGAAGAGTTCTCGCGAGGTGCAACTGACGTTGCATCCGGTGGAGGACGGTGGCGGCTGGAAGTTTCATGTGCACAGCCGCCCATACGGCGTCCGTGATGCTGAATGGTCGTTGAACGCCGATGGCACCGTCATCGCCGGTGTCACTGATGCCGAGGCCGAACCGGCAATCGATCCGGTGGACTCCATCGACGCGGCAATCGAGCGGATGGAGCGCAGTCGTCCGCAGTACCTGTTCGAGACCTTCGCCGAGAAGGAGCTGGAATGGGGGACTACCTGGTCCATGTCCCTCAAATCGCTATGGGTCGGCGAGGGTGAGGCGATCGGTGATATCAGCGTCGGCGACGAACTCGCCGAACACCTCGGAACCGAGCCGATGCATCCGGTGCTGCTCGATCTGTGCACCGGAGCCGTCTTCCCGGCGTTTCCGACGCTGACCGCGGCGGAACGAGCGATGAGCGATCTGTTCTTGCCATTGCGGTACGGGCGGGTAGAGCTGCGGGAGAAGATGCCTCGGCGGTTTTATTGCCGCGGGAGGTGGCATACCGCCGCCCTCGACAGCGAAATCCAAGTCTTCGATATCGATTTCATCGATAGGGATGGTCGCCGCCTGGGTGGGATTCGCGAGTTCACTGTCAAACGCGCGCCCCGGGAGGCGTTGTTGCGCGGGCTTGGCGGCGATGCTACCCGGCTGCTGTACACCCTCGGCTGGCACGAGGTGCCGCCTCAGCCGTCGCGCGATGATGCAGGAGACGCCGAAAACACGAACGGCACCTGGCTGGTTACCGGATTCGACGAACTGGCGGCCGACCTGCCGGGCTGCACCTCTTTTGACCGGGCCTCAGTGTCCGCGGATCCGGAGCTCTTGGGGCAGCTGTTGAAACAGGCTCATGAGCGCGGCGTGCCGTTCGCCGGCATCGTCTGGCGCAGCTCCGGACCGAGTGCACAAGAGTCGAGCGCTCAATCTGTGGCGCGGCTGGAGACCGAGATCGCCCACCTGCTCGGTGCCGTGCACACCCTGCAGGCCGCTGATGACGCGGCTGCGGTCAAACTTCCCGGTGGTCTGTGGATCATCACGGAGCGGGCCGTGGCAACCGAACCCGGCGAACAGGTCGACCCGGTACAGGCGGCGTTGTGGGGGCTCGGGCGCACCATCGGCAACGAGGAACCGGCCTTCCGTTGCCGGCTGGTCGATTGCGACGGGTCAGAGCAGGCCGTGCACTCGCTGGCTGGCCTTCTGCGCACACCGATCGAGGAACCCGAACTCGCACTGCGGCAAGGAAAGTTCTTGGCGTCCCGGTTGCTGCCATGGGCGCGCGGGGGCCATCTCGCGGTACCGCGCGCAACCGATTACATCCTGGCGCCCACTGAACGCGGCGCGATCGACAACCTGCGGCTGACCGAGGCGGAGGTGGCGCCGCCCGCCGAGGGCCTTGTGCAGGTGCGGGTGGAGGCCGGTGGTTTGAACTTCCGGGAGGTGCTCAATGTATTGGGTCTCTACCCGGGCGATCCGGGCCCGCTCGGCGGCGACTTCGCCGGCGTTATCACCCAGTTGGGTAATGGCGTCACCGGACTCGAGGTCGGCCAACGAGTCTATGGCTTCATGCAGGGCGCCTTCGCCAGCCGGTTCAATGTGCCGGTTCAGTTGCTGGCGCCGCTGCCCGAGGGGGTGAGCGCGGTAGCGGCGGCCACCATCCCCGCCGCGGCACTCACGACCCGACTCGCGTTCGACTGGGCGCAGCTCAAGCCCGGCGACCGTGTGCTCATTCACGCCGCGAGCGGTGGTGTCGGACTGGCCGCCATCCAGATGGCACAACGGCACGGTGCGATCGTCTTCGCCACCGCGAGCACCTACAAACGCGCGACACTGCGCAACCTGGGCGTGGAACATGTCTACGACTCGCGCAGTACGGATTTCGCCGACCAGATCCTTGCCGACACCGACGGTGCCGGCGTCGACGTGGTGCTCAACAGCCTGACCGGCGAGGGTTTCATCGAAGCGACCGTACGGGCCACCGCCCAGAATGGCCGTTTCGTCGAGATCGCCAAGCGAGACATCTGGACACGCGAGCAGATGGCGGCGGCGCGTCCCGACATCGCCTACGAGATCGTGGCGTTGGACATGACAAGCATGGTAGACCCAGACCGTATCCGTGGGCTGCTGGTCGAGTTGTCCGATGGGTTGGCCTCCGGCGAGTGGACGCCACTACCCGCGGAGATCTACCCGTTGACGGAGGCTAAGACCGCGTTTCGCCGCATGCAGCAGGCGCGGCACATCGGGAAGATCGTGCTGCAGATGCCGAACCCGCTACAGCCGCAAGGCAATCGGAGCTATCTGATCACCGGTGGCCTCGGCGCGATCGGCCTGCACACGGCGGCCTATCTAGCTCAACTCGGGGCGGGTGACATTGTGTTGACCAGCCGGCGCGCGCCCGATGCGGACGCGCAACGGGCAATCGACGAGATCACGGAGCGCTACAAGTGCCGCATCCACACCTTCGCGGCTGATGTGGGCGACGTGTCACAAGTCGAAAAGCTGCTGGAGCGCATCCGCGCGGAGTTGCCGCCGCTTGCGGGAGTGGTGCATTTGGCCGGTGTACTCGACGATGCGCTGCTGTCAGAGCAGAGGCTGGAGCGTTTCCGGACGACGTTGGCGCCCAAGGCGTTCGGTGCCTGCTACCTAGACCGGTTGACAAAGGACGACGATCTCGAGTTCTTCATCGTCTCCTCCTCGGTGTCCAGCCTGCTCGGTTCACCCGGCCAGGCCAACTACTCGACTGCCAATGCACTGCTCGACGGGCTGGTCGCGGAACGACAGGCACAAGGCTTGCCGGCGACCGGTGTCAACTTTGGTCCCTGGGCCCAGGGTGGTATGGCCTCGTCGGAGGCCGCGCGCACCAATATCGGTGGGCAAGGCCTGGTTCCGCTGGAACCCTCGGCTGCCCTCAGCGCGCTGGCCGCGGTTGTCGCCAACGGAACTGCGCAGGCAACCGTCATCAAGGCCAACTGGCAGCGTGCCGCGAAGGTGCTGGGCAGTTCGCGGCCACCGATTCTCGACCTCGTGCTACCAAGCACCGTCACGGGGACAACCGGTGACAGTGAGTTACTCCGGCAACTGCAGGAGATACCGGTGGCGCAGCGCGACAGTTTCATTACCGAATTCCTGCAGCGCGAAGTGCAGGGTTTCTTGCGGCTCGCGCAACCGCCCGCCGCAACCAGTCGGTTCCTAGACCTTGGTACGGATTCACTGATGGCGGTCGAACTCCGCAACCGGTTGCACAGCCAGTTCGGTGGCGCGTTCACGATCAACGCGACCGCGGTATTCGACTATCCGACGATCGGCGGGCTCGGCGAATACCTCGCGGCTCAGCTGCCTGATTCGGAATCACAGTCGGTCCCGCAGTCCGACGCGGTGGAATCCGTCGGCGCGGCCGAGCCTACCTAGGAGCTGATGTCGAATCCGGCGATGACCCTGGTAGGGCGAACCCGCACCACCAATTCGCCGGGAACGGCGTTGCGGCGGCCGAACTCGTCGGCGCGGTCGGGGCCCATATACCGTGCGCCGGCCCGCGTCGCTACGTCCAGCACGTCCTGCGGATCCTCGGTCACCGTCGCCACGCCCTGCACCTGCACGAACGAATAGGGCGGGTGGGGGTCGTCGACGCAGACGACAACTCGCGAATCACGTGCCAGGGCACGGCCTTTCGACGTGCCACGGCCGGTGTTGAACACCAGCTCGCCACCGACGACGACAAACCACACCGGTGCGACCAGCGGTCTGCCGTCAGCGGCAACGTAGCCCAGCATTCCGGTGCGGGTGCCGGCCGAAAGGAACTCGACGACCCTGGCGGAGAGCTCGGCCATGCGCTAGAGCCGGGCTAATTCGTAATCGGCGATGTGGTCGATCAGGACCTGCAGGTGATCCTGCGAGGAGCCCAGCGTGTGTTCGATGGCGGTGAGCCGCGCGGCGTAGTGGCCGACCGGATATTCCGCGGTCATGCCGATGCCGCCGTGCAGCTGGATCGATTCCTGCGCGATATGCCGCCCGGACCGGCCGACTTGCAACTTGGCCCGCGACGCGATCACCGGGTCGAGGTTGCCGTCAGCGATCGACATCGCGGCATAGAAGCTCATGCTGCGGGCCAATTCCAGCGACACGTACATGTCTGCGGCGCGCTGGGTGAGCGCCTGGAATTTGTTGAGCGTGACGCCGAACTGCTTGCGGGTCTTGAGGTAATCAGTGGTCAGGCGCAGCGCTTCCTCCATCGCGCCGACGGCTTCGGCGCACAACGCCGACTGGATGCGGATGATGGCGTCGCGGATGGCGGGTGAGGCGTCTCGGACTCCAGACGCGTCGCCAAGGAGCTCGGCTGGCGCGGAGTTCAAGTCGATCTGAGCGCCGCGCTGACCGTCGAACGTCGGGTAGGGGTGCCGCTCGACGGCCTCCCCGTCGACCAGGAACAGTCCGGTGCCGCCGTCCGGCAGTGCGGCGCTGACCACCAGAGTGTCGGCGCAGTCGCCGGCGGGGACCGGGTTCTTCGTTCCGGTCAGGGTCCACGAATCGCCTTGCCGCGCAGCCCGAGTGGTGACGGCCGTGGTCGGTGTCCGGTGGCCGGTTTCCAAATGGGCGAATGCGAGCAACTTTTGACCCGCTGCGACCTCGTCGAGCAGTTGCCTTTGCGCGTCGCTCCCGCGTTCGGCGATCAGCGCACCGGGAGCCAGGGCGGCGTGCACGACCGGCTCGGGCGCCAACCGCCGCCCAATCTCGGTGAGCACCACCATGATCTCGATCTGGCCCGCCTCTTCCGGCTCGAACCCGAGGCCCAGAATCCCAGTGTCGGCCAGCTGGCTCCAGACATCGCGGCTCCAGCCGAGGTCGCTCTCGATGATCTTGTTGCGACTCTCCGGATCATAGGTGCGTGACAGGAGGTCGCGGGTGGTGTCGCGGAGCAGGGCCTGCTCGTCGCTCAGCTGAAAGTCCATGGCTGCCTCACAATCCCAGAATGGTGGACGCGATGATGTTGCGCTGCACTTCGTTGCTGCCGCCATAGATCGATGTCTTGCGGTAGTTGAGGTAGCGCGGGGCACTGGACTGCGCCCAGGGTGGTGACGCGATGTCATCACCGTCGACCGGCAGCGCATCGGGACCGGCCACCTCGACGAGCAACTCGGTGGCGATTTGCTGCAATTGGCTGCCGCGCATCTTGAGCACCGATGATGCCGGGTTGGGCTTGCCGTCCGCGGAGTCCGTGGTTACCCGAGACTGCGTGAGTTCCAGTGCCAGCACCTCGTTTTCGGCCTCGGCCAGGCGTGCCGCGAACAGTGGGTCGTCGAGCACGCCGTTCTGTTTGGCGTGTTTCTTCACCTCGGCGAGGCGGACCTTGGTCCGGCCGACCCCGGCGATGCCGGTGCGCTCGTTGCCCAGCAGGAACTTCGCGTAGGTCCAGCCCAGATTCTCTTCTCCGACAAGCTGATCGGCGGGTACCCGAACGTCTTGGAAGAACACCTCGTTGACTTCGCTGCCACCGTCGATCAGCTTGATCGGCCGCAGCGTGATGCCTGGCGTTGCCATATCGATAAGCAGGAACGAAATGCCGGCCTGGCGCTTGGGCGCCTGCGGGTCGGTGCGCACCAGGCAAAAGATCCAATCCGCGTACTGGCCAAGCGTCGTCCACGTCTTCTGCCCATTGACGACGTAGCTGTCACCGTCGCGAACCGCGGTGGTGCGCAGGGAGGCGAGGTCGGAGCCGGCCTCCGGCTCGGAGAACCCCTGGCACCACCAGATGTCGATGCTGGCCGTCGCCGGCAGGAAGCGCTCCTTGATCTCCTGCGACCCGAATTCGGCGATCACCGGACCGACCATTTTGACGTTGAAGTTCAGCGGTTCCGGAACGCACGCCAATTGCATCTCGTCGGTCCAGATCTGGTACTGGGTGGGCGTCCAGTCTTTGCCACCCCATTCGACCGGCCAGTTGGGCACCGCGAGCCCGTGCTCGTTCAGGATCTTCTGGCTGGTGACGATGTCGTCCTTGGTCACCAGCGTGCCCTGACGCACCGCTTCGCGGAGCTCCGCGGGGATCTTGGTGGTGTAGAAGGTGCGAAGCTCGTCCCGGAAGGCGGCTTCCTCGGTGGTGAGCGCCAACTGCATGGCAGCCTCCTGTCGTTTGGGAGTGAACGTGACGACCGGATGACCACAACGGGCACCCGGTCCTCGTTCGCTCTGCGTTCCATCTTCACCCATCCCCTGTGGTGCTTGTGCACAGCCTCGGGTTAATCCACAACCGGGCGCCCCAACGCCTCCGGACGGGTCGCCGGGACGGTCGGCGCACCTACGGTCGGCGCATGCGAACAGAACTGCCCGCCGAGCGACTGCATCGACGCCTCGGTGCTGACCCCGATGCCGATTCGCGCGCCGACGCTGACGACTCCGAGCACGACCGGGATGCGCCGGATGACGATCAGAATTCGTTGCTGCCGCGGTGGCTTCCCGACAGTTCGCAGCGTGGCGGTTGGGCGGCCAGGTTGCGCGCCGATCCAGGTCGCGCGGGTGCCATCGCGTTAGCGGTGGTGGCCGCGTTGGCCGTGCTGGTCACGATATTCACCGTGGTGCGCGATAAGCCCGCACCGGTGATGTCGGCCAAGCTCCCTCCGGTCGAGACGGCGTCCACCGCAGGCCCCAGATCGTCGGCGGGTCCGGCTGCCGGCCAGCCGCCGGGTTCCGACCGACCAGTGGTGGTCAGCGTGGTCGGCTTGGTGCGCACGCCGGGAGTGGTCACCCTGGCGCCCGGTGCGCGGATCGCCGATGCGCTGCAGGCCGCCGGCGGTGCGGTGGACGGTGCGGACACCATCGGATTGAACATGGCTCGTCCGCTCGGCGACGGCGAGCAGATCGTGGTCGGGTTGGCCCCTATCTCGGGCCAGCCGCCGGCGCTGGGCAGCTCGGTGGCCTCCGGCTCGCCGCCAATGCCCGGGTCGCCGGCACCTTTATCGGGATCGGTCAAGCCGAAGGCGGGTGAGGTGCTCAACCTCAACACCGCGACTGTGGAGCAGCTGGACACCTTGCCCGGGGTCGGACCGGTGACCGCCGCGGCGATCGTGGCGTGGCGGCAGAGCAACGGCAAATTCACCAGCGTCGACCAGCTCGCCGATGTCGACGGCATCGGCCCGGCGCGGCTGGAAAAGCTGCGTGCCCTGGTCCGTGTCTGACACCGGTGCGGCAGCCCGGCTTCGACGAGTCGCCGCTGGCGCATCTCGATGTCCGCTTGGTCCCGGCCGCGCTGGCGAGTTGGGCAGTCACTGCCGCCGGGATCGTGTGGCCGGTGGGCCGGCTGCTGGCGGTCTGCTGCGTCGTGCTGCTCGCCGCCTCGTGCGTGCTGCTGTGCGTGGCGCGGCGACGTCAACGCCCGCGCTTGCGGGCGATCGGCGCGGGCGTCCTGGCGATCGGTGCTGTGGGTGCGGGCTTCGGGCTCGCGATCGCGCTGCGTGCCGACGCGGTAGTTCGCCATCCCATTGCCGCGTCCTTCGGTACTGCCGCGCCGGTGACGGTCACCCCCACCGAGAGCCCGCTGTCGTTGGGCTCAGGGAATCAGGGCAGGCTGATGTTTCGTGCCACCCTGCAGCGGCTGCGCGCCGACGAAATATCCGGGCGGGTAGTCGTTTTCGCGCGCGCCTCGGACTTCGGTGGCGTGATGGCGGGCCAACCGCTGGGGTTCACTGCGCGCATCAACCGCCCCGCCCGCCACGACTTGACGGTCGCCGTGCTCAACGCGACAGGTCATCCAACTATGGGCCAGGCCGGCGCGATGCAGCGCGCCGCTCACACTGTGCGCACCCGCTTTGCCGCCGCCGCCCGCGAGGCGTTGCCTGCCGAACAGGCCGCGATGCTGCCCGCTCTGGTCCTCGGTGACACCACGGCGGTAAGCGCCCAGACCGGCCGGGACTTTCGCGCCGCCGGCATGACGCACTTGACGGCGGTATCGGGGGCCAACGTCACGATCGTGTGCGCGGCGGTGATGTTCTCGGCCCGGCTGATCGGCCCCCGGGCCGCCGTGGCGCTTGCCGCGGTGGCGTTGCTGGCTTTCGTCATCGTCGTGCAACCGACGGCAAGCGTGTTGCGGGCGGCCGTGATGGGCGCGATCGCGTTGGCGGGGATGCTGACTTCGCGACGGCGGCAAGCGATTCCGGCGCTGTCGGCCGCGGTGCTGATATTGCTGGTCGTTGCTCCCCAGCTGGCCGTCGATGTGGGCTTCGCGCTCTCGGTGCTGGCGACGGCCGCGCTGGTCGTCATCGCGCCGGTATGGTCGCGGCGCCTCACCGGGAGAGGCTGCCCCAAGCCGCTGGCGGATGCGCTCGCGGTTGCGTTGGCCGCGCATGTGGTGACCGCTCCGCTGGTTGCCGGCATCTCCGGCCGGCTCAGCCTGGTGGCCGCGCTCGCCAATCTCGCGGTGGCGGCGGCGATCGCACCGATCACGGTGCTGGGCAGTGCGGCGGCCGTGTTGTGCCTGCTGTGGCCGACGGGTGCGCAGCTGCTGATCCGATTCGCCGGGCCCGAGTTGTGGTGGGTGTTGAGGGTGGCGCGGTGGGCGGCCGATGTCCCCGCGGCGACCGTGCCCGTTCCGTCGGGGGCGGCCGGCGTGGTGATGGTCGGCGGCGCCACGGTGCTGCTATCGCTGCTGGCCCTGTGGTTGTGGCGGTGGCGCTGGTTTCGCTCAGCGGTCGGACTGAGTGGCGTAGCGGTCGTCATTTCGGTATTGGCCTGGTCGCTGTCGGGAGTCGTCCACCATTAGTCAGACCCACGTGACACGATCGTGGGGTGAGCGAGCTTGCGCCGTTGCACCTGGTCCTGGGAGACGAGGAACTGCTGGTCGAGCGGGCGGTGGCGGATGTGCTGCGGTCGGCGCGACAGCGTGCCGGCACCGACCTGGGAGCCGACACTGTGCCGGTCAGCCGGATGCGGGCCGGTGACGTGGGCACATATGAACTCGCCGAACTGCTGAGCCCGTCATTGTTCGCCGATGAACGCATCGTCGTGCTGGAGGCGGCCGGCGAAGCGGGCAAAGACGCGGCGTCGGTGATCACCGCGGCTGCCGCCGACATCCCGGCGGGCACGGTGCTGGTGGTGGTGCACTCGGGTGGCGGGCGGGCCAAAGCGCTGGCCAACGAGCTGCAAAAACTCGGTGCGCAGGTACACCCCTGCGCACGGATCGCCAAGCCCAGCGAACGCGTCGACTTCATCCGCAAGGAGTTTCGTGCCCTGCGAGTCAAGGCCGACCAGGAGACGGTGACCGCCCTGCTCGACGCCGTTGGCTCCGACGTGCGCGAACTGGCCTCGGCCTGTTCTCAGTTGGTTGCTGACACCGCCGGTGCCGTTGATGCCGCCGCGGTGCGCCGCTATCACAGCGGCAAAGCGGACGTGAAGGGTTTCGACATTGCCGACAAGGCGGTGGCCGGCGACGTCGAAGGAGCCACCGAGGCGCTGCGCTGGGCGATGATGCGGGGAGAGCCGCTGGTGGTGTTGGCCGACGCGCTGGCCGAAGCCGTGCACGCCATTGGTCGGGTCGGGCCGCTGTCCGGCGATCCCTACCGGCTGGCGGCGGAGCTGGGAATGCCGCCCTGGCGGGTGCAGAAAGCCCAGAAACAGGCCCGGCGTTGGTCGCACGACACGGTGGCAACCGCGATGAAAGTGGTGGCTGAGCTCAACGCCAACGTCAAGGGCGCCGTTGCGGACGCCGACTACGCGCTGGAATCAGCGGTTAGGCAGGTCGCCGAACTGGTGGCTGACCGCGGCCGATGAGCGGTGGAACGGGTCTCAGAGCTTGTTCAGGGCCTTGGCGAGCGCCGACTTCTTGTTGGCCGCCTGGTTCTTGTGGATCACGCCCTTGCTGGCCGCTTTGTCCAGCTTGCGGTTGGTCGACACCAGCAACTCCGCGGCCTTGTCTTTGTCGCCGGCGTGGGTGGCCTCGCGGAACGCGCGCACGGCGGTACGCAGCGAGGATTTCACCGACTTGTTGCGCAGGCGGGCGCGCTCGTTAGTGCGATTGCGCTTCTGCTGCGACTTTATGTTGGCCACGCGTTGTTTCCTTCGTAGATTCGGTGTTGGCTTGGGGGCGCCCGATATACCCGGCGGCGACTGCCCAGGTTATCAGTCGGTTACGTTTTCTCCCAAAAGGGGAACCCGTGACCTGCCGCAACGTCAATTTGAGGCAGCATCTGAAAAGTGAGTCTTACGAGCCAGCTTGAGGAGACCAGGCAAGGGTCGCGTGGCCCCGCGCGTCCGCAGGCACGTTCTGAGCGCATCTTCGGCGGATACAACACGTCGGACGCCTATGCGATGGCCTTTGACGAGATGTTCGATGCCCAGGGCAACGTCCGCGGCCCGTACAAAGGCATCTACGCCGAGCTTGCGCCATCGGACGCCTCGGACCTCAAGGCCCGCGCCGAGGCGCTCGCCCGCGCGTTCATCGACCAGGGCATCACGTTCTCACTGTCGGGTCAGGAGCGACCGTTTCCGCTGGACCTGGTCCCGCGGGTGATCTCGGCCGCCGAATGGAACCGGCTCGAGCGCGGCATCGTCCAACGTGTCAAAGCCCTGGAGATGTACCTCGACGACATCTATGGCGATCAGGAGATCCTGAACGACGGCGTCATCCCGCGCCGCTTGGTGACGTCGTGCGAGCACTTTCACCGCCAGGCCGTCGGCATCGTGCCGCCCAACGGCGTGCGCATCCATGTCGCCGGCATCGACCTGATCCGCGACGAGAAGGGCAACTTCCGCGTTCTCGAAGACAACCTGCGCTCACCCTCGGGTGTGTCGTACGTCATGGAGAACAGGCGCACCATGGCGCGGGTTTTCCCGAACCTGTTCGCGACGCACCGGGTGCGGGCCGTCGACGACTACTCCTCGCACCTGTTGCGCGCGCTGCGCAACTCCGCGGCCACCAACGAGGCCGACCCGGCGGTGGTGGTCCTGACCCCCGGCGTCTACAACTCGGCGTACTTCGAGCATTCGCTGCTGGCGCGGCAGATGGGTGTCGAGTTGGTCGAGGGCCGCGACCTGTTCTGCCGCGACAACCAGGTGTACATGCGGACCACCGAGGGGGAGCGCCAAGTCGACGTCATCTACCGGCGCATCGACGACGTCTTCCTTGACCCACTGCAGTTTCGTGCTGACTCGGTGCTGGGGGTGGCGGGTTTGGTCAACGCCGCCCGGGCCGGCAATGTCGTCATCTCCAGTGCGATCGGCAACGGCGTGGGCGACGACAAGCTGGTCTACACCTACGTGCCGACCATGATCGAGTACTACCTGGGCGAGAAGCCGCTGCTGGCCAACGTGGAGACCTTCCGGTGCTGGCTGGATGACGAACGCGAAGAGGTGCTCGACCGGATCGACGAGCTGGTCCTCAAGCCGGTCGAGGGGTCCGGCGGCTACGGCATTGTGTTCGGACCGGAGGCTTCCGCGAAAGAGCTGGCGGCCGTCGGCAAGAAGGTTCGCGACGATCCGCGAAGCTGGATCGCGCAGCCGATGATGGAGCTGTCGACCGTTCCGACCCAGATCGACAACGAACTGGCGCCACGCTATGTCGACCTGCGGCCGTTCGCGGTCAACGACGGCGACGACGTGTGGGTGCTGCCCGGTGGGCTGAGCCGGGTGGCGTTGGTCGAGGGCTCACGGGTGGTGAACTCCAGCCAGGGGGGCGGCTCCAAGGACACCTGGGTACTCGCGTCGCGCGCCGCGGCCGTCGCCCGGGAACTGGGCGCCGCCGAAGTGGTGCGTTCGCTGCCGAATGCCATGCGAGACGCGGCTCCCGACGGCCCGCCCCGAACGAAACAGCCGCTGCAGGCTGAACAGCCGCAGGACGAGCAGCAACAGCAACAGCAACAGCAACAGCAACAAAAGCAGAAAAAGCAAAAACAAAAGCAAAAGCAGAAAGCGATCCGCTGATGTTGGCTCGCAACGCTGAGGCGCTGTATTGGATCGGTCGCTATGTAGAGCGCGCCGATGACACAGCGCGAATTCTTGATGTCGCGTTGCACCAGTTGCTCGAGGATTCCAGCGTCGATCCCGATCAGGCATCGCGGTTGTTGCTGCGGGTCCTCGGTATCGAACCCCCGGATCACGACCTGGACGTCTGGTCGTTGACCGACCTGGTGGCCTACAGCACCAACAACAAGGGTGGCTGCTCGATCGTCGACGCGATGACGGCGGCGCGCGAGAACGCGAAGTCGGCCCGCGAAGTGACGTCCAGTGAGATCTGGGAGTGTCTCAACACTACCTACCATGCCCTGGCCGAACGTGAACGTGCCGCCAAACGTCTTGGGCCACACGAGTTTTTGTCGTTCATCGAGGGTCGGGCGGCCATGTTCGCCGGCCTGGCCGACTCGACGTTATCTCGTGACGACGGATACCGCTTCATGTTGCTGGGCCGCGCGATCGAGCGCGTCGACATGACGGTGCGGCTGTTGCTATCGCGGGTCGGAGACAGCGCGTCCTCGCCCGCGTGGGTGACGCTGTTGCGCTCGGCGGGTGCGCACGACACCTACCTGCGCACGTATCGCGGTGTGCTGGACGCAACCCGGGTGGTCGAGTTCATGCTGCTCGACCGGCTGTTTCCGCGTTCGGTGTTCTACTCGCTGAAGCTGGCCGAACACAATCTCGACGAGCTGCTGCACAATCCGCAGAGTCGAATCGGGGCTACCGCCGAGGCGCAGCGGCTGCTCGGTCAGGCGCGTAGCGAATTGGAATTCGTGCAGCCCGGTGTGCTGCTGGAATCGCTGGAGAATCGCCTGGCGGGCTTGCAGAGCACGTGCCGCGACGTCGGAGAAGCGTTGTCGCTGCAGTACTTCCACGTCACTCCGTGGGTGGCGTGGTCGGATGCCGGGCAGCGCACCAGACTGACCACCAGGCAGGGGGAAGCCTGATGTGGCGGATGCGGGTGGTGCATACCACCGGGTACGCATACCAGTCGCCGGTGACCGCCTCCTACAACGAAGCCCGGCTGACCCCGCGGTCGGACACCAGGCAGAACGTCATCCTCAACCGCGTCGAAACCATTCCGGCGAGCCGGTCCTATCGCTACATCGACTATTGGGGTACCGCTGTGACGGCGTTCGATCTGCACGCGCCGCACGCCGATCTCACCGTGACGTCTTCGTCGGTCATCGAGACCGAACAGCCGGAGCCGACGGCGATGGAGGCGGGGTGGAGCGACCTGCAATCCGAAGCGGTGATCGATCGGTTCTACGAACTGCTCCGGCCCACGTCGCACGCCCCGGCAAGCAAACGCGTAGCGTCCGTGGGCAAGAAGATCGCGAAAAACCATAAACCCCAAGAGGCCGTCGTCGCCGCAGCCAAGTGGGCGCACGACGAGCTGGACTACCTGTCGGGTACCACCGGTGTGCATTCGTCCGGGCTGGACGCGTTGAACGAGGGCAAGGGCGTCTGCCAGGACTTCGTGCACCTGTCGCTGATGATGTTGCGCAGCATGGGAATTCCCGGGCGCTATGTGTCGGGATACTTGCACCCCAAACGTAACGCCGTTGTGGGGGATACCGTGGACGGGCGAACCCACGCCTGGCTTCAAGCCTGGACCGGCGGATGGTGGAACTACGACCCCACCAATGACACCGAAATCACCGAGCAGTACGTCAGTGTCGGCGTCGGCCGCGACTACACCGACGTGTCCCCGCTCAAAGGCATCTACTCGGGCGAGGGCGCGACCGACCTCGACGTGATCGTGGAGGTCACTCGGCTGGCCTAGGGAGTAGCCGGATGCAAGATTCATCAGCGTCGGCGGCACCGAGTCGGCTGGGCTTGCCGGGTCTCGGACTGCTCTGCATCGGGCTGCTGTTCGGTGGACTGGCCATCGGAGTGGCGCTGGGCGGCGTGATGCCGTTGCCCTATGGGCCGATGACTCGGGTTGTCGCGTACGTCCGAACCGAACCGGTCGCGTTGCAAGTCATCGCCACCGCGGCGTTCGCGTCGTCGGTTCCGCTGGCGATCTACGCGGCGACGGCCGGCGCCCGGTTGCGGCGGCTCGGTGTCGCCGGGCCGGCGGCGGCAATCGCGTTGACGGGCGGAACGTTGGCGGCCGGCGCGTTGGGTCTGGCGGCCTTGTTGGGCTGGACATTGTCGCGACCCGAGGTCAGCGCCGACGCCGCGCTGGTTCGGGCGATTTACTTCCTGGTGTTTCTGGTCGGCAGCCCCGGGCACTTGGTGGCGTTGGGCCTGTTGGTCGCCGGTATGGCCGTGCCCGGCCGCGCGCTCGGGTTGATGCCCGGACCGCTGGCCTGGGCCGGTCTGGTCATCGCCGCCCTTGCCGAAGTGACGACGCTGGTGCTGGCGTGGCCGGCGCTGGGAGTCATTCTGCCGATCGCGCGAGTCGCGGCGCTGGTCTGGCTGGTGGCGGCGGGCGCGGCGTTGCGACGACCGCCTAGTTGACCTCGACCCGATGCAGGTCGTCGCCGAGCTCGACCTGCCCGGCGAACTCGGTGGCAGCCAGCGTCCGCCACTGCTCTTCTTGCCCCGGCACCAGAGCCGGCACGTAGTGCGTCATGACCAGCGTCCCCACCCCCGCGCGGGCCGCGGTCGCTGCCGCTTGCTCCACCGACGAGTGATAATCGCAGATGTCCTGCAGCCGCTGTTGCGGGATGTTGGAGACGATGTCCTTCCGGATCACGGTGTGGACCAACGCGCCCGCGCCGGTCGCCAAGTCGTCCAGGCTGGCGCAGGGCACCGTATCTCCGGCCAGCACCACCGACGCGGACCCGAATTCGATGCGGAACCCGATGGTCGGTGCCACCGGCCGGTGATCGGTGGGGGCCACCCGGATCGACACGCCATCGCGGTCCCACACCGGACCTTCGGTGAATTCGTGGACTTCGACGGCCGGCGGCTCATTCAGATCGGCGTGGTGAGCGATCCGGTAACCGATGTCGTGGCGTAACGCGTTCAGGGTCGCCGTTA
>Ga0335072_10003052_pt1 | contig 25454 bp, 20 predicted proteins | sample Lox_Sample_21_FD_206725 | JGI IMG/M metagenome (GOLD analysis project Ga0335072, IMG submission 206725) | Soil microbial communities from Loxahatchee National Wildlife Refuge, Florida, United States - Lox_Sample_2.1 | ecosystem: Environmental > Terrestrial > Soil > Wetlands | place: USA...
GACGACCCGATTCTGCAGCCGGGACGGGGAAGAGGGAAGACCGGCTGCACGCACGATGATCACCAATGGCCGGCACAGAGTCACATACCAGGTACGGCATGTCACCAATTAATTAGCCAACAGGATCCACTGTCGGTCGCTATGGCTCCGACGCACTAGGCTCCAGGAGAACCCGGCGAGAAGAGCGAGCATGAACGAGCCTGGCGTCACCCGTGTCGCGGTCTACATCGACTTCGACAACATCGTGATCTCGCGGTACGACCAGGTTCATGGCCGCGGCCAGTTCCAGCGTGACAAGGCCCGGCTCAACCGGGCGGACCGATCGGCCAGCGCTGAATTCGCCGAGAAGCTCGACCGGGCCACCGTCGACATCGGCGCCGTCATCGACTTCGCCTCGTCGTTCGGGACCCTGGTGCTCACCCGTGCCTATGCGGACTGGTCGACTCCGGTCAATGCCGACTACAAGGGTCAACTGGTCAGTCGCGCCGTCGACCTGGTGCAGCTCTTTCCCACCGCCGCCTACGCCAAGAACGGTGCCGATATCAGGCTGGCCGTGGACGCGGTCGAGGACATGTTCCGCCTGCCTGACCTGACCCACATCGTGATCGTGGCCGGTGACTCCGATTACATCGCGCTGGCCCAGCGATGTAAGCGCCTGGGCCGGTACGTCGTGGGGGTGGGGGTAGCCGGGTCCACGAGCCGGGCATTGGCCGCAGCCTGCGATGAACTCGTAACTTACGACGCGCTTCCCGGCATCTCCGCTGGGCCCCAGGCAACTGGCCGGGCCAACGGGACCCAGCCGGACGGCCAGGCGCCAGGCAGCCTGTCGCCGGCCCGGAGCTCGCGACGCCGCAGGCAGCCTCCGGCCACCGAAACCAGCGAAGCCGACCAGACCGGCGACGCCGACCAGACCGGTGACGCCGACCAGGTCGATGAGACCGACGAGACCGACCTGGGCGCCGGGGACCCGCAGGAAGACGCGACTCGCCTGCTGGAACGGGCCCTGCGGCTGGGCCAGGAAAAAGAAGACACGGACTGGCTGCACAGCTCGGCGGTGAAGAGCCAGATGCGGCGCATGGACCCGTCGTTCAGCGAACGGGCCCTCGGCTATCGCTCGTTCTCCGACTTCGTAAAATCGCGGGCGGCCATCGCCGAACTCGACGAGAGCGACCCGGTCCGGCTCGTGCGGCTCAAGCCGAACCTCACTGCGCTGTAGGCATGCGCGCTCCCTGCAACGGGTAGGCACCGCCCCGACCGACTCGTGAGGGGGAACAACAGATGGCCGAGAACTTCATGGCAGCGCTGCAGCACTCGGATCAGATCGACATCACGGTGACCGGCCGGAACACCGGTCGCCAGATCACCCTCCCGGTCTGGTTCGTCACCGAGCGAGACCAGCTCTATCTCGTGCCGGTCAGGGGCTCGGACAGCGACTGGTACAAGAACCTGCTCGCGACACCGCGCATGCAGGTCGCCGGTGATGGGCAGCGCATCACCGCCACTGCCCAACCGATGAGCCCTGATCGCGTGCAGGCGATGGTCGATAAGTTCCGGGAGAAGTACGGCGCCGACCAGGTCGCTGAGTATTACCCGAAGACGGACGTAGCCGTTGAGGTTGACCTGTCGGCCTCGGCCGGTTAGCTACCTCATCGCCGGTGCCTCGCCGGCCCATCTGCCAGCGTGTGTTAGGGATTAACCAGGCTGCGTTAGGGATTAACCAGTCGAAATGCCCCAAACGTTCACTTAGGGATCATCCGACGTTCGCACCGGCGCTGCCGTGATGATCACAGCCCTGCATAGCCTCAGGACCGCACAATCCCTACGCTCCGAAAGGTTATTCAGGGTGCTCCCTGACATGAGCGACCTGGGGTGCGATGGCCCCGATCAGCGCCGCGGCGAACGACCTGGAGACCACGCCGTGGCGACGGCGCAGGCCAGCTGGGCCGACCGTTCGCGGATGATCGCCGTCATCCCAGAGACGATTCCCGGCCGGTACCTTCCTGCCATCCCGGCCGACAGCGAGGACTGGTTCCGCGATTAGCCGCTCAGGCCAGCCCGGCGCCGCGGGCCCAACCTGGCCAGCCACGAAGCGCGCGAAGACTCCCGATCAGCCTGCGAAGGCCTCCGGCGGCGGGCAAGCGCACATGAGGTTCCGGTCGCCGTAGGCCTGATCGATCCGCCGCACCGGCGGCCAGTATTTCGATCGGCGGTCCGCACCAGTCGGGTACGCCGCGGTCTCCCGGTCGTAACCGTGCTTCCAGTCACCGCTGATCAGCATGCTGGCAGTGTGCGGCGCGTTCTTCAGCGGATTGTCCGCCTGGTCCCAGTCCCCGGATGCGACCAGGTCGATCTCATGCCGGATGGCGATCATCGCGTCGCAGAACCGGTCCAGCTCGGCCAGGTCCTCGCTCTCGGTCGGCTCCACCATGAGCGTGCCGGCCACCGGGAACGACATCGTCGGGGCGTGGAACCCGTAGTCGATCAGTCGCTTGGCCACGTCTTCGGCGGTAATCCCGGTCTGCGCGGTGATCGGCCGCAGGTCCAGGATGCACTCGTGGGCCACGAGCCCGCCGCGCCCGGTGTACAGGACCGGATAGTGCTCAGTGAGCCGCCGTGCCACGTAGTTCGCCGACAGGATCGCGACTCCAGTCGCGCGCCGCAGCCCGTCGGCGCCCATCATCTTGATGTACGCCCACGAGATCGGCAGGATGCCCGCCGACCCGTAGGGCGCCGCCGCAACCGGGTGCCCCTGCCCCGTGCCCGAGGGGTACGCAGGAGCGGGCAGGAACGGGGCGAGGTGCGCCCGCGCGGCAACCGGGCCGACACCAGGACCGCCGCCACCGTGCGGGATGCAGAAGGTCTTGTGCAGGTTCAGGTGCGAGACGTCGGCCCCGAACTTGCCTGGCTTGGCCAGCCCGACAAGCGCGTTCAGGTTTGCGCCGTCCACGTAGACCTGCCCGCCTGCGTCGTGCACGGCTTCGCACACCGCTCCGATCGTCTCCTCGAACACCCCATTCGTAGACGGGTACGTCACCATGATCGCGGCCACCTTGCCGCTGTGCAGGTCTAGCTTCGCGCGCAGGTCATCAAGGTCGATAGCGCCATCGGAGCCACACTTGACCACGACAACCGCCAGGCCCGCCAGGACCGCGCTGGCCGCGTTGGTCCCATGCGCCGACTCGGGGATGAGGCATACCGTGCGCTCCGGCTCGCCGACCGAACGGTGGTAGGCCCGGATCGCGAGCAGGCCCGCCAGCTCGCCCTGCGAGCCCGCATTCGGCTGCAGGCTGATCGCGTCGTACCCGGTGATCTCCAGCAGCGCTGCTGACAGCTCGCCGATCAGCTGGTGGTAGCCGGCCGCCTGGTCCGCGGGTGCGAACGGGTGCAGCCCGGCGAACTCCGGCCAGCTGATGGCCTCCATCTCCGCAGCCGCGTTCAGCTTCATCGTGCACGAGCCCAGCGGGATCATCGAGCGATCGAGGGCAATGTCACGGTCGGCCAGTGAGCGCAGGTACCGCAGCATCGCGGTCTCACTGCGATAGTCATGAAAGACCGGATGGACAAGGAACGGGGTGGTCCGGGCCAATCCGGCCGGCAAGGTCTCGGCCGCCAAGGATTCGGAATGCCCTGCTTCCGAACCGGCCGCCGGCACCGCCACCGGACGCCCGGCCAGCGCGCTGGCCACGGCGGCGACCTGCTCGTCGGTGGTCGTCTCGTCGAAGGCAACTCCGACTGAATCAGGACCGGCCAGGTAGACGTTGATGCCCGCGGCGGCTGCGCGCGCCGCGGCGGCGGCGGCCTGACCAGGCATGACAAGCCGGACGGTGTCGAAGAAGTCCGCTGCGCCTGTTTCGTAGCCAAGTGCGGTCATTGCGCGGGCGAACCGTGCCGCCTTGCTATGCACCGAACGGGCAATCGACGCCAGGCCGTCTGGCCCGTGGTATGCCGCGTACATGGCCGCGATAATCGCGAGCAGGACCTGTGCCGTGCAGATGTTGCTGGTCGCCTTCTCCCGGCGGATGTGCTGCTCGCGGGCCTGCAGGGCGAGCCGGTAGGCCGGGCGCCCGTCGGCGTCGACCGAGACACCGACCAGGCGGCCGGGCAGCTGCCGCTTCAGTGCGTCCTGCACGCAGATGTAGCCGGCCTGCGGGCCGCCATAACCCATCGGCACGCCAAACCGCTGTGTGCTGCCCACCGCGATGTCCGCGCCAAGCTCGCCGGGCGGGGTCAGCAGCGTCATGGCCAGCAGGTCGGCGGCCACCACGGCCAGCGCGCCTGCATCGTGCGCGGCCACGATCGACGGGGCCAGGTCGCGCACCTCGCCGCTTGCGCCGGGGTACTGCATCAGCACGCCGAACAGCTGGCCGGCCTGCTGCGCTGCGATCAGCTCAGGCGTCACCCGGCCGGTCACCAGCGTGATGCCGAGCGGCTCTGCTCTGGTGGCCAGTACAGCCAGGGTCTGCGGCAGGCAGTCGGCGTCAGCGAGGAACACGCTGCCCGTGCCACGCGCTCGTCGTGCCAGCGTCATCGCCTCAGCGGCCGCGGTGGCCTCGTCCAGCATCGAGGCCCCGGCCACCGGCAGCGCGGTCAGGTCCTCGACCATTGTCTGGAAGTTCAGCAGCGCTTCAAGGCGGCCCTGCGATATCTCTGGCTGGTATGGCGTGTAGGCGGTATACCAGCCGGGGTTCTCGAGCACGTTGCGCCTGATCACGGCCGGGGTGTGGGTGCCGTAGTAGCCAAGGCCGATCATTGAGGTAGCAACAGCGTTCAGGCTGCCTAGCCGGCGCAGTTCGGCAAGCGCCTGCGACTCTGAAACCGCCTCGGGCAGGCTCAGCTCGGCGCTGGCGAGGCCGCCCGGCAGCGCGGCACGGGTCAGCTCGTCGAGTGACGGATAACCAACGACTTCTAGCATCCGGGCCTGAGCTAGCTCAGCGGGCCCAATATGACGCTGACTGAATTCCACGGGAGCCTCCCAGAAGGTAACGAAACTCCCCCTCTGTCACCCGCAACCCCGCGGGCTTCAGAGTGTGCACACTGCCCGGTCCTGCTTGCCTGAGAGGTTCCGGGGAGGTTGCCCCTTCGGCGCCTCGCGCTGGCTGCGCGAAGTCTCTCCCGGCCAGTGTGTTGGCCTTCAGAGCACTGAGACTACCCGAGCGGCGCACGATTTCGGGCCCGCTGGGTAAGTAACCAGCAGGCAGTCTGGGGTCAACTGGTCGGGGAGACGTGAATGCCTGCCGGACGGATGGCTGCGCGAAGCATTCCGGTGATCACGGCCCTAGCCGGGGTATTGCTCGCCGGCTGCGGCCTGTCCTTCAACAGCTCCGGCGGCGAGCAGGCCTGGCACAATGGCTACGCGGCCGGGGCCGCCGCCAGAGCCCACCACAACTTCGGGCACAGGCCGACCAGGCTGCACGTCACGGCCTTCTGCGCGGAAAAGGCCGTCACTGATGTCCGCGCGATCAAGGGCCCGGTAGTGCAGTGGACCGAGGGCTTCGAAAAGGGCTGCATGCGCAGCTGAGCGTTCAGCCGGTCTTGCGGGCCCGGCGGCTCGACAGCTCATCGGCCGTTGCGGGCCCTGACTCGTCGCCTGCCCGCTCGGCAGGGAGTTCCGCAAGGGTGCCCTCGATTTCCATCCAGACCCGGCCGAGCGCGATGCCGAACACGCCTTGCCCGCCGGCCAGCAGGTCAACGACCTCGTCCGGGGAGGTGCACTCGTACACGCTCACTCCGTCGCTCATGAGCGTGACCTGCGCTAGATCGGCCGTACCGTGGTCACGCAAGTAGGCCACAGCCGCTCGGATCTGCTGTAGCGAGATGCCGGTGTCCAAGAGGCGCTTTACTACCTTAAGTACCAGGATGTCGCGGAAGCCGTAGAGCCGCTGCGTGCCCGAGCCGCTGGCCGGCCGGATGCTCGGCTCCACCAGCCCAGTCCTGGCCCAGTAGTCCAGCTGCCGGTAGGTAATGCCTGCGGCCGCACAAGCCGTCGGCCCGCGGTAGCCGAGATCAGCTTGCGGCTCGGCGGCTTCGCCGAAGAGCAGCTCCTGCTGCCCGGCCGGCAGGCTCCCAGCACCCGCCCGTTTGGGCGCTGCCCGCTCGCCGGCAGGCACTGTGCTCCGCTTCACCGCCACACCCACCTCCGGCCCAGGGCGCGGGTTGCCCAGGTACACCTCTCGCACGTTAGGCCGCTGAGTGTGGCAACGTCAACGATCTCGGACGGCGCGTCGCGGTCCCGGTCAGGCGGCATATGGTCGGTCATAACGGCGCGTCCTGGCGGCTCAGGTAGACCGGCCGAAGTCCTCGGGCGTGATCGAGTCGAGGAACTCCCGGAACTTCTCGACTTCGTCCTCCTGCTCGTCAGGAATGGCGACCCCAGCCTCGTCAAGGATCTCATCGCGGACGTAGATCGCGGCGCCCGTGCGCAGCGCCAGTGCGATCGAGTCCGACGGCCGGGCGCTGACCTCTCGGCCGTTGGAAAAAATGAGATCCGCGAAGAAGATGCCGTCCCGCAGCGCGGTGATATTCACAGTGGTCAGCCGGATCTCCAGCGCCTCAAGCATGTCTCGCATCAGGTCATGCGTCAGCGGCCGCTGCGGCACCATGCCCTGCTGCGCAAAGGCAATAGCCGTAGCTTCGTTCGGCCCGATCCAGATCGGCAGGTAGCGCTCGCCCTCGGTCTCCTTCAGCAGGACGATCGGGTTGTTCGTGGCCATCTCCACCCGGACGCCGACGACCTCCATCTGCCTCACGACGGCTCCGTCCATATCCGCGCCTGCGCGCTGCGATTACTTGCGGATCTGCCTACTGGCATTCCCCTTCGGCCTGCAGGCACTCCCTTTGTCAAAGTACACCCGCAATCGCAGCAGGCCAGCCCTCGGCCGGTGGCATGGCCGCGCTGAAAGCCTCACAGCTTGGCGCAGCGGACGCGCTCATGCGCTGGCCCCCTCCACACCTGCTGTCTGGTCGGTGCCACCCGGCTCGATGCGGCCTGCTCCGGCGAGCCCGTGGCGAGTGCTGTCCACCAGCCCTGCCTCGGCAAGCGCGCCCTCGACAAGAGCCCCGTGCAGCCCCAGTACCAGCTCGGCGAGCTCTGCTGCGGTACGAGCGGCGAGTTCTCTGGCGCCAGACCCCCGCTGCCGCTGGATAGGCGCTACCAGGCTCTCGATCATCGTCGTCTCGCGCTCGGCCGCCGCCCGCACAGCCCGCAAGTGGCGCGCCTCAACGCCATAAGCCGTGAGCGCCACCGCCGTCCTGGCAACTCGCACGGCGTCCGGAGGGTAGTGCCTCCCAATTCGCCGGAGCAGGCCGAACGTCTCCAGCTCAGTCAGCAGCGCGTCGGTCAGGCCAGCCGCTTCTACTAGTTCTCGCCTGCTCAGCAGCTCGCCGGGCCTGACCTCCTGGCCTGAGCTCTGGCCTGTGTCAGGACGGGCGGACCGCGGCCCCGCCTCGGCCGACTGGCCGGCCCTGGATCCGGTCGCGCCCCCGGATTCGGCGTGCACAGCCTCGAGCCTGGCGAGCCGCTCTTTGATCACCCGCAGCGGCAGGTACTGATCACGCTGGGCGGCAAGTATGTACCTCAGGCGGTCCACGTCCGCCGCGGAGAAGCGGCGGTATCCGCTCGGTGACCGGGCCGGCGTAAGCAGTCCCTCGGTCTCCAGGAACCTGATCTTGGAGACGCTGACGTCCGGGAAGTCAGCGCGGAGCTGGGCCAAAACCTCGCTGATGCCGAAGTGTCCGTGCAGGGGCTGGCCGCTCATCCCCCGACCCGCGAGCCTCCGCCGTACTCGGCCGCAGGCCCTGGCCCGAGCAGGAAGACCAGCCGGAACTTGCCGACCTGGACCTCGTCGCCCTCGTGCAGATCGGTTTCCTCGATCCGTTCGCGGTTGACGTAAGTGCCGTTCAGGCTTCCCACGTCGCGTACCACAAACCGACCGCCCTGCCGGTAGAACTCAGCATGCCGCCTCGAGACCGTCACGTCGTCCAGGAAGATGTCGCTGTCGGGATGGCGACCTACCAGCGTCAGGTCGCTGTCCAGCAGGAAGCGGCTGCCTGCGTTGGGGCCGCGCAGGACGGCCAGCAGTGCCGTACCAGGCGGCAGCGTTGCCACCGCGGCGGCGTCGTCGGCGGCGAGTTCGATGCCGGCATCGCTGTCGAGGTCACTGCCGGCCAGCGAGATGGTCGACGTGGTGTCGGCCGCCCGGTCGGCTGGCAGCCGGACCAGTGCCGTGCCGCAGTGCGCGCAGAACCGGGCACCTTCTGGGTTCTCTGCACCGCACGCTGTGCAGAAGACGCTGGGCATCAGATCGCCGAGCCTCCCATTCGTCTGATGAGTGCCGGAAGCCGAAGGAGCGCCCGCCGCGGCAGGGATTCGCGCCAGATCCGGCGCCACCTCCCACGCTACCTGCGGGGAACGCTGACGGTCCATGCGCCGTGCGCGCCGCGGGCGGAAGCGCCCTGGGCCCCACCCCCTGCGCCGCTCAGACCATTCGGAGCCGCGCTCGGCATCGCCGCGACGCCTTCGCCACATTTTGGCCGCACCTCCGCCATGCTGCTCGGGACTGCCGCCCGGCACCCGCTACCCAGAGCAAACCTGAGCGGTGATTGTCTCACGCCTAGCGGCATCCCCGCCGCCAGTCAGGCGAGGCCGGTGGCTATAGGGGCCTGTGCGGCATTAGTGAATTCGTGCGGATCACCGCCCGGCCCGCTCCACGACTGCGCCCCACTCATCGAGCAGCGCATGCGCCGTATCGGCGTCTGGTCCTTCAGCCCAAAGATGCGTGACGGCTTCGGATGGATCGGGCAGCACCAGCACCCACCCCTTGCCTGGCTCGATCACGCGGACCCCGTCGGTAGTGTCGAGTTCCCTGTCGCCCGCTGCCTCGACGACCGTTCGCATCACCATTCCCTTGGCCGCCCACGGCGTCGGCATCGAGCGCTTGAGCAGGTTAGCCTCCGGAATCCGGGCGCCGATCTGGCTCAGGGTCAGCCGGGTGCGCGCGACCAGGCCGAGTAGCTGGGCAAAGGCGGCTATCCCGTCGATCGACCTGCTGAAGCCCGGGACGACAAAGCCGCCCTTGCCGTCCGCGGCGAAGATCACGTCCGGGGCGGAAGCCGCCTCATAGAGTGCGTGCAGCGAGGTCGCCGTCCAGATCACCTCGACTCCGTGATACTGGCACACGTCCTCCGCAACCCTGGTGGTAGTGACAGGCAGGGCCACCCGCCCGTGGTGCAGCTCGGCTGCGATCAGATCCAGCACGATCAGCAGTGCCCGGTCGTCGCTGACCAGCGAGCCCTTGTCGTCCACCAGGGCGATGCGCTCGCCGACTGGGTCGAACCTGACCCCGAAGGCGGCCCCGAACGACGAGACCAGCTCGGCGAGCCGATGCATGTCCGCCCGCACCGCTGCCACCGACTGAGTCGGCGACGACTCATCCAGCCGGTTGTTCACCGTCAGCACGTCGACGCCGATCTTCCCGAGCAGCCCCGGCAGCACCAGCGATGTCGTGCCGCCGGCGCAGTCGGCAACGACGCGCAGCCCGGCACCGAAGACCCCGGTCATGTCAATGGAGCCGAGCAACTCGTGCGTGTAAGCCTCGATCACCCTTGGCGGGTAGGACAGCTCAGCGATCTCACCAGGGAATGCCCGCCGGTATTCCTGCCGCGAGAACACGCGCTCCAGCTTGCGCTGGGCGGCCTCGGACAGGTCCGCCCCGCCTGCGTCCATGAAGATAATGTCCAGCGACTGCGGGTCGCCCGGCGTTGTCCGCAGCGCGATCCCGCCGCTGCAGTCGCTGCGCGCAGTTTCGAACCTGGCCAGCGGCATCGGCTGTGCCTCCAGGTCGACCACGTTGATCGCGCTGGCGTTGAGCGCGCCGTGCACGGCCCGCTTCAGCGCCCGGGCCGCCCTGGAGGCATCCCTCGAGGTCGTGACGATCGAGCCCTTCTTGAGCGTGGTGGCGTATGCGCTCGCCAGCCGGACGCATAGTTCGGGCGTGATCTCGACGTTGACCAGGCCGGACACTCCGCGCGGCCCAAATAGCGTGCGCTGACCGCGCGATTCCCAGATCACGCTGGTGTTCACGACCGCGCCAGCCTCGATGGTCTTGAACGGATAGACCTTCACTCCGGCCGACACGTAGCTGTCCGGCTCGATCACGCACTCGTCGCCGACGACAGCGCCTTCCTCGATCCTTGCCTGGCTCATCACGTCGGTGTTCTTGCCGACCACGCAGCCTCGCAGCGTGGTGCCGCGGCCGACGTACACGTTGTTGTGCACGACGGCCCGGTGCAGGAACGCGCCTTCCTTGACGATCACGTTGCTGCCGACGACGGTGAACTCCCGCAGTTGTGCCCCGGCCTCGATCTTGGCATAGTCACCAACGCACAGCGGTCCGGTCAGCACCGCTTCCGGATCAACCTCGGCGCCGTCGGCGATCCAGACGCCCGGCGACACCTCGAATCCGTCGATGTGCACGTTAACCTTGCCGGTCAGCACGTCAGCCTGCGCCTTGATGTAGCTCTCGTGCGAGCCGACATCCTCCCAGTACCCGTCGGCGATCCAGCCGTACAGCGGAGCCCCGTTCTCGAGCAGCTTCGGGAACACATCGCCTGACCAGTCCACGACCTCACCAGGAGGCACGTGATCCAGTACCTCCGGCTCCATGACGTAGATGCCGGTGTTGACGGTGTCGGAGAACACCTGGCCCCAGGTCGGCTTTTCCAGAAAGCGCTGGATCTTCCCGTCGTCGTCCACGATCACGATGCCGAACTCCAGCGGGTCGGGCACCCTGGCCAGAGCGACCGTCACCAGCGCGTTGTTGTCCTTGTGGAAAGCGATCAGGTCGGACAGGTCGATGTCGGTCAGCGCGTCGCCGGATATCACCAGGAACGGCTCGTCTCGCAGCGCGTCCTCGGCGTTCTTCACGCTGCCTGCGGTGCCGAGCGGTGTCTCCTCGGTCGCGTACTGCAGGCTCATGCCGAAGTCCTCGCCATCGCCGAAGTAGTTCCGCACCATGGAGGCGAGGAACTGCACGGTGACGACGGTCTCAGTCAGCCCGTGGCGGCGCAGCAGCCGCAAAACATGTTCCATGATAGGCCGGTTTGCCACAGGAAGCATGGGTTTAGGCTGATTTGCCGTCATAGGGCGCAGCCTAGTTCCCTCGCCGCCTGCCATGACCACAGCTTTCACGGCTCTACCACGGGCTTCACGGCCCCTAAGCCTCCTTACCTTCAGGCACCGGTCTACCTTGCGGAGGCGGCGCAGCGAGCAATCTCCTGGCCTGGACCACGTACAGGAGGGCCGCCCACCAGTACAGGGCACTTCCCCAGATAACGAAGGTCCAACCGGCCACCCTCGCAGTCTCGGCGTAGACGGCGACATGTGACCCCAGGAAGAGCAGCGGAAACGCGTACAGCAGGCAAAGGGTGGCTGTCTTCCCGACGAAGCTGACAGCGAGCGCACCCCACCCCCGCCGCCGCAAGACGGCTAGGACGACGGCCATCAGCAGTTCTCTGGCGGCCAGCAACCCCACGAGCCACCACGGGATGATGGCCCGCACCGCGAGCGCAATGACGGTGGCCACTATGTAGAGCCGGTCCGCGGCAGGATCCAGCATCTGGCCCAGCCTGCTCTGCTGGTTCAGCGCCCTGGCAATCTTGCCGTCCAGCCAGTCCGAGGCCCCGGCTGCGATCAGCAGCCCGACCGCCCACCAGTCGCGCGTCGGGCTGTGCCGGCCGAGCACGAGCCACAGGAACACCGGCACGCCGGCCAGCCGTGCCACACTGATGAGGTTCGGGATGGTCAGGACGCGGTCAGGCGGCTCATCCCCTGGCCGGATCGTCACTGCGGTGTAGCCGGTGACCCGCTGATCCTCGTTGGTCATCGGCCCCTCACATGCAGGTAACTCCCGCCGCTGACCTTACCCTGGCCGGTGCCGTTGGTGCAGACTGGCTCGGTGGTGACAGCGAGACCCTCGCAGGCCGAGCCACCCGCCCGCTCGCCGCGGAGCAACCGGTTGCCGCAGCTAGCCGGCCTTCTTCTGCTGCTGACCCTGGCCGCCTGCGCGGGCGGACCTTCGCGCCAGTCTGCTCCGACGCCGCTAGCCACCACCCCCACTGCCAATCCAGTTCCGGACGGTGCCGCGACGAACTGGCTCGAGTACCACGGGAACGCGGCCCGGACCGGGAATGTCGCCGGCCTGCCGGCGGCCGGCCGCCTGCGCCTGGCGTGGTCACGCAAGCTGGGTGGCGCCGTCTACGGGCAGCCGCTTGTCATCGGTAGCACGGTCGTCGCCGCGACCGAGCATGACGAGGTCTTTGGCCTGAAGCGGAGCACCGGCGCCGTGCTCTGGGAGACGAAGGTCGGTACGCCACTGCCGCTCGGTAAGCAGCCCTGCGGAAACATCAACCCGATCGGCGTGACCAGCACGCCGGTCTACGACCCCGAGACACAGCTTGTGTATGTCGTCGCTCAGTCGGGCGCGACCCGCCATGTGCTCGCCGCGATACGCGTGTCTGACGGCCACATCGCATTCACGCGATCCGTGCCATCGCCCGACCACAAGCCCTTCTACGACCAGCAGCGCGGCGCCCTCGCACTCACCGACCGTCACGTCTACGTGGTGTTCGGCGGCCACGACGGCGACTGCGGACCGTACATCGGCTCGGTCGTGGCAATGCCCGTCACCCGGAACGGGCCGATCTGGTCCTACCGGGTGCCGACCAGGAAGCAGGGCGGAATCTGGGCTTCCGGCGGCCCGGTAGTCGGCCCCGGCGGCACCGTCTACGTCAGCGTCGGCAACGGAGCCGTCGTCGCGCGTAAGTTCGACGACAGCGACTCGGTCACCGCGCTCACGCCAACGCTCCGCCCGATCGGCGTCTTTGCCCCGACGGACTGGCGCACTCTCAGCGCTGACGACCTCGACCTCGGCTCGACGTCACCGGCCCTGCTCAGCGACGGGCAGATCCTGCAGGTAGGCAAGAGCGGCGTCGGCTACCTGCTGAGCGCGGCACACCTGGGCGGGGTGGGCGGGCAGCTTGCAAAGGGCCAGGTCTGCGCCGCATGGGGCGGTCCCGCCGTGAGCGGCACGACGGTTTTCGTTCCGTGCCCGTTCGGCGGCGGGCTGACAGCGGTCAGCACGGCGGGGCGCCGGGTCAGGGTCATCTGGCGGGCGCGCAGTGAGATCGACGGCTCGCCGGTTATCGGCGGGAGCGCGGTCTGGGACGCCGCGACAAGCAGCGGCATCCTTTACGAGCTGACACCGAAGACGGGGCGTCTCAGGTACCAGATCCGTCTGCCCGTGAACGCCGGCGGCCAGCAGCTGCCTGACTTCGTCTCGCCGGCCCTATCGGGACGGCTGGTGCTGGTCGGCACGATGACCGGCGTTGTCGCCGTCTCAGGCGCCTAGCGGTCGACCGGCAGCACGTGCAGCTCCGCGTCGTGCACCAGCCTGGCTAGGTCGCGCAGCACGGGGTAGCGCCCGGCCGGATTCGGCTGGGCCCTGTTCAGTACGAGCTCGGTCGCCTGGTGGTGGCTGGCATAGTCGGCCAGCGCCGGTGCCGGGGCCGACCCGGTCAGCACGTCGAACTCCCCGCCCAGTTGTTCGGTCAGGGCCGCATAGCCCGCCAGCAGCTGGTCCTCGCCGCCGCCAGGACGCCAGACACGGACGGCCGCGACCCGGAACTCGCCGTCGACCTGAGCCGCCAGCGCTGCTGAACGCCGGATCAGCGACTCCATTCCCGGCCACGGGGCCACGCAGGCCAAGATTGACGGCCGTCGCTCGGTGTCCGCCACGTCAGCACCGGCGAAGTCGGCGGGCGCACCTGTGTAAGCGGCGAGCTGCCGCTCGCCGTGCTCGGCGACGAGCCGGAACGCGCGCTCTCGCTCGGCGGCAAGCGCGGGGAGGGCGAAGGTCGTCATGAGCGCATCCTCGAGCTGGTCCGGCGGCACGATCTCACGGCGCCGGACCCGGTCGCGCAGGATCGACGGCGATACATCCACAAGCTCAAGGTCATCGGCGAGCGCCAGCAGTGTGCCCTCGTCGAGGAAGGCATCCGCCCCGCTATCGCCGAGCTTGCCGAGCTGAACTGTACCGATGACCGTGATACCGGCCTCGGCAAGACGGCGGGCAGCAGCGAACCTCCGCTCGGCCGACGTCGTGCCGGCCGTCAGGTCGTCGATGCAGACCACCTCAGGGCGCCGGTCGAGTACGGCGGCCGTATCCAGGACAGTGCCGTCGCCGATCAGCTCCAGATGCTCAAGCTCGGCGGCAATGTCCTCCCGGTGCGGCGCGTCGACGGCGCCGACGATGACGTCACTGCCGCGAGAGCGGCGCCGGTTCGCCTCCTCCAGCATGACCGTGGTGGTCCCGCAGCCGGGTGCATAACCGAGGTAGACCCGGATCGCCCCGCGGCGGCGCTGCTGCGGTCGGCCGCTGACCTCAGCGCCGTCGTTCCCGGCACCATCGTGCTGCTGGCCGGCCGCAGCCTCGATATGCAGGTGCACGCGCGGTAGCTCGCCAGCGAGCCGCTCGAGCAGGGAGCCGCGCCAGCGCTCGAGCAGCCCGGCAGTAGGTACCGCGAGGACCAGGTGACGCGCCTCGAGTTCCTGGACCGCGGAGATAATTGCCGCGCCGACATCACGGCTGTCCCTGAACATGACCGAGGCGCCGCCGACGGCCGCGGCCGCTTCGACCCACTCCGAAAGGGTCTGCGCCGCCGGGCTGTGCGGGACGAGGCCAGGCTGGAGGGCGAGCGCGCTGCAGCGCGCGCCGCGGCGGCGAGCGAGCCGGACGCCCCGCTGAATGAGCGAATCGGCCTGGTCCGCGCGCCACACCGCGACCAGGACATCCTGCTTCCCGCGTTCGAGCGCGGCGCCCGGAGTACTTTGCCCGACTAGCCGCAGCCCGATCTCGCGCAGCGCGGCGAGCCGGGCCGGCTGAAACTCGGCATGCAGTGCCGCCTCGACTCTGTTCAGCGGGTAGATGTTGCCGTGCCCGAGTCGCTTGCGCAGTGCCTCGGGCGAGGAGTCCACAAACTGCAGAGCGTCGATGCTGGCCAGCACTTCGTCGGAGATCGTCGCCGGGGGCGGCGTACCGGTAACGGCCTCGACGTCAGCGGCCGTCCGCTGTATCTCGGTCACGTCTGCGGTGCTGATGACGTGGATGCCAGCGCTGCGCAGTGCCTCAACCCCGGCAAGATGCATCCCCAGGTCGTCGACGAGGGCGACCTCTGGCCGCCGGCCCAGGACGGCAGCGACGTACATCTGGCCGTCAGCGGGCGGCACAATCTCCAGGCCGCCGACCGCCTCTTGGGTATGCGGACGGCCGCGCGGGTCGGCGTAGCCGATGACGACGTCCTCGCCGAGGTCGCGCAGCTTGCAGCCTTCCCGCAGCATCGTGAAAGTCTTGCCCACGCCGGGCGCCGCGCCCAGGTAGACCGTCAGCGAGCCCCGGCTTGGCGGCTCGGGCGCATCGGCGATGGTCGCGCCGATGCCCTGCTCTTCACGGATGATTTGCCCGCGGGCCGCGTCATAGTCATAAAGCTCGGCGTACCGGCCCCAGTTGACAGCGACGTCGAGTTGCTGGCCGGCTTCTTCCTCGCCAAAGCTCGTCCGCAGAATGTCCATGAAGAAGCCAGAGGGCAGCGAGTTGTCGGCAGTGCCGCGCAGGCTGCGATAGATCGTCCGGACCAGCGGCGCACTCTGCAGGCAGGCCCTGGCGAAGATCTGCTTCGAGTCCTGGATGCTGGCACCGGCGAACACCTTCCCGGCGTCCGACAGCTCGAGCCGGTCATCGCGCAGGTCGGCGAAGCCAAGCAGGACCAGCGCGTCGACAAGGGGGAGCAAGTCGTCGACCTCAAGCCCGAGGCTCTCGGCCAGATCGGCCAGGTCGGCTGAACCGCCGTGCATCGCCAGCAGGATCTCCGCCAGCCCCGACAGGCCGTCGACGGTGGCGTGCGGCAGCGGGGTGTCGCTGATCGTACCCGGGCCGGGACCGCCCACGGCCGCTGGCTGCTCGTCTGGCTTGGTCATTAGCCGGTAGATCTGATCAACCAGTTCATCGAAGTCCGGGGTCCGGCGGCGGCGAGGTCGTGGCAGCGGATTCACGATGTCCGAGCGGATCCGGCCAGGGTTAGTGCCGAGCACCAGAATCCGGTCCGCAAGCAGCACGGCCTCTTCGATGTTGTGAGTCACCATCACGATGGTCTTGGTCGGGAACCTGTGCCCTTCCCACAGCTCCAGCAACTCGCCACGGAGGTTCTCAGAGGTCAGCACATCCAGCGCGCTGAACGGCTCGTCCATCAGCAGCGCAGCCGGCTCGACCACGAGTGCCCTGGCGAACCCGACGCGCTGCCGCATGCCACCGGAAAGCTCTTTAGGGTAGGCGGATTCATAGCCGTCTAGGCCGACAATGTCTATCGCGCGCAGCGCGCGGTCGGTCCGCTCGCTAGTCGGCACGCCGCGCGCTTCCAGGCCGAGTTCCACATTCTGCTGCACGGTCAGCCACGGCATCAGCGCAAAGGTCTGGAAGACCATCGAGGTCTCCCGGTTGGTCCCGGTCAGCCGCCTGCCCCGGAACAGCACCTCGCCGCTCGTCGGCGCCATCAGCCCGGCGATACACCGCAGCAGCGTGGACTTTCCGCTGCCGCTGCGGCCGAGCAGCGCGACGAACTCGCCCTCAGCCACATCCAGGTTGATGTTGTCCAGCACCGGAATCGGCCGGCCGCCAGGTCCGGAGAAAGACTTGCTCAGCGAGCGCACGCCGATCAGCGGTGTCGCCGGAGCCGCCTGGATGCTCATGCCAGGGCGAACTTCGTCTCGGCCAGCTTGTACATCCGGCGCCAGAGCAGCACGTTCAGCCCGGTCACGTAGAAGGACATCACCAGCAGCCCCGCGAACAGCTCGGGCAGGTGGGTGGTGCCGCTATTGAGCGAGATGAAGCTGCCGAGGCCCTTGGCGGTCAGCGTGCGGTGGTTGTACCTGACGATCTCGGCCACGATGGTGGCATTCCAGGCGCCACCCGCCGCGGTGATCGCGCCGGTGACATAGGCCGGGAAAATGGCGGGCAGGATCAGCCGTTTCCACCGGTCGACGCCCCGCACGCCCAGGTTGTCCATGGCTTCCTTCAGGTCAGACGGGACCGCGCTCGCTCCAGCGATGACATTGAACAGCACGTACCACTGCGTGCCGAGCGCCATCAGCACGATGGCACCGAAGTTCAGCGAAAGGCCGATGTCAAGGAAGATGACGATGGCGAACGGGAAGATGAAGTTCGCCGGGAAGCTCGCCAGTACCTGGACGATCGGCTGCATGAACTGGGCGACCCGCGGGTTGAAGCCGATCCAGACGCCGACCGGTACCCAGACGAGCGACGAGACGGCCACCACGACGGCTACCCGGAGGAAGGTCAGGAAGCCTTCGTAGAACGTGGTGCCGAAGACGGCCAGGCCGTCCGAGCCAGTCGCGATGAAGGCCAGCATGGCGTACAGGCCGTAGCCGAGCAGGAGCGCAACCACGACGGCGAACGCCACGTCGGCGGCCCGGCGCCGGGCCTCATGGCTCGCCAGGCTTCGGTCGTCGATGCCGGTCGCTCGCCCCATGACCTGATTGACAGGCTTGGCCAGAACCCGCTTGCCCCGGCCAAGGGCGGCCGGCCAGCTGGTGCTCCGCAGCGCGTTGAGAAACAGCGACTTGGCCTTCTGTTCCGATTCGGACTGCTCGACCCGGAACTTTTCCACATAGGCGACCAGCGGCCGCCAGAAGAAGAAGTTGACGACGAGAATGATGATGATCATGGTGATGATGCCGTACACGACTGCGCGCAGGTTGCCCTCGTTCTCTGCGACACCGACGTAGGAGCCGACGCCGGGCAGTGTGTATTTGCGGCCGTTCACTGCGATGAACTCCGAGGCTGTCAGGAAGAACCAGCTGCCGCCGAAGCTCATCATCCCGTTCCAGACCAGACCGATCGCGCCTCCCGGCACGTCGACGGTCCAGAACCGCTTCCACTTTGACAGGCCCATCAGCTTGCTGGCCTCGTCGAACTCCGGAGGCTGGCTGATCAGCGAATGGTAGAAGGAAAACGTGATGTTCCACGCTTGCGAGGTGAATACCGCGAATATCGCGGCACATTCGAAGCCGAGCTCGGATCCAGGGAAGAGCGCTACGAAGAGGGTCACGGTGATGGCGAGAAAGCCGAGCACCGGCACCGACTGGAGGATGTCCAGCGCCGGGATCAGCACCCGCCGCCAGCGCCTGCTCCGGGCCGCTACGTAGGCGTAGCTAAGGCTGAAGGCGTAGGCAAAGACCAGCGCGATGAACATCCGGAGCAGGCTGCGCGCTGCGTAGTAAGGCAGATTCGATGGTGCCAGGCTGATGGTAATCGACGGATGTGCTGGCGCCTTGGCCCCCGCGCCGACCCGCACCACCGCGTAGATCAGCAGCAGGACCAGGATGCCGACGCCGACATCGAGCGGGCGGAACCTGAGCCTGTCCAGGGTCTCCCGGCTGGGAAATGTCGGAGTCACGGCCACGAGACCAATCATGCAGGTCGACGGGCCGACTGGCGGCTGCGGCCCACCGGACAGCTTCTCGTCCGGGCATGGTGAGGCGCAAGGTGCGCAGACTCAGGAAAAACCCAGCTAAGTCCTAGGCTTCTGAAGCCGAAGTCCCGGCTTCGCTCCTTAGCGTTCAGCTTGCCTGCCGCGCCTGCGGCAGGCTCATCAACCACAGAACGCGAGGATCTACGATGCTCCACCGCTCGATGTCAAGGCTCGCGGTCGCGGCCGCAGCGGGCACGGTCTGTGCGCTCGTTGCTGCCGGCGCTGCCATGGCCGGGCCGCCGCCGCCCTGGTCAAAGAAGAACCCAGCGGTCCCGGACGCCTTCACTAACACCACCCCGGCCCTGTCCGAGATCCAGGTGAACGGCCGGCTCGGCACCTTCCTGGCCTGGAAGGGCCAGTTCGATAACAAGGTCCAGTACAAGTACAAGCTGAACGGGCACTGGTACGGCACCAAGGTCATCCCCGGTGCCCGAACCAACACCTCGCCGTCGGCCGCCCTGTACACGACGAAGCTGGGTAAAGAGGCCGTGCTGGTCGCCTGGAAGGGCCTCGGCAACGGCGGTCTGCACTCAATCAAGTACTCATCCGGCGTCGTCCACAACAACGGCAGCATCGGCTGGACCAAGCCGCACGTCCTGCCGGGCGGCCTGTACTCAGAGACCTCGGCATCGCCTGCCCTGCTGTTCCCGGCCGATGCCACGCACGCGCGAGTCATCCTGGCCTACCGCGGTCCCTACGACCACGTGCGGATCGCGATCGGAACCGAGACCGGCAGCGCAGGCCTGGGCTTCACCTGGGGCACCAAGAAGGTCAAGTCTGCATGGGTTAGCGGCACCGCCGCGGGCGAGACAAGCGGGCAGCCGGCCCTGGCCGAGATTCTCGGCGCTGGCGGCAATGGCACCGTGTACGTGTTCTGGACCGGCGAGGGCAAGTCGGCGGCCGAGCCCATCTACTACGCCACCACGCCCGATAGCGCGACTTCCGGACTCGACGGTGACGCCTCACTGATCTGGTCGGCACCAAGCACGGTCGCGGACGGCACGGGCCTGGCACAGACGACCGGCAGCCCGGCGGTCGCCTCGGCCGATGTGCACGGCGACGGCCCGCTGCTGCTCGCTTACAAGGGCCCGAGCGGGTTCTACATCCGCTACCAGACCTTCAGCGCAGGGGTCTGGGCGCCGCACCTGTTCGTTGGCGGCAACAACAACACCACCGGCCTGGGCCCAGCGCTGGTCCACGGCATCCTGGCCAACGTCTCCCGCACCACCGCCAGGATCTTCCTGCACCACTACCAGGGCTAACTAGCCCGCAGAATCAGGCTGAGCTGCAAGTAATTCAGCTATAGGCAACTGAGATGGGGCCCGGCATCATGCCGGGCCCCATCCGTTTTGCGGCTCAGCGTTGTCTCGGTGCTGCTGTTCCGTGCCGCAAGCGCCTCCGGGTTGCTCGGAACTATGTGAGATCGGCTGTTCGTATTAGGGGCACAATGGGCCTTGAGCGGTAGCAGCCGAAGGGAGCGCCCTGGATGCGGCGCAGCAATGGCCAGCCGGGCAGGCAGCTGGCGTGGCCGGCCAGCGTTCTCGCCTTAACCGCGGTATCGCTGCTCGCGGCAGCGTGCACGGCAACGCCTGCGGCGAGCGGGCACGGTAACAGCAGGGCGCATTCAGCCAGCCATGCCGCGCAGGCGGCGAGCGGGCCGCGAGTGATTATCACGCCGGGGAACGGCGTGACGGGCGCGAATCCGTCCGCGGGTATCACCGTTACGGCAGCTCACGGCACCTTGAAGAACGTCTCTGTGCGCACCGCCAGGGGCGCCGTGGCCGGCAGCCTGAGCAACGGCGGCACGGTCTGGCACTCCACCTGGGCGCTAGACGTCTCGCGGTCCTACACGGTGACCGCGACCGCGTCGAGCGGGGGCCGCGTCGTGACCGCGACGAGCGCCTTCAGGACGCTTACGCCCAGCCAGTCGTTCCGCACCGAGATCTTCGAGGGCTACCGCCAGGCATATGGCGTCGGGATGCCTGTCATCCTGACGTTCAGCCGGCCGATCATCGACAAGGCCGCGGTGGAGCGATCCCTTCAGCTGAGCACGTCGACCCCGGTGGTGGGCGCCTGGTACTGGGACGGCGACCAGACGGTGGACTTCCGGCCCAGGAACTACTGGCCAGCCGGAACGACGGTGAGTTTCACCGGGCACCTGAACGGCGTGCAGGGCGCGCCGGGGGTGTACGGAACGCACACCCTGACTCAGACGTTCCACATCGGCGCATCGCTGATCGCGATCGCGAACACGCGCACCCACTACACGAAGATCTACTACAACGGCAAGCTCCGCTATGACTGGCCGATCAGCACCGGCAAGCCTGGCGACAACACCCCGGACGGCAGCTATCTCACCATCGAGAAGCACAATCCGGTGCAGATGACCGGCCCTGGGTACAGCCTGTCTGTGCCGTGGTCGGTGCGGTTCACCTTTAGCGGCGACTACTACCACGACGCTTACTGGTCGGTGTCCGAGCAGGGCTTCGAGAATGTCAGTCACGGCTGCGTCAACCTGTCGCCAGCCCACGCCGAGACTTACTACAAGCTGGCCGTGCCTGGTGACCCTATTACCGTACGGGGCAGCCCCAAGGGTGGCACCTGGGATAACGGCTGGACCGAATGGTTCCTTAGCTGGCCCCAGTACTTGCGCGGCAGTGCATTGCACGAGGCTGTGCTGGCCGGGCCGAATGGCAGCACGTTCGTCAGCCCCGCGTCGGTCCCGGCATCAACCGCGAGCGCGCCGCTGCAGACCGCGCCCGCCGGAAATTCCAGAGCCGGCTAGCAGCACAGCGTCCGTGAATCTCGGCGCAGGACAATTTCCCCGATCAACCGGGAACGCGCCTCTTCTGGCCGGGAATGCCGCGACGGCAATGTGTGCCGTAGCGGACTTCTCACCGGGAGGCAACCATGAATAGCCGCACGCTCACCGCCCTGACAGCCCTCATTGCGTTCCTCGGCCTTGCCGAGCTTGCCGACTCTGTCGCCATCGGGCTGGGCAAAGACCCCGCTGGCGCCGGATTTGGCGTCGCGTTCGGCGTGTTCTTCCTGATATCAGCCTGGCTGCTGCGAACCGGACGAGTCACCTCGGGGGCGGTGTTCTCCGGCGTGCTGTGCGTGTTCGAGCTTATCGAGTTCCCTGCCTGGCCTAAGAGCAGCGTCCTGGAGTGGATTGTCCAGTCCGCGTTCGCGGTTCTCTCGCTGACGGGGCTCATTACCGGGATCGTCGTGCTGGCCGCCCGGCTGCGCCGCAATGCCGCGGCCTGACACCGGCGGTCCGGATAGATCTCCCCGGAGGCGACCGCGTAGTGCACCATGAGCCTATGGACGGCCCGTGGCCGAGCCCGCCCGGCAGGCGCACCACCGCGGTTGCCACCTGCGCTGCGATCGTCGTCGCGCTGATCGGCTCGGTCGTCGCGTGCGCCTACGAGCAGGCTCCCCCAGCTTCGTTCGCCGGTGCACTGACGGCCGGGGCGGCGATCGCGGCCCTCGCCGTAGTAGGCGGGATCATCACCCTCACGGTCCCCGGCAACAGAGTCGGCTGGCTGATGCTGGCCGCGGCGACGGTGACGGGTGTAGGCGTCGGGGCCACTGAGGCGGGCGTCCACGGGATCATCGCCGCGCCGGGGTCGGTGCCTGGCGCCACGTACCTGGCCGCGGTCGGTCCTGGGCTCCGCGCGGCGGGCATGCTGCTCGCCGTGCTCACCGTGCCGACCGTGTTTCCCGATGGCCACCTGCCCGGGCTGCGCTGGCGGTGGCTGGCGTGGTCAGCGGCTGGGGCGGTGACCTGCCTGTTCCTCGGCAACGTGCTCAGCCCGAATGCGCAGCTGGTCGCGCTGGCCCACTGGCATAGCCCCATTGGCCTGCCACTCCGTTACGGCTCAATCGCGGATGCCCTCAGTACGGTCGGCGCTGTGCTGGCCGTCGCTGTCGTGGCAGGCGCCATCGCCGGCCTGGTCACCCGATGGCGGCGGGGCGGGCCGCAAGTCCGCCAGCAGTTGCTGCTGCTGGCCGTGGCGTCCGGCCCGCCAGCAGCGCTGCTGCTCGCGGTGATTGTGACCAACGGCGTGCCCCAGTGGCTGTTCGGCGTGGTGATCTTGCCGCTACCAGCCGCGATCGTCGGCGCGGTACTCGGTCACGGGCTCTACGACCTTCGCCGGGCCGCGCACCGAACCGTTCTGTGGCTGATCATGTCTGGCACGGTTGTGGCCGTATACGCGATCGTCACAGGCTCGGCTGCCGCGCTCGCCCCAGGGCGGCTTGCGTGGTGGCCGTCCGCGCTGGCAGCTGGCGCGGCCGCGCTGGTGCTGATACCTCTGCGGGATGTATTGCAGCACGCGGTTACGAGGGTGGTGTACGGCCGCTGGAGCGAGCCCTATGAAGTCCTCGCTGACCTCGGCGAGCGCCTAGAAGGCGCTGCTGACATCGACCGGTTGCTGGATGCGGTCGTGGCGGAGCTGACGACTGGTCTCGACCTGCGCGGAGTGAGCGTCACCGCTTCGGACGGCACCGTCGTCGCAGGTGTCCCGAGCCACGCTGGCACAGCCGTTCCGCTCCTGGCATACGGCGCGCCAGTCGGGAAACTCATCTACCTCGCGCCGGCTGGCCCGCTGAGCGAAGCCGAGCAGAGGTTGCTTCGCGATCTCGCCCGTCACCTGGGCGGCGCTTTGCACGCCTGGCAGCTGCGCGAGGATCTGCGGCGCGCTAGGGAGCGGCTGGTGCTCGCGCGCGAGGAAGAGCGCCGTCGGCTTCGCCGCGATCTCCACGATGGCATCGGGCCAGCGCTGGCCGGCCTGACACTCAAGGCTGAGACGACGCGTTCGCTCCTGCCGCCAGGCAGTGATGCGGCATCGGCTCAGCTGCTCGGGCTAGCTGCGGAGATCCGCCAAACAGTACTCGACGTCCGGCGGCTCGTCGAAGGCCTGCGGCCCCCCGCGCTCGACGAACTCGGGCTTGCCGACGCCTGCATCCAGGCCGTTGAGCGCCTTACCACCGCCGCAGACATCGCGACTACTGTGATCGTGCCGCCAGACCTGCGCGCGCTGCCAGCAGCCGTCGAGGTTGCCGCGTACCGGATCGTAGTCGAGGCTGTCACTAACGCCGTCCGGCATGCGCGCGCCAGGACGTGCTGCGTTTCATTGTCGTGCTCGCCTGACGGCTTGTCGATCATTGTCACCGACGACGGCATCGGACTCACTGCAGCAGGCCTGACCACTGCGGACGGGCACGGAAGCGGAAATGGAATGGCCATCATGCGAGAGCGCGCCGTGGAGCTCGGCGGCACTATCCTGATCACAGCCGGACCCCCTGGCGTCAGGGTCGAGGCGCGCCTACCCGCAGCCGCGCGCGACGAGCGGCCCGCCGAGGCAGTACCCACATGACCAGGGTGCTGATAGTCGACGACCACCCGATCTTCCGGGACGGCATGAGCGGCCTGCTCACGACGCTGCCCGAGGTCGAAGTCATCGGCGCGGCGGGCTCGGCGGCCGAGGCGCTCACCGCCGTCAGCCAGGACCCGCCTGACGTCGTCCTGATGGACATCAACCTGCCGGGTACGTCGGGTGTCGAGGCAACCAGACAGGTTATCCAGGTGGCGCCCGCGACAGCAGTGCTCGTCGTCACCATGGTTGACGACGACGACACCGTGTTCTCCGCCCTGGCCGCTGGCGCCCGCGGCTACATCCTGAAGGGCGCGTCGGGCGACGAGATCGCCGCCGCTCTTCGGACGGTGTCATCGGGAGGAGCGGTGTTCGGCGCGGGCGTGGCGAATCGCTTGCTCACGGTCGGCACAACGCAGCGACCCATCGCGGGCGCACAAGCGCTCGAGGACCTGACCGCGCGTGAGCGCGAGGTGCTCCAGCTCCTCGCTGACGGCGCCAGCAATCGCGTCATCGCCCGGTCTCTAGGCCTCTCGCTCAAGACGGTTCAGAACCATGTCTCTCGCATTCTCGACAAGCTCCAGGCAGCTGACCGGCTCGAGGCCGCGCTACGTGCGCGCGGCCTCTCATCAGCGGCTGCCCGGCGCTCATCCGGCGGCGAGCTTGGGCGCTGAGCGCTCAGGTGCGGGCGGCGACGAAGTCGGCCAGGGTGCCGAGCGTCGCCAGTGAGTCCAGGTTGAGGTCCTCGGCCGCGACGTCAACGTCGTAGCGGCGCTTTATCTGGCGCAGCAGCAAGGTACCGGCGAGAGAGTCCAGCCCGACGCCCGCGCCGAACAGCGGGGTATCCGCGGGGATGTCACGCAGCTCGTCGCGGCCGCTCACCTCCGCCAGGATGGTGCGCAGCTCATCGGCGACGGCGGCGGCCCGAGGCTCGGTCACGCGATATCCACTGTCATTCGACCGTGACCCAGTCAGCCAGACTCGGCAGTTCTCCGGTCAGCGGGCGCGCGAAGATCGCACGGCCGTCGGCCGCCACGCTTCCTGGCTCAGCGCGCAGGCCGGCCGCGGCCAGCGCCAGCCGCATCGGCACGTTGCGCTCGCTGACCAGGCACGGTACCCGCAGCTCAGCGGCCCCGGACGCCTTGGCCGACCGGCACACCCAGGCCAGCAGCGCGTCCAGCGCTCCGCGCCCGAGTGCCCGGCAGGACATCATCACCAGCGGTGCCGTCACAGCCGTCGCCGTCGAGCCGGACGGCGGCGACCCGGCGGACGGCCCTCCGGCCCGGCTTCCGCCGTTTCCGGTCACGACCGCGGCACCGACCAGACCGTCGGCGCCGAAGTCGTCCGCCAGTGTGACCGTCGCGACCCGATACTCAGGCGACTCGAGCATGCGCGCGAGCTCGGTCTCGCCCAAGGGTTCGCCCGCCGAGTTCAGCTGGTGGGTACGGATGGAGAGTTCGTGCAGCCGGTGCAGGTCGG
>Ga0335072_10003053_pt1 | contig 25452 bp, 20 predicted proteins | sample Lox_Sample_21_FD_206725 | JGI IMG/M metagenome (GOLD analysis project Ga0335072, IMG submission 206725) | Soil microbial communities from Loxahatchee National Wildlife Refuge, Florida, United States - Lox_Sample_2.1 | ecosystem: Environmental > Terrestrial > Soil > Wetlands | place: USA...
AGCCGGCGAGCAATCCAAGCACGGTGCCGATCGCCACCACGGCAACGGCGGCGGTCAATCCCACTTCCAGCGCCGCGCGCGCGCCGTAGATGAGTTGGCTCAGCACATCGTGTCCACTTGCCGTGGTGCCGAGCCAGTGCGCGCCGGAGATCGGCAGGTAGCGGGCGATGCGGTGGCCCTCGCGCAGCATGGCCCGCGGATCGTACGGTGCCAGTTGCGGCGCGAAGATCGCGGCGACGGCAAGCACCGCATAGATGGCGGCGCCGGCTACGGCGAAGGGTTCGCGGCGCAGGACGGCAAACGCCGCGACGATGAGGTTGCAAACGCGCCCGCCACTGTCGCCGCGGACGCCGATGCCGCACCTGCTGTCGAATCCCTCGCTGTCATCGCGCGAAGCGGCGCATCGCCCCAGGCCTGCTGTCGAGCCGGCATGTTCGACCGGGATTGCCGCATCGCTTCGCGCCTCGGACTGGTGCGTGTTCGGATTGGCGCTGGGTTGCACAATCCGGTCCTGACGGTCGCGAATGGTGGTCTGGGGCATGGCCGCTACCGCCGCGCCCCGACGGCGACTCGCGGATCGAGCCAGGCGTAGACCAGGTCGGCAATGGTGTTCATCACCACCAGCACGAAGGCGATCACGATGAAGGCTCCCTGCGCCACCGGGTAGTCGGCGCCTTGCACGGCCTGTACCAGCACCCGGCCGATGCCGGGCCAGGCGAACACGGTCTCGATCACCACGTTGCCGCCAACGCTGGCGCCCAGGCCCAGGGCGAAGGCTGTCACCACCGGCAGCAGCGCATTGCGCGCGGCGTGGCGCATCACGATCGACCAGCGCGATAGGCCTTTCATGCGGGCCATGACGATGAACTCGTCGTTCAGCACCTCCAGCATGGTGGCGCGCATCAGCAGCAGCGGCAGGCCTTGCAGGAACAGGGTGAGGGTGAGGGCGGGAAGGCAGAGGTGCCACCAGAAATCCGCCGACAGCAGGCGCGCGCCGAGCGATCCGAGCGTGCCGCCGGGGCTGACGGCGCCTCCGGTCGGGAACCAGCCAAGCTGGAACGCGAACAATGCCAGCACCAGCATGCCGAGCCAGAATTCCGGGGCAGCGCGGGTGGCGAGCGCGGCCGGGATCGCGGCGGCTTCCGCGGCGCTGCCACGATGGAAGGCGAGGAACGCGCCGGTGACAATGCCGAACGCATAGGCAAGGCAGAGCGAGACGAAGGTCAGGACGATGGTGTTGGGCAGCGCCGCCCAAAGGATGCGGGAGACCGGCTCGTTCTGCAGGAACGACATGCCGAAATCGCCGCGCGCCAACTGCCCGAGATAGATCAGGTATTGCTGCCACAGCGGCTTGTCGAGGCCGAAGCTGTGGAGCAGGGCGGTGCGGGTTTCGTCGGTGAAGCTAGGGGACAGAAAATTCAGTGTGGGATCGCCCGGCATCAGGCGAAAAAGCAGGAACGTCAGGGTGGTGACCGCCCAAAGCACGAGCACCAGGTGGCCGAGGCGATCGAGGAGGAGGCGCACCTAACCGCTCCCGCGCGCGCTATCCGCACGCGCGGGAGAGGTCGAGGTGCGAAGCACCGAGGGTGAGGGTGATCGGGTCGGTACATAGAATGCTTCGTGCCGACCCGATCACCCTCACCCTCGACGCATTGCGTCTCGACCTCTCCCGCGAAGCGGGAGAGGTTTCCTGCGGCGTCACTGGTACACTCCCGTCGTCTCTTTCACGCCCGGCGGATAGTGCAGCTTGCCGCCCACCACGACGTAGCCCGCCTTTGCCAGGATCGCCTTCGCCCCGTCCACGTTCTCGCCCGGGACGCGATCGGCGATGCCCTTGTCGTGCCACACCGCCAGCGCCGACGAGATCCACGAATTGGACGGCTCGGCCGCGCCGCCCCAGGCGTCCTCGGCGAGCAACTTGCGATCGATCGCCGCCGACAGCGCCTCACGGAATGCCACGTCGCCGAACGGCGGCCGGCGTTCGTTGTAGGCGATGAATTTGAAACCCAGGTCCAGCGCCTTGCTCACCACGATGTCCGGATCCGATTTCGCCAGATTCTCCAGCAACTGCGGATCGCCCGTGTAGTCCGACAGGAAATTGATCTCGCCGCTCTTCAGCGCGCCAAGCGATGCCTCGACATTGGGCATGATGCGCATGATCCAGCGATGGATCTTCGGGTGGCTCCAGTGCTGTGGGTTCGCCTCCAGCACGATTTCCTGGTTCAGCGACGCCCGCACGATGGTGAACGGGCCGGAACTGACGGGATGTTCCTCCTGGATGCTCTCGGCGGTCTGCGGCGTGCCCTTCAGCTTGTCGAAGATCGGCTGCCAGACATGCTTCGGCGCCAGGTTCAGTTTCGACAGCGAGCTGACCAGGAACGCCGCGTCCGGATGCTTCAGCTTGATGGTCAGCGTATCCGGTCCGGTGATCTCCACGCTGGCGATATTGCGCACGAACGGTTTGAACATCGGCGCCTTGTCGCCGATATCCGGTGCGGTCAGGCTGAACGCGGCGTCCTCGATCGTGACCGGCTGGCCGTCGCTCCACATCATGCCGTGGCGCAGCGTGATCGTGACGGTGGTGGCGTCCGGACGATCGACCTTCTCCGCGGCCCAGGGATGCGCCAAACCATCGGTGCCGACGCGCATGAGCCGGTCCCACACGATCTCGGCCGCCCACGAGCCCTGCTGGCCGGAAATGTTGAACGGATTGAGGTTGGTCGGCGGCGCCACCGAATTCAGGATCACGTCCTTCTGCGCGCCGAGCGGGCGGATGTTGAGCCAGGTCCAGGTGTTGCGAATGCCGATCCCGGCCTGCGGAACCATGCTGGCCGGATCCCAGACCTTCTTGTTGTAAGCGACGACGTTGTAGGGATCGACCTCGAACCCGTAGGGCTGGTCGTGATTGATCAGCTCCTGCGCCTGGATCAGCAGCGCCTTGCGCTTGGCCAGGTCGAGTTCCTCACGCTGCGCCTGCGCCAGCTTGTCGTAGGCGGGATTGTTGTAGCCGACGAAATCGTAGCCGTTGGCGGCGTTGGCGGAAAAGAACAGATTGTAGGTGAGTTCGTCGGGATCGGCGCGCTCGGGGCGGCCGACCATTTGCCAGGTGGTGCAGTCCCAGCGCTGGCGCTGGTACCAGACCACCTGGGCGTATTCCTGCCCCGGCAGCGGGCGCACGATCACGGTCAGCCCCAGCTTGCGCCAGGCATCGGCGATGATCTGTGCGGCTTCGAATTCCTGCGGCGCCGCCGCCTCGGGCTGGGTGAGCAAGGTGATCGGCCGGATCGCATCCCCGGCTGGCTCCGCCGCCACGGCAAATACCGGCAATGCCGTCAGCGCGACGGCCAGCATAAGCGTTTTCATTGCGATCCACCCCGAAGCTTCCCTGTACCGCGCATTCAATGCTGCGGCGCGAAAAGGTTCAAGGGCGATGTGACCGTGTGACGTGACCGTGGGGCGATGTGACACGGAACCTGGCCGGTCACAGGGAAGCGGCGGATGCCGGCGTTCGCCCGCCTGGCGTGGAGACGTAGACCTGCGATCGGTCTGCCCGATGCGCCGACGCTGCGTTACACCTTCTCCGCCCGGAACTGCCCGATCCCCAGCGCGGCAAAGAAATCCGCGGTTTGCTCGGCTTTCGGCGGCTCCAGCGGAATCCCGGTCGCATCGGCAATGCGGGTGATGCCGTCGAAACCGCCGATCACCGCGGTCGCATCGATCAGCGCGGCCAGTCCCAGCGATGCGCGTACCGCCGCACGCGCCTGGACCAGCGTGGCCTCGTCGCGTCCCAGCGCGGCATCGACCAGGGCGATCAGCACCTCGCCACCCGGCACGCCGGTCGCGGTGGCGCCGTCCATCACGCCATCCAGCGTGTAGTTCAGATTGTCATGCTGGCCGCTCGCACGGAGCAAGGCCGCGTGACTGACTGTTCAATACTCACATCGATTAAGCGCGGCGACACGGGCAGCGATCAGTTCGATCTGCGGATGCGTCACCGCGCGGTATTCGCGGTCGAAGTCCCGCATCTCCCGCGATGACTGGTACAGGGCCTCCAGCAGGTCCCACCAGTGCATCATGCTGTGCGGCACCAGGCTCAGGGCGCGCTGGATATTGGCCCCGTAGCGTTCGCGCGGCCCGGGAAGCTCGCGGTAGAGATCGGGATCGTCCGGCGTCACGTCTTCCGGCGCCAGCGTGTCGACCCAGCACAGCCCGGGACGCGCGTTGCGCGGGCGATAGTGCGTCGGCGCGCCGTCGATCGGTGCCGGCAGCGGTGTCGGTTCCAGGCCGGCGGCGTGGCGGAACGTGTCGATCGCCGTCACCACGGCGACGATCGATACCAGTTCGACATAGGCTTCCTCGGACAGGCAGGCCGCGCGCAATCGCAGGAACCAGGTTTCGCCGAGCCGGCCCGGGTCGGTGCGGATGCGATGGATCGCCTCGACGGCGGCATCCGGGAGCGGCGAGTCCAGCCGGTCATGCGTGCCGGCAACGGCGAGCGGCGACAGCGCCGCGGCGCGTTGCGCACAGAAGGCGCAATCACGCGCATAACGCGCTTCGGCGGCGATGGCGACATGCTCGGCGCCGGTCCACCACGTGCCGGGCGCTGCCAGGCGTTGCCATGCCTGGGTCTGCGCGTTGGTCAGATCCTCGCGAATCATGCGGTCAATCCGTTGGGGCGCGGGAAAGATCGCATGCTGCGGTGCGGCAGGTCAAACCGCGCGGACGCGGCGGGGCGGAATGTCTGCGCACTCATTCCGCCATCGCTGGCGACTTTGCGGCGCGACCCGGCGCTTTCGCCGGCCGTGAGCGCCGTTGCACAGCAGCGGGATGTTGCGCACGGGCAACAGGCGCGGATCGCCGCGTTGGCTTCCCGACATCGCCGCCCGAGCGATCTACCAGAATGGCACTCGCGATGACGTGAAACAGATGGCCGGCCCGTGGCGCGAACGAGGCTTGGCCGGCGAGCCAGCCGAGCGCCGACATCAGCGCGAACAGGTCCTCCCCATTGATATCGGCGCGCGCCATTCCCTCGGCCTGAGCACGGCGCAGGAGTCGTGCGCCCGCTGCGTGCACCGCTGCGCATGACCCATAAAGCGCGGAGTCCGGGTCCAAATGGGCGGCCGCCATCAGGTCGACAACGCCGCGATAGCTATGAACGAATGCCACCCCTTCGCGAAACCAGGACACCAGCGCTTGGTCAGGCGGGTTCGACGTTTCGAATTCGCCTGCCTTGTGCGTCAGTGCGTCCAGATTCGTCCGCAGCAACGCTTCGAACAAGGCTTCGCGTGTTGGGAAATGACGCAACAGTGTGGCCAGCCCGACGCCGGCCCGACGGGCGATATCGCGCATCGACGCATCGACACCATCCTCGCCGACGACGTCACGCGCGACCGCAAGCAGGTGGTCATAATTTTTTCTCGCGTCGGCTCGCATGCGTTGCCTTGACAACCGGATCAGTGATCCACTTATGTGCGGCGGGATGTGGATCAGTGATCCACAATATACCGCGCATTGGCGGAAATGCAAACCGAGGCGCCGTCCGGCACGGCGAAAGGAGGAGTCATGGGCAAACTTGAGGGTAAAGTTGCAGTGATCACAGGTGGCTCGAGCGGCATGGCGCTGGCGAGCGCCAAACGATTCGTTGCAGAAGGCGCCTACGCTTTCATCATGGGCCGCCGGCAGGAGGTGCTCGACGAGGCGGTCCGGCAGATCGGCCGGAACGTGACCGGCGTGCGCGGCGACGCCGCCGACCTCGACGACCTCGACCGTCTGTTCGATACGGTCAGGCGGGAAAAAGGCAAGATCGACGTTCTGTACGCGAGCGCCGGCACCGGCGAAAGCCTCATGCTGGGCGAGATAACCGAGCAGCATTTCGATGCGGCCTTCGGCCTGAATACGCGCGGCACGCTGTTTACCGTGCAGAAGGCGTTGCCACTGTTCAATGATGGCGGATCGATCTTCATGACCGGGTCGGTTGCCTCGGTGAAAGGTTTTCCCGGTTTCGGCGTATATTCGGCGAGCAAGGCGGCGTTGCGCTCATTCGCCCGCACCTGGCTCAACGAACTGAAGGGCAGGAACATCCGGGTGAACGTGCTGAGCCCGGGGCCGATCGCGACACCGATGCAGGAGCAGGTTCTCGACGAGGAAGGGAAGCGGATGTTCGAATCCCTGATCCCGCGGGGAAAGATGGGTCGCCCTGAGGAAATCGCGGCGGCCGCGGTGTTTCTCGCTTCCGACGATTCAAGCTTCGTGAATGGGGTGGAGTTGTCCGTAGACGGCGGCCTGTCGGCCATCTGACATCGCGCCGCAAAGCGTGCGGGCGCCTGGCACTCCGGGAACACGCTGATCACGTCCGGATCATTCCGGGCAACTAACCTCAACTCTGATCGGAATGGTAACATGAGCTACGCAATCATAGGTTTCGGCGCGGTCGGCCAGGCGCTGGCCCGCATGTTCGCCCGCAAGGGCATCGCAGTGGCAGTCGCAAGCACGCGGCCGCCTGAAGCGCTCGTGCCGCAGGCAAACGCGATCGGCCCGACGATCGTTCCCAAGACCTTGCAGGACGCGCTGGAGGCCGACATCGTCATACTGGCTGTCCTGTACTGGCAGCACCGCGACGTCGCGAAGGCTCGGACAAGCTGGCAGGGCAAGATCGTGATCGACGTGACCAACACGCTCGACGATCTGGGCGGCGTTCCGTCCTCTGCGGTCATCGCCGAGGCCCTGCCCGGTGCGCGATTGGTCAAAGCGTTCAACCATCTGCCAGTCCGCGTCCTCGCGGAAGACCCGGCCAGCAACGGCGGACGACGGGTCATATTCCTGGCGAGCGATGATGACAGCGCGACCGCAACGGTCGCTGCCCTGGTCGAGCAACTCGGCTATGCGCCGGTCAGTCTCGGCAGGATTGCGGAAGGCGGTCAGCTCGTGCAGGGGCGGGACAAGAGCTGGGCGCCCCTGGTCTTCCAGGACCTGTTCAAGAAGCCGCCGGCGGCCACGCCCGATACCGTCGATTCCCGGCCACCTGCCGCCATTGGTCACGTGAGCCTGCACGTCACCGATATCGGCGCTGCCTCGCAATGGCTGGCAACAGCGGGGTTGCGTCCGCTGGTATCAGGCAGCGACCTGGCGGTACTCGAACTGCGCGGCGGCACGCATCTGGTTGTTGTGCCAGCGAAGCAATCGCCAGCGCCGGGGACGGCCGCGCCGTTCGATCTGATGTTCGACGACGTTGACGCGACGCACCGCAGCTTCGCCGCAAGGGGATTGTCCCCATCGCCGATCCGGCGCGGCCGCATTCACGACTCGTTCGAGATCGTCGGACCCGACGGATGGGTCTTCACCATCAACTCCTCGCATGTCAGCGGCGAACCCGTTTGAGCGTGCCAGCCGCCAACCGGTTTGACGGCCGATGCCCAGCCGCATGGTTCCCGGTTGGCGGCGTTCTCGACTGAGATGGAGCGATTCCGGCGGTGGCGGTGGCGGTCACGTTGCCGCCGCCTCGGGTCGAAATGTGAAATTCGACCCAGCCCCGTCCCGGCCGCGGCTACACGCCGCCCCAGACCTCCTGCGCCACCTCCACGCACAGCCGCAGCTTCGCCCACTGCTGCTCCTGGCTGAGCAGATTGCCTTCCTCGGTGGAAGCGAAGCCGCATTGCGGCGACAGGGCCAATTGCTCCAGCGGCAGGAACTGCGACGCCGCCTCGATGCGGCGCAGCAGCGAATCGCGGCTTTCCAGCTCGCCGGTCTTCGACGTGACGATCCCCAGCACCACCACCTTGGGGCCGCGCGGCACGAAGCGCAGCGGCTCGAAACCGCCCGCGCGATCGGAATCGTACTCCATGAAATACGCGTCGGCGTTGATGCGGTTGAACAACGTCTCCGCCACCGGTTCGTAGCCGCCCGACGCCACCCAGGTGGAGCGGAAATTCCCCCGGCAGAGATGCATGCTGATCACCATCCCCTCCGGCCGGCCGGCGATCGCCTGGTTCAGCAGGTCGGCATAGATGCCCAGCAGATTCTCCACATGCTCGCCGCGCGCCTTCAGGCTCTCGATCTGCTCCGGGTCGCAGAGATACGCGATGTTCACCTCGTCGATCTGCAGGTAGCGGCAGCCCGCCGCGCCGAACGCGGCCACCGCCTTCTGATACGCCGCGCCGAGATCGGCGAAGAATCCATCGAGGTCCGGATACACCTTCGGATCGATCGCCCGCCTTCCGCCGCGGAAATGTACCACGCTGGGCGACGGGATCGTCATCTTCGGCACCGCCGTCCGCACGTGATCCGCGACGAAGCGGAAATGGTCCACCATGACCGGCTGCGACCAGCCGATGCGTCCGTTCACCCGCAACGCATGCGGCAGCGTCGCGCCCTTGAACTGGATCTTCTGCTCCGGCTCGTAGATCTCCACGCCATCCAGGCCGGAGACGAAATCGTAGTGCCAATAGGCGCGGCGGTACTCGCCATCGGTGGCGGCACGCAGCCCGACTTCCTCCTGCTTGCGGATCGCCACTTCGATGCAGCGGTCCTCGACCGCCCGCAGCGCGTCCGCCGGCAGCGACCCGGTCTTGTGGGCTGCCCTGGCCTCGGCCAGTTCGCGCGGGCGGAGCAGACTGCCGACGTGATCGGCGCGGAACGGCGGGCGGGCCCGCGGCCCGGCCTTGGCACTGGCCTGCGTGACGGAACTGGACATGGGACGAGCCTCCATTGCGGTCCCGGCAGTGTTTGCCCAGCCCAGGCCTGCCCGTCAAAGCCGGCCACGTTCCACCATCGCGATGCGTAACGAAGTGGGACAATTCGCCGGGACGCCCCACATGGACCCGAACCTGTGAACCGACTATCAGGGCGCGCTCGTGTTCGACGGAACCCCCGCATCAATGATGACCCGCCTGCTGGTCGGCCTGGCTGATTTCTGCCGCCGCAATGCCCTGGCCGTTGTCCTGGCGAGCTTCGCCGTCGTCTGCCTGTCGGTCTGGGTGGCCACGCACGGCCTCGGCGTCACCACCGACACCGACGCCATGTTCAGCCCGAAACTGCCCTGGCGGCAGCGCGCCATGCAGTTCGACCGCGACTTCCCGCAGTTCAACAACCTGCTCGTGGCGGTGATCAACGCCCGCGTGCCCGAGGAAGCCGACGCTACCGCCGCTGCGCTGGCCGCCAGGCTGTCGGCCGATCACACGCATTTCATCACCGTGCGCCGGCCCGACGCATCGCCCTGGCTGCAGCAGGAGGGCCTGCTGTTCCTCGACACCAAACAGCTGACCGACCTGATGAACCGCACCATCGACGCGCAGCCGTTCATCGGCCAGCTCGTCGCCGACCCCACCGCGCGCGGATTGTTCTCGGCACTGGCCTTGCTCGGCATGGGCGTGACCCACGGCGAGGCGGACCTCACACCCTACCTCACGCCAATGCGCGCCTTTCACCAGGCGCTCGCCGACGCGCTCAACGGACACCCGCAGCCGCTGTCCTGGCAGGACCTGCTTGGCGGCGACGTGGCGAAGCTGGCAGGCCCCTACCGCTTCGTCCTGGTGCAGCCGAGGCAGAACTACGGCGACCTGGAACCCGGCGGCGCGGCGACCAAGGCGATGCGCGCCGACATCGCCGCATTGCCGTTCGTCAAGGACGGGCAGGCGCGCGTGCGCATCACCGGCCAGATCGCACTCGCCGATGAGGAGTTCGCCTCCGTCGCCGAGGGCGCGGTGACCGGCCTGATCGGCAGTGTCATCCTGATCACGCTCTGGCTCTATCTGGCCGCGCGTAGCTGGCGCCTGATCGTGCCGATCCTTGGTACGCTCGTCCTCGGCCTGTCGCTCACGCTGCTGTTCGCCACGCTGGCCGTGGGCACGCTGAACCTGGTCTCGGTCGGCTTCGGCGTGTTGTTCGTCGGCATCGCGGTGGATTTCTCGATCCAGTTCTCGGTGCGCTACCGCGAACGCCGCTTCGAATACAAGGACCCGGCCGAGGCGATGCGCGCCAATGCCCGCCGCGTCGGCAGCCAGATTCTGGTGGCGGCGGCGGCAACCGCGGCCGGCTTCCTCGCCTTCGTCCCGACCAATTTCCAGGGGGTCGCCGAACTCGGCCTGATCGCCGGCGTGGGCATGCTGATCGCGTTCATCTGCACCATGACCTTCCTGCCCGCGGCGATCACGCTGTGCCGCCCGCCCGGCGAGGGGCGGCTGGTGGGCTTCGCCTGGGCGGCTCCGCTCGATCCCCTGGCGCACCACTGGCGCCGCCCGATCCTGACGGTGGCCGCGATCCTGGCACTGGTCGCCGCCGTGCTGTCGCCACGGCTCGAGTTCGATTCCGACCCGCTGGACACCAAGAACCCGCATACCGAGGCGATGGAAACGCTGCGCGACCTGTTGAACAATCCGGTGACCAACCCCTACAGCATCGACATCCTGGCGCCCAATGCCCGGGCGGCGGATGCGCTGTCGGCGAAGCTGAAGCCGCTGCCGACAGTGGACCGGGTGATCGACATCAACAGCTTCGTCCCGGACGACCAGCAGCAGAAACTGGCGATCATCGCGGATGCGGCCTCGATCCTGGCGCCGACGATGGCGCCGCCGGTCACGCCGCCGGCACCGATCACCCCGGATCAGGTGCGCCTGGCGGCGAAGACCGCGCTGGCGCAGATCGATCCGGCCCTGGCCAGGCTGCCGCCGGGCCATCCGCTGGCCGAGATCGCCGGCGATCTGCACCGCCTGCTGCAAGCGCCCGACAACGTGCTGATGGCCACCAACACGGCGCTGACCCTGTTCCTGCCGCAGGAACTCGATCAACTGCGGACGGTGCTGAACGCGCAGCCGGCGACGCTGGCCTCCATTCCCCACGACCTGAGCGTCGACTGGCTGCTGCCGAACGGTGAGGCGCGCATCCAGGTGATGCCGAAGGATCTGGGCAAGGGCAGCCGCGGCCTGCGCCAGTTCGTGGACCAGGTGACGCAGATCGCGCCGAATGCCGGCGGTGCGGCGGTGACGATCGAGGCGACCAGCAAGACCATCGTCGATGCGTTCCGCGACGCGGCGATCTATGCCGTGCTGGCGATCACCGCGATCCTGGCGATCGCCCTGCGGCGCGTCCGCGACGTTGTGCTGGTTCTGGCGCCGCTGATCCTGTCGGCGCTGCTGACCCTGCTGGTGGCCGTGCTGCTGCCGCTGCCGCTGAACTTCGCCAACATCATCGCCCTGCCGCTGCTGCTGGGCGTCGGCGTGGCATTCAACATCTATTTCGTGATGAACTGGCGGGAGGGCCGGCACGCCTTGCTCGGTTCCGCCACGGCGCGAGCGATCGTGTTCTCGGCACTGACCACCGGCACGGCGTTCGGTTCGCTGGCTCTGTCGCAGCATCCCGGCACGGCGAGCATGGGCAAGCTGCTGCTGATCAGCCTGGGCTGCACGCTGATCGCGAGCCTGGTGTTCATCCCGGCGCTGCTGTCTGGCCTGACCCCTGTGCTGTCGCGGCTGGTTCCGGCGCACACCAAACGTTAACCATATGGCGCCAGGATGCGGCGCCATGCGGGTTTTGCTGGCCGCGATCGGGCTGGGGCTGACGGCAGCGGGGGCGATGGCCCAGCCGGCGGATTGCCCGGCCGTGCCGGCAGCACCGGGCGGCTCGCTGCCGGTGACCATCGATTTGTCCGGCCGCTCCGGCGTGCCCAGCGGCGTGAACGGCAAGGCCTGGGTCAACGTGCCGATGCAGGCGCCGCGAACGGATTGCGGCGAACCTGCGGCGCCGGCGGACGTATTGCGCGGCGAACCCGGCGACCTGCTGCGCGGAACGTCCTCCCCGCCGGATGAGCGATAACGGGCGTGTGCTGCACGAGGCGTTGAGCAGGCGGAACGTGTGCGGGGCGCTATGCGTTTGGCTGCGATCCTTGCCACGAAGGGAAAACCGCTATGGTCCGCATCGTGCTTGCCTTGCTTGTGCCGCTCGCGCTGGGTGGCTGCCTGAGCTACAGCGACAACACGCCGCCGCCGAGCCACACGACAGTGGTGGTGCCGCCGGGTTCGGTGGTGACCTGCCCCAGCGGTGCCGTGCCGCCCTGCTGATCGGCGGTTTTGGCAACGTGGACGAGCTCCCTTTCCTCGCTATGGGAAAGGGAGCCGCGCATTAGCGAGCGCGCGGATCCAGCGCGTCCCGCAGCCCGTCGCCCACCAGGTTGAACGACAGCACGCACAGGAAGATCGCGATCCCCGGGAACACCGCCAGCCACGGCGCCTGCTCCAGGAACCGCTGCGCCGAGTTCAGCATCGACCCCCAGGACGGATCGGGCGGCTGCTGACCAAGGCCCAGGAACGACAGCGACGCCTCGGCGATGATCGCCTGTGCGATCGACAGCGTGCCCTGCACCAGCAGGGGTGGCACGATGTTCGGCAGCACATGGCGCACCGCGACGCGCCAGGCCGGATTGCCAACCGCGCGTGCGGCCTCGACGTAGTCGTTGCTGGCGGCATCCAAAGTTGCTGCCCGCGCGACGCGCATGAAGCGTGGCGCGGTCGAGACCCCGATCGCAATCATGGCGTTGGTGAGGTCCGGTCCCAGGAACGCCGCCAGCGCGATCGCCAGGATCAGGAACGGGCAGGCGAGCATTGCGTCGATCAGGCGCGACAGCAGCGCGTCGGTCCAGCCGCCGGCGAACCCGGCGAGCAACCCCATCGGCACGCCGATCCCGGCGGCGATCAGCACGGACACCACCCCGGCGAGCAAGCTGGCGCGCGCGCCGAAGATCACGCGGGAGAACACGTCGCGCCCGTTCTCGTCGGTGCCCATCCAGTGCAGCGCGGACGGCGCCTTGCGGATCGTGGTCCAGGAGGTGGCGATCGGATCGTACGGCGAGATCAGCGGCGCGAAGATCGCGACGGCGATGAACACGATGATCACTGCCAGGCCGGCGACGGCGACCGGACGTGCCAGGAACCGCCGCAAGGCAAGCCGCGCCGGGCTTTGCGGCAGCGGGATCGCGGACGAAAGGGCGGCCGCGCTCATCTTAAACCTCTCCCGCGCGCAGCGTGGCAGAGGTCGAGGCGCGCCAGCGCCGCGGGTGAGGGTGATCGGGCCGGTACGGAGCAAAGCAATGTGCCGACCCGATCACCCTTTCCCGGCGAGCTTCGCTCGCCGACCTCTCCCGCTCGCGCGGGCGCGGTTTCATACGCGCCTCCCGCTCGCGCGGCCGAGGTTTCATGCGCGCACACGCGAGCGACGTTTCATGCGCGCACACGCGGGCAAGGTGTCATGCGCACTCACGCCGGCGAAGTTTCATACGCGCAGCCTCGGGTTGATCAACACGTACAGCACATCCGCGAGCAGGTTCAGCAGCACGTACAGCGCCGCCGTCACCAGCACAACGCCCTGCACCACCGGATAATCCCGGTTGAACACCGCATCCACGATCAGCTTACCGAACCCCGGAATCGAGAACACTTGCTCGGTCAGCACCGCACCCGAGAGCAGTGTTCCCAGCTCCAGCGCGCCCAGCGTCACCACCGGGATCAGCGCGTTGCGCAACGCGTGGCGCACGATCACGATCCATTCGCGCAGTCCCTTGGCGCGCGCGGTGCGCACGAAGTCCTGGTCCAGCGCGGTCAGCATCGCGCTGCGGGTATGCCGCATCAGGATCGCGGCGATCGAATTGCCCAGCACGAACGCCGGCATGATCGTGGTGGCCAGCGACGCGCGCCAGTCCTGCATCAGCGGCACATAGCCCGACGGCGGCAGCCAGCCGAGATCGACCGACACCAGCAGGATCAGCATGATCCCCAGCCAGAATGTTGGCGTGGATAACCCCGCCAGCCCCACCGCATTCGCCACGTAATCCCAGAAGCGATTGCGCTGCACCGCCGCGATCACGCCCGCCGGCACGCCGATCAGCACCGCGATCACGAACGCCATCGCGCTGAGCTGCAACGTCACCGGCAGCTTCTCGGCGATGAGCTGCGTCACCGGCTGGCGGATGCGCCAGGAATAGCCGAGATTGCCTTCCAGCACGTTGCCGAGCCAGTGCACGTATTGCACCGGCACCGGTCGATCGAGCCACAGCTCGGCGCGAATCTGCGCCAGCACCTGCGGGTCGCCACGCTCCTCGCCGGCCATGACCAGGGCCGGATCGCCAGGCATCAACTGCTGCAGGCAGAACACCAGCACGCTGACCAGCAGCAGCGTCGGGATGATCTGCGCGATGCGTGTGCCGAGATGTCCGCGCATCAGAAACCGGCTACGGGCACTATTTCGCCATCTCCAGCCCTTGCAGCCGGATCATGCCGTCCGGCACCGGCCGGAAGCCTTGCAGCTTCGCCGTCATGCCGACGATGTTGCGCGGAATCCAAAGATAGGTGATCGGCAGGTCCTGCGATTCCTGCGTCCACATCTGGGCATACAGCTTCTGCCGCTGCGCCACATCGGTCAGGCCGCGCGCCTCGTCGAGCAATTTGTCCACCGCCGGATTGGCGTAGCCGGTGACGTTCTGCGCCTGCTTGCTGTGCAGGAACGCGTATATGTTGCCGTCGATGTCCGCCCGTCCCGACCAGCCTATTGCGTAGGATTGGTAATCGCCTTGCTCCGACAGCGTCAGCGACGCGGCGAACTCGGTGGCGCGGATATGCACGTCGAAGCCGGCCTCGGCGGCCATCGACTGGATCACTTCCGCGGCCTGCATCGTGTCCGGATTGTTCGGCACCATCAATTCCAGCGGCACCGGCGTCTTCACGCCGGCCTGCGCCAGCAGCGCCTTTGCCTTCGCCACGTCGCGCGCGGGAACCTTCAGGCCGGGATCATAGAACGGCGAACTCGCCGGCACCGCCTGCATCGTCGGCGCATACATGCCGTTATACACCACCTGCACCAGCGCCGAGCGGTCGATCGCATCGCTGAAAGCCTGCCGCACCAGCGCGCTCTTGCCGTACGGATTGTCCGCCCGCGGCCCGTTCGCCAGGTTGTTGGTGATGCCGAAATAGCCGAGCGAATCCGACACCACCAATCGCAGCTTCGGATTTGCCTTCACCGCCGCGGCGTCGGTCGGCAGGATGTATTCCACCAGGTCCACCGCCCCGGCTTGCAGATTTGCCAGCCGCGCCGAGCTGTCCACGATCACCTGGTAGATCACCTTGTCGAAATGGATGTCCTTGGCATCCCAGTACTGCGGGAAGCGCTGCAGCGTGATGTGGTCCTGCGGCACCCGCTCGACAAAGCTGAACGGCCCGGAACACACCGGATGCAACGCGAAATTCTTACCCTCCTGCTCGGTCACCTTCGGCGGCAGGATCATGCCGGCACGATCGGTCAGTTGCGCCAGGAACGCGCCGGACGGCGATTTCAGCACGATGCGCACCGTCAGCGGGTCCACCACTTCCACGTGGTCGATCGCGCTGACCTCGCTGCGGCGGAAGCTGCCGGGCATCGTCAGATCGCGGTCCAGCGTGAACTTCACCGCCGCCGCGTCCAGCTTCTCGCCATCCTGGAACACGACGCCCGGCCGCAGATGAATCAGCAGCGTCTTCGGATCCGTCCATTCATAGCCGGTGGCAAGCTGCGGCACGATCTGCAGCTTCTCATTGATATCGAACAACTTGTCGCACAGGCCGGCGAACACGATGCGGCCGACATAGGTGCGCGCGAGCGTCGGATCGAGCAAATCGGCGTCCTCGCGCAGCGCGATGCGGAGGGTTTGCGCGGCGGCACTGCCCATCGCCAGGGCGGTGACAGCCACCAGCATCGCGGCGGCGAGCAGGCGTCGCATCGTGATCGTCTCCCTTCGGATCAGCCAACCTGTGGCAGCATCTCTGCCGTGACCCGTGCGGCGTGGCAAGCCGTTCCTGTAGCCGGCCACCGGACCCGCCAGGCCGGCGAGCGCCACGTGCCCCGGGATCCGCGCTACGAAGCGCGCCGCTGTGCCGGCGGACGGTAACGGCGTCGGGAAATTTGACAACTTGGCGTTGTGGCGCCACCAGTTGTTTGGATAAATGACTGATTTATTTCAATTTTCCTGCTTGGCACGGTTTCTGCTTGCAGTCATCTTCGAACATGTCGGGCCCGGAGTTGACGGAGATGGTTCCCGTCGAAGATCGCCTGGAAAAAGTGCTCCTGTTTTGCCTGCCGGCGATGATCGTCATGATCGGGTGCGGCGCAGGCATGCTGACGCCCCACGCCATCCGGGAATTGCTCGACTTTCTGACCGCCTGGACCTTTGCCTCGGTGCCGCTCGCCGTCCTGGTCGGCCATTGCGCGCTGGACGAGGACTGAGGCGCGCCGCCGCCCGCCTGCCGACCCATCGCAGCCCGCCGGTTCAGACTTCCTCCACCTGATCCACCCCCGGCAGCAGCTTCAGCGCCTGCGCCAGCCGTGGCGTGACGTTGAAGCCGCCGGGCAGCGCAATCTCCACGCTTTGCTGCGCGCCGAGCTTCGGCACCAGCACGACCCGCCCCTTGCCGCTGCCGGCCGTGCCCAGCAGGTCGCGGATGTGGGGCACCGCGGCGGTCTCGCGCAGCCATATCTTCATGGCGGCGCCGGCCGTTGCCGCGGCCTGATCCAGCAGCACGACATCCTGGGCGGTGACACGCAGCGCCTCGCCTTCCTGGCGCAGGTCGGCGGTGACCAGCAGGTTGGTGCCGTCCGCCACCAACTCGCGCGCCCGCGCCAGCACTTCGGAAAACAAGGTGACTTCGCAGGAACCGGACGCGTCGGACAGGCGCACCCAGGCCATGCGGCTGCCGGTGCGGGTAATGCGTTCCTTGATCGCCACCACATTGCCCGCGAGCCTGACGCGCGCGGCGCCGGCCTGGGCGCGCGCTTCGACCTGTGCGCACGGGATCACGCCGAGCCGCCGCAACGCCTGCGCATAGGCATCCAGCGGATGCGCGGTGAGATGGAAGCCGATCGCCTCGGCTTCGAAGGCGAGGCGCTCCAGTTGCGGCCAGTCTGGCATCGACGGCAGCCGCAATGGCTCGGGCTGGCTGGCGCCGCCGCCGAACAAGCCGATCTGGCCGCTGTCGCGTTCCTCGGCTTCCGCCACGGCCCGGCGCAGGATGGTTTCGGCCGCGGCAAACAGGCGCGCGCGGTTGCTGTCCATTGAATCGAAGGCGCCGGCTTTCACCAGATGCTCGATCTGCATGCGGTTGAGCTGGCGCGGATCGACGCGGGAAGCGAACTCGGCCAGGCCGGCGAATGGGCGATCGCCGCGCGCCGCCACCACCGCCTGCATCGCCGCCAGCCCCACCTTCTTGATCGCCGCCAGCGCGTAGCGGATGGCGAGTTTCCCCTCGGCATCGCGTTCCACCGAGAAATCAGCTTCCGAGCGGTTGATGTCGGGCGGCAGGATGCGGATGCCGGCGCGTTCCGCTTCCTGCTTCAAAGCAGCGAGGCGGTCGGTGTTGCTGATCGCGAGGCTCATGCAGGCCGCGATGAAGACCTCGGGATGGTTCGCCTTCATCCACGCGGTCTGGTAGGCGACCAGCGCATAGGCGGCCGCGTGCGATTTGTTGAAGCCGTAGTCCGCGAATTTCGCCATCAGGTCGAACACCTCGGTGGCTTTTTCGTCGGTGATGCCGCGCTCGGTGGCGCCGCGAACGAAGATCTCGCGCTGCGCTTCCATTTCCGCGCGGATCTTCTTGCCCATGGCGCGGCGCAGCAGGTCGGCGGCGCCCAGCGAATAGCCCCCCATCACCTGCGCGATCTGCATCACCTGCTCCTGGTAGACGATGATGCCGTAGGTCTCGCTCAGGATGTCGTGCAGCAGCGGATGCGGCGCCACCCAGGTCTCGCCATGCTTGCGCCGGCAGTAGTCGGGGATGTTGGCCATCGGGCCGGGGCGATACAGCGCACCCAGCGCGATCAGGTCGTCGAACCGGTCCGGCCGCATCTGGCGCAACGCGTCGCGCATGCCCTGGCCTTCAAACTGGAACACCCCGCCGGCATCGCCACGCTGCAGCATCTCGTAGGTTTTCGCGTCATCGAGCGGCATGCGTTCGAGGTCGACGACCTCGCCCAGCCCGCGCAGCAATTCGACCGCGCGTTGCAGGATGGTCAGCGTGGTGAGACCCAGGAAATCAAATTTCACCAGCCCCGCTTGCTCGACGTATTTCATCGAGTATTGCGTGACCAGGAAGTCCGAGCGTGGATCGCGATACAGCGGCACCAGCTCCATCAGCGGGCGGTCGCCGATCACCACGCCGGCGGCGTGGGTGGAGGCGTGGCGGTACAGGCCCTCGATCTGCAGCGCGATCTCCATCAGGCGCGCGACGCCTTCGTCCTGATCGCGCAAGTCGCGCAGGCGCGGCTCGCCGTCGATCGCCTGCTGCAAGGTGACCGGATGGGCGGGGTTGTTGGGAATCAGTTCGGCGACCTTGTTCACCTGGCCGAACGGCAGGCCAAGCACGCGGCCAACGTCGCGCACCGCGGCGCGGGCTTGCAGCTTGCCGAAGGTGATGATCTGCGCCACGCGGTCGGCGCCGTATTCCCGGCGCACATAGTCGATCACGCGGTCGCGGCCTTCCTGGCAGAAGTCGATGTCGAAATCCGGCATCGACACGCGCTCCGGATTCAGGAAGCGCTCGAACAGGAGATTGAAGCGGAGGGGGTCGAGGTCGGTGATGGTCAGTGCCCAGGCGGCGACCGATCCCGCACCGGATCCGCGCCCCGGCCCGACGGGAATGCCCTGCGCCTTCGCCCATTGGATGAAGTCGGCGACGATCATGAAATAGCCGGAGAAGCCCATCGCCGCGATGACGCCGAGTTCGTAATCGAGGCGCTCGCGATACCTGGCGCGGGTTTCGGCATCGGCGCCGATCGCGTCCATGCGGCGGCCGAGGCCCTCCACCGCCATGGCGCGAACGGTTTCTTCTTCCGTCGCGCCGGCGTGCACCTTGGGACAGACCGGCAGCAGCGGCTTGCGCGTTTCCATCATCACGGCGCAGCGGCGGGCGATGGCGAGCGTGTTGTCGCACGCCTCCGGCAGGTCGGCGAACAGGGCGCGCATCACCGGCGCGGGCTTGAACCAGTGCTCCGGCGTGACTCGCCGGCGGTCCTGCTCCGACAGCAGGCGGCTCTCGGCGATGCACAGCAGCGCGTCGTGCGCCTCGAACATTTCTTCCCGTGGGAAGAAGCAGTCGTTGGTGGCGGCCAGCGGCAGGCCGAGGCTGTCGGCGAGCGCGATCATGCCCGGTTCCACGGCGCGTTCGCGCGGCAGGCTATGGCGGTGCAGTTCGACGACGGTGCGGTCGGGGAACGCCGCGGCGGCATGGCGCAGCCAGCGCTCGGCTTCCGGCTGCTGGCCGTCCGCCAGCATGCGGGCGAGCGGGCCGGTGCCGCCGCCGGTGAGCAGGATCAGGCCGGCGGCATGTTCCGCGATGTGGTCGAACGGCAGTTGCGGCTTCAGGCCGGGATCGGTGTCGAGCCAGGCGCGGGAGGAGAGGCGCTGGAGGTTGGCGAGGCCGGCGGGGTCCTGAGACAGCAGTACGATGGGTTCGGGCGGCAGGCGGGGATTGTCGGCGCGGGTGAGGGCGAGCTGGCAGCCGATGATGGGTTGAACGCCCTTGGCGGTGCACGCCTGGCTGAATTCGAGCGCGCCGAACAGGTTGGAGGTATCGGTGATGGCGACGGCGGGCATTCGCGCGTCGCGGGCGAGGACCGGCAGCTTGTCGGCCTTGATGGCGCCCTCGCTGAGCGAATAGGCGGAATGGGCGCGCAGGTGGACGAAATCGGCGTGGGGCATGACCGGAATGTAGGTTCACGCGGCGATTCGATGCCAGAGGCGGCAGTTCGTTTGCAGGCAACAAGCTGCCCGTTCCTTGCGGGCTTGTGCCGCGAAGCGGACCACGGCTGGGGGGCCAGCAAACGCATCACGCCGGCCGCGCCCCCTGTCCCGTGCGCCCAAGAAGAAATCGTCGCGAGGTCCGTGGACGCTGACCGCGTCAGACCGGTCCGCTTCGCGGCCCGACGCCGCGGGATGCACGCGAGAGGCCAATGGCGACCAGCACCACCACCGGCAGCAACGCGGCCAGCCGGTACACCTGTTGAAATCCGGCCAGAAACGCCGCGTCGTCCCCCACTCCGGCGGCCGCCGCCCTGGCCCGCAAGGTCTGGAATCCGAGCATCAGCACCGTCGCGCCGGCGACAATTCCCAGCGTCCGCGTCATCATCACCAGGCTTCCCGCCACCCCCCGTTGCTCTCGCGGCAGCGTCGCGGCGGCAATCTCGAAATACGCCACCTGGAACAATCCAAGCCCGGCCCCCTGCACGAACATCCATACGCCGAACACCAGCAGGTCGGGCGAGGCTCCCGTGGTGCTCATCAGCGCCTGGCCCACGGCGGTGGCCGCCGCGCCGGTCACGATCAGCCGCCGCGGCGGCACGTTGCCCGCCAGGCGACCGGCGACCGGCGCCGCCAGCGCCGTGCCCAGGCTTGCCACCGCGAGCATCAACCCCTCCTGCGGCGCGGTCAGGCCGGCCACGCGCACCAGGAAGAACGGCGCCAGCAGCGGCACGGAAAATCCCGTGAGGCTGACGGCCACATTGCCGGCATTCAGCAGCGCGAAATTGCCGTCGCGAAAATAGCGCAGATCGATGATCGGAAATGCGGCGCGGCGTTCGCGCCAGGCAAAGCCGAATCCGGCCGCCACCGACAGCGCCAGGAACATCCATCCATTGCCGGCCCGCAGTCCGTTCAGCCCGAGCAACAGCGCGGCGGTCGCCACGACCAGCAATGCGGCGCCGGCGGCGTCGAAATTCTCGCGCGGCCCGGTCGGAGCCACGGCCGGCAAGCCCCACGCCAGCACGAACGCGGCGAGCGACAGCGGCGCGCGGAACCAGAACACCGCGGGCCAGCCGAACCACGCCACCAGAACGCCCGCGAGCACCGACCCCGCCGCGCTGCCGGCGCCGAAAACCATCGTGTACACACCGAGGATTCGGGCACGCTGCGAATCCGGGTAGAGGCCCGTGGCGAGCGCCGGCCCGCACGACAGCGCCAGCGCCGCGCCCACCCCCTGCGCCACGCGCGCGGCCAGCAGGAACGGGTAGCTGGGGGCGGCCGCGCATCCCAGGAAGGCGATGGCGCTGCACCCGCTGCCCATCAGGAAAACACGGCGATGACCGAGCATGTCGCCCAGCCGGCCGAACACCAGCATCAGTGCGGCATAGGTCAGCGTATAAGCGATCACCACCCACTGGATCGCCGGGATCGGCAGCGCGAAGGCCTTGATGATGGCGGGGAAGGCGACGTTCACCGCTGAATCGAAGGGCACCGCCAACGTGCCGAGCGACACGACAGCCACGCCCCACGCCGGGGGAAGCACTCGGGCCTGGGCCATGTCAGGAGACGCCTTCAGTCATCCGGTGCTGGCGGAGACGCGCGTGGCGCCGGCCCTCGCCGTTCCGGCGACAGAGACAACACCGCCGCCGCCATCGCGGCAACGGCACCGGCCCCCACAGGCGTTCATGGGTGCGGCTCGCCGTGCCGCACGCAGAAAAAAGCCAGGCACGTTGCGCACGGCCTGGCTGGTTCTCGGCGCCGCTGGCGGAATCAGACCGCCTTCTTCAGGGTGGGCGACGCCTTGAATCGGACGGTCTTGCCGGCCTTCACCTTGATCGATTCGCCGGTGCGCGGGTTCAGCCCCTTGCGCGCCTTGGTTTTGCGAACGGTGAAAGTGCCAAAGCTGGGCAGCGTGAACTTTCCCGACTTCTTCAGCTCCTTGACGATGGCGTCCATCAGCGCGCCGGCGGTGCGGTTGGCCGCGGCACCGGTCAGCTCCGCAGAATCCTGGATCACCTGGGCGAGAAAGGCTTTCGACATGTTCTCTCCTTATATTCGCGGCGTCTCCGACGCGGCGCCCCCAACCGAGACCATCGCCACCGCGTCTCCCCTTGGTCACGGCGCCGTACAATAGCAAATTGTCGGTCGATTCGCCGCGTCGTTGCAACGGTTTTATCGTTGTCAACGACGTTCCGCCAGCCTGTCGAAAGCTTTTTTCCTCGAAAAAACCCTCTCCCGCACAGGCGGGAGAGGGGCCGTGCCGGGATTATGAGCCTAAAGCCCAGCCTGCGACACGAACTTCGTCACCAGGTACGCCTCGATCGCTTCCGAGCCGCCCTCGGAGCCATAGCCCGAATCCTTCACCCCACCAAACGGAACTTCCGGCAGCGCCAGCCCGTGGTGGTTGATCGACATCATGCCGGATTCCACCGCCGAGGCGATGGCCGTCGCAGTCTTCGCCGAGCGCGTGTAGGCATAGGCCGCCAGCCCATAAGGCAGCCGGTTCGCCTCAGCCACCACCTCATCGAAATCGTGGAATGGCGCAATCACCGCGAGCGGGCCGAACGGTTCTTCGCTCATCACCCGCGCATCCTTGGGAACATCCGTCAGCACCGTCGGCTCGAAGAAATTGCCTTTGTTGCCGATGCGGTTGCCGCCGGTGCGCAGATTGGCGCCGTGCTGCACGGCGTCGCCGATGAAGCTCTGCATCGCGGCAACGCGCCGCGTGTTAGCCAGCGGCCCCATCGTCGTGCCCTGCGCCAGCCCGTCCCCCACCTTCACCTTCTTCGCATAGCCGACGAACTGATCGACGAATTGCTCGTACACCTTCTCCTGGATCAGGAACCGCGTGGGCGAGATGCAGACCTGGCCGGCGTTGCGGAACTTGTTCGCCGACAGCAGCTTGCTCGCCGTGTCGATGTCGGCATCGTCGAACACGATCGCCGGGGCGTGGCCGCCCAGCTCCATCGTGGCACGCTTCATATGCGCGCCCGCCAGCGCGGCGAGATGCTTGCCCACCGCGGTCGACCCGGTGAACGAGATCTTGCGGATCACCGGATGCGGAATGAGGTATTCGGAGATCTCGGCCGGCACGCCGTACACCAGGTTCACCACACCCGCCGGCACGCCGGCATCGACGAAGCAGCGGATCAGCTCGGCCGGCGACGCGGGTGTTTCCTCCGGTGCCTTCACGATGATGGAGCACCCGGTCGCCAGCGCGGCGGACAGCTTGCGCACCACCTGGTTGATCGGGAAGTTCCACGGCGTGAACGCGGCAACCGGGCCGACCGGCTCCTTGATGACGAGCTGGTAGATGCCCTCGGCGCGGGCCGGCACCACGCGGCCATAGGCGCGGCGGGCTTCCTCGGCGAACCAGTCGATCACGTCGGCACCGGCCAGCGTTTCACCCTTCGCTTCCACCAGCGGCTTGCCTTGTTCCAGCGTCATCAGGCGGGCGATCTCGTCGGCGCGCTCGCGCAGCAGGTTGGCCGCCTTGCGCATCACCTTGCTGCGGTCGAAGGCCGAGACCTTGCGCCAGACGTGAAACCCCTTCTCCGCCGCTTCCAGTGCACGGTCGAGGTCAGCGCGACCGGCATGCGCGACGGTGCCGTTCACCTCGCCGGTCGCCGGGTTGAGCACTTCGAGGCTGCGGCCACCGGCGGCTTGCGTCCATTTTCCGTCGATCAGCAGCGAGACGTTCGGGTACATGGTTTTCCGTCCTCCATGTCTCAGGTCGGGGCCGCGATGTAGCGCAGCCGCCGTGGCGGGGAAACCGCGGCACGCCGAGGCCTGATCGGCGTCGGACCGTTGCACTTTGCCTGTCTCCGGGCGCGCTGACAGATCGCGCACCGCGATCCAGGCCGCTCAGACAGCCTGCCACCAGGGTCAATGCCAAACGGATGACGATATCGCCCCAGGTCAGCGTCGCGCCCATCGCGGCTGCCTAGGACCAGAAGCGTGGCTCGCGGTGGAACTTGCGCCATCGCTTCGGCAGCGCGCGCAACGCATCGCGGCGGCGCGCGGCCAGGATGCTTTCCAGCGCGCCCAAGGCCGGGGCGAGATCGCCATGCCGGTCCGCCAGGCGTTCCGCCAGTCCGGTTGCCGCAACGGTATCGTTGCTGTCGCCCAGGCTCTGCTGCAGCTTCTTGCAGGCATGCAGATAGGATTTGACGCCTTTGCGCGGATACGCGCCGGCGAGGTAGTCGATGGCATAGCGCAGCTTCCTGACCGACTTGCGCAGGGCATGGCGGTCCGCGTCGGAGCCATCGTCGATGTGCCGGCCGCGGTGGTCGACCTTCCTCGCCAGGCGATCCAGCAGATCCGGGGCGAGCCTGGCGATCGGTTGCCGCAGCGCGCGATCGCCGAGCAAATCCGCGCTGGCACAGCCTTGCTCCGCCCACGCCGCAAGACCCAGCGCCAGCGCGGTGAAGGCAGGCGCCGCGATTTCCCGGGTCACGGCCTGGTAGGCAGCCTCGCGTTGCTGCTGCGCAGGGTGTTTCAGCAGATCGCCCCAGCCTGCGGAGTCCTCGGGAAGCGTATCCGGCAGCACTTGCAGGCGGAACACGTCCCAATCGCGCGCTTCGCCAAACACCCGTCCGATGCGCCGCAGCTCCGCCGCGAAATGCGCCAAAGCGTGTTGTTCCAGATGCGGCTTGAACAACCCCAGGGCCGCGCGCAGCCGGCGGATCGCGACACGCATCTGGTGCAGGCCCTCGGCATTCCCGGCCAGCGCAGGGTCGCGGTTCAGCAGCAGATGATGCAGGCCAACCGATATGATCTCGCGGAAGGCGGCGGTGCCAGGCGTGTCGGGTGCCAACGAAATGTGCGCGGCTTTGCTCGGTCCCGGCGGCGTGCCCCGAAGCAAGCGAAAGCCGCGCTCGGATTTGGTCGCGGTTTCGATGGTCAGCGGCACGACGCTGTGCAGTTGCAGCGCCAGCCGATAGAGCACGGCGGGGTCGCCCTGCCGCAGTTCCAGTTCCAGCTCGCGCACCGGCTCGCGCGCATTGCCCGCGATAATCCACCCGGCGTCGAATGCCGCCTCGATCGCAGTGCCGTCGTCCATCACCAGCGTGTGCGTCGTGCGATCGATGTCCGTGGTGATGAGAGGCCGCAGATCGAGGCCCGCCGCGACCTTGCCCGCGGCCGGCGTCTGCCCGAGCAGGGACGGATCGGGGCGATCGTCCGGGATCGGCCATTCCCATTCCCCGCGGTTGGCCGCCACGCCGGGCCGGCCTTCCGCCTTCACGGTCTGCACGAAGGTGCCGCCACTGCGCCGTACCCGCAGCACGACGCCCTGACGCGCCAAAGCGTGGTCGGCGGTGTCGTAATAGGTGCTGACCTGATGCTTTCGCCGCGCTTCGGGGCCGGATAATCCCAGCACGGGATGCGCCAGGACGACGCCGGTGGCGCCTTCCGGCACGGCCAGCTTCAGCTCCTGCTCGCGATCGGTATCTTTGGTCGGCATGGGCGGACAACGTTTCAGCGGCGCCCGGTGCGCCGGCGGCGGGCTTCACAGCCGCGTGGCGGGGTTAGCCCGGCAGGTCCTCTTCCAGGATGGTGATGTGGAGCGAGTACGACACCTCCCCGTCCTCATCGTCCCGGTGCAGGGTGCCGAGGAATTCCTTGCCCGCACGCACTTCGACCGAGGCGCCCCGGGTCTTGGGTGCCTCGATGCGGAGTCGATCGCTGCCCAGCGTGGAGCGGAGATAAGC
>Ga0335072_10003055_pt1 | contig 25448 bp, 20 predicted proteins | sample Lox_Sample_21_FD_206725 | JGI IMG/M metagenome (GOLD analysis project Ga0335072, IMG submission 206725) | Soil microbial communities from Loxahatchee National Wildlife Refuge, Florida, United States - Lox_Sample_2.1 | ecosystem: Environmental > Terrestrial > Soil > Wetlands | place: USA...
AGGTTCGGGCAGGACGTGTACTCCGCCAGTTCCGCCGGCATCTGTTTGAGCGCCTCCCGGTAGTCCCGCTGGCTGTAGCCACGGGGGATCCGGCCTTCCGAGCAGGCTTCGAGGATCTTCGTCGTCGTGCCGCCCGCGCTCGCCGCCGGCGCCCCGCCGAGCAGCGCCAGCAGCACGATCCCCAAAGCGATCGATAGACGAAATGGTGCGGGTCTTCTCATCGCCAAGCCAGGCACGCTACCAACGTCCCTCCCGGGAAAGACCGAGGCTCGCCAGAGCGCGGGAGAACCCCGCCGCCCACGCGTCCTGCGCGTAGGCGCCCACGTCCCGCCCGCCGGCCGCCCCCAAGCGGCTGCGCAGCGACGCATCCCCTGCCACGCTCCCCAGGGCCTCGGCCAGCGCCGCGGCGTCGCCGCCGCGCACCACGAGCCCGTTATGGCCGTCGCGCACCAGGCCCCCGGCGGCTGCGCCGACGGCGTCGCTCACGATCACCGGCAGTTCCTGGTTCATCGCCTCGTTCACAACCAACCCCCAGGGCTCGCGGAAGGTTCGGGTCGCTATCGAGGGCAGCACCAGCGCGTCCGCCGCCGCGTACATCCGGCGCAGCTCGTCCGGGCCCACCGCATCCATGCAGACCACCCCCGCCCGCACCGCGCCGCCGGCGGGGACCCAAGGGGGGATGGATCCCACGCCGACGAGGACGAGCGCGGCGGAGGATGCAGCGAGGCCCGAAATGCTCCAGGCCTCTAAAAGCACCCCGAGACCCTTTTCCCGGGTTGGGCGTCCCGCAAACAAAAACTTCGTCGCCGCCCCCGCCGGCCAGCGCGGAGACGTGGGCGGGCCGTCTGGCTCCCCGCTCCAAAAAGCATTGTCGACGGCCTGCAACGCCACGTGCACATTGCGCGCCCCGCGCGCCCGCACATAGGCGCTGACGTGCGGACCATAGGTCACGACCGCCTCGGCCGAGCGGTACAGGCGAGCCAGGGCCAGATAGCTCAATGCGTGTGCCGGACTGCGCGGATGCGCCCACAGCGACGTCCACAGGATCACCGGCGCCCCCGCCGTCCGCGCCCCCGCCCAGCCCAGCGGCAGCGCCAGCCGGCCCCCGCTCGAGCACACCACCGCCCGATAGCGCCCCGAGGCCGCCAACCTCGCGACCTCGCGCTGAGCGACCCGCCTGTGTGGAAAAGGCAACAGCGAGTCGCACCGGGAAGACGACGACGAGTCGGAAACATCCGCGTCGAGCTCGCCGCCATGCTGCGAGCGCCCCCCGAAGAGCGCGAACTCGACCCCCTCGCGCTCGTGCAGGCCGACGAACCCCCCCACCCGGTCGAATGGGGCATGGCTCGTGATGAAAAGCACAGGTTGCCGGACGTCCCGTCCTCGCCCGCGGCGGCGCGCCGGGTCCCGCCTGCCCACCGGACTGCGCCCCGGGTCCGGCCTGCCTGCCCCCTCCGTTTCTCGGCTCATCGCAGCGCGTGCTCGTAAGCCGCCACCGTCTGCTCCCCGCAGCGCTCCCACGTGAAGTGCGCCGCCACCGTCGCCCGCGCCCGCCTGCCCGCCTCGCGCAGTCGCTGCGGATCGGACAGCAGCTCGTCGATCCGCTGCGTCAGCCGCTCGATGTCCCCCGGCGGGACCAGCACGAAGCCGTCGCCCGCCGCCGCGATCTCCTCCGGTCCCGGCTCGCCGCGGCAGCCGATCGCCGGCACCCCCGCCGCCATCGCCTCGATATACGCCACCCCGAACGCCTCCTCCGTCGAAGGCATCGCGAACAGCGTGCACCGACGCACCCGCGCCAGCGCCGCCCCGTGCTCGAGCTGCCCGCACAGCTCGACCCGATCGCTCACCCCCAGGCGGGCCGCCAGGCCTTCCAGGTGCAGCCGCTCCGGTCCCTCGCCCACGATCACGTAGCGCAGCGTCGGGTGGCGCGAGGACAGCACCGCCAGCGCGCGCACCACGTCCGCGTGGCGCTTGCGCGCGACCAGATGCCCGACCGTCACCAACGTCGGGGCCGGCGCCGTCCGCGCCGCCGGCGAGGACGCCAAGGGCGGCGCCGAGACCTGCCCACCCGCGATCGGCGAGTCGGCCGGCTGCAGCTCACCTGTCCGCGCACCGCCAGCGTGCGTCGCCCGGGGCAGCTCCGCGCCCAGGTGCACCACCCGCACCTCGCCCGCTCCCCCCGCTCGCGCGAGATCCGCGATCCCGGCGCTGTTGGCGAGCACCAGCCGCGCGCCGCCAAGGCTGCGTGCCAGCGCCTCCCGGCCGCGCCGGTAGCGCGGCGCCGTGTAGAGCACGTCGCCGCCGTGCACCGAGATCACCAGCGGCACCTCCAGGCCCGCCCGGCGCGCCGCGTCGCCCGCCGGCAGCGCGTTGTGCGCGTGGATCAGGTCGAACCCCGCCCCCCGGCGCAGCCGGCGCAGCGCCGCCCCGAGCGCCGGCGCCGCCCACGCCCCCCACGACGGATACGAGCTGCCGCGCGGCGGCGACACATAGCGGACGTAGGTCACCGGCAGCCCGTCGTGGACCTGATGGCGCGGCTCGCCGACGAGCCCGGCCAGGGCGCGGACGCCTGCTCCTGGACCCCCCGCCAACGCCCGGCGCGGCGGCACCAGGCGGTGCAGGACGACCACCTCCACCTCCGCGCCCGCCGCCCGCGCCGCCAGCGCCTGGCGGTGCGCCCACACCCCCAGCACCGGATCGCCGCGGCGCGGGTAGAACTCGGACACCACCGCCACTCTCATAGCCGGCGGTGGGTCGCCAGCGTCAGCTGCGCCTCGCCCGCCGGCAGGTAGGGGTGCCGCGCCAGGAGCTCCCGCGCCTCCGCCACCGCCTGCTCGCGCGAGTACGCCTGCGCAGCCGGGGCGGCCATGTGGGCGATCGCCACCGCGTCCAGCACCCCGCAGCGCCAGCCGCGCGCCCGTGCCAGCGCCGCCCAGTGCAGATCCAGGCCCCAGCCCATCCGCAGCTCCGGAAAGGGCAGCAACGTCGAGAACGTCTCTCGCGAGAACGCCGTCACAGGGCCGATCTCGACGAATCCAGTCTGGCGGGCCAGCACGCCCGGCCGGCGACGTGTCACCCGCCATGCCGCGTGCGACCGCGCCCGGTGCGCCGGCTGGACCAAATCGAACGAGAAGCGCTCCGCCAGCAGCAGCAGACGGTCCAAGAAGCCCCGCGGGAGCACCACATCATCGTCGATCACCAGCAGCCAGTCCCGGTCTCCCACCGGGTGCGCCGCCAGCAGCCCGTTGAGGTTCTCGAACTTGCCCCCACCGCCCGGCGGGGTCGTGTGCAGCTCGACCTCGTGGCGCGAGCGGCCCAGCTCGGCGGCGATCGCCGCCATCCTCGCGCCGTGCTCCGGGCGCGCCACCGCCAGCGCCAGCACCCGCCGCCTCGGCAGCCCGCGGGCCGCCCGGTCCAGGCGCCGACCGCGTCCGGCCAGCAGCTCGCCGGCGTCGAGCAGCCTGTCCGTAAGCTCCCGGCGCAGCGCGTCCAGGCCGCCGACCGTGCCGCTTTCGCCCGACAGGAAGTCATCGCCGGCGGGGGAGGGCCGGTCGCCGCCGCCGGCGGAGGGTCGTTCGCCGCCGTCGGCGGCGGGCCGGTTGCCGCCCGCGGGGGAGGGCCGGTTGCCGCCGTCGGCGGAGGGCCGGCCGTCGTCGGGCTCGGCTCCTCGCGCTCGCCGTTCGGCCAGCGCCTCGTGCAGCCTGCCCGCGCTGTGCGCCACCATCGTCAGTCCCCGGGGGCAGCGCCGGCGCACCACGTGCCCGCCACAGCCCGCCAGCGTGAGCAGCTCCCGTGTGAGCGACGGCACCGGCTCGCTCAGTGGCCCCGGCGCGTAGTTGCGAGCCCGCCACCCGTCGAACCGCCGTGCCGCGCGGCCGCGGGCGTGGGCCGCGCGCAGGAGTTTGCCCAGGCGGGCGTCCTCGGGGCTGCGACGGTGGTCCAGCGCCGCCTTCGCCACGTACAGCAGCGGGCCGTCGGCCTCGGCCGGTGTGCCCCTCTCGGCGTCCCCCGTCGGAGGGACATCGGGGTTGCCGGCGGTCGGGTCGGCCGGAGGGGTGTCGTAGTTGTTTTCGGCGAGGTGTGCGCGCGCGCGTGTATGCGCGTGCGCGCGTGCGCGCGCACACCTCGCCAAAAGACGGTCCTGCCACTCCTGCTCGTCGCCGGCCTGCCCCAGGCGGACGTCGAACGGGCCCACCTCCTCCAGCGCCGCCCGGCGCACCGCCATGTTCGCGCCCCACGCGTAGCGTACCCGCGTCGTGTCGCTCGCTCCCAGGTCCAGCGCCGTGATCGGCGGAGCCTCGCGCCCGCACGACCGCCGCGTCCACCCCTCCCCGCCCTCCAGGCGCGCCCGGATCGGGCCGGTGAAGACCTGCGTCTCCGGGTGCTCCCGCGCCGCGTCCAGCAGCGCCTGCAGCCAGCCCGGGCGGACCTCCACGTCGTCGTCCACGAACGCCACCAGCTCTCCCCGCGAGCGCGCCACGCCGGTGTTGCGCGCCACGTTCAACCCCAACGGCGCCGGGTGCGGCTCGTAGCGAGCCCCATGGCGCTCGGCCAGCGCCCGAACCTCCGCCGACGCGCCCCCGTCGTCGACGACCACCACCTCCGCTCCCGCCGCCGCCGCCTGCGGAGCGATCGACGCCAGCGCCACCGCCAGGTAGTCGGGGCGGTTGCGCGTCGGGATGACGATCGAGGCCGGAGGGATCAAGCGGAGGTCTGAGGCATCAATATGCGAGGCTCGCCCACGCCAGACCCACACTGGGAGGCTCGCGTGAGCGAATTTCGCACATTCTAGGTTTGAGAGTCGCTCCTGCCCGTCGTGTACGCCTCACGCCGACCATGATCCTCTTCCTCCACAACCGCTACCGCACCACCGGCGGCGAGGAGCGCGTCGTCCAGGATCTCCTGCGCCTCGTCCCCGAACGGCTCGGGGAGTCAGCCGAGCTGCTGGCGCGCGACTCCTCGCCAGCGCGACTCGCCGCCGGCCGCGGCCTGCTCTGGGGCGGGCTCGGCGCGGGCGAGGTCTCCGCCGCCGTCCGCCTCACCGGCGCCCGCATCGTGCACGCTCACAACCTCCAGCCCACCCTCGGCTGGCGCGCTCTCGCCGCCGCACGGGCCCAGGGGGCGCGCGTCGTCCTGCACCTCCACCAGTACCGGCTCGTCTGCGCCGTCGGGGTCTGCTACACCGGCGGCCGGGAGTGCACCCGCTGCCACGGACGCAACACCCTGCCCGGAGTCATCCACGGCTGCCGCGGCAGCCGGCCCGAGGCGCTCGCCTACGCCGCCGCGCTCGCCCTCTGGCAGCGGCGCATCGTCGACCAGGCCGACGCCATCGTCGTGCCCAGCGCCTTCGCCCGCGAGCGCCTCCACGAGCTCGGCGCGCCGCTGCCCTGGGAGCGCGTGCACGTCCTCGCGCCGCCCGTCTGGGGGGAGGGACACCGCGAGAGGGAGGGGAAGGGGCAAAGGGTGGGCGAGGGAGAAGTGGTGGGCGAGGGAGAAGGGGAGGGCGAGGGAGAGCGGGAGCGGGCCGGGGTCGAGTGGGTGCCCAGATCGATCGGGTCCTATGCGCTCCTCGTCTCCCGCCTCAGCCCGGAGAAGGGCATCGACGTCGCGATCGACGCCTGCGCCAAAGCCGGCATCGCGCTCGTCATCGCCGGCGACGGCCCCCAGCGCGAGTCGCTGCAGGCGCTCGCCGGCGACCACGTCCGCTTCGTCGGCCGCGTCGGTGACCACCGCCTCGCCGAGCTGCGGGCAGGCGCCACCCTCGCGCTCGTCCCCTCGCGCTCCGCCGAGACCTTCGGGCTCGCCGCCGCCGAGGCCATGACGGCGGGCCTCCCCGTCATCGCCAGCCGGATCGGCGCCCTGCCCGAGCTCGTCGGCGAGGAGGAGCTCGTGCCGCCGGGCGATGCCTCCGCCCTGGCTGGTGCCATCGACAGGCTTCGCGCCGACCCCGACGCCGGCGAGCGCGCACGTGAGCGCGCCCAGAGCGCATGCGCCCCGGCCGTCGTCGCCCACAAGCTCACCGCCATCTACGACGCGGCCGCCGCGCCGGCGTCCCATACACTGCCTCGCCGATGAGACCCCTCGCGCCAAACCTGCAGCCCGACCCCCGCGGACCGGGACTGCTCGTCGCCGAGGACGTCCAGATCGGCGCCGAAGTCTCCTTCGGGCCCCACATCGTCCTCCACGCCGGCGACCGCATCGGCGCCGGCTGCTCCCTGGGCGCCAACGTCGTCATCCACGCCGGGACCGCCATCGGCGCCGGCTGCGTCGTCGAGGACCACGCCGTCCTCGGCAAGCGCCCCAAGCTCGCCCGCGGCTCCTCCGCCCAGGGCGACGTCGGCGACCTGGAGGTCGGCGAGCGCGTCACCATCTGCTCCGGCGCCGTCGTCTTCGCCGGCGCCCGCATCGACGACGAGGCCATCCTCGGCGACCAGTCCTTCGTGCGCGAGCGCTCCCACGTCGGCGCCCGCTCCGTCATCGGGCGCGGCAGCGTCGTCGACAACGACGTCCGCGTCGGCCAGCGCGTCAAAGTACAGACCGGCGTCTACCTCACCGCGTTCACCCTCGTCGAGGACGACGTCTTCCTCGGCCCCGGCGCCAGCACCACCAACGACGACACCATGGCCCGCCACGACGACCGCACCCCCCTGCGCGGCGCCACCCTGCGCCGCGCCTGCCGCATCGGCGGCAGCGCCGTCCTCACCCCCGGCGTCGAGATCGGCGAGGAGGCCTTCGTCGCCGCCGGCGCCGTCGTCACCCGCGACGTCCCCCCCCGCGCCGTCGTCATCGGCGTGCCCGCCCGGGTCCTGCGCGAAGTGCCCGCCGAGGATCTGCTCGAGCGCTGGCGCTGAGCTCGCTTGTCCTCAGCGTGGCGGGCGCACCCCTCGGTTGGGGGTTTCGCTGACCGCGGGCGACTCCGCGCTGCCAAACAGGAGCTCGGCGCATCGCGCCTCCCATAGGTCGACGGTGTCCTGCAGGGCGCGCATATCGGTCTCCATGACGAGCTCGACGCAGTCTGCTCGCACAGCGCCCAACTGGACCTTACCGCCGATATCGTCGACGCCGGTCTCGATCGCGTCTCGCACTACCTTGAGCGCGACAACCTGAGCCTGCTCGAGATTCAAAGCGGCCGGATCGATGTAACGCATTGCGCGACGTCCTGTGCGCCGGCCCACGCAAGTAGGAATCCGGGACGAGGCTCGTAGACCTTCCGTGTGGGGCGAGCCAGGCGTCTCCCGCTTTCGCCGCGGGTCTCCTTGCTATCGGATCCGATGACCACGCCATCGCGGCAGCGAACTGCAACGATCAACGTCATGGCAAGGGCATCTGCATCTGCTTGATTGGCGTGGACGCCATCGCCGGAGCGACTCTCGACGGCGCCGTCAGGCGGATTTGCGGAAGACGGAGTTGACGGCGTACTCCGGGTATTCGCTGTAAACGCGCTCCAGCAGTTCGTTGAATCCCATTCTCGATACGTCCTGCTTGATCTCGTACAGCTCGCGTGCGGCGTCGAGAAGATCCTCTCGTTCGGTCTGCTTCAGTATCCGACGGCCCTCACGGAAGGTCGCCATGTTCGGCTTGTAGCGAGACCATTGTTTGCCGGGCACGGACGCTCGTTCGAGCAGGCCTTCGTCCACGAGCCGATCGAGGTCGGTGTAGAGGCCGGTGCTCATCGGGCCGTAGTTGTAGGGCTTGAACGGGTACTTCGACCGCTCTGGTATCCGGGCGCGCCTCGCGAACAGGAACAGGCCCTTTTGAAAGCGGATCGGATCGAGCCCATCGGGCGCGCCCGCGTATGAAGCGAAGAGCAGAAGCCAGTCGCGTCGTCTCATCGTATGCCGTCCAAGGCGGATGTGGCGGCGAAGGACGCCGCATATGGCTGCCCACGCATGACGTGAGCTTGGCGTTTTCGGCGGACGGAAGGAGAGGGGCACCGAACATATGTTCGCATCGCGATCGGCTGGACATGGGGGGCGGCCGGGTGCCGGGGGAGTCGTGCCGTCCGCGACGTCTGTTCGGTAGGGAGCAAGCGTTGACCGTCCGTCCGCGACGTCTGTTCGGTAGGGAGCAAGCGTTGACCGTATCGCACCTGTGCCCATCACTCGCGCGGTCAGGCTGCGGCCATTGCCGGAGCGCCATACGCGCTTGCCGCCGCCACGTACAGCACCGCCTGCGCCCGCGCCACCGCCGCCACCGCCTCGTCAGGCGGCAGCAGCTCCGGGTGGTGCAGCGGGCGCACCGCAAAGCCCGGGGCGCCCGCCAGCCCCACGAAGCCCATCGCCAGCGGCGCCACCGCCCCCAGGAACGCCATGTCGTCCGAGCCGTACGACCGCCACTCCGGCGCCCGCGCCAGGTCCGCCGCGGGCAGCATCTCGTGCGCCCACGCCACGATCGCCGCGTCGTTCTCCAGCGCCGGCTCGCCCGGCGTCAGCTGCACCTCGCCGCTGCAGCCGTGAGCAGCCGCCACGCCACCCACCACCTCCTCCACCAGCGCCCGCAGCGCCCGCCGATCCTCCGGGCGGTGAGCGCGCAGCGCCGCCCCCGCCCGCGCCGCCGCCGGCAGCACGTTCTCAGCCTCCCCGCCCGACACCGTGCCCACCGTCAGCACCACCGGGTGCAGCGGGTCGAAGCGCCGCCCCACCTGCGCGTGCAGCGCCACGATCACCTGCGCCAGCGCCAGGATCGCGTCCCGGCCCCGGTGCGGGTACGCGCCGTGCGAGGACTCCCCGCGAACCACCATCTCCACGTAGTCGCACGACGCGTTGATCGTCCCCCCGTCCAGCGCCACCGTGCCCCACCCCTGCTCCGGGTGGACGTGGGCCGCCACGATCGCCGCCGGCGTCGGGGAGCCGAGGCCGCCCTGCGCCAGCATCTGCGCCCCCGACGGGTACGCCTCCTCGCTCGGCTGGAAAACCGCCAGCAGCGGCGCCGGGAGCTCCTCGCCCAGCGCCTGCGCCGAGCGCGTCAGCGCCACCAGCGCCGCCATGTGCACATCGTGGCCGCACGCGTGCATCGCCTCGCCCCTCGACGCGAACCGTGCGCCCGTGCGCTCCCGGATGGGCAGGGCGTCGAGCTCGGCCCGCACCGCCACCGGGCGGGTCGTGGGGGAGGGGCCGTCGGTGGAGGAGGGGCGCTCGGTGGGGGAGGGGCGCTCGCTGGGGGAGGGGCGGTCCGCCAGGGAGGGGCCGACGGTTGCCAGCAGCCCCGTGCCCGCCACGCTCCGCGCCGCCACCGGCAGCTCCGCCGCCACCGCCGCCGCCGTCCCGCGCTCCGCGTGGGCCAGCTCCGGGTGAGCGTGGAGCCGGTGGCGCAGCGCCACCGCCCGCGGCAGCTCCCGCTCGATGCCCGCCACCAGCGCCTCGAGCACATACGTGTCAGTAGATCGCCGCATACCGCCGGCAGGTCGCCGCCATGTCCGCGTCGGACGCCGCCGCCTCCAGCTCCGCCTCCTTCACGCCCACATACGCCTCGTAGAGCACCGGCGACAGCCAGCCCCGCGCCACCTCGTCGCCGGCAAGAGCCTCCAGCGCCTCGCCCAAGGACGCCGGCAGCGCCCCCACCCCGAAGCGCCTCGCCTCCGCCGCCCCCAGCCCCGTCGGGTCCTGCTCCAGCAGCGGCGGCGCCGGCAGGCCCGCCCGCACGCCCTCCAGTCCCGCCCTCACCACCGCCCCCAGCGCCAGGTACGGGTTCGCCGCCGCATCCGCCGCCCGGTACTCCAGGCGCAGCTGGCGCCCCGCGTCGTTCCCACCCAGCGACACCACCGGCGGGATCCGCAGCAGCGCCTCCCTGTTGCCCGGCGCCAGGCACACCGCGCCCGCGCTCCACCGGTGCGGCTGCAGGCGCGCCGCCGACGTCGGGCTCGGCGCCGTCAACGCGACCAGCGCCCCCGCATGGCGCAGGATGCCCGCCGCAAAGCTCCCCCCCAGCTCGCTCAGGCCCGCCGGGCGGCTCGGGTCGTAGAGCAGCGGCTCACCCGCCTCGTCGAGCACGCTCAGGTGGATGTGCACCCCATTGCCCGGCTCCTCCAGGTCCAGCAGCGGCGTGAACGTCGCCCGCAGCCCCAGCCCGCGCGCCACCTCGCGCACCACCTCCCGCAGCACCACCGCCCGATCCGCGCTCCCCACGCCCTCCGCCGCCCCCACCGGGATCTCGAACTGATGCGGCGCGAACTCCGCGAACACCCGCTCCGGCGCAACCGCCGCCTCGCTCAGAGCGCCCATCGCCAACGCCGGAAACGGTTCCGCCGCGCGCAGCGCCGCCAGTGAGAACGGCGCCTGCGACGGCGCCCCCCCGGCCGGCGGCAGCTGCAGCTCGTGCTCGAAGCTCGCCTGAACACGCGCCCCCACCTCCGCCCGCAGGTCCTCCAGCGCCGACCGCAAAAAGCTCCGCGGGCAGCACTCCCAGGGCCCTCCCTCCGTCTCGACGATGTCGCACAGCACCAGCTCCAGCGGCGTGCCCGGCGGCTCCGCCGCGACCCGCACCGCCGTCGCCGGATCCGGCAGCAGCCGCAGGTCGCCCCGCGAGTCGAACGGCGTCCGCCGCGCCAGCGAGCCCAGCGGCGTGATCGACATGTTCGCCGGCACCCACCCCACCCCCGCCGCCAGATGGTCGTCCAGGTCGATCGTCGGCACCGCCCGACCCCGCACCACTCCCCCCAGGTCGCAGCACACCAGCGCCGTCAACCCCAGCCCCGTCAACCCCTCGCTCCCCGTCTCCGCCGCTCCTCTTCCCCGTCGCCCACCGCGCCGCCGGCCGGCGCCTCGCCGGCGTCCTCGCGCGCGCCGGCCTCCACACTGCCGTTGTCCCACAGCCCCTCCCGCAGCCCCAGCGCCGCCGCCCCCGCCCGCAGCGCCGCCGCCTCCTCAGCCGCCACCACCGCGATCACCCCGCCCGCCGGCAGCTCCCGCCGCTCGATCGCCGCCGCCAGGTGCCTCGGCGGTTGCAGGTGCACGCCCCCGTCGCCCAACGCCGGGTACGTGTCCGCCACCCCGTAAAGCGAGCCCCCCGGGCCGTCCACCCGGCCGAACACGCACACGAAGTGCCCCACGTCCCAGTCCGGCTCCGGGCCCCCCGCATCGCCGTCCAGCAGCTCCGCCAGCACCTCCGCCGCGCTCGGCCGTCCGCCCCACAGATAGCGCGTCGCCAGGTTCGCGATCAGCGTCGCCGGCCGGCTCATGCCCGCCGTCACCTCGAACAGGCCCCCCAGCGTCTCCCGTGTCCATCGGCCGCTGTACGGGACCGCCGCCACCGCACCCCCCGACAGCTCGTTCAGCGCCCGCACCACACCGCCCGCCGTCGTTCCCGACAGCGCCCAGTCGGCGAGCTCCGGCAGCGCCACGCGATAGTCGCGACGCCCCGGTTCGCCATGAGGCAGCGCGCCGCCACGCGGCGGCGAGATCGTGCTGCCCGCCGCCACCGCCACCGCGTCCTGGTCCAGCGGCTCCCCCTCGCGCGAAACCAGGCCCGCCGCGCCCAGCGCCAGCGCCCCGCAGAACGCCCCGCACAGGTCGTCCCGCTGCGGGAGCGCCCGCGCCTGCAGCGCCAGCAGCTCGCGTGCTCCAGGAAGCAGTGTCAGCCCCAGTGCGCTCGTCGCAGCCACCCGCCAAAGGTACGCCACCGCCCAACCCACCCGGACCCCGGAGGGGTCCACCCCCAAATCAGGCCAGCCGCGAGCGCGCCGCCGCCACCACCTCCGCCACCTGCGCCTCCGTCAAAACCGGGCTCATCGGGATCGCCAAGTGCCGGCGCGCAGCCTCTTCCGTCGCCGGCAGCTCCGCCTCCGCGCCCCACGCCCGCATCGACTCCTGACGGTGCACCGGCGTCCGATAGTACGCCCGGTTGCCCACCCCCGCCGCCGTCAACGCCGCCGACAGCGAATCCGGGTCCGGATCGCTGACCACGTACAGATGCCACGCCGGCGCCGACCCCGCCGTCGGGTGCGGCAGGCGCACCAGCTCGCCCAGGCCCGCCTTCGCGTAGTGCTCGCCCGCCGCCCTCCGGCCGTCCGCCCACGCGTCGAGGTGGGGCAACTGCACCCGCAGCACCGCCGCCTGCAGCTCATCCAAGCGCGAGTTGTAGCCCACCTCCTCGTAGCTCACCTTGTCCCGCGACCCGTGGAAGCGCAGCACCCGCACCCGCTCCGCAATCTCCGCGTCCGAGGTCGTGATCGCCCCCCCGTCGCCGAACCCCCCCAGGTTCTTCGACGGGAAGAACGAGAAAGTCGCCACCGACCCCAGCGCCCCCGGGCGCCCCCCCGGCCCCCGCGAGCCCGCCGCCTGCGCCGCATCCTCCAGCACCCGCACCCCCAACGCCTCGATCTCCGCCACCGGCGCCACATTGCCGAACAGATGCACCGCGATCACAGCCTTCGTTCGCGGCGTCAACGCCGCCCTCACCGTCTCCGGCGTCACGCAATACGTCTCCGGGTCGACGTCGCAGAACACCGGCCGCGCCCCCGTCGGCGGGATCGCCTCCGCCGACGCATAAAACGTGAACGACGGCACCACCACCTCGTCGCCCCGACCCACCCCCAGCGCCCGCAGCGCGATCGTGATCGCCTCCGTCCCGTTCGCCACACCCACCGCATGCGCCGCCCCGCAATAGCCCGCGAACTCCTCCTCGAACGCCCCCACCTCCGGGCCCAAGATGTACGAGCCCGAGTCCAGAACCCGGTTTACCGCCGCCCGCAGCTCCGCCCGCAGCGGCGCCAGCGGGCCCGCCGTGTCGAACAGAGGAACGCTCACGCGCGGGACCTTACCGGTCCGGCCCCGCCATCGCCGGCAGCGACTCCTCCCGCTCCCGCAGCCACCTCACCGTCGACGCGATCCCCTCCTCCACCCCGATCCGCGCCTCCCAGCCCAGCAGCCGCCGCGCCTTCTCCACCGATGGCCAGCGCCGCTGCACGTCGACGGCAAAGCTCGGCAGGTGGGCGAGCTCGAACTCACCCGGATCCTTCTCGCACGCCTCCCACACGATCCGCGCGATCTCCGCCACCGTCAGCTCCCGCGACGCCGAGATGTTGAAGTCCTCGTTCACCGCCGCCGGCGACCCCAGCGCCGTCACGATGCCATCGGCGATGTCCTCCACATGCGTCAACGTCCGCGTCTGCTCCCCCGAGCCGAAGATCCGCAGCGGCCGCTGGCCTGACAGCACCTTCCGGATCAGGTCCGGCACCGCGTGCGCGATGCCCGGCTCCGCGTCCGGCACCTCCCCCGGGCCATACGCGTTGAACGGCCGGCAGATCGTGAACCGCAGGCCATGCTCCGCATGCGCCGCCCGGCAATACACCTCGCCCGTCAGCTTCGAGAACCCATACGCCGACTCCGGCGTCGGACACTCCCTCAGGTGCTCCTCGCTCGTCGGGTACTCCGTCGCCCGCTCGAACACCATCGACGACGACACGTAAAGGAAGCGCTCCACCGGCTCCTCCAGCGCCGCCCGAATCACCGCGTTGTACAGCGCATTGTTCACCTCCGTCAACGTGTGCGGCAGCCTGTGAAAGTTCGCGATCCCCCCCACGATCGCCGCCAGGTGGATCACCTGCGCGCACCCCTGCGTCGCCCTCCGCGCCTGCTGGAGCTCCCGCAGATCGCCCGTGTGCACCTCGCAGCCCTCCCGCATCCACTGCGGCGCCGCCCGCTGGTCCGACACCCGCACCTCGTACGCCGGGTCCGCCAGCAGCCGGCGCACCACCGCCGCCCCGATCGTCCCCGCCCCGCCCGTCACCAGCACCCGGCTCATCTCTGCGCCCTCAACGGCGCCAGCTCCGCCGTGTACGCGAACACCTGCCCCGCCCCCCAGCAATTCCACGGGTCCACCACCAGGCAGTCCCCGTCCGCCAGCCTCGCCAACTCCACCAGCGCCTCCCGCGTGCAGAACTCCCCGTGGTTCGCCGCCACCACCACCGCCTCCGCCCCGTCCAGCGCCTCCGCGAAGGACGCCGTCGGCGTCGCCACATGCGGGTCGTGCACCGCCACGTCCGCCAGCTCCCGCTCCAACAGCCTCACCAGCTTGTGCGCCAGCGAGTCCCGCTCATCGTCCGTATCCGCCTTGAACGCCAGCCCCAGCACCGCCACCTTCCGGTCCGCCAGCGACCCCAGCCGCCGGCGCATCCCCTCCACCAAGAACAGCGGCACCGACTCGTTCACCCGCGACACCGCCAGCAGCATCCCCGGCGCGTTCGACCGCTCCTCCGAGAACGCAAAGTCCTTGCGCAAGCACGTCCCCGCCGTCAACCCCGGCTGCGCCAAGCCCCCCCGCGGGTAATCCCGGTTCACCAGATCGATCACCTCGAACACATTCGCCCCATACCGCTCGCAGTCCATCATCAACAAGTTCGGCAGCGCGAACGTCGCATACCGCAGGATGTTCGCCCAGATCTTCGCCAGCTCCGCCTGCACCGGCGTCGTCTGCACCACCGGCGCCCCAAACACCCCGAACAGCTCCCCCGCCACCTCCCCCGAGCGCTCCCCCACCCCACCCACGATGCACGGCAACGTCCCGATCTCCTCCAAGAACCGCCCCGCCGCGATCCGCTCCGGACAATGCGCCACGAAAATCTCCTCCCCCACCACCAGGCCCCGATGCTTGGCCACATAGCCCGCCACGAACTCCGTCGTCCCCGGCGCCACCGTCGAGCGCAAGATCAGCGAATGCCCCGGCTCCAGCACCCCCAGCAGGTCATCCAGCGCCGACCGAATGTCGCGCATATCGATCTCGATGTGCGAGAACGACGGCGTCCCCAGCGTGATAACGATCTGCCGCGCCCGCGCCGCATCCGCCACCCGCGCCGAGCACTCCAGCCGGCCGCTCGCCCTCACCCGCTCCAGCATCTCCTGCGCCCCCGTCTCCTGAAACGGCATCCGCCCCTCCCCGATCGCCCCCAGCCGCGCCGGATCCTTGTCCACCCCGATCACCCGCAGCCCCCGGTCCGCGAACGACAGCGCCAACGGCAGGCCCACCCGGCCCAGGCCGATCACCGCCACCTCCGGCGCCGGGGAGCCCGTCGCCGCATCGACGTCTGAATCCAGAGTCTCCATCGAGCAGCAGGTTAGCGTTCGCCGGCGCAGCCAAACCGTGCTGCTTTGGCTAATTTCGCTTGCGCCGGCCACTGGGCGTAGATGCCAGCTCGCGCACATACTGAGCCGCGAAGCCCGCCACGAAGCGAGGGTTGTAGCGCGCGTAGCGCCGCCACAGCCGCCGCGGCTCGCGCCCCAAGCGGTACGCCCACTCCAGGCCCATCCCCTGCATCCACGGCGGCGCCTGCCGCACCAGCCCCGCATGGAAGTCGAACGCCGCCCCCACCCCCACCAACAGCGGTGCCCGCAGCCGCGGGCGCATCCGGTGCATCCACAGCTCCTGCTTCGGCTGCCCCGTGCCCACCCACACCACCTCCGCCCCCGACGCATCGATCGCCTCCGCCGTCCGCTCATCATCCTCCGCGCTCGGCGGCGCAAACGGCGGCGAGAAGCCGCCCACGATCGCCAGCCCCGGGAAGCGACTGCGCAGCCGTCCTTCCAGCAGCTCCAGCGCCTCCCGCGTCCGTCCCCCATACAGGTAGATCGGCGTCCCCCTCCGCGCCGCCCGCGCGCAATGCGCCGCCATCAGGTCCGGCCCGTACACCCGCCGCGCCCCCCCGTGGCCCAGGGCCCGCAGCGCCCACACCAGCGGCTGACCGTCCGGCACCGCCAACGTCGCCCCCAGCACCGCCGCCTCCGTCGCCGCGTCCTCCCGCGCGCTCATCACCAGGTTCACCGCCGCCGCCGTCACATACGCCCGCTCCCCCCGTGCCACAACCGCCTCCATCCAATCCAGCACCGAGCCATAGTCACCGATCGCCAGCGGCACCCCCAGCACGCTCGCCCGCGGCGGGGGCGCCGAGCGGCCGGCGACGATCGTTGCAGCGGGCTCCAGCATCGGCCTCGTGAGGATACGCTGCCCCTCGTGCCCACCGACTCCGTCAGCTCCCCGCCGCCCGAGTCCGTGCCCACCGCCCCCACCGACCCCGACTTCTGGTCCCGCCGGCGCGTCCTCATCACCGGCCACACCGGCTTCAAGGGCGCCTGGCTCTCGCTCTGGCTCCACGCCCTCGGCGCCCGCCTCACCGGGCTCGCCCCCGGCCCGCCCACCAGCCCCTCCCTCTACCAGCTCGCCCGCGTCAGCGACGGCATCGACGAGATCGCCGCCGACATCCGCGACGCCCGCGCCGTCAGCGACGCCCTCGACCGCGTCCGGCCCGAGATCGTCCTGCACCTCGCCGCCCAACCCCTCGTCCGGCTCTCCCACCGTGAGCCCGCCCTCACCTACCAAGTCAACGTCATCGGCACCGTCAACCTCCTCGACGCCGTCCGCCAGCTCGGAGACCACGTCCGCGCCGTCGTCGTCGTCACCTCCGACAAGTGCTACCAGAACCCCGGCGACAGCCGCCGCTTCGTCGAGGGCGACCCCCTCGGCGGCGCCGACCCCTACTCCAGCTCCAAGGCCTGCGCCGAGCTCGTCACCGCCGCCTACCGCGCCTCCTTCTTCTCCTCCCCCACCGCGCCCCGCCTCGCCAGCGCCCGCGCCGGCAACGTCATCGGCGGCGGCGACTGGGGAGCCGACCGCCTCATTCCCGACATCGTCCGCGCCGTCCACGCCGGCCAGCCCCTCCGCGTCCGCAATCCCAGCGCCATCAGGCCCTGGCAGCACGTCCTCAACCCCCTCAGCGGCTACCTCGCACTCGCGCGGGCTCTCTATCTCGACGCCGGCGCCGACGCCGACGCGGACCCCCACCCCGCGCCCGGCCGCACCGGCGTCCCCGACGTCTCGCCCGCCCACGCCCCCCTGCCCAGCGTCGCCTCCGCCTGGAACTTCGGCCCCCCCGCCGCCGACGCCCGCACCGTCGGCTGGATCGTCCAGCGCCTCGCCGAGCACTGGCAGGGCGCCCTGCGCTGGGAGGCGGACCCCCACCCCGGCCCTCCCGAGGCCGCCCACCTCGCCCTCGACTCCACCCGCGCCGAACACCGCCTCGGCTGGCGCCCAGCCTGGGACCTCGAGCGCGCCCTGCTCAGCATCGTCGAATGGGACCGCGCCCTGCGAGATGGGCGCGACGTCCGACAGACAACTGTCTATCAAATAGGACAATTCGACCCAGTCGCACGGTAGTTCGTAAGCTGTGGGGCCATGAGCCCCCTGCCGCTGCGCCGCTACCGCGCCGAGCGCCTGCTCCGGCGCGAGTTCCGCGCCCAACGCCGTATCGTTCTCAACAACGTCCGCCAGCGGCTTCAGACCCGCCAGCTCAGCCTCGACGAGCGCGACCTCGAAGCCTGCTACGCCGAGGCCTGGCACGGCCTATACGCCCAGATTCTTCAAGGGCGCGACATCGACAACCCAACCGGCTGGCTAACCGTCGTCACCTACCGTCGCGCCATCGACGAGCACCGCGCCCAGCGCGCCCGCCAGCGTGCCCTGCCGCCCCCATCCAGCGCCAGCGCCGAGCGCGACCTCCCCGCCGAGCTCGACGACCTCGACAGCCTGCGCCAGCTCTTCCTCGGCCTCCGCGCCCACCTCGACGCGCGCGAGTGCCAAGCCGCCAGCCTCTGCTTCCTCCAGGGCCTTACCCGCGCCCAGGCCGCCGCCCACATGGGCATCGACGAGAGCGCCCTGCGCAAAATCATGGACGGCCGCGGTCCCGCTCGGCCCGGCGTCACCGCCAAGGTCACCGAGGTCCTGCGCGCCATCGCCGGCGGCGACTGGTGCGCAGAGCACGCCTCCCTCATGCGCGCCCTCGCCTTCGGCATCCTCGACCCCGCCGGCGAGCGCTACCGGCTCGCCCGTCTCCACCAACGCCAGTGCCCCGCCTGCCGCGCCTTCGTCCTCTCCCTGCGAGGTCTCGCCGCCGTCCTGCCACCCCTCGCCCTGCCCTGGAATCTGGTTGGGGTCGGGGGCGGAGCTGGAGTCGGGGCGGGAGTCGGGGCGGGAGGAGCCGGGACGGGAGGAGCCGCCGCCGGGGCCGGGGGAGCTGGGGCGGCGGCCGGGTCTGGGGCGGCGTCGGGCGCCGCAGTCGGCTCAGGCACCGCGGGGTCTGGCGCCGCGGCGGCTGGATCGGGAGTCGGCGCAGGCGCTGGCGTGGGTACCGGAGCCGGCGCGGGTGCCGGAGCCGGCGCGGGTGCCGGCGCCGGCCTGGGTGCCGGAGCCGGCGCGGGGAGCGGAGCCGGCATCGGCATCGGCGCCACCAAGCTCGCCGCCGGATGCCTGGCGCTCATCGGCGCCGGATGCCTCGCGCTCACCACCAGCCTGCCCCACCGCACGCCCGCCACCGCCGCCGCACAGGTGCATCGTCGCGTCATTGCGCCGAGGGCCGTCGTCAGCGACCGTGGCGTCCCGGCGAAGACAGCCGCCCCGTCGGCCCGCCTCGGGCATCCCGCGCCGGCCACACGCCGTCGCGCATCGCACCACACCGCTGGCGGCGCCGTCTCGGGCGGCGCCGTCTCTTCGCCGGCCGCAGCTCAGCGCGAGTTCGGCATCGAACGCCCAACGGCCGGAGCGACCGCCTCGGCAGCTGCCACCGGGCTCTCGACCGCGCCGTCCGCCGGTACGCCCACCGCCACCGCCCCCAGCCAGCTCGAACGGGAATTCGGCCCCTGAGTCTCCGTGAGGGGGCGGGGTATCGGGGTTTGATTTTTGGAGGTGTGTGCGCGCGCGTGCGCGTGCACGTACGCGCGCACACCTCCGAATTCGTGGACCCGCAGACCTGGGGGAGGGGGACCCTCAGCTCTGCGGAAAGACCCTCGCCAGCCGCCGCAGGGCGAGCGGGTTGCCGCGCGGACGCATCCGGCGCGTGACCACCGCCCGCACCGGGTTCAGCCGCTCGCCAATGATGTCCACGAAGTCCTGGTAGCTCATCTCCAGCCGCAGGTCGGGCTTGGGCGCCGCGCCCTCCGCCGCCCTGCTCGAGCCGTTGTCGACCGTCAGATGCCACACCGGGACGTCCGGGTCGGTGAACTCCCACTGGAACGTCGTCGCCCGCCGCAGGCCGTGGTCCGGGTTGACCTGGCGGCGAATCGTGTCGAACAGCAGCTCCACCGTCTCCGAGTCGCGCCGCGACGGACCCTCGCGCACGCCGATGATGCCCGCCTGCGCCAGTCTGCGCCCGCGTCGCGAGAGCTCCAGCGGTGTCAGGCCCGGCGGCACCACCGCCGGGCCCGGCAGCTTCTGCGGGTCCAGGCCGGCCGAGCGCAGCTTGGTTTCCAACGACAACGCCCCCTCCTGGCCGATCTTGTCGAACGTGTACCCGAAGCACGTCAGATAGCGCTCGTCCCAACCCGGCGGCATCAGCACCTGCGCCGTGTAGCGCATCACGTCGCGCAACAGCCCCGCCACCGCCCGCGGCACCCCCACCGGGTCTTCCCGCCTGAGGTCCGCCAGCAGCTTCACCCCGAAGCCGATGTGGCGCTGCTCGTCGGCCTGGATGTTCTCCATCCCCGCCCGAAACGCCGGCAGCAGGTCGCGCTCCTCCAGGTAGCTGCAGATCAGGTGCTGCCCCGGCTGGGCCAGAGTGCCCTCGATCACGATGTGGTACAGCGTCACCGCCGCCGCCAGCTTCGTCCGTGAGCGGTCGGCGCGGAGCTCCTCGGCCATCCTGTCCAGGCGGTCGAAGATCTTGCGAAAGCCCGGCGTCAGCTGCGGCTTGATCGCCTTCAACGCGCCCGCCGTCGTGCCGTCGCCGAGCTCGCAGACCTCCTCCATAAAGCGCTTGAAGAAGACCGCGTGGCGCGCCTCGTCGACCTGCTGCGTCGCCAGGAAGTACTTCTGCTCCTCCCGCGGCGCCGCGTCTATGTAGGGGGAGAGGTTGTCCGCCACCGCATCCTCCCCCCAGAAGAACAGCGCGTAGTTCCACAGCGCCGCCTGCCGTTCGAAGTCGTCGAACCGCTCCCGCCACTGGCGGCGGTCCTCGCTGAAGTCCAGGTCCATCGCGCTCCAGCTCCCGTGCTCCCAGCGGGTGTACAGGTCCTCGTAGGAGATCGCGTCCGTCGGCAGGTGCCCACCGGCGACGGCCGTCGGGTGTGAGGTGTTCGCGCTGCTCGCCATCTTGCTCTGCTCCTCCGCTCGATCGGGATGCCCCCGCGGGCGCTCGCCGCGCCGGTGGCGGCGGTGCCCGACCGGATCGACCTGAACGCTACCGCAGGCACCGACAGGCGGCTACCGCAGGCACCGACAGGCGGCTACCGCAGGCACCGACAGGCGGCTACCGCCTGGGACAGACGGCTACCGCAGGCGGGGACCGGCGCTACCGTGCAGACACGGCGGCTACCGCAGGCAGAGGCAGGCGTAGTGCACCGTAAACAGCCCTCGCGCCACACCCGGCGCCAGGCCGTGCAGGCCGGCCCGCAGCGCCCACTTGCCCGTCGCCCGCGCCTGTCCCGCCCGCGACGGGCGCGCCAGGAAGCGATGGACCGCCAGCGGCAGGGGATCCTCGATCTCAGCCGCCACCCGCAGACCCGCGGCGGCGACGATCGCCCGCGCCGTCCCACGGCTGAGGCGCTGCAGGTGGCCGACCTCCGCCGCGTGCTCCCGCTTGTTCGCCCGGCGGGCCGAGAGGTTGTCCTCGAGCGGCACCTCCATCACCACCGACCGGCATGCCCGTGCCGTCTCGGCCAGCAGCGCCGACGGGTCGGGCACGTGCTCCAGGACGTGCGACAGGATGCCGAGGTCGTACTCCCCGTCCGCCGCCGGCAGGTGCTCCCCGTCGTAGAGCTCGACCGCGTCGAGTCCGCGGCTGCGCGCCAGGGCGACCGCGGCCGACGCGATCTCCACTCCCTCGTGGCGCCCGCCGAAGCCGCGGCGGCGCAGCTCGCACAGCAGCGCCCCGTCGCCGCAGCCCACGTCGAGGATGTTGTTTTGGGGACGTGTCGCGCGCGCGCACAGCTCTATTACATGGTCAGCCTTGCCCACCGCGCCGAGCGCGCGCCAGCGCGAGTTGCGTTCCGCCGCCCGATCGCCGGAGTAGCCGCGTTCGTAGAACTCCGCCAGTTCGCCGGGGCCGGTGGGGGAGGGCTCGGTCACGGCGGGATTATCGCCTTCGGCGGCTCCACGTCTGTCACGGCCGGCGCCGCGTCCCGCCCCAACCGCCGACGCCGCGTTGCGCCGGACGGCCGGCGCGGCCCTCGCTCGGGCCGCACCGGGCGCCGGCGCGACTATCGTCTCGCCGGCGGCGAATATGGTGGCGGAAATGACCTCCCGGCTCACCTCCGTCCTGCGGGCCGCCCCGGCGACCCTGCCGGCGCTCGGCGCCGTCGCCCTGTTCGCCGTCTGGGCCGGCAGCGAGGCCGGCTACCCGCTCACACACTGGGCGCCGGGCGCCCTCGTCGTGCTGGCGCTGCTCGCCATCGCCCTCGCCGCGACCCGGCCGCGCTGGCGCGATATTCCGCTGCCGGCGCGTATCGCGGTGAGCTGCCTGGCGGCGTTCACCGCGCTCAGCTTCCTCTCGATCCTCTGGGCCGGCGTCCCCGGCGACGCCTGGGAAGGGGCGGACCGCACCCTGCTCTACCTCCTCGTCTTCGCCCTCTTCGCCTGCTGGCCCCAGCGTGGCGCGAGCGCCGCCCTGCTGCTCTGCCTGTGGACGCTCGCCCTGGTCGGCCTGGCGGCGTTCGCCGTCCTGCACGTCGACGCCGCCGCCGGCAGCGCCCGCCGCCTGCAGGCGCTCTTGCCCGGCGGGCGCCTCGTCTACCCCGCGGGCTATGTCAACGCCGCCGCCGCCCAGTGGATGATGGCGCTCTGGCCAGCCCTCCTCCTGGCCCGCAGCCGCGAGCTGCCGGCCTGGCTGCGGGGAGCGCTCGCCGGCGGCGCCGTCCTGCTCGCCGGGGTCGCGCTGCTCAGCCAGAGCCGGGGCGCGCTGTACTCGACGCCGATCGTCCTCGCCCTGGTCTTCGCGCTGCTGCCCGGGCGGGTCAGGACGTTCGCGGTGCTCGTCCCCATCGCCGCCGGCATCGGCGCCGCGACTCCGGCGGTGCTGCGGGTGAGCGAACTGCTCGAAGACGGTCGCCCCGCGACCGCCGCGGTCCACGGCGCGACGCTCGCCATCTTCGCCGCCGCCGTCGCCGTCGGACTCGTCGTCGCCCTCGGCGCCGCTATCGAGCGCCGCCGGGGGCCGCTCCCGAGTGCCGCCGGCGGACGCCTGCACCGTCTGGTGGGGGCCGTGGCACTGGGCGCACTCGTCGTCGTGCTCGCCGGCGGCTGGGCCGCCGCGGGAAATCCCGTCACGCGCGCCCGGCACGCCTGGGACACATTCAAGAGCCCCAAGGGCTACGAAGCCAACAGCACCGGCGGCAGCCGCCTCACGAGCGGCCTCGGCAGCGAGCGCTACGACTTCTACCGCGTCGCCCTCGACGAATTCGCCGCGCATCCTCTGCTGGGGATCGGGGCAGACAACTTCGCCGAGGCCTACCTCGCCCACGGGCGCAGCACCGAGACGCCGCACTACCCCCACAGCGTCGAGCTGCGCACCCTCGCCGAGACCGGGATCCTCGGAGCCCTGCTGGCCCTCGTCGGCCTCGGGGCGGCGCTGCTGGCCTGCGCGCGGGCGATCGCCAGGTCGTCGGATCGGCTGGGGCGGGCCGTCGCGGCGGCTGCCGTGGCGGGCTTCGCCTATTGGGCCGTGCATGGCTCGTTCGACTGGTTCTGGGAGTTCGCCGGGCTCGGGGCGCCGGCCTTCGCCCTGCTCGGGCTCGGCTGCGCGCTGGCGCCGCCGTCGGCGGGTCCGGGGGGGCAGGGCGAGTCGGAGGCCGCCGAGGCGGACCAGGGGAGTGGGAGGGGGGCAGGGTACCTCGCGGCGAGGGCGGGCCGCAGCCGGGCTCGCTTGGCGTTCGTGCTTGGGGGCGGCGTCCTCGCGGGGACCGCCGTCGTCGCGCTCGCAGCTCCCTGGCTGAGCGCGCTGGAGGTGCAGAGCGCGGCGCGGGTCTGGATCAGGCAGCCGGCGCTGGCCTACGCCCGGCTCGAACACGCCGCTGCGCTCGACCCGCTCGACGACGAACCCTACGTCGTGGCCGCCAGCATCGCGCTGCGCCGCGGTGAGCTCGGTCGGGCCGACCACTACTTCGCGCTGGCCTTACGGCGCACGCCCGGCGAAGCCTACGCGACACTCGAGCGCGGCGCGATCGCCTCGGCCCAGGGTCGGCGGCTCTCGGCGCAGACTCTGCTGGTACGCGCCGTCCAGCTCGACCCCCGCAATCCGCTCACGCGCGAAGCGCTCGCCGTCGTGCGCCGAGGAGGCCGGGTGGACATCGCCAGGCTCAACCTCTCAATCCTCGACAAAGCTCAGCAGTTCGCGTGACGTCGGGGCTGACTACGGGGTCAAAATAGGGGGTAGACCCCCTGGCAGCGGCTGCGGCTTCGCTAAGTTTGAAGTCAGAGCTCGCGGCTCGCTGACGACGCGAGGCGACGGCGGCGCAGGGTACGACCACGGACGGCAGCAAGGTGACGCGAGCTACGAGCACAGGCAAGGAGAGTTGACCGGGAGGTCGCTCGCGCCGATGAAGAACCCAAGGCCGGGAAAATGAAACGCAATCGCTCAATCTTCGCCGTATCGATACTGCTCGCAAGCCTCGCCCTCGGGCTGCCCGCCGCGGCCCTGGCCGGCGGGCCACTGCTCAGCGGTTACGGCGGCCCCGGCGGCGGGGCGCAGGTGATCCTGGGCTCGGCCCTCGTCGGAGGCGGCGGTCGGTCGGGCGGCGCCTCCGGGAGCTCAGGCGGCGAAGGCGGGGCCGCCCGCGCCGGGGCGACCGCCGGGGCGACGGCTGGCAACGGTGTTCAGGCCGGTCATGCCGCTGCAGGCGCCGGCGGACGCGGCATGGGCTCGGAGGCGCAGACGGGCGGCGGCACAGGCTCCGGCGCATACAGGCGGGGCACCGCAGGCGCGAAGACCGCTACCGGTGACGCCGCGGGCGCGGGTGCCCGCGGTGCGCAGTCCGCGGACGGGCCTGCGGGGGCCGCGGACGGGCGTGCGGGGACCGCGGACGGGGAAGGCGGCGCGGCGGCGGGGAAGGCGGCGTCGGTTGCATCCTCCGACAGCTGGTTCTCGGGACCCGACCTGCTGGCGCTCGTCCTGGTCTCGGCTGCACTGGCCGCGATCGCGCTCACCACGATTCGGTTGGCGAGGGGGGACCATGTGTAGCCCCGCCCGTGCAAGGACAGGCCACCCAGCAGCGTCAATGCAAGTAGGTAGGGAAACCGCGACCGTCCGCCGGCCATGAGCAACGGACCACGACTCAGCCAGCAGACGACCACACCGACGCTGCCGCTCGGCGGCTCGGCAGCCCGCAGTGCGCCGAGACCGCGCTCGGCTCCGGTCGGCGTGTTCCGGGGGCCGCTGCAGTGGCTGCTGGAGGAACCGGGCTGGAACGTGGTGCGCCCCGTGGTGGACTGCGTGCTGCTGTGCGTCGCCGTCGTGGTCGCGCTCGGCGGTTACGGCGCCCTCACCGACCTCCCGGCGGTGCAGGCGCCGCTGCTGGCGCTGCCGCCGTTGGCGATGCTCATGCTCTACAGCCGAGGGCTCTACCGGACGCGCCTGCGGGCGCTGATCCTCGACGGGCTCGTCCCGGTGGTCAGCGCGGTGTCGATCGCGGCTATGGCCGCCGCGATGCTCGGGCTCTTCCTCAACGGCAGCGCCCCGAGCCAGTCCCCGGAGGTTCGCGCCTGGCTCTACGCCCTGCTCGCCCTCGCCGGCGGGCGCGCCCTCCTGGCTCTCGCCCAGCGCTGGGCGCGCAGTCGCGGCGCGATCGGACGTCCCGTCTTGATTCTCGGCGCCGGCGTCATCGGTGCCCAGGTCGCACGACGGCTGGAGGACCATCCCGAGTACGGTCTCAGCCCGGTCGGGTTCCTCGACGAGGACCCCCGCCCGCTGGCCGAAGTCGGCGGCCGCGACGTCCCCGTGCTCGGTACCGCCGAGGACCTCGACGAGGTGGTGCGCCGCACGGGTGTGCGCAACCTCATCGTCGCCTTCTCCACCGTGCCCGACGCCCGTGTCAGCCGACTCATCCAACGCTGCCAGGAGCTCGGCATCGAAGTCTCCGTCGTGCCGCGCATGTTCGACACCATCAACGACCGCGTCGGCTACGACACGGTCGGCGGGCTGCCGCTGATGTCCTTCACCAGCATCAATCCCCACGGTCTGCAGTTCGCCGTCAAGCACGCCCTCGACCGCGTCCTGGCGGCGCTGCTGCTGCTCGTGCTCGCCCCCCTGCTGCTGCTCACCGCGCTCGCCGTGCGACTGAGCTCGCCGGGACCCGTGCTCTTCCGCCAGCGCCGGGTCGGTCGCGACGGCACCCTCTTCGATCTCTATAAGTTCCGCTCCATGCGGGGACCCGAGGCGCCAGATCCGGCGTCGACGCGGGCGGGCTCGACCGGCGGCGAGGGCATCGCCACCACGCCGGCGCCGGCTGCCGGGCCCGAGACGGCCGCCGGGCCCGAGACGG
>Ga0335072_10003056_pt1 | contig 25446 bp, 20 predicted proteins | sample Lox_Sample_21_FD_206725 | JGI IMG/M metagenome (GOLD analysis project Ga0335072, IMG submission 206725) | Soil microbial communities from Loxahatchee National Wildlife Refuge, Florida, United States - Lox_Sample_2.1 | ecosystem: Environmental > Terrestrial > Soil > Wetlands | place: USA...
AGCAATAGTCATTTAGAAGGGTTTAAAAAAAAGATGACCAGAGCCGCCGACCAATCGCCGTCGCATCAGTCCATGGTTCTCCTTTCGCGCCTTCTTCTGCCGCCGCGCAACGGCGGCGCTTCCGTATCGCCGTCGCACCAGGAGCTAAGCCATCAGTTTGCGCAGATGACGCGCGAGAAGTTCGACGACTTGGTATCTCTCGCGAGTTCCAATCACGTCATCGTTCGCGCCCTTGAGGTGTTTCTGCATCTCATGCGCGCGGAGCAGAACGCCACCCGCGCCGAGTGGGCCGTGGATGCGCTTGCAGCCGAGCGCGCGCGCATCGCCACCACCGTCACTTTCCTGGGTGAAATCTGCGATGCTTTCGACGAGCGCGATTACCCCGTCGCCGTCATCAAGTCGCTCGACCATTGGCCCGATCTCGGCAGCGATCTCGATCTTTACACCAGCGCCCACCCCGAGGAAGTGATCCGCGTGATGCGCGACCGATTCCACGCCACGCTGGCGCCGCGCAGCTGGGGCGATCGCCTGGCCTGCAAATGGAATTTCATCCTGCCGGGCCTGCCCGAGGCGGTCGAGATTCACATGGGCCGATTGGGCCAGACGGGCGAGCAGGTGGCCATCGCTTCCTCGCTCCTCGAGCGCACCAGTCTCATCATGCTGTGCGGGCATCCGTTTCGCGTCACCTCGGCATGCGATCGTCTTGCCATCTCCACGCTGCAGCGGATGTACCGCCACTTTTATTTCCGCTTGTGCGACATCGTCGATTCCGCATGGCTGGCCGACTCCGGCGGCATCGACTATGAAAACCTGCGTTTGCTCACGCGCAATGCGGGCATCTGGGAAGGCGCCGCTACGTACCTCGCCATCGTCTCCGACTACGTCAAGGGCTATCGCGGCGCGGGTCTCGATCTGCCGCAATTTGTTCTGGATGCCGCGCGCTTCAGGGGCGATCGCATCTATTACGCCCGCGACTTTCTCCGCGTGCCCATCCTCCCGCAATCGGCCGGCCTGTATACGTCCCAACTCGCCGGCGTGCTGGGCAAGGGCGAATTCTCGAGTGGCGCGCGGCTCAGCCTGCTACCCTGGCTGGCCACGGCCGCAGCCGTTGGACAAAAACTTACCGGCAGCGACAAGGGGATCTGGTAAAGCGAATGATTCGAGCTCCAAGCAACGGAAGAGGGAAAGAGATGGTCTTAGCAATATAGAGGAGAGGGGGATACCGGGAAGGGGTGTTCCTGGTAAACATTATGGCTAATTCGGGACCGGGGAATTCGAAAATGGCAAACGCCAGACAATTCGGACGAAATGCCGGCGGCCGCAAGCAGGATTCGGAAACCTACAATCGCTCTTCGCTCGCGCTCGACTCCTTCGAGGCTCTCGATGGAGTTGCCGCCTGGCCCAATCCGCAGCCGCGCCTCGTCTCCAGGCCTCCCGCTTTCATCGGAGCCGATTCCCATCCGCTGGTATGGAAGGGAATCGATCTGCTCGCCTACAAGCGCGACCGCAAATCCAAGGTCATCTCCTTCTTTCTGCACGGCGTGATCATCACCGCCATTCTGTGGTGGGGATTAACCTCGCATACGCAAGTGGTGCAGACGGAGACCACCGTGACTCCGTTGAATTTCACACTGTACGCTCCGCCGCCGCCGCAGGTGATGCCGGTGGCTAAAGTAGCCGGCGGAGGCGGTGGCGGCGGTGCGCATCATCTGGTTGAGCCTACGCGCGGGCGCCTCCCCAGGGTCGCGCGCATCCGCATGCTGCCTCCGCAGATTGTTCGCGTGTCCAACCCCAAACTGGCCGCGGAACCCACCATGCAGGTGAGAATGCCCAGCAACACCGCTATGCCCAATCTCGGCATGCCTGACTCGCCGCAGATTGCGCTGGCCTCGCAGGGGAACGGCAGCGGTTCCGGCTTTGGCCACGGCATTGGCGGCGGCATCGGCTCGAGCCAGGGCACCGGAGTGGGCGCCGGTAGCGGCGGCGGTTACGGCGGCGGCGTGATGAGCGTCGGCGGCGGCGTCAGCGCACCCGTCCTCATTCATTCCGTCGAGCCGGAGTTTACTGAGGCGGCGCGCCAGCAGAACTTTCAGGGCACCGTCTCCATTCAGCTGATCGTCGACGCTCAGGGCTACCCGCAGGATGTGCATGTGGCTCGCCACCTGGGCATGGGCCTGGATGAAAAAGCCGTGGAAGCCGTCCGCCAGTATCGCTTCAGGCCGGCTGTCTATCAGGGGCGTCCTGTGGCCGTGCAGATGATCGTCGAGGTGGACTTCCGCCTGCACTGAGGTTGCAGGCCACGCAAACCGGCGCGGCCGGCTTGCATGCCGGCTCCGCGCGAAATAGCGTCCGCGTCCTTTTGCCGCTCCCGGATGCGAACCGATTCCTGGCGCGCTTCATCTGGCTGCATTACCGTTCCTTTGCATCCAACTGAATTGACGTGTCGTTCCCCGCTCTGTTGCTATGTTCTCGAAGGTTCCGTCCAGATCGCGCTTTTTCGGCCGCCATCTCCGCGTCGCGCCGTTCGCCGTTCCGTTTGTGGCCCTCGCCCTGCTCTGCGCTTTCGCGCACGGTCAGGCCGCGCCCATGCAGTCGTCCTCTTCGGCGGCAATGCAGGACCCCACGCGCCCGGAGCTGCAGCCCAATCTCGATGTCGATCGCGATCCGATTCCTTCACCTGACCCGGAGCCACCCCCGGTCGCAAGCAACGTACCCGCTCCCGGCGCCCGCGTGCCCGGCAATCCCAACTCGCCGACGACGCCCGGCGAACCGCTCAAGCGCCAGGACGGCATGTACGTCCTTCATGCCAACGTAGACGAAGTGCTCCTCGATTGCACCGTTCTCGATGAGAAAGGCCGGACCGTCACCGATCTCAGTCAGCGCGACTTTCACGTTTGGGAAGACGGCGTGCCCCAGACCATCAACGCCTTTCTGCATCAGGACATGCCCGTCTCCATGGGCATTCTGGTCGATAACTCCGGCTCCATGCGCGACAAGCGCACCGCCGTCAACGCCGCTGCGATGGAGCTCCTGCGCGACTCGAACCCGCAGGACGCGGCCTTCATCGTGAACTTCTCTGACCGCGCATATCTTGACCAGGGATTCACCACCGACCGCGTCGCGCTCGACCGCGGCCTCGCGCGTTTCGACTCGCGCGGAACCACGGCTATGTATGACGCCGTGGCAGCCTCGGCCGACGAGCTTTCTCAACACGCAAAGGACCGTAAGCAGGTTTTGCTCATCATTACCGACGGTGCTGACAATGCGTCCCGCCTCACCTTGCAGCAGGCCATCCGCCGCGTGCAGGACCTCGGTGGTCCCGTGGTTTATACCATCGGCCTGCTCTTCGATTCCGACAAGGATGAAGCCGCCAACGCACGCAACGCTCTCGAAAGACTCTCGCAGGAGACCGGCGGCTTCGCCTACTTTCCCCGCTCCCTCGACGATGTGAACAGCATCGCCGCGGAAATCGCGCGCGATATCCGCAATCAGTACACCGTCGCCTACCGCTCCACCCGGCCCTCGAGCTTCGGCGGCTACCGCGTGGTGCACGTGGAAGCAAGTGCGCCCGGCCACGGCAGGCTCACCGTGGTCACGCGCCATGGCTACTACGCCAACGGCAATCCCTCGCAGCCCGCGCAGACAGCGGAAGAAACCCACCCCTGAATCGCCGGGCGCTCTCGCGCAAACTGAGATCGGCTCCGCCGTGGTTCTCCCGATGCATGCTCTGCCGGCTGCTCTGTTATAGTGGCCCGGGAAGGCTTGCGCCGCCGGCTCGTTAACGCTAACGGAAAGGTGGCCGGCTTGGCGCTTCCCAGCACCCTGTCAGGAGAAAATGATGAATTGGAGAGAAAGCACGCGAAGGTCGTTCTTGAAGCAGTTCGGCGCCGCCGGCGCCTTGGCTTTTGCCGCTTCCCGCGCGGAGGCCGTGCAGCAGGCTGTTCCGCCCGCGGGACCCACGCCCGCCGACGAAAAGCAGGCCGCCACGCGCGACCAGCGCATGCAATGGTGGCACGCGGCCAAATTCGGCATGTTCATCCACTGGGGCCTTTACAGTGTGATCGGCCAGCATGAGTGGGCCAAGGAAGTGGAAGGCGTTCCGATTCCACAGTACGAGGTCCTCGCAAAACACTTTCATCCCAAACCCAACGCGGCACGCGACTGGGCGCGCCTGGCCAAACGCGCCGGCCAGCGCTATATGGTGATGACCACCAAGCACCACGAGGGCTTCTGTAACTTCGCCACCAAACTCACCGACTACAACGCCGCGCAGCAGGGCCCCGGCCGCGATCTCGTTGCCGAGTACGTCGAAGCCGCGCGCGCCGAAGGTCTCCGCGTGGGTTTCTATTACTCGCTCATGGACTGGCACCACCCTGACGGCGCCCTATGCAAGACCGACGAAGCCGCGCGCCGCCGCTTCGTCGATTACACCCATGGGCTTATCCGCGAGCTGATGACCAACTACGGCAAGATCGACGTGCTCTGGTACGACGTGGCCTGGCCCCTCAACGCCGAAGAGTGGGAATCGGAAAAGATGAACACCATGGTCTTCAACCTCCAGCCCGACATCATCGTCAACAACCGCAACCTTCTGCCCGGCGATTTCGCCACTCCCGAGCAGCACATTCAGGCTGCGGAGGCGGGCCGCGCCTGGGAAACCTGCATGACCCTCAATGACAGTTGGGGCTTCAACCGCGGCGACGACGCCTGGAAGACGCCCAAGCAGATCGTCTCCAACCTCGGCACCTGCGCCAACGGCGGCGGCAATTATCTGCTTAACATCGGCCCCATGCCCGACGGTTCCGTGCCTCCCGATTCGGTGCGTATCCTGAGCGAAGTGGGCGCCTGGCTCAACACCAACGGCAAAGCCATCTATGGCACCGACCGCTGCCAGGGCGGCGGCAACGTAAACGCAATCTACACCCGCCGCGGCAACACCCTCTATCTGCACCAGCACTTCTGGCCCGGCCATACGCCCGCGGCCGAGTGGCTCGATTTCTACAAGCCCGAATCGGTCGTCGCCATCGGCGGGCTCAAGGCGAAAGCTCTCTCCGCGCGCTTGCTCAAAACCGGGCAGAAGGTCGAGTTCGCCCAGGACGGCGATTTCACCTTCCGCCTTACTGGCCTTCCCCTGGCCGCGCCCGATCAGCCCGCCACCGTTATTGAAGTCGAGTGCGACAGCGAGCCCACCGTCGATCACGAGGCCGAGCGCTCGCTCTGGCCGCGCTACAAGGTCGGCATCAGTATTTAGAGAGGCATCGTTCAAGGATAGGTTGGTGGCCCAGGTGCGGTGTCACCACACACAGGTTCTCGTGTGTGGGGAGGAGATCCCGCTTCTGAGGCCAGGGTAAACCTCAAAGCTCAGCCCGGCGAAATTTGTCGCAAGATCAACCCGCCGCCAGGATTGCATCCGCAATCCGCGCTGCTTCCATCGCGGGCCGCACCTGGTGCACGCGCACAATCGACGCGCCGTTCAGGATCGCCGCGGTCATCGCCGCCAGGCTCGCCGTCTCGCGCGCTGCAACGGGCGCAGCTTCGCCGCCGAATAGCGGCGCCAGCGTGTGCCCCAGAAACGATTTGCGGCTCAGGCCCACGAGCAGCGGCCGTCCCAGCGCCAGCAGCTCGCCTTGCCGCCGGAGCAGGGCATAATTCTCGTCGAGCCGCTTGCCGAACCCGTAGCCCGGATCGATCACGATCGCGTCTTCCGGAACTCCAGCCGCTTGCGCTGCGCGCACGCTCGCCGCCAATCCATCGCGCGCCATCGCGAGCAGCGCATCGGGCGCGAGCTGCGCCTGCGCGCGCCATTCCTCCGGCCCTCCGCGCGTGTGCGCCAGCACCACGCCCGCGCCGCGCTCCGCGCATACCCGCGCCAGCGCCGGGTCCCACGTGAAGCCGCTCACGTCGTTCACAATCTCAGCGCCCGCTGCGAGCGCTACGCGCGCCGTGGCCGCTTTGTAAGTGTCCACGGAGATCACTGCGAGGGGCCGAGCCCTTAAAACTCCTTCGAGCACGGGCAGAAGCCGCGCCTGTTCTTCCTCCGCGCTTACCAGAGCCTCGGCGTAGCCCGCGCGCGAGCCCGGCCGGGTGCTTTCTGCGCCCAGATCGAGAAAGTCCGCGCCCTCGTCGATCAAGCGCAGCGCATGCGCGACCGCGTCCTCCGGAGCCAGGAAAGATCCGCCATCGCTGAACGAGTCTGGCGTGATGTTCACCACGCCGCACACCAACGTGCGCGCGCCCAGCTCCAGCGTGCGCGTCCGCAGCCGCCATGTGATTACGCTACGCATCGGCTCACAGCTCCGATGGTACGCTGCCCTTCCAGCCCAACTGCTACACTCCCTGCATGATCTTCCCGCGGCGTTTTCCGGTTCTTCTTTTTTCTTTGTTTTTCGCTTTCGCCTCCGGAACGTTTTCGCACGCGCAAGCGCATCCCGCGCATCATGCACCTCCCATGAGAGGCACGCTCGCCCAGCGCATTCAGACCATCCTCGCCAATCCCGCCCTCAGCCATGCCGACTTCGGCATCAGCGTGGTCACGCTGGACGGCCGCACCCTTTACGGCCTCAACGACGATAAGCTCTTCGCGCCTGCATCCAACGCCAAACTCACCACCACCGCGGCTGCCTACGCGCTTCTTCCCGTCGAGACGCTCACCTGGACCACCTACGTCGTCGGCGATGGCGACGTGGACGCGAGCGGCGCGCTGCACGGGGATCTGATCCTGCTCGGCGTCGGCGACCCCACCATGAGCGCACGCCAGTATCCCTATCAGGAGCCCGCAGCCCCTGGTCCGGAGAGCACGCCGCAAGCTGCGCCCAATGTCGCTCCGCCCCCCGCGCCGCCCAAGCCCGTCGACCCCAATCTCGCCGCCATGGCGCCGCTCGACCAGCTCGCGCAGCAGGTTGAAGAGTCAGGCGTCCGCACCATCGAGGGCGACGTCATCGGCGACGACAGTTTTTTTCTCGACGAGCGCTATGGCCAGGGCTGGGGTTGGGACGATCTCCAATGGGCCTACGGTGCGCCTGTCTCCGCGCTCACTTTCAACGACAACGCCGCCGGCCTCGCCATCCTTCCCGATCCTTCCGCTCCCAACGTGACTCAAGGCTCATGGGTGCCGGACGTTGAATACTACACCCTCAACAACACCATGACACCCGCGCCCCCGGGTCAGCCCGCGCATCCCGGCATCGAACGCCTGCCCGGCTCAATGATGGTTCGCGCCTGGGGCACCGCGCCGCCCGGCGGCCTGCACGTGGGCCTCGCCATCGACGATCCTGCGCAATTCACCGCTGAGGCATTCAAGGACGCTTTGCTTGCCCGCGGCATCACTGTCTCCGGAGCGGCCGAGTCGCGGCATCGCTTCTCCAATGGCGACGGCAACTTTGTGGGCGCGCGCGAGATACCCGTGGATCTCCAACCTTCCACGCTTGCCACCGTGGCCGCGCCGCTCACCAGTCGCCGCGTTCTCGCCGCGCGCATTTCCGTCCCTGTCGCCGAGGACATCGCCATCATCAACAAGACCAGCCAGAACCTCCATGCCGAGCTGCTCCTGCGCCTGCTGGGCAAGCTCGAGGGCGCCGACGGCAGCTTTGAAGAGGGCACGCGGGTGGTGCGCCAGTTCCTCACCAACGCCGGCATCGACGATCAGGACTTTTTTCTCTTCGACGGCTCCGGCATGAGCCCGGAAGACCAGATCGCGCCCCGCGCCTTCACCCACCTGCTGGTTTACGCTGCCAAGCAGCCATGGGGAGAGGACTGGCGCAATACCTTACCCATCGCCGGCGTCGACGGCACGCTTGAGGGCCGCTTCACCAACTCACCCCTCAAGGGCAAAATGTGGGCCAAAACCGGAACTCTGAATGAAGTCAATACGCTTTCCGGCTACCTTACTGCGGCCAGCGGCCAGCGCCTTGCCTTTTCCATCCTCATCAACGGCCGCCGCCCGGGATCGGAAGCCGAGGCCCAGGCCATCGATCGCATCGCCGAAGCCATCTACGCGGCCGACTAGCCCTTACGCCCTCCACTTGTATCATCGGAAGGGAATGCACCTCCGCGCCGGCTTCAATCGTCTCTGCTCCTTTCCCGTCTGCGCAGCGGCGCTCGCCCTCGCCGGCTGCCAATCGCTGCCGCCCTCCAAACCCTCCTCCGAGTGGACCCCCCAGGAAACCCGAGGCGCAGCTGTCTACCAACAGAATTGCGCGCGCTGCCACAACGCCACCACTACCCACCCGCTCAACGGCCCCGGCCTGCAGGCCATCACCAAGGTCAGAGCCATGCCTTCTGGCGCGCCGCCTACGGACGAGCGCCTCACCGCGGTGATTCTCCACGGCCGCGGCATGATGCCGGCTACGCCGCTCGACGACCAGCAACTCCAGGATCTCCTGGCCTACCTGCGCACCCTATGACCGGCGAAACAAGCAACGCACATTCCCGCACAAACCGCGAGCCTGCGGATGGCCGTCAGCCCGGCAGCCCCGGTGCTCCGGAACCCTCGCGTCCGCGCATACCGCTGCCCGGCGTCGCCGCCATTGCACTCTATCTTCTGCTGCTGGCGGGAACCATCATTCTCGGCGTGGCTGCCGGGGGACGTTATCCGCCCCTCTACCTTGTCTTTTCTGCTTTGTTCATCGCCGCCTGCGCAGGACTGCTCATGCTCTTTCGCTGGGCGTGGGCGCTGGCTCTGGCCGCTGTCGCCCTGCTCGCTGCCTACAATCTCTGGATCTTTTCGAGCCGACACGTCGCCCCTGCGCTGGTCCAGGGACTGCTGAATCTGGTTTTCTTTCTCTATCTGATCCGCACTGAGGTGCGCTCCAGGCTGCGCTGAGAGCAGCCGCTACTTCTGCAAACGCGGAAATTGCCGATCCGGTTTCTGCTTTGCGTCCGGCCCCAGATGCGGCTGCGCATCAAATGTGGCTTCGTGTGGAGGGCCGCGACCAGAAATGATGCCGTTCTTCGGTGATCTCTTCGTTCGCCGGCAATGCGCCGTCTTCGGCCGGCACCACCGAGTACCGCTCCGCCGCACGTTCCCTGGACAGCCTCGACGGCTCGTTCCACGTGAACACGCTCACCAAAGCGGCGAGAAACGACCAAACCAGGAAAAGAGCGCCAATCACCATCAACGCAAGTCCGCCTAGAACACCCGGCCCGGTTGTAGTCATTTCGACATGTAGCATCGACCCGGAAAAGGGATAGGCGGCGCTGAACCCAGTTGTCCCGTGGCAGTACCCGATAATCAGGGCCAATCCCGACCCCAGAAAAAGAACCGCGCCAATCAACGGACGGTCTGCCCTCATGGAAATCTCCTCTCCTCTTCGCGCGCCCTGATTGCCCGCACCTCCCCCGCTCGAGCCGGCAAGGGCATAGCCAGAAAGATGCGCATTTTCCGGGAAAGGTTTTGGCCGCATGCTCAAGAAATTCAAGCCGCTCCGGCCCGCTTCCACCGCGCCCGGCTTTCTCTGCCGCTACAATGGTTTAGGTGATTGAGCCGGTTTAGATGATGGAACTCGTGCAGATCGAGCCTGCGCGCCGCATACCCGCTCCCAAGCCGGAGTGGCTCAAGGCGCGCGCGCCCATGGGCGAAAACTACCACGATCTCAAGCGCCTCGCCCGGTCACTTTCACTCCACACCGTCTGCGAGAGCGCCCACTGCCCCAACATTGGCGAGTGCTGGCACCATAAGACCGCTACCTTCATGATGCTCGGCAACCTGTGCACCCGCCGCTGCGGCTTTTGCGCCGTGCCCAAGGGCCGTCCCGAGCCTATCGACTTCGACGAGCCCCACCGCGTCGCTCAGGCCGTCGCTTCCCTCGGTCTTCAGCACGCCGTGATTACCAGCGTCAACCGCGACGACGACAACCTCGGCGGCGCCCGCGCCTTCGCCTTCGTGATTCAGGAAATTCGCCGCCAGGCGCCCGGCTGCCGCGTGGAAGTCCTCATTCCCGATTTTCAAGGCATCCCTGAAGCCATCCGTATCGTCGTCGAGGCGCGCCCGGAGATCCTCAACCACAACACCGAGACCGTCCCCCGCCTCTACCGCGTAGTCCGCTCCGGCGCACGTTACCAGCGCACCCTCGAGCTGCTGCGCTACGCCAAGGAACTGCGGCCCGCAGGACTCACCAAGTCGGGCGTCATGGTCGGCCTCGGCGAAGAGACCCATGAGCTCCTCGACGTCTTCCGCGATCTGGCCCGCGCCGCCTGCGACATCCTCACGATCGGCCAGTATTTGCGCCCTTCGCGCGATCACCTGCCCATCGCCCGCCTCTACACGCCCGCAGAGTTCGCCGACCTCAAGCGCGAAGCCCTGCGCATGGGCTTCCGCCACGTCGAATCTGGCCCGCTGGTCCGTTCCAGTTACCACGCTCACGAACAAGCTGCGTCCGCGGCCGCCGAAGTCGCGTAACGCGCCGCTTTCGCATTCCCTCGCAGGCTGTAGAATAGCCCTTGGCGTTTTGTCCTTTTTCACTAAGGAAGAGGTCCAGGAACCATGGCATCCTTCATGGACGGCAACCCGGCACTCAAGGGACTCGCAAGCGACTTGAGGCGGCGCATGGATCAATCTGTCGCCGACTTCCAGGCCAACCTCGCCTCTACGCGCACCGGCCGCGCCAGCGTGCACATGCTCGACCAGGTCAAGGTGGACTACTACGGCACGCTCACACCCATCAACCAGATGGCGCAGGTCTCCGCGCCCGAGCCGCAGCTCATCCTCATTTCGCCCTGGGACCCGACCATCCTCAAGGAAGTCGAAAAAGCCATCCAGTCCTCCGACCTCGGCTTCAATCCCATCTCCGACGGCAAGGTCATCCGCGTACCCGTCCCGCCTATGACCGAGGAGCGACGCCGCGACGTCTGCAAGCACCTGAACAGAGTGCTCGAAGAGCACCGGACGGCCGTCCGCAACGTCCGCCGCGATGGCAACGAGGCCCTCAAAAAGCTGGCCAAAGAGAAGAAGATCAGCGAGGACGACGAGGAGCGCGCCATGGAAGAGGTGCAGAAGATTACCGACGCCGAAATCCGCCGCATGGAAGAGCTTTCGCAGAAAAAGGAAGCGGAAGTGATGCAGGTGTAAGTCGCTCCACTACTGCGTCTTCGGCGACATCGCGGTGGATCTTCGCGCGTTCTGGAGAGGTCTAAGAGCAGGAGCCGGCCCGGAAGTAGCATCAGAGAATCTTATAGATAGCCTGGTTAATCCCGTTCCATTCCTCGATCAGCCGGGCGAACAGGTCTTCGCCCAGCGCGGTAAGCCGGTAAAACCGTCTATTCCGCTTCTCCTCTTCCCTCCACTCGCTGGTCAGCACCCCTTGCGTCTCCAGCCTCCGCAGCAGTGGATAGAGCGTGCTTTCGTCGATTTCCATCCCCTGCCCGACCAGCTCCTTACACAGCGAGTACCCATAATGCTCGGTGCGCAGCTGACCCAGCACCGCCAGCGTCAGGCATCCGCGCCGCAGCTCTAAGCGCATGTTTTCGAGTAATTTAGACGATGACACGGCGAATGCTCCTTGTATACCATATCATATACACTGTGTCGTACATGGTATATTTAGCCGACTGAACAGGAGAGCGGCAATCTCCGTCTCGCCGAGGCGGGATGGGTTAATTTCTTAAAGAAAATAAAGAGGTTAAATCTCGGAGCCGGACCGGAGCTGGTAGCCAAACAGTCAACTTGCTCTGACTGGCGTGGACCAGCGCGCCTTTTCTACTTTTTTGCCCGCCTATAGAACGGCAACGCCACCTGCTTCGCCCGCACGCGGTTTCCCCTGACATCGACCAGTACATCCTCGCCGCTCGCGGCAACCGCCGCCGGCACCAGCGCCATGGCAATATTCGTCTTCAAGAATGGCGCCGGCGAGCCGGATGTCACTTTACCGATCACTTCTCCAGAGAGTGAAAGCACGGAGTGCCCATCCCGCGCGATTCCCCGCTCCACCATCTCCAGGCCCACGATCTTTCTCTTCGGCCCGCCCTCTGCCTGCACCGCCAGCAAAGACTCACGTCCGATAAAAGGACCCTTGTCCAGCTTCAGCCAGCGCGTCAGCCCCGCCTCCAGCACGGTGATCTCCTCGGAGATCTCGTGCCCGTAGAGGCTCATCCCCGCCTCGAGGCGCAGCGTGTTGCGCGCCCCCAGCCCGCACGGGCGAATGCCAAACTCCGCCCCCGCCTCGAGCAGCGCCTCCCACATCTTCACCGTGGTGGCCTCGTCGCTGGGCGTGTACACCTCGAACCCGTCCTCGCCCGAGTACCCCGTCCGTGCGATCAGTACATTCGGAATCCCCGCTACCGTCCCCCACGTGAACCAGTAGTTCTTAATCGCGCCCAGGTCCACTTTGGTTAGCTTGCTCAATGTTTCGAGCGCTCGCGGCCCCTGCAGCGCCAGTTGCGAATAGTAGCTCGAGTAGTCGCTGATATGAATGGAAGGAAACCCGCCCGCCTGCTTGCGGATCCACGCGAAGTCCGAGTCCTTCGTTCCCGCATTTACCACGAGCAGATAATCGTTCGCACCCAGCCGGTGCACCAGAATGTCGTCCACAAAGGTGCCCTGGGGAGTGAGCAGCGCCGAGTAGTGCGCCTGTCCGTCGGCGAGCTTCGAGGCATCGTTCATGGTGATGTGCTGCACCGCATTGAGCGCGCCGGGGCCGCGAAACTGGATTTCGCCCATATGGCTCACATCAAAGAGCCCCACCCCTGTCCGCACCGCCAGGTGCTCGGCGATCAGCCCGCCACCGGGGCAGGGATACTCCACCGGCATATCCCAGCCGTTGAAGTCCACCATCCTGGCCTTCCGTGTGCGGTGCGCGGCGTTGAGCGCGGTTTTTTTGAGCGGAGCCGGAGGAGAAGGCGGCGTGGCGGAAGTCGCGGAGGCAGGCGTTGGCGAAGCAGATATGGTCATGGGGAACCCCCTCAATCCTGTATCTTAATTGAACGTGTGAAGACCGTTCGAGGCGCCGTGATGCTGCTCGCCGCCGCCGTAGCCCTCTGGCGCGGCTGGCATATCCACACCGGCCGCCTTGCACTCGTCGCTTACGCGCTGGCTGCGCTGGCGCTTGCCCTCGCCATCTGGCACTTTACGCGCAAGCCGCCACCGCGGCGTCTGTGAACCGTTTTGCGTCAATCGCCGTGCCTCCAATCCGGTTCAGGCTATAATGCCGCCATCTTCCGGCCATGGAACTTTGGGGACTTCTTCTCTTCGGTCTGGCAGCGGCAATCCTCGGATTGCCTGTCGCCGCGCTCGTCGTCGCGCGCACGACCGCCCGCACCCAGCGCGAGGAGATGGCCATCCTGAGCGATCGCTTGCGTGATCTGGAAGTGCAGGTCGCCCACCTCGCCAGGCAGATCGCTGCACCCGCGACGCAGGTTTCGCATCCATCTCCACCGCAAGCCGCACAAGCGCCCATCGCTGCACAAACTCCACACGCAGCCATCCCCACGCTCCCGCGCCCGTCGCCGCCCCTCGCCGAGTCTCCCGCCGCGCAACCTCCGCCTGCACCTCCCAAGCCCCGACCCGCTCCGCTCGAGGCTCTCGAACCCGTCGCCTCCTTTCGCGCCGCACCCATTCCTCCACCCCGATTCTCGACCGAGCCATCGACGCCCAGCCGGGCGGAAAGGGCTTTTTCTCTCGAAGAACGTCTGGGCACCAACTGGCTCAACAAGATCGGCATTGCCATTCTGGTAGTTGGCCTGGCCTTCTTCCTCGCCTACAAGCTGCAGACATGGGGCCAGGCCGGCAAGGTTCTCTGCGGTTTTGCGATCAGCGCCGCGCTTCTTCTGGGCGGCGTTTGGCTTGAGCGCAAAGCTGCGTACCGCATCTTTGCGCGAGCCGGCATCGGCGGCGGATGGAGCCTCGCCTTCTTCACCACCTTCGCCATGCACCATATCGAGGCTGCGCGCATTCTTCCCTCGCTCACGGCCGACCTGGTGCTCATGCTCCTCGTTGCTGCCGGCATGGTGGCGCACTCGTTGCGATACCGCTCGCAGACCGTCACCGGCCTTGCCTTCCTGCTCGGATTCCTCACCCTCTTGACCAGCCACATGCAGGCCGCCAGCGGAACCGTCGTTTTCAGCCTCACCGCAAGCGCCATCCTCGCCATCGCGCTCGTGGCGGTCACCACGCGCCGCCACTACGCCATTCTTGAAGTCGCCGGCCTGATCGCCGTCTATCTCACACATTTCGCGTGGCTCACGCAGGTTCTGCCGGAAGACCGCTCCGCCTTCACCGAATTCTGGCCCTCCACCGTGCTCGTCCTGCTCTATTGGCTAATCTTCCGCATGGCTTATGTGCTGCGCACGCCGCTCAACCAGACCGAGGAAAATCTCTCCAGCCTCGCCGCCGTTCTCAATTCCGCCGGCGTCCTGGGCGTGTTCAAATACCAGTCCGCTCACCCGGAATGGGCCTTCTGGGCGCTGGCCGCTCTGGGCGCCATCGAGATGGGCCTGGCTTTCTTCGTTCGCTCCCGGCGCCGCCAGGCCTTCGTCGTTCTCTCCACCGTCGCCGCGGTACTGCTCGTTGCCGCCGTTCCCTTCAAGTTCCACGGTGTCAGTTGGCCGGTGCTCTGGCTGGTGGAAGCACAAGCTCTCGCCATCTGCGGACTGCGTCTCGGCGAGCCCGTCTTCCGCCGCCTCGGCCTGCTCACCGGCATTGTCGCCGGAGCCGTCATCGCCGTTCACAACGTCGCGCCGCTCGCCTGGTATCGTCTTGACTACCCCGATCCCGCGCGCCACCTTTCGCTCACCGCGTCGTTGGCTCTGGCCGCCCTTCTTTACTGGATTCACGCCGAGCTCTATCCGCGCCGCTGGGCGCAAATCGCGGAAAACGAATTCGAGGCCCTCGCGCTCAGGGTCACCAGCTGGCTCGGCGCCTCGGCCGCCGCCGCCGCACTCTGGGTCGTGTTGCCCTCGCCCTGGATCGTCCCCGGCTGGCTCGTTCTCGTCTTCGCTCTCGGCCTCGCGGCCGACCGTCTTCAAGCCGTCTCGCTCGCCCTCGAATCCGATGCGCTCACCCTCGCCGCCTGCGTGGGACTCTTCGCCTGGAATTTCTGGAACAGCTCCGGCTCGAACGCCTCAGACTGGCTCGATCACCGGCTCCCGCTCGGTGCCTCGGTCGTGCTTTTCTACGCCGGCATGCGCCGCAAAACCGTCCCTGAAGGTTTCGCCCGCTACGTGCCGCTGCTCTACTCATGGCTGGCCACGCTGCTGCTCGCCTACCTTGCTCTCGATCAGTCCTCCATCGTCGCACTCGGCCCGCTCTGGGCAATCCTCGGTCTCGTGCTTTTTGAGCTCGGCCGCTTTACGCGCAAAGGCTTTCTGCGCTGGCAAGGATTGTTTCTCGTCGCGCTCGCCTTTGGCCGCTATCTGCTCTGCGACCTGCCCGACAGTTCCGGCAATTTTGCGCAACTCCTCGGGACGCATCCCGCCGGCCATTTCAGCTTTTCCAATTCGTTGCTCTTCGAGGTTTTTGTTCTCGCCGCCGCCGGATACTGGCTGGCCGAACGGGCACGACTCGGCGATCCGCGTAGTCAGACCGAGCAGATTGCAGGTTTCGTCTCCGGCTGTCTGAGCACCTTCTCCATCGCCGTCTGGTTTGCCTTCCGCTTTCCGTCCGACTGGGTGCCCGTTGCCGGCGGTGAGCACTGGGTCACCTCCATCTGGGCGGCCATGGCTACTGTATTCGTCGCCATCGCCTGCCTTATTCGCCGTCGCGCCCTTCTTGCCCAGGCCGTCTTCCTCGCCTTCTCCGCGGCCGTTCGCGGCATCTCTCTCGATCTCTCCTGGATTTCTTTCTCCTCGAACGGCGAATCCGCCTTCTGGGGCGGACCGCTCTTCCACATATCCATCGCCGCGCTCGTGCTACTCGCGGCGCTACCCTTCGCCTTTCAATTGCGCCGGCTTCAGGTTCCCGCGCCGGATTCGTTCCGCTTCCTTCTCACCCGCACCGAGCAATGGTTCTTCTTCACGCCTTTCGGCCTGATGGTCCTCGCCCTGGCCGCGGAACTTAGCTCCGGCCACATCACCATCGCCTGGAGCCTGATGGGCTTCGCCGTTTTTCTCTTCGCACTGGCCGTCGGCGAGCGCAGCTACCGCCTCGCCGGTCTCGCCCTGCTCCTCTTGAGCGTGGTCAAAATCCTGCTCATGGATGTCTGGGCGCTTGCCCCAGCCGACCGCTACACCACCCTTATCATCCTCGGCCTTGCACTGCTCGCAGTGTCGTTCCTCTACACACGCTTCAGCACCGTCATCCGCAAGTATCTTTAGTCCAAGGATCGTCATGCTCACCCTCTACAACCGCATCCAGGGCCGGAACACCGATCGCCTCGCCGCGCTCAGTGACGGCATCTTCGCCGTGGCCATGACCCTGCTCGTGCTCGACCTGCACCTCCCGTCGGCCACCCAGGTCCACTCCGAACGCGAGCTTTTTTTCGCCCTCGGCGCGCTCGGGCCGCAGTGGCTCGCCTACGGCATGAGCTTCCTCACCCTCGGCATCTTCTGGGCCGGCCAGCAAACCCAGCTCAACCACATCGGCGAAGGCACCCGCGACCTTACCTGGATTCATCTCGGCTTTCTCTTCGCCGTCACGGTCATGCCGCTTTCCACGCGCCTGCTGGCCGAATTCATCACCTACCGCGCGGCCATCGCCATTTACTGGCTCAACATATTCGTGCTCGGCGCAATGCTCTATTGGAGCTGGGGCCACGCCACGCGCGCCGGCCTGGTCAAGCCGGACATCCCGCCGGCGATCGTCGCCAGCATCTGCCGCCGCATCCTCATCGCGCAATCGCTCTACCTGGCCGGCGCCCTGCTCTGCTTAATCAACACCTGGGTCAGCCTCGCAGCCATTGTCTGCGTGCAGTTGAACTACGCCATCGCCCCGCGCCTGTGGTGGAAACGCGATGACCCGCCCGGCGACGACAAGCCCGCAGCCCTCCCGCAAAAGTAGCAGCGCCCTGACGGACAATTTGGAGCAACTTGCCCACGCCGTTCGTGTTTGCTTTTGTACGGCCGGGCACGCTTGTCCTGCCGCGGAGGATTGCGATGTTTATGGCAGGGTTGAACGATTTGGCAATGGTACGTTTCCTGGTTGTCCATGGAGGCCGCGGGGGCGACGGCTTTGGCCTGCTTCTAATGGGCATTGTCGCCGTCGGCGTACTGGTTTGGGCTCTTTCTCACTCCGGCAGCAACCAGTCAGCCAAGAGCTGAACCTCGCACGGCCTAAGGCATTTCTCCTTCAGGTATAGCCGTCTTGATTTTCGTGCAAGGTGGCGATTTCTTCCGCCCCAGCGACCTAGACCTGTCGCCGGGGACCCCAGGGAAAATCGCCACTTGAAGGTATCGGTTTCGGTATGCATCAGAAGGAGAAATGCTCTAGCGCAACCCGGCGGTTTCAAACGGGAGACCGGTTGCGGGCGAATTTTCCGGCTGCGCTTCGCGGTTGGGCGCAACGGAAACGCCGTCGAACGAAGCCGGCTCCACGGTCGTGTTCCATCCATCAAAGACAAGAAGCGCATCTTCGCCGTGGAAGTCGCTGAGCGTGGCTTCAATGTTGACGGTGCGGGTTTCGCCGGGAACGAGCGAGATGTAATTGTCGCTATAGAAGACGGGCAGCACGCGCTCGCCCGATTTGCGGCGCAACTGCATGTGGGCCATGAGTGCGATGCTTTGCGTGGGATTGTGCAGGGTGACGGTGAGCAGGCGCTTGCCGTCCGCGTCCCTGCGCTCCACCTGCGCGGTGAGAGCGACCTTGGGTAGCTTGTTGAGCGGCGTAAGATCGTCCGGGTCCCAGGGCACCGCGCGCCAGTAGAAGTTGCTTGAAAGCAGCTTGCCGGCTGAATCGCGCAATTCGAGCTTGACGAAATACACCGTTGTGACCGAGTCAGGCAGCTCGAGCTCGCCCACGTCGGTGGCCACATCGGGCGCGGCGGTCACCAGCGTGTCCTTCTCGCTGACGCGCTCGCCGTCAAGCGAGTAAATGGAGACGCTGGCCAGGGCGCCGCTGAGCGGCTGGGGGAAGTTGTCGATCACCTGGATGTGATTCGTAGCCTCGTTGAGCTGGATGTGCACCAGCTCCGAGGCGTGCATGACGGCGAAGTACGAGGACATGGGCTCGAGATCGTAATGATAGATCTGCCACACGAAACTGGGCTGCGCGGGATTGCTCATCCAGGTAAGGACAGCGGTGGTGGGATGGAAGAGGAGCGCATTGCGCCCCTCGTACATGGCGCGGAAGGCCTCGTAGTTGGCCATCTGCGCCTTGCGCACAAAGTCGGCGAGGTTGCGGATGGGCCCGTAGCGGCCGGCAATCTCCTCGCGGTAATCCTGCGAGCCGGAGTTGCCGCGGGCAAAATCGTGCTCGGCCCAATCGTCGTTGATCGTCTCCCAGTCCTTCTTCGGCATCATGCCGTGAATGGATTCGAGGGTGGGCACGGAGACGCTGCCGGTTTCGGTTTTGAAGTAGTCGTCGGTTACGGTGTAGAACTGGCGCGGCGTGCGCCACCAGTAGGGTCCATGCGAGCGCACGCCGGCGCCGTCAGTGGAGCTGGGCTGATAGCGGCGCGTGGGTTCAAGCTCGGCCAGCAGCTTGCGCAGCGCGGCGTCGATCTCCGGCGGAGGGTAGCCCTCATTGCGCGCGCACCACAGCACGATGGAGGGATGGTTGCGGAAGCGGAGAATCTTGTCGCGGACATTGGCGATATAGGTGTCGAAATCGTCGGGATCGGGGCCGTCGCTGGGATTGGGCTGGAAGAACTCGTCCCACACCATGATGCCGTACTTGTCGCAGAGCTCGTAGAAATCTTCGCTCGTGCTCTGGCCCACCCAGTTGCGAATCATGTTCAGATGGGCGAGCTGGTGCATGCGGATTTCCGTCTCCAGCCGCTCGCGGGGAATGCGCTTGAGGGCTTCGTCCAGGCCCCAGTCGCCGCCGCGGATGAAGATGGGCACGCCGTTGACGGAGATGGTGAGCGTATCCGTGCCGGGAACTTCGTAGCTGATTTTGCGCACGCCGAATTCGAGATCCTGCGCGTCGGAGATTTCGTTGTCCTGCCTGAAGTCGAGATGCAGAGGGTAGAGATTCTGCGGCCCGTAGCCGTTGGGCCACCACAGGCGCGGATTGAGGATGTGCAACGCGGGCGTGGATTGGGGATCGAACCTGATCAGTTGCCTGGCGTGCGGCGCAAGCGTGACCGGCTGCGAAAAAACAATATTCTCGATGGTTCCTTCAAGCACGCCTTTCTGCGGCTTGCCGCTCACGTTTTCCACGGTCGCCTCCACGGTGACGTCGGAAGAATCCGTTTTGGGCAAGGGGAGATCGGTGGTAACGAGCGGGTTCTTCACGAGCACGGGACCGGAGGCGGAGAGAAAGACCTTTTGCCAGATGCCGGAGTCGCGGTCGTGGATGGCGGGAATCCAATCCCAGCCGAGGGTGCAGAGAAACGTGGGGCCGTCAATCGCGCTGATGCCGCCGTTGGGACCGATGCCCGCGCGCAGCGTGTGCTCGTGGGGAATGCCGGGATGAGGCTGCGGCGTGATGAGCACGGCGATGGCGGCGGGCTTGCCTGGGATGACCTGCCCGGTGATGTCGAAGATGCCGCGGATGAAAGCGCCGCGGATGGAGCCCACCTGGATGCCATTGACCCAGACGTCGGCGGAAAAGTTGATGCCGTCGAAGTTGAGCCATACGTGGCGATGCCTGTAGGCCTTGGGCACCTGCACCGTGGTTCGGTACCAGTAGGAGGTCTGGACGAGAGTGTCGGGGATGATTTCGGGCCGGTCGTTCTCGCCGTAGAGCGGCTCGGGATAGACGTGGTTGTTGACCAGCGTGGTGAGCACCGTGCCCGGCACCGTGGCCGCGTACCAGCCGGAAGTATCGAAGCCCAGTTGAGCCACCTGCGCCGCCGGCTGCGGGACCTTGGCCACGTCCTGCAACTGCCAGCCCGATGAGAGAATGACGGGCGCGGGCAGAGGCGCCGCCGGCGCGGCAAGGACGCGCACCGCGCATGCCAAGAACGCGACCGACGCGAGAAACAGGGCAGAAGAAAGGCGAGAGAGTTTCATCAAGAAGCTTTACCTTCGGAGTGAGATTGACGAACGATCGCGCCGGACCGAGGGATTATAGCGGGTCAATTATAGTGGCTCAAGAGGCGCAGCGCGCCGGCGATGGCGCAGCGGACGGGGAGCCAATGGAATTCGAACGTTCATCCGGAGTGCTTTTTCATGTGAGCTCGCTGGCCTCGTATGGCGGCATCGGCGATCTGGGCCCCGCGGCGCACGAGTTTGCCGGCTTTCTGGCCGCGGCCAAGCAGCATGTGTGGCAGGTGCTGCCGCTGGGCCCCACCGGGTTTGGAAATTCTCCTTATGCGGGCTCGTCGGCGTTTGCGGGCAACCCGTTCCTCATCAGCCTCGAGCTTCTGGCCGACTGGGGCTGGATCGAGGGCGAGCGCATCGGGGGTCTCGCCGGACGAACGGGCAACGTGGACTTTCAAGCCGTGGAGGAGCACAAGCTGCCGCTGCTCTATGAGGCTGCCGGCAACTTTCTCGAGCGCGGCATGCGCGACGCAGCGCTGGCCGGGCAGTGGAAGCAGTTCGAAACATTCTGCCATGCGCAAGCCTCGTGGCTGAACGATTACGCGCTTTATGCCGAGCTGCGGCGTCAGTTCAAGACGGGCGCGTGGACTGAGTGGCCCGAGCCGGTGCGGCGGCGCGATCCGCAGGCGCTGGCCGAGGTGCGCGAGAGGAGCGGCGGCGCGCTGGCGCAGGAGCAGGCGCTGCAGTTTGCCTTTGCGCGGCAATGGGCGAATCTGCGCGAAGCGGCCGCGCGGCATGCGATCCGGATTCTCGGCGACGTGGCCATCTTCGTGAATATGGATTCGGCCGACGTGTGGGTGCATCCGGAACTGTTCGAGCTGGATAACGAGTTCAAGCCGGAGCGCGTGGCCGGCGTGCCCCCGGATTATTTTTCCTCGACCGGGCAGCGGTGGGGCAATCCGCTGTACCGATGGAATGTGCTCGCCGATCGCGGCTTCGACTGGTGGGTGGAGCGCATCCGGCGCGCAGTGGAGCTTTACGACATTGTGCGGCTGGATCACTTCAGGGGTTTCGAAGCGTACTGGGCGATTCCCGCCGGGGAAGAGACGGCGGTGAACGGCGAATGGGTAAAAGCGCCAGGGCTGGCGCTGTTCCGCGCGCTGGAAGCGGCGCTGGGCCCGCTGCCGCTGATTGCCGAGGACCTGGGTCTGATCACTCCGGAAGTGGACGCGCTGCGGCAGGAGATGAAGATGCCGGGCATGAAGGTGATTCAATTCGGATTCAGCAGCCCGGGCGCGCACACGCATCTTCCCCACCGGTACGTTCCCGCGACCATCGCTTATACCGGCACGCACGACAACGACACCACGCCGGGCTGGTGGCAGGGCGCGAGCGAGGCGGAGCGCAATGCCGCCGAGGCGCTGTTAGGTCCGGCGGGCGAGCAGCCAACATGGCCGTTGATTCGCGCGGTGGAGGCGAGCGTGGCGCAGATCGCCGTGGTTCCGGCGCAGGACCTGCTCGAACTGGGCTCGGGGGCGCGCATGAACACGCCCGCCATTCCCGAGGGAAACTGGAGCTGGCGCGCGCCGGAGAATTGCTGGACGCCGGAGCTCGGGGCAAAGCTGGCGGCGCTTGCCGAGGTGACCGATCGCGACAACGATCCTCTGGGAGTGGGAACGGAGAGCGGTGTGCCGGCCGCGAAAGCCGCGGAAAACTAAATCCTTCCGGAATCCATCTGACAGATCAGGCTGCGTTTTGCGTTGAATTACGGCGGGAGGAGCGCAGAACACGAGTTGGCCATATCCGCGGACACCTCCGTCTTTTCAAAATTATGACGACTTCATTCGATACCATAGAGAGAATGGCTGTTTCTGTCTCTTCCCCGGATTTGCATACACGTTCAGGACTCACGCGACGCCGGTTTCTCAAGGCCACGCTCTGTGGAGCGGCGGGCCTGGCGCTTTACGCAGGCGAAGTGGAGCGCCACTGGATCGAGACCACGCAGCATGAGGTCCGTGTTCCCGGCCTGGCCGCGGCCTTCGACGGGATGCGCATCGCGCAGTTGAGCGACATCCACATCGACGAGTATTCCGAGCCGTTGTTCATCCGCCATGCCATCGATCGCATCAACGCGTTGAAGCCGGACGCGGTGTTTCTGACCGGCGATTTCGTCACGGCCGGGATCACCACGCGAAAATTCGCGGAGGCGTCGGCGTGGCAGTGCGCCAATTTACTCACCGGGCTTGAATGCCGCGCGCGCTACGCGATTCTGGGCAATCACGACGTGATGGTGAACTCAGGCCTGGTGGCGACGGCGCTGGCCGATAACGGCATGACGATGCTGGTGAACGCCTGCCTGCCGGTCGAGCGCGCGGGCGCGCGCTTCTGGCTGGCGGGGCTGGACGATGCCATGGTGGGACGGCCCGATCCGGAGCGCGCGATTCCTCCTCAGATCCGGCACATTGCCAACGAGCCGGTGATCCTGCTGTGCCACGCGCCCGACTATGCCGATGCGCTGCGGGAGCAGCCGGCGGGCCAGGCCGTGGCGCTGATGGTGAGCGGGCACACGCACGGAGGCCAGGTGCGCCTGCCCTTTGTGGGCGCCATGAAACTGCCGCCGCTGGGCAAAAAATATGTGGAGGGATGGTTTCGCTTCGGGAGCATGCAGCTTTACGTGAATCGCGGCCTGGGCACGGTGGGCGTTCCCTTCCGCTTCGATTGCCCGCCGGAGATTACGCTGTTCACACTGCGATCAGCTTAATGAAAATCGTGGGAGCGCACGGGCGCCGCGGTGATGCCAAGCGGCTCAATGTGCCGGGCCTTCACGTGAATTACGCCGTCCTGGTTCTGCAGCGGGCCGGCAATGAGCAGAAAGCGGCTGCGCGTGACCACGACGCGGTCGCGCTCAAAGACATCCGGCGTGAGGATGATGTTGGCGATGCCGGTTTCGTCTTCGAGCGAAAGAAAGACAAAGCCCTTGGCGGTTCCGGGGCGCTGGCGCGCAATCACGCAGCCGGCCACGCGGACGAACTGGTTGCTCCCGCGCTGCGCCAGCTCTTCGGCGGCGAGAATGCCTTCGCGGCGCAGTGTGGCGCGGTGATAGGCCATGGGATGCGGACCGGTGGTGAGGCCGGTTCCGGTGTAATCGGCGGCGAGGCGCTCTTCGGTGGTCATCTGTTTGAGCGGCAGGGGCGCGGCAATTTCGTTGCGGGCGCGGCCGGCTCCGCGCAGCAGCGGGCCCACGGGACGGCCGGCCTCTTCCACCTGCCAGAGCGCATCGCGGCGATGGTCCACGCTTTCGAGCGGGTTGAGCGCGCCGATCGAAGCGAGAATCACGAGCTCCTTGCGATTGAGTTGGGGCGCGCGCAGGGCAAGATTGTCCACCGAAACAAAGAGGCCGTCGCGCTGGCGCGCGGCCACCAGGGCCTCTGCCGAAGACTGGCGCAGGCCCCTGGCGTAATTGAGGCCGATGCGCAGGGCGAGCACGCCGGCTGGTTCTTCCTCGAGCGTGCACGGCCAGTCCGACTTCTGCACGTCGATGGGGCGCACGCGCAGGCCGTGGCGCTGCGCATCCTTGATGAGCACAGCCGGCGCGTAAAAACCCATGGGCTGATTGTTGAGCAGGGCGCAGGTAAAGGCAGCGAGATAGTGCACCTTGAGATATGCCGAGGCGTAGGCGATGAGCGCGAAGCTGGCGGCGTGCGACTCAGGAAATCCGTACATGGCAAACGAGGAGATGCTCTGCACGATGGTGTCCTGCGCCGGCGGCGCGATGCCGTTGGCGGTCATGCCCGAGCGCAGGCGGCCTTCGAGATCTTTCATTCTCTGCATCGACCGGCGCATGCCCACGGCGCGGCGCAGTTCCTCGGCCTCGGACCCGGAGAAATTGGCCACCACCATGGCCATGCGCAGAAGCTGCTCCTGAAACAGCGGCACGCCCAGCGTGCGCCGGAGCACCGGCTCCAGCGAGGGATGCGGATAAGTGACCTCTTCCCTGCCCTGGCGGCGGCGCATGTAGGGGTGCATCATTTTTCCCACGATGGGGCCGGGACGGATGATGGCCACCTGCACCACGAGATCGTAAAAGCGCACGGGCGCGTTGTGGGGAATGGAGGCCATCTGCGCGCGGCTCTCCACCTGGAACATGCCCACGGTATCGGCCTTGCGCAGGGTTTGGTAGACCAGCGGGTCCTCAGGCAAAGCGGCCAGATCGACCTGTTTGCCGTAGTGGCGCGGGATGAGCTCGATCGAATCCTTGAGCGCGGCCATCATGCCCAGGCCGAGGAGATCGACTTTGATGAGGCCCATATCGGCGCAGTCTTCCTTGTCCCACTGGATGACGGTGCGGCCGGGCATGGAAGCGCGCTCGATGGGCACGACGCGGTTCAAAAGGCCGGCGCAGATGACCATGCCGCCCGAGTGCTGGCCGAGATGGCGGGGCAGATCCTGCAGGCGCAGGCAGAGATCGAGATAGTGCGCGATGCGGGGATGGCGGGCGTCGAAGCCGGCCTGCCGAAAATAATTGGCCATAGTGTCGTTGGCGCCGCGCCACTCCCAGTGGCCAACGAGGCTCGAGAGCCGCGCCAGCTGCTCCTCGTCGAAGCCCAGCGCCTTGCCCACTTCGCGCGCGGCGGAGCGGCCACGGTAGGTGATGACGTTCGCGGTCATGGCCGCGCCCAGCGCGCCGTAACGCTCATAGACGTACTGGATGGCCTGCTCGCGCTGATCGCCCGAGGGCAGATCAAGATCGATGTCGGGCCACTCGCCGCGGTTCTCGCTCAAAAATCTTTCAAATAAAAGTTCCATGCCCACGGGATCGACGGCCGTAATTTCGAGCGCATAACAGACGGCAGAGTTGGCGGCCGAGCCGCGGCCCTGCACCAGAAAACCCCGGCTCTGGCAGAAGCGGATGATGTCCCAGACGATGAGGAAATAGCCGGCGAAACCGAGCTGCCGGATGAGCGCAAGCTCGCGCTGCACCTGTGCGCGGGCCTTCTCGAGCAGGCTGCATTTTTCGGGCGACCCGTAACGCTTGAGCACGCCTTCTTCCACGCGCTTCAAGAGGAAGCTGTCCATGGTGTCGCCGTCGGAGACGGGATAGTGCGGGAATTCGTAGCCAAGGTTGTCGAGCGTGAATTCGAGTCGCTCACTCACGATGCGGGTGTTGACAATGGCCTCGGGGATGTCGCGAAAGAGCGCGGCCATGTGCTGGGCACGGCGGAGATTTCGGTTTGCGTTTCTGGCCAGCAGCCGGCCGGCGCGATCGAGCGCGGTGTGATGGCGGATGCAGGTGAAGACATCGAGCAGCTCGCGGTCTTTCTCTGCCCCATAGCGCACGCCGTTGGCGGCGATGAGCGGCAGATTGAGACTGGAGGCCAGGCCGATGAGCGCCTGGTTGCGGCACTCTTCCTGGCGCTCCTGGTGGCGCTGGAGCTCGAT
>Ga0335072_10003057_pt1 | contig 25441 bp, 22 predicted proteins | sample Lox_Sample_21_FD_206725 | JGI IMG/M metagenome (GOLD analysis project Ga0335072, IMG submission 206725) | Soil microbial communities from Loxahatchee National Wildlife Refuge, Florida, United States - Lox_Sample_2.1 | ecosystem: Environmental > Terrestrial > Soil > Wetlands | place: USA...
CCGGGCCTGAGGGGCCGGCCGGGGATGCGGGGGATCGACGACCTCGGCGACGTCGCCGACCGCACGGTCCTGCTGCGTGCCGACCTGAACACGCCGCTGGACGGGACCACGATCACCGATGACGGGCGGATCCGGGCCAGCCTGCCGACGATCAGCAAGCTGGCCGGCCGAGGCGCCAGAGTGCTGATCCTGGCGCACCTCGGCCGCCCTTCAGGGGATTCTTACGCCCAGCGGGCCGCTGGCGGCCCGTCACTCGGGCCGGTCGCGGCGCGGCTGTCCGAACTGCTCGGGCACGAGGTCCCGCTGGCCGGTGACGTCGCGGGCGACGCGGCAGCCGCGGTCGTGGCCGGCCTGGCCGGCGGCGGCGTCGCAATGGCGGAGAACATCCGCTTCGAGCCCGCCGAGACCAGCAAGGACGACGCCGAGCGGGCCGGGCTGGCCCGGCGGCTGGCCGCGCTGGCCGGGCTCGGGGGGCCGGGCGGGCTCTACGTGGGCGACGGGTTCGGCGCGCTGCACCGCAAGCACGCCAGCGTGTACGACCTGCCCGCGCTGCTGCCGCACGCCGCGGGGGACCTGGTGCTGGACGAGATCGCGGTGCTGCGCCGGCTCACCGAGAGCCCGCAGCGGCCCTACGTGGTGGTGCTGGGCGGTGCGAAGCCGTCCGACAAGCTGGCCGTGATCGCCAACCTGCTGGCCAGCGCCGACCGGCTGGTCATCGGCGGCGGGATGTCGTACACGTTCCTGCGCGCCCAGGGCCACGAGGTGGGCAAGTCGCTGCTCGAGGAGGACATGATCCCGCGGGTGTCCGAGCTGCTCGACGAGGCGGCCCGGCGCGGCGTCGAGGTGGTGCTCCCGGTCGACCTGGTCGCGGCCACGCACTTCGGGCCGGACGCCGAGCACGAGGTGGTGCCGGTCGGCGACTTCCCGGCCGACCGGGAGAGCCTGGACATGGGCCCGGCCACCCGGGAGCGGTTCGCGTCCGCCCTGGCCGACGCGAAGACGGTGTTCTGGAACGGCCCGGTCGGGGTGTTCGAGTTCCCGGCGTTCGCGGCCGGGACCCAGGCGGTGGCCGAGGCGATCACCAAGGTGGACGGGCTGACCGTGGTCGGCGGCGGCGACTCGGCGGCGGCGGTCCGGATCCTCGGCTTCCCCGAGGACGCGTTCACGCACATCTCGACCGGCGGCGGGGCCAGCCTCGAGTACCTGGAGGGCAGGCCGCTGCCGGGCGTGGCCGCGCTGGAGGCCGACGGGGTGGCCGACGGGGTGGCCGGGTGAGCCGGGCCGCGGACCGGAAGCCGCTGGTCGCCGGCAACTGGAAGATGCACAACAACAACTTCGAGGCCATCGCGCTGACCCAGAAGCTGGCGTTCGAGCTCAAGGACAAGGACTTCGACGCCGCGGACGTGGCCGTGCTGCCGCCGTTCACGGCGCTGCGCAGCGTGCAGACGCTGATCGATGGCGACAAGCTGCGGCTGTTCTTCGGGGCCCAGGACCTCTCGCCGCACGACGACGGGCCCTACACCGGCGACGTGTCCGGGCGGATGCTGGCCAAGCTCGGCTGCCACTACGTGCTGGCCGGGCACTCGGAACGGCGGCGCCACCACGGCGAGGACGACGCGCTGATCAACGCCAAGGTCCAGGCGGCGCTGCGGTACAAGATCACGCCGGTGCTGTGCGTGGGCGAGACGCTGGAGGTGCGCCAGGCGGGCGAGGCGATCGGGCACACGCTGGGCCAGCTCGACGGCGGCCTGGCGGGCCTGTCCGGCCAGCAGGTGGCCGGGATCGTCGTGGCCTATGAGCCGGTATGGGCGATCGGTACCGGCGAAGTGGCCACGCCCGAGGACGCGCAGGAGGTCTGCGGCGCCATCCGGGGTCGTATTTCCGCCGTTCATGGGGACGAGGTGGCGGCCAGTGCGCGTATCCTGTATGGCGGGTCAGTGAAGTCCGACAACATGGCTGCGATCATGGCGCAGCCGGACATCGACGGCGGGCTGGTCGGCGGCGCCAGTCTCGATGCCCGGGAATTCGTCAGGATCTGCCGGTATCGTGAATTCAGCGCCTGAGCGCCTCAGCGAACCGCCCGGAGGGGACCAGAACCAGCAGTGACCATCGCAATCTCTATCGTCCTCATCATCACGAGCCTGCTCATGGTGGTGCTCGTGCTGCTGCACAAGGGCAAGGGGGGCGGTCTGTCTGACCTGTTCGGCGGGGGAGTCTCGTCGACCCTGGGGTCATCGTCGGTTGTAGAGCGGAACCTGGACCGGATCACCATCTTCACCGGTGTCCTCTGGTTCGTCTGCATCGTCGCGCTCGGCCTGATCAACCGCTGACAGCGGTAGCGGTCAGGCCGACAGATCTTCACGCACGCCAAGAATTCAGCGGGTCATGGCCGAGCCGGCCGTGAGGCAAGGGGTGAGCAGTGAGCAGTGGCAACGCGATCCGGGGCAGCCGGGTCGGTGCGGGACCCATGGGCGAGGCCGAGCGCGGCGAAGCCGCGCCCCGGGTTCGGGTCTCTTTCTGGTGCTGTAACCGGCACGAGACCGTGCCCAGCTTTGCCAGCGACGCCGCGATCCCCGAGACCTGGGACTGCCCGCGGTGCGGCTTCCCGGCCGGGCAGGACCGGGACAACCCGCCGGCGCCGCCGCACGCCGAGCCGTACAAGACGCACCTGGCTTACGTGAAAGAGCGCCGCAACGACACCGACGGCGCCGCCATCCTGGCCGAGGCTCTCGACCGGCTGCGCCGCGGCGCCTGAGCCTCGGGGCTGCCCCCCGGGTCTTAATGGGCGAAGCCGCTGCGATCCTGTTCGGTCCCTGGCATGAGCGGCACGGGCGGGTGCGGGTGCGAGTCCAGCACCCCAAGCTGCACCCGGAGGTCGCCGAGCAGGCTGTCCGCCAGGTCCATGCTGAGCCCGTTCCTGACCACGATCCTGATCACGGCCGTGTCCTGCATGTTCTCCGGGAAGGTATAGGCCGGGACCAGCCAGCCGCGCTGCCGCAGCCGCTCGGACAGGTCGAAGACCGTGTACCCGCTCGCGGCCGGGTCGCGCAGCTTGAAGGCGAACACGGGCAGCTCGGATCCGTCGGTGAGCAGCTCGAACGGGCCCATGGCCGCTATCTCGGCGGACAGGTGCCTGGCCACGTCCTGGCAGGTCTGCTGCACGCTCCGGTAGCCCTCGAAGCCCAGCCGCAGGAAGTTGTAGTACTGGGCGGCGACCTGCCCGCCGGGCCGGGAGAAGTTGAGCGCGAACGTCGGCATCTCGCCGCCCAGGTAGTTGACCCGGAAGATCAGATCCTCCGGCAGCGCGGCGGCGTCGCGCCAGACCACCCAGCCGACGCCGGGGTAGACCAGCCCGTACTTGTGTCCCGAGGTGTTGATCGAGGCGACCCTGGTCACCCGGAAGTCCCACTCCAGGTCCGGGTGCAGGAACGGGGCGACGAACCCGCCGGACGCGCCGTCGACGTGAACCGGGATGTCCAGGCCGCGCTCGGCCTGGAGCCGGTCCAGCTCCTGGCTGATCTGCAGCACGGGCTCGTAGCTGCCGTCCATGGTGGACCCGAGCACCGCCACCACGCCGATCGTGTTCTCGTCGCACCGGGCCGCGGCCTCTGGGCCGGTCAGGTGGAGCCGGCCCGGCTCCATCGGCACCATCCGGGGCTCGACCTGCCAGTAGCGGCAGAACTTTTCCCAGCAGACCTGGACGTTGGCGCCCATGACCAGATTGGGCCGGGCGGGCCCGGCCTGGCTCCCGGATCCCGCGGCCCGGCGGGCGCGCCAGCGCCAGAGCAGGGCCATCCCGCCGAGCATGCACGCCTCGCTGGAGCCCGTGGTGGAGCAGCCGATGCCGGTCAGCGCCTCCCGGCCCGCGGCGCCGGCCCGGGCCGTGGGCGCGTGCCAGAGGTCGGCGAGGATGTTCACGCAGCGCCGCTCGAGCTCCGCGGTCTGCGGGTACTCATCCTTGTCGATCATGTTCTTGTCGAAGCAATCGGCCATCAGCCGCTGCGCCTGCGGCTCCATCCACGTGGTCACGAACGTGGCCAGGTTGAGCCGGGCGTTTCCGTCCAGGATCAGCTCGTCCCTGACCGTCTGCAGCGCGGTCTCGGGCAGCATGCCGTGCTGCGGAATCCGGTTGCGGGGCACGCTGAGGTGCAGCTCGCGAACGTAGACCGGGTTGATGTCGAGCTCGGCGTCCGCGCCGGCCTCATCGACCTTGTAGTGCAGTGCCATTCGTCGCTCCCGTTTGTGTCTGTCGGCACGCCATCGGCTCAGGCGCCGGTCACGGTGAGGACCGCCAGGGCCCGGGCCGCCGCGGCCCTGACCCGCGGCACCGGGTCCTGTTGCAGGGCGGCCACGGCGGACAGCGCGTCGCCGATCCGGCGCCGGGCGACCACCTTGGCCGCCATCTCGCGCACCCGCCACGCCTCGTCGGCCAGGGCGGCCACCACCGCGCCGGCGGCTGCGTCATCCCACGCGTACAGCAGCGCCCTGGCCGCCCAGGTCCGCAGGAAGTAGCGCTGGTCCCGGCGCGGATGCGGCCCGAGCACCGAGTCGGCCGCCGGCCCGCCGATGGCCCGGGCGAACCCGAGGTCGGCGTCGCCCCCGCGCAGTAGCGCGATGCAGCGGGCGACCACCTCCGGCTCGCCCCGGCGCCGGCACTCCCGCTCAACGCTCTGGCGCGGGGTCAGTTCCCAGTGATCGGCCGGCATGGCGGTCAGCCCGCGACGCTCAGGTACCGGCAGAACAGGAAGCCGTGATCTTCGAGCACATGGCCCAGGCTGAGTCCCGCGGCTCCGCCGTCGTCGTCCCGGCCGGGCTTGGCGTCGGGCGGCATGGCCATGATCCGGCCGGCGTCCCCGCCCTCGAGCAACGGGCTGACGGTCAGGCAGAGCTCGTCCAGCAGGCCGGCCGCGACGAACTGCCCCAGCAGCTTCGGGCCGCCCTCGACCAGGATGCGCCGGTGGCCGCGCTCGGCCAGCGCGGCCACGGCGTCGGCCGGCGACACCTCGTCGCGGCCCGCCACGGCCAGGTCGGCGTGCCGGGCCACGGCGGCCCGGCGGGCCGGGGGCGCCGCCTGCGTGGTCAGCACGATCGTGCGCGCGTCTTCGGGCGCCTTGGTCAGCAGCGGGTCGTCCGCGGAGATCGAAAGCCCGCGGGTGATCACCGCGATCGGCGGCGTGGGCGTGCGTCCCTGGCGCAGCCGCGGCCAGACCTCGCCCTCGCGGACCGGGCGGTAGCGCTCGGCCCGGGCCGTGCCGGCCCCGGCCACGATGACGTCGGCCAGGCTGCGCAGGACCTTGAACAGCGTCCGGTCGGCGTCGCCGGACAGCCCGCCGGAGCGCGCGTCGAGGGAGCCGGCGCCGTCGACGCTGGCGACCATGTTGGCCCGCACCCACGGCGCCGCGTGCGCCGCCGGGTCGGGGTAGGCGTACAGCGCCGCGAGGGCGGCGACCGCCGTCTCCGCGGGGGGGTCATCGCCGTCGCCGACCGGGCCGATCTCGGGCGCGGTCGCGGGAGCCGGGAAGATCTGGCGCACGGCAAGCCAGTCAATCAGACGCCGCGATGGCGGCGCCGGGCGGGCGCCGGTCGTTGCGGGAAAGACCGCCGATCGGCGCCTAACGCGACGAATCCGGCACGTTGCACCTTTCAGCCCAGGCTTCGCGGGCTGATGGCGCCGGATGTGCGGCCGAGGCGGCGCTGAGCGGCCTCAGGCGGCACCGTCCGCGCCGCGCAGCACCATGAGCGAGCGCCCGGCCAGCGCGACCGGCTGGCCGGCCGGCACCGTGACCGGCGGGTCAGCGGCCGGCCTCGGCGCCGGGGCGGCCGTGTCGGTCAGCACATCCCAGGCGGCGCCGAACCTGGAGTCCGGCACGGTGAACGTGACCGGCTCGCGGTTGGCGTTGAACAGCAGCAGGAAGCTCTGGTCGCGCACGCTCTCGCCGCGCGGGCCCGGCTCGGTGATCGCATCCCCGTTCAGGAAGACCGCGAGCGACCGGGCGTAGCCGGTCTGCCAGTCGTCCTGGGTCATCTGCCGCCCGGCCGGGGTCAGCCAGACGATGTCCTGCAGCCCGGCGTGCTCCCCGCCCGCCTCGCCTGCCCCCTTCATGGCGGGAGCGACCTGGCCGCTGAAGAACCGGCGCCGGCGGAACACCGGGTGCGCCCGGCGCAGCTCGGACAGCGCGCAGGTCAGGTCGATCAGGTCCTGCTGCTTGCCCGCGGCCCCCCAGTCGATCCACGACGTCTCGTTGTCCTGGCAGTAGGCGTTGTTGTTGCCCTGCTGGGTGCGGCCCATCTCGTCGCCGGCCAGCAGCATCGGCACGCCCTGCGAGCAGAACAGCGTGACCAGGAAGTTGCGCGCCTGCCTGGCCCGCAGCTCGTTGATTCCGGGGTCGTCGGTCGGCCCCTCGGCGCCGCAGTTCCACGAGCGGTTATCGTCGGAGCCGTCCCGGCCGTCGTCGCCGTTGGCGTCGTTGTGCTTGCGGTCGTAGCTCACCAGGTCCCGCAGCGTGAACCCGTCGTGGCAGGTGACGAAGTTCACCGACGCGACCGGCCGGCGGGCGCTGGTCTCGTACAGGTCGCTGGAGCCGGTCAGCCGGGACGCGAACTCGGGCAGCGTGGCCGGCCGGCCGCGCCAGAAGTCGCGCACCGTGTCCCGGTACTTGCCGTTCCACTCCGACCACAGGGGAGGGAAGTGGCCGACCTGGTACCCGCCCTCGCCCACGTCCCACGGCTCGGCGATGAGCTTGACCTGCGAGACCACCGGGTCCTGCTGAACCAGGTCGAAGAAGGCCGAGAGCCGGTCGACGTCGTGCAGCTCGCGGGCCAGCGCCGCGGCGAGGTCGAACCGGAACCCGTCGACGTGCATGTCCAGGATCCAGTAGCGCAGCGAGTCCATGATCAGCTGCAGCGGGTGCGGGTTGCGCACGTTGAGGCTGTTCCCGCAGCCGGTGTAGTCGAGATAGGTCTGCGGGCTGGCCGGGTCGAGTTGGTAGTAGGCGGCGTTGTCGATGCCGCGGAAGGACAGCGTGGGCCCGAGCGCGCCGGACTCGGCGGTGTGGTTGTAGACCACGTCGAGCAGGACCTCGATGCCCGCGGCGTGCAGCGCCCTGACCATTGCCTTGAACTCGGCGACCTGGCCGTAGGGCGTGCCGGACGAGGAGTAACGGTTGTCAGGGGCCAGGAACGCGATCGTGTTGTAACCCCAGTAGTTGGTCAGGCCCCGCCGGACCAGCGCCGGCTCGGGCACCGACTGGTGCACCGGCATCAGCTCGACCGCGGTGACGCCCAGCCGGGTCAGGTGGTCGATGACCGCCGGGTGGGCCAGCCCCGCGTAGCTGCCGCGGTCCTGCGCCGGGACGTCGGGATGGCGCATGGTCAGGCCGCGCACGTGCGCCTCGTAGATGAGCGTCTCGTGGTAGGGCGTGCGCGGCGGCCGGTCATCACCCCAGTCGAAGTACGGATTGATCACCACGTTGCGCGGCATGTACGGGGCGCTGTCGTTGGTGTTCAGCGCCCCGGGGTTGCCGTGCTGGTAGGAGTACACCGCCTGGTGCCAGGTGACCTCGCCGTCCACCGCCTTGCCGTAGGGATCGAGCAGCAGCTTGGACGGGTTGCAACGATGACCGCGCTCGGGCTGGTACGGGCCGTGCACCCGGTATCCGTAGTGCTGGCCGGGCTGTACCCCGGGCAGGTAGCAGTGCCAGACGAGGCCGTCGACCTCGGTGACGGCGACCCGGGTCTCGACCGTGTACCGGCCGGATGCGTCGGGATCGAACAGGCACAGCTCCACCCGCTCGGCCACCTCGGAAAACAGGGCGAAGTTGGTGCCTGCCCCGTCCCAGGTCGCGCCGAGCGGGTACGGGGTTCCTGGCCAGACCTGCATCCGCAGACCTTACCGGGGGACGCCGACCGTGGCCCGGTCGAGCACCGGGGCCAGGTCAAGCCCGTCCGGCAGCATGCCGAAGGCGCCGGCGGCCCCGCCGGTCCCGTCCGGGCCGAGCCGGGAGGCGCAGAACGCGTCCGCGACCGCGGCCGGGGCGTGCCGCACCAGCAGCGAGGCCTGCAGCGCCGTGGCGATCAGCGCGGCCAGCCTCCTGGCCCGGTACCGGGCCTGGCCGCCGTCCGCCGCGGTGGCGTCCTTCAGCTCGCGGCGCAGCCGGGCCTGGGTCGCGTCCAGACGCCGGTCGCCGCCCGCGGCCTGGTCGATCTCGGCGAACAGCGCGTCGGCCGCCCCGGGGGCACGGGCCAGCGCGCGCAGCACGTCGAGCGCGGTGACGTTGCCCGAGCCCTCCCAGATCGAGTTGAGCGGCGCGTCCCGGTACAGCCGGGGCAGCCCCGACTCCTCGACGTAGCCGTTGCCGCCCAGGCATTCGAGCGCCTCGGCGGCCGCGATGGGCGCCCGCTTGCACACCCAGTACTTGGCCGCGGGCAGGGCCAGCCGCAGCAGCGCGGCCTCGCCGGCGTCGGCCCGCGCCGCCCGGTCCGCCGCCCCGGCCAGCCGCATGGCCAGCGCGGTGGCGGCCTCGGATTCGAGGGTCAGGTCGGCCAGGACCGAGGCCATCAGCGGGTGGGAGACCAGCGGCGCGCCGAACGTCTGCCGGTGGCGGGCGTGGTGCAGGGCCGCGACGGCGCCCGAGCGGATCGCGGCCGCGCTGCCGAGGACGCAGTCCAGGCGGGTCGCGCTCACCATCTCGAGGATGGTCGCCACGCCCCGGCCCGGCTCGCCCACCCGCCAGGCGAACGCGCCGTCGTACTCGACCTCCGACGACGCGTTGGACCGGTTGCCCAGCTTGTCCTTGAGCCGTTGCAGGCGCATGGCGTTGCGGGTTCCGTCGGGCAGCACCCGGGGGAGCAGGAAGCAGGTCAGGCCCTCGGGCGCCTGGGCCAGGACCAGGAACAGGTCGCACATCGGCGCCGAGCAGAACCACTTGTGGCCGGTGAGCAGGTAGCCCTCGCCGGCCGGGACGGCGCGGGTGGTGCCCGCCCGCACGTCCGACCCGCCCTGCTTCTCGGTCATGGCCATGCCGGCCAGCAACCCGGCCTTGCCGTCGGGCACCCGAAGACCCGGGTCGTACTCGCGGGAGGCGAGCAGCGGGCCGAACCGGGCGGCGAGCGCGGGCTCGTGGCGCAGCGGCGGCAGCGAGGCATAGGTCATCGAGATCGGGCAGCCGTGCCCGGCCTCGGCCTGCGTCCATACATAGAACCGGGCGGCGCGGGCCACGTGGGCGCCCGGCGCGTCATCGAACCAGGGCGCCGCGTGCAGCCCCTGGCCGACCGCCGTGGCCATCAGCTGGTGCCAGGCCGGGTGGAACTCGACCTCGTCGATCCGGTGCCCGCTGGCATCGTGCGTGCGCAGCACCGGGGGGTGCTCGTTGGCCAGCCGGGCCAGCTCGGCGGTCTCGGCCGATCCGGCCTGCGCGCCGAGCTCATGCAGCCCGCCGATGGCTCCCTCGCCGACCTCCCGCCGGACCGCCTCGGTGAGCGCCGGATCGTCCGCCACGTCGTAGCCGGCCAGCGGCGGGACCTGGTTGACCACCTCATGCGTGACATGCGGTGTCGCGCGCGCCATGGGCACCTCCTGCTGCCATTTCACCACTGTTGGCGGCAATCGCGAACGCGGCCCGGGCCCGCCGGCCGGGCGGCCGCGTCCTGCGCGTCCGGCGCCCGGCGTCGGCGGCCGCATCGGGGGTCGCGCTTGTCCCATACCCGCCCAGGCCCCATCGTCGGGCGCCGCGGCCCTCAGGCGTACCGGCGCCGGTCCCCGACCTCCAGCGAAACGGCCTCGCGGTAGCGGTCGAGGAGCACGTCCGCTACCTCGGGGAGCGCGCCGAGCGGGGCGGACACGGCCCGGGCCCCGGCGGCGAACGCCTGGTCGCGGACCTGGTCCGCGAACACGCCCGGCGCCAGCAGGTACGTCGCGACTACCACCCGCGGGGTGCCGTCGCGCAGCAGCCCGGCCACGGCCTGGCCGGGTCCCGGCGATCCCGCCGAGGCATAGGCGGGCACCACGGCGCGCCAGCCGCGGGCCCGCTGCCAGCCCGCGGCCACGCGGGCCACCGCCGCGTTCGACATCGGCCGGCTGGAGCCGGCCGCGGCGAGGACCACGGCGGTGTCGGCGGGCCGGCCCGTCATCCCGGCCTGTGACATGGCCTGGGCCAGGCGGAGATCCAGTGCGCGCAGCAGGCCGGGATGCGGTCCGAGCGGCCGGCCGTAGCTGATGCGCAGGCCCGGAAGCCGCCCGCGGGCCTCGCGGAGCAGCGCGGGCAGGTCGGTGTCGCTGTGGTAGGCGCCGGTGAGCAGCAGCGGCAGCACCACGGCCTCGCGCCGCCCGGCCGGTTCCGGCCACCCTCCCGGTTCGGCGGGCTCGCCGGCGGCGGGCCCGCCGTCCAGGGCGCGCAGCACGTCGGGGAGCGTCGGCAGGGCGTGCCCCAGGAACGCCGCCCGCACCAGCAGGCCGGACCGCCCGGCCCGGGCGGCACGGCCTGCGGTGAACGCCATCAAGTCGGTGACCGCGGCCGCCGCCCGCGGGTTGGTGCTGCCGTGCGCGACGGCGACCAGAGCGGGCGGCCGGGCCCGGTCCAGCCCGGGCCCGGCGCTCACAAGTGGATGCCGCATTCGGTCTTGCCGGTGCCCGCCCAGCGCCCGCTGCGGGCGTCGCCGCCCGCTTCGACCCGCGCCGTGCAGGTGGCGCAGCCGATCGACGGGTAGCCGTCGTAGACCAGCGGGTTGACCAGCACGCCGTTGTCGGCGATGTAGGCATCGACCTGATCCTGCGTCCAGTCCACGATCGGGTTGACCTTCACCATCCCGCGCCGGGCATCCCACTGCACGACGCGGGTGTCGCTGCGGGCGTCGGTCTCCTCCTTGCGGACCCCGGTGAACCAGGCGTCGTAGGGCTCGAGCGCCCCCTCCAGCGGGACCACCTTGCGCAGGTAGCAGCACAGGTCCGGGTTGCGGCTGTACAGCCGCGGGCCCATCTGCTCGTCCTGCTCGGCGACGGTCTGGGCCGGCGTGACGTTGATCACATTGACCGGGTAGACGACGGAAACGGCGTCGCGCGTGCCGATGGTCTCGGCGAAGTGATAGCCAGTGTCGAGGAAGATGACGTTGATGCCCGGCCGCACCTGTGACACGAGGTGGACGAGCACCGCGTCGCTCATCGACGACGTGATGCAGATCCGGTCGCCGAACGTGTCGACCGCCCACCGGACCACGTCCTGCGCGGGCGCACCGGCCAGCGTCTCGGCCGCCTCCCTGGCCAGACTCTCCATGCGGATGAGCTCCTCCAGACGGGCAGGTGTCGGGTCAGCGGCCGCCGGCTCTCGGGTGGCCGGCCGGGACGGCCTGGTCGCTTTGCCGCTCACCGGATCGCTCCGGTTCCCGCAAAGCGTAGCCGGAACGAGCGAACGCAGCTGCGACAACGCCATTCGCCGTCCGCTTCCTGGGGCTCCAGGTCTTCCTCACCGCAGTAGGGGCAATAGAACGGAACCGCGCGCTCTGCCGGAAAGCTCTGGATCGGCGGGGTCGGCGGCACAGGCGGGATGGTCATGTGAGGTCCTCCTCCTTGGCTCTGGCGGCCCAGGCGGCGAACGTCTCGCCCTGCATCCGGTCGTCTTGGTAGCGCCGCAGCACCCGCTCGACGTAGTCGGGCAGCTGGTCGGCGGTGGTCTTCAGCCCCCTGATCTTGCGGCCGAAGCCCGAGGTCTCTGCGTCCCCCCCATCCAGGCTTCCCCCCAGATGCACCTGGAATCCCTCGACCTGCTCCCCGCCCGGCAGCGTCACCAGCGTGCCCTTGAGGCCGATATCGGCGGTCTGGATCCGCGCGCAGGAGTTGGGGCACCCGTTGACGTTGATGGTGATCGGCTCGGTGAACTCGGGGAGGCGCCGCTCCAGCTCCGCGATGAGGTCCGAGGCCCGTCCCTTGGTCTCGACGATCGCGAGCTTGCAGAACTCGATGCCGGTGCAGGCCATGGTGTGCCGCCGGAACGTGCTCGGCGTCACCGGCAGGCCGGCCGCGTCGAGCTCGGCGGCCAGCGCGGCCGTCCGGTCTCCGGGCACATCCAGGATCACCATCTTCTGCTCGGTGGTGGTCCTGACCCGCCCGCTGCCGTACTGCGTGGCGAGCCGGGCCACCAGGTCCAGCGAGTCGGCCGACATCCGGCCCACCCGCGGGGCGAAGCCGACGTAGTAGCGTCCGTCCCGCTGCTTGTGGATCCCGACGTGATCGCGCTGGCCGCTGCCCGGCGCCTTGGGTGCCGGGCCGTCGGTCAGCCGGTAGCCGAGGTAGTCGCGTTCGAGCACCTCGCGGAATCGGTCCGGCCCCCAGTCCGCCATGAGGAACTTCAGCCGGGCCCGGTGCCGCAGCCTCCGGTAGCCGTAGTCGCGGAAGATCGACGTGACCGCGGCCCAGACCTCCGCGACCTGGTCCGGCCGGACGAATACCCCCAGCCGCTTGCCGATCATCGGGTTGGTGGACAGCCCGCCGCCCGCCCACAGGTCGTACCCGGGTTCGCCGTCCGGGCCGGGCACGCCGACGAACGCGATGTCGTTGATCTCATGCACGGTGCACTGCACCGCGCAGCCGCTCATCGCGGACTTGTACTTGCGCGGCAGGTTGGAGAACGCGGGGTCGCCGACGTAGCGCTCCGCGGTCTCGCGGATCTGCGGCGTCGCGTCGATGATCTCCTCGGCGTCGATGCCCGCCAGCGGGCAGCCGAGGATCACCCTGGGCGTGTCGCCGCAGGCCTCCGTGGTCGACAGGCCGACCGCCTCCAGGGCCTCCCAGATGGCCGGGACGTCCTCGATGCGCACCCAGTGCAGCTGGATGTTCTGCCGGTCGGTCACGTCCGCCGTGCCCCGGGCGTACCGGCGGGAGACGTCGGCCACGGTCGCGAGCTGCTCGCCGCTGAGCTGCCCGCCGTCGATGCGGATCCGCATCATGAAGTACCGGTCGTCCAGCTCCTCAGGTTCCAGGGTGGCGGTCCTGCCGCCGTCGATGCCGGGCCGGCGCTGGGTGTAGAGACCGAACCAGCGGAATCTCCCGCGCAGGTCGGCCGGGTCGATCGAGTCGAAGCCGCGATGGGCGTAGATGTTGATGATCCGGTCGCGGACGTTCAGGCCGTCGTCGTTCTTCTTGAGCTCTTCGTTCTTGTTTAGCGGCTCACGGTAGCCAAGAGCCCACTGACCGTCGCCGCGGCCCTGGCGGCGGCTTCGCTGGCTCCTGGCATCGGGCGGTGCGGTGCGGCCGGGTGTCGTGCTGGTCGGCGCGGGCATGTGCGGCGTCCCTTCGGTTACGGGGCGCGTGCCGGGAGCTTGCGGGCGGCAGCCTGCGCGGGCGCCTTACTGCTTGATCCGGCCCCGGGGCTGCTGGCGGCACGCGCCCGTCAGGAATGACGGGCTGTGGTCAGCGGCCGCTGGAAACACAGCGCGCTCCCGATGCGAAGGAAATCAACATGCCGACGGGTGACAAGCAGTGGGTCGGCCGGGCTCAGCGGCGCAGGCGGGCGCGCCGCCCGGGGCCTCCAGCCCGCTGGCGCAGGGGGCTGATCATCGAGCGGATCCGGTGCCGAAAACACGACGCTGGCTCCCATGTGTCATCCCAACGGCGCGACATTCACGCCTATTCCGCCCTGACCGGATCAACCCTGCCGGATCCAGCCGAGCTGCGGCTCGGCGGCCCGATCCGGCGGACGGTGCTGGCAGTCACACCAGGTCCCGCCCGGGCACTTCTCGTGGTGCTGCTGTCGGCAGGACGGGCAGATCATGGCTTCTATTGTCCACGCCACTTGGTGGCGGCGCGAGGGACGGCCGGCCTGCGGCCGCAGCGGCGCCGCGGCCTGCAGCGCAGGCCGCGGCCCGGCCGGTCAGGCCGCGTTGGCCCGGCGCATCCGGCGCCGGCGCTCGGCCGACCGCTCGTCCTCGTTCAGCCCGCCCCAGGTGCCGTACTTTTCCGGGCGGCTGACGGCATAGTTAAGGCATTCGGTGCGGACCGGACAGGCGGCGCATACGGCCTTGGCCTTGCGCTCTCGGATTTCGCGTTCGGGCTGGCGCTCACCGTCGGGGCCGAAAAAGAGCACGACTTCCTTACCGCGGCACGCAGCGTCGTCTTGCCAGCCCCAGTTCGGCCGTGGAATCAAGACGGCCTGACGGCGTACCTCAGACATGGATAACTCTCCTCAACCAGCTCACCGTGTAGTTCCTCGCCTAGCGGAGCGTCCGGCTCACTGGACGCACTAAAAAATCTCGCGTGATGCGGCATTCGCCCCGTCGCAGGATGTAACGCACTACGCCGCCGTAGTGTTCCCGCGAGTAGGGGCACCGCCTGGTGCGCGAAGCGGCGGCCACTCAGCCGCCTGGCCAGCAAGCCGACCCCACATCATGCCATCGGTGGCCCTCGTCATGCAGGCGAGATCGAAAACTGGCCGGCGGGCTTACTCGCCGCCGGGTCCGGCCGGCTTAGCGCAACTGCGCACGAACTAGACAAAGCCGATGGTTCGGCGTCACGATGGGCTCCATGTCGGCATCAGATGCGGCTCCGCTGCCCCGTCTGGGCGAGGTCTTCTTCGACGTCCGGGGGAATTCCCGGAGCATGCGGCTCAGCTGGTACGCGGACACCGGAGTGGCGGTCCTGAGCATCTGGCAGGGCGGGATGTGCACCGGCACCTTCCGGCTGGCCATTGCGGACCTGCCCCGGATGGTGCAGACGCTGCAGCGTGGCCCCGGTGCGCCGCAGCCGGACTGGGACGCCGAAGCGCCGGGCGCGGGACCCGTCGCCGAGTCGGCGGCGGCCCGGATGCGGGCCATGCCGCCGCTGCCCGGCGAGGAGTTGCTGGCCGAGTCGGAGGGCCCCAAGACCGGAGCCGCCGACTACCTGGCCAGCCTGCAAGCGGACGCCCTTCCGGCCGCGGCTCCGTACCCGGCGGGCCCGGCGGACGACGCCCGGTCGGCCTCGACCCAGTACCTGGCGCCGCCGGGCGACTACCAGGCGGATCCGCCCGATCGCCGCGCCGCGCCGCCGGATTACCTGGGCGGGCCGCCCGGCGACCGGACCTCGTCCCCCTCGCCGGACTATCCGGCCGGGTCGCCGGCCGACCGGGCGCCGTCCCCCGACTATCTGGCCGGGCCAGGCGGCCACCGGGCGCCCTCCCCGCCCGGCTACCTGCCCGACCCGCCGGAGCACCGGGCGCCGCCCCCGCCCGACTACCTGGCCGAACCGCCGGGCCACCGGGCCGAACCGCCGGCGCACCATGCCGAGCCGCCCGGCCGCCGGGCCGAACCGCGCGGCTATCCCTCCGAACCGCCGGGATATCCGGGCGGCCGACCCGATTACCTGGCCGACCCGCCCGCCAACTACCTGACCGGGCCGGCGAGCTACCAGGAAGAGCAGCCCGGTTACCGGCCCGCATTCCGCGCGGACCGGCCGGATCCGTCCGCGATCGGCCCGGCCGGTTACGGGGATGCGCTTCGCCCCGGCGGCGGGCCCGGTAGCTGGAGTCCTGGCACCGGCCGCTCCGATAATCCTCCTGACCGCCGGGGTCCGGCCGGCTACCCGCAGGATCCTTACCCGGGCGGCCCGGGTCCGGCGGATTATCGGGATGAGTCATCGGCGCCGTATTACCACTCAGGGAGTTCGGCCCACGGCGACGGCGATGGTCTCGACCGAAGTGCCGCCGATTACCCCGCGCATTACGCCAGCACCGTTACCGATGACGACCCGCTTGGCCCGTCTCCGGATGCGTTTCCTTACGGCCGTCCGCCTACTGCGCGCCACGCGGGAAGCCGGCATGCCGCGCCGGACACGCCGTTCGACTGACCTGCGCGAGCTTTCCTGCGCCGGATCCCTAAATCCCAAAGACACCCCGAAAACACGTGGTCGGGCCGCCGTTACAGGTGCCATGTGCCTGGGGATATATTCGCCTCGGGGGAAGGGGGAGTACGAGTGGCACAGAAGCTATCGGTCACATTCGCCTGTGACTACGACTCAAAAGAGATCCCGGAAGGCGAGCACATGACGCGTGCGTTCAGCCTTGATGGCCGGGACTATGAGATCGACCTATGCGAGAAGCACAGCCAAAAGTTCGATGAGGTGCTCAGGCGCTTCTCGGACAGGGCGCGCAAGGTAACCGGCCGGGTGCGCACCAAGCGCAGAACGGCGGCGCACCGTCAGCACAGCGCCGAAGTCAGGGCCTGGGCCAAGCGCAGCGGCATCGAGGTCAGCGACCGCGGCCGGATCCCGGCCAACGTCATTGAAAGGTACGACGCAAGCCACCGCTGAGGGCTTGCTCACGAGGGCTGGCGGCCGGTGTCCCGCCCATCGGGCTGCGCCTGCGACGGCTGGGATTCGGCCGGCGGAGGGGCGGCCTGGGACTGGACTTCCTGCGCTCGGACTTCCCGGGCCGGCGCCTGCGCCGCCTGGGCTGATTCACCGCCCAGCGCGGCCGTGGCCTGGCCCGCCGCCGTCATCCCGGCGCCGTCCGGCACCGTCGGCTGGGCAGGCGGTGCCGCGGCACCGGCGGGCGCAGGTCCGGCCCCCGCGGGCGGCGGCAGGGCTCCGGCCGGGCCCACCGCGGCGGCCAGCACCTGGGAATTGGGCACGTGGATCGGGCCGTTCGCGGTGGCCAGCGTGACGTAGGTGATGCTCACCTCGGCGACGGTTCCCTCCAGCAGGCCGGACAGTGCCCCGGACCTGATGCCGACCTGATCGCCCACCCGGAACGGCCTGGCCATCAGCAGGACGATGCCCGCGAAGACGTTCGCCAGGCTCTGCTGGGCGGCGATGCCGACCAGCACGCCCGTCAGTGCGCCGCCCACCACCAGCTGAGTGACCGCGATGTTGAGCAGCTGCAGGGTGATCGCGATGGTGGCCAGGCCGCCGACGACCAGGACCGCGAACCGGACCACGGCGGCGTGCGGGGACCCGACCGACCGGGTGAGGACCTCCCGGGTCTTATTGCCCAGGCCGATGGTGCCGATCCCGGCGAGCAGGCAGAAGGCCACGGCCGTCCCGTAGGCCAGGGCCAAGTTGCCGGTCTTGCCCAGCGGGGCGAGCACGCTCGTGTTGTTCACGTCGTCGTTGGAGACGTAGCGGGCCTGGACGGAGACGGCCGCCGCGACCACCGCGAGGACGAGCGCGAACACGTAACGCCACGGGCGCGTGCGCGCCTTCACCTTGGCCACCTGCTGACGTGCCGCCTCGAGCTGGTGCCTTTCCTGGAGATCCACGTGCCTACGCTACCGACGCGCAAGAGTGCCCGGCCCCGGGTAACCTGTCGGGTTCCCCGGGGCCGGGCGCCGGCCCGGATGGCCGGGCGTGCTCAGTCGCCGAGGTTGAACAGCTTGCCGCCGACCGGGAAGACGACCTTGCCCGCGACGCCGTTCATCACCCCGGCCGCCGATGTGTACCAGGCGACGAGGGCCGTGAGGACGCCGAGGTAGCCGCCGACCTGAACCAGGCCGCCGGTGAGCGGCGGCAGGATCGGGGTCTTGGTGGCGAAGTTGCCGATGAACAGGAAGATCTCCGTCAGCTCCAGGGTCAGGAACACCAGGAAGACCGCCATGTTCAGCTGGGTGCTGACGATCAGCATGTAGGTGTTGAAGATCGCGAAGGCGAGCAGGATCCAGCCGAGGTCGCGGTTGATCTCGATCGGGTGCGTGGCGCTCGGGGCGATGAAGTGCAGCCACAGGCCAATGCCGATCCAGAACCCGCCGTAGGTGGAGAACGCCGTCGCGCCGAAGACGTTGCGGTTACGGAACTCCCACATGCCGGCCAGGAGCTGGCCCAGGCCGCCGTAGGCGATCGCGTAGCCCCACCAGTCCCCTCCGATCGAGCTCTTCGCCCAGCCGGCGTTGATGGCGGACAGCAGGAACGTGGTCAGGGCGAACGCGGCCAGGCCGAGCGGAGCCGGGTCGGCGATGCCGGTTGCCGGTACCGCGGGAGCGGTTGCCGGTGCTTCGGGGGCATCTGTGGTGCTCAAAGATTCCTCCTGTAAGGCACGCGCCGCCCGGACCTGCCGGGATAACTCGCCCGCGGGGCAGGGCAGGCGCTCGGGGTGGACGGAAGGAGCACAATGGGCCGACGACGCAGGACTCGCTGCCGGTCCAGACACCCCGGGCAGCGACCGCTGTGGAAACGCACAAAGGCGGCCATATACGGACCTTCCTTCTCTTCACAGCTGGCTCAGTAGAACCAGATGGAAGATCTGCCCTGAGCGTAACTCCGGAAGCGCTGTTTAGGGAGACCCAGTTTCTGACGGTGTTGGCCGTTGTGCACCGGGCCGCCGGCGAGAGCGACTGCGGGCCAGCACCCGGCTGAGCCCGGCCCGGGTCGCCACCACCACCAGCCGGTCCGCGGGCTGGAGCTGGTCGCCGGCCCGCGGCGACCAGTCGACCCCGGTTCCGCCCCGGCGCCGGAGCGCGATGAGCCGCACGTCGCCGCGGTCGTGCACGTCTTCGACGCTGCGTCCGGCCAGCTCGGCCCCTTCGCCGACCGCGACCTCCGCGATGAGCAGCACGTGCCGTCCCACCGGGATCGTCCGCAGCACCTGATGCTCGAGCATCGTCGCGGCGAAGGCCGGCGCCGCCAGATACGACACCGATCGTGAGATCGTGTTGCCCACGTTCTTCTGAACCCGCTCGGCGAGATCGTCGTCGTAGAGCCGGACCACGATGCGGGGCTTCTCGGCGAGCGAGCGCGCGTGCAGGGCCGTTTCCAGGTTGACGATGTCGCTGTCGGTCACCGAGACCAGGGCCTGGCACTCGGCTATGCCCGCGGCCAGCAGGGTCTCCTCCCGGTGCGTCGCGCCGATCACGACCCTCAGGCCCAGGCGACGGGCCAGCGGCACCCCGGCGGCGGTCTCGCTCTTGTCCACGCAGACCACGTCGACCCCGAGGTCGTGCAACTGGCCCAGGACCCGGGTGCCGACGTTGCCGAGACCGGCCACGATGACGTGATCGCTGACCGGGCGCTCCCGGCCGTGCACCGATCCGGTGAGCCTGGCCCCGACCACCGCCGCGGTGACCAGCGGGAGGAAGGCCATGCCGTCGAACGTGAGCAGGAACTGCGCAACTTTTTCCGGGGATCGCACGCCGGGGCCGGTCAACGCCGCCCCGGCGGCGTCAAGGAACGTCAGGTAGAGAGCGGTCGTGGGAGAGTAGTGCACGGCCGTGGCCAGCAGCACGAATCCGGCGACGAGGATCGCGATCAGGCAGGCGAACGCGGCGCCGATGCGGTGCCAGAACAGCATCCGCAGCAGCCGGACCGCCGCCCGCAGCGGATGGCGGCGCTGCCTGGCCAGCGGATTGCGCGGGGTCCCGTCGGCCACCGCGAGCACGAGCTCGGTGCTGGCGTCCTGCGCGGCGGTGAGCCGGGGCGATCCGCCGTCGGCCCCCGCGGCCACCCCGCAGATCACCTGCCGGGGGTCGGTTCCTTCGCGCCGGGCCGCGTAGAGCGTGCGACCGGCCAGCCGGACATGGCTCGGCGTCGGCTCGCCCAGCGCGGCCGCGACGAACGAGGGCGCCGCCATCGAGGATTCCGACAGCACCGCGCAGTCGGCGAAGAACGTCTGGATCCGCTCGCCCAGGCTGGTATTGAAGATCGCGACCACCAGGCGCAGCCCGGCGTTGAGTTCCTGCGCCCGCAGCGCCGCGTGGAAGTTGCCGAGGTCGTCCTGGCGCAGCAGGGCCAGCGCCCGGGCCGACGGCAGGTCCGCGGCCAGGAACGCCTGGTCGTCCAGGTCGGCGCGCTCAATGAGCCGCACCCCGGGCAGCCGCGCCAGCATGGGCCCGTGATCGCGCTGCGCCGAGGGCAGGATCACGGTGACGTGCTCGCCGTACCTGACGGCCAGTTCCTCGACCATGCGCAGGGCGAGGGCGTCGTCCCCGCACACAACCAGGTGATCGCGACCGGCACGGATGCGGGGATCTGTGGCCACGGCGCGATCTTAACCAGCACCGGTCACATCGTCCGGAAAAGTCGCGGCCCCATGTCCGGCCCGGCCCGCGGAGGCGTCCGAATCCCGGCTGCGCCCGGTCTCAGGGGGAGGCGAGGCGGCCGAGCTGGGGCGGGACCCGGGCGGCCGCGGCGCGATCCAGCAGGAACAGCGTCTGCTGCCGTCCCCGCGCGCCCGCCGCGGGGACCTGCACCGGGCCGGCCGCGGACAGCGCCAGCCGGATGGCGCCCGCCTTGTCAGCGCCCGAGGCGATGATCCAGACCTCGCGGGCCGCGGTGATCGCCGGGAGCGTCAGCGTCAGCCGGGTCGGGGGCGGCTTGGGCGCCCCGTGCACCGCCACGACCGTCCGCTCCTCGTACATGGCCGGCATGCCGGGGAATAGCGAGGCCACGTGCGCCTCCGGCCCGATGCCCAGCAACAGCACGTCGAAGGACGGGACCTGGCTGTGATCCTCGGGCTGCGAGGCGGCCAGCAGCCAGCCGGCGTAGCGCGCGGCCGCGGCCTCCGGGTCGGGCCCATCGGGCCCGTCGGGCCCCGGCATCGGGTGTACTCGCTCCGGGGTCGCGTCGACGTGGTCGAGCAGAGCCCGCCGGGCCCCGGTCTCGTTGCGCTCGGGATCCCCGGCGGGCAGGAAGCGCTCGTCGCCCCACCAGATGTCCACGTGCCGCCAGTCCACGGCGTCCCGGGCCGGGGCCGCCGCCAGCTCGGCGAGCACCTGAGTGCCGATGCCGCCGCCGGTCAGCACGAGCGACGCGTGAGCGCGTGCCGCGCACACATCCACCAGCCGGGTCACCAGCCGCGCGGCCACGGCCTTGGCCAGCAGCTCGGCGTCCCGGTGAATGAGGACCTGGGGGGCGCTGATGACGCTACCTCCGCGCGCCGGCGGCGAACCGGGCCAGCGCCTCGCCGTACACCTCGTCGGGATTGAGCCTGCGCAGTTCCTCGGCCATCAGCTCGGCGGTGTCCCTGCGGTGCAGCGCGACCCGGCGATCCGGCTGTCCTGGCCGGCTCAGCGTGGCGGTCCGGCCGTCGGGCCTGGAGATCGTGATGTCGCCGTCGGTGGCGGTGAACCGCACCTCGGTGATGCCGGGCCCGGCCGACTCATCGCGGGTGAACGGCGCGCCCAGGCGGCCGGACAGCCAGGCCGCGATCAGGTCCGCGCTCGGGTTCCGCGGCTCGGCGCTGACCGAGCCGCCGGTGATCTCGCCGTGCGGCAGGTCCATGGTGGCGGCGAGCAGCGAGCGCCAGGGCGTGGCCCGGGTCCAGGCCAGGTCGGTATCACCGGGCCGGTAGCCGGCCGCGAGCGCGGTGAGGGCCTGGGCCGGGTCGGGGGCCGAGGCGGCGTCGGTGACCCGGCGTTGCGCGATCATGCCGAGCGGGTCCCCGGACGGCGCGGCGGGCCCGCTGCGTGGCCACCACGTGACGACCGGCGTGTCGGGCACCAGCAGCGGCGTGACCACCGAGTCCGCGTGCAGTCCCATCGGGCCGTACATCCGCAGCAGCACCGTCTGGCCCGGGGCGCCCTCGCCGGTCCTGATCTCGGCGTCGAGCCGGGATTCGGCGCCGAGATCCCTGGCGATCACCCCCAGCACCCGGCACGGGTGCTCGCGGCCCGCCTGGCTCGCCGCGCGCACCGCGTCGTACTGGGCCGACTCGTCGGTCATGATGATCAGGTTCAGCACCATGCCGGTCGTCGGCCCGCCCATCTGATCGCGTGCGCGGGTCAGCGCGTCCCGGATCGCGTGGGTGTTGGTATCGGTCAGGTCGATCATCATCGTGCCTCTCCTACTCCTCCATCGCGGAGCTTGCTCCGCGGCGGGGGGTTATAGCGGGCCCAGGGCCGGCCCGGGCCGGGCCCTGGGCCGGCTAGAGCCGGCGCCAGGCCCGCCCGTCGCGGGCGACCAGGGCATCCGCGCTCGACGGGCCGGGCGTTCCGGCCGGGTACTGCTCGGGCTTGGCGTGCCCGGCCCAGAAGTTCTCGATCGGGTCGAGGATCTTCCAGGACAGCTCGACCTCGCGCTGCCGGGGGAACAGCGGCGGGTCGCCGATCAGCACGTCAAGGATCAGGCGCTCATAGGCCTCCGGGCTGGACTCGGTGAACGACTCCCCGTAGGCGAAGTCCATGTTGACGTCGCGCACCTCCATCGCCGACCCCGGCACCTTGGAGCCGAATCTGACCGTGATGCCCTCGTCCGGCTGCACCCGGATCACCAGCGCGTTCTCGCCGAGCTCCTCGGTGTCGGTCCGCGCGAACGGCAGGTGCGGTGCGCGCTGGAACATCAGCGCGATCTCGGTCATCCGGCTCGGCAGCCGCTTGCCGGTCCGCAGGTAGAACGGGACCCCGGCCCACCGCCTGGTGTCGACCTCCAGCCGCATGGCCGCGTAGGTCTCGGTGGTCGAGTCGGGCGCTATTCCCGCTTCCTCCAGGTAGCCGGGTACCTCGACGCCGCCCTGCCAGCCCGCGGCGTACTGGCCCCGGGCGGTGCCGACGGCGAGATCCTCGGGGATCTTGACCGCGGAGAGGGTCTTCTCCTTTTCCATGCGCAGCGAGTCCGCCTCAAAGGAAACCGGCTCCTCCATGGCGGTGAGCGCCAGCAGCTGCAGCAGGTGGTTCTGGATGACGTCACGGGCGGCGCCGATCCCGTCGTAGTACCCGGCCCGCCCGCCGATGCCGATGTCCTCGGCCATGGTGATCTGGACGTGATCGACGTAGCTGCGATTCCAGATCGGCTCGAACAAGGTGTTGGCGAATCGAAGCGCCAGGATGTTCTGTACGGTCTCCTTGCCCAGGTAGTGGTCGATGCGAAAGACCGAATGCTCGGGGAACACCGCGTTCAGCATCGCGTTGAGCTCCTGTGCGCTGGCCAGGTCATGGCCGAACGGCTTCTCGATCACGACCCGGCGCCAGGGCTGCGGCGCGCCCGGCGGCACCTGCGGCGGCGTCGACAGCCCGGACCGCTTGAGCTGCCCGACCACCTGCGGGAACGCCTTCGGCGGCACGGACAGGTAGAACGCGTAGTTCCCGCCGGTGCCGCGCTCGTGGTCGAGCTGCGCCACGGTCTCGGCCAGCCGGTCGAACGCCTCGTCGTCGCCGAACTCGCCGGGCACGAACCGCACGCCCTCGTACACCTGCTGCCAGACCGTGTCGCGGAACGGGGTGCGCGCATGCGCCTTCACCGCGTCGTGGGTCAGCCGCGCGAAGTCCTCGTCCGCCCAGTCCCGCCGGGCGAAGCCGACGAGCGAGAACCCCGGCGGCAACAGGCCGCGGTTGGCCAGGTCGTAGATGGCCGGCAGCAGCTTCTTGGTCGCCAGGTCGCCGGTCACGCCGAAAAGGACGAGGACGCACGGCTCCGCGACGCGGGGGATCCTGCGGTCACGAGGATCGCGCAGTGGGTTCGATCTCATGCGGTCCCTCCGCCGCCGTGCCTCACCGGCTCACGCACCGGCCGAGGGCGCGGCGGCCATCTCGGTCCTGATCGTCTCGAGCAGCTCGTTCCACGACGCCTCGAACTTCTGGACGCCCTGCTGCTCCAGCACCGCCACGACGTCGTCGTAGCCGATGCCCAGGCCCTCGAGCTGCTCGAAGACCGTCCTGGATTCGTCGTAGGTGCCGTGGATCGTGTCGCCGCGCAGCATGCCGTGGGCCTGGGTCGCGTGCATTGTGGCCTCGGGCATGGTGTTGACGGTGTCCGGGGCCACCAGCTCCACCACATACATCGTGTCGGCGAACGACGGGTCCTTGACGCTGGTCGAGGCCCAGAGCGGGCGCTGGATCCGCGCCCCCTTCGCGTGCAGCGCCCCCCAGCGGGCGGAGCCCTCGTCAAACCTCTGCTCGAAGAGCTCGTAGGCGAGCCGGGCGTTGGCCAGAGCCGCCTTGCCGCGGAGCGCCTCGGCCTCCGGCGTGCCGATCTTGTCGAGCCGCTCGTCGACCTCGGTGTCCACCCGGCTGACGAAGAACGAGGCCACCGACGCGATGCCGGACAGGTCGCGCCCGGCCGCCGCCGCTCCCTCCAGGCCCGCCATGAACGCGTCGATGACCTGCCCGTACCGCTCCAGCGAGAAGATCAGCGTCACGTTGACGCTGATCCCCTCGGACAGGCACTCGGTGATGGCGGGCAGCCCCTCGACGGTGGCCGGGATCTTGATAAACAGGTTGGGCCGGTCGACCAGCCACCACAGCGCCCTGGCCTCGGCGATCGTCTTGGCCGTGTCCCGGGCGAGCCTGGGATCGACCTCGATCGACACCCGGCCGTCGAGGCCGTTCGTCTCGTCGTACACCGGGCGCAGCACGTCGCAGGCCCAGCGGATATCGTAGGTCGTGATCGACCGGGCCGCCTCATCGACGGCCACCCCGCGCACCGCGAGGTCGGCGATCTGGCCCTGGTACGCCGAGCCGTTGGAGATCGCCTTCGCGAAGATCGTGGGGTTGGACGTCACGCCGCGCACGTGCAGGTCGCGCATGAGCTTCTCGAGGTTGCCCGTGGACAGGCGCTCCCGGCTGATGTCGTCGAGCCATACCGAGACGCCGGCCTCGGTCAGCTGTGCGAGTGTGTCGTTGGGGCGCGAATTCATGACCCTTGCTCCTTGCGCTAGTCGCCGGCGCCGGCGCTCTGCCTGGCCAGGCTGGTCCGGGCGGCATCGGCCACCCGCTGTGCGGTAATCCCGAACTCGGCGTACAGGGTCTGGTAGGCCGCCGATGCGCCGAAATGCTCCAGGCTGACGCATTCGCCGAGATCACCGGCGAAGGCGCGCCAGCCGAGGGCGATGCCAGCTTCAACGCAGACCCGGGCCCTGACGCCTGGGGGGAGTACTTCCTCTTGATATGAAGCATCTTGCTCGGAGAACCATTCCACGCACGGCATCGAGACGACGCGCGCGGACGTGCCGTCCCGCCGCAGCATCTCCCGTGCCTCCAGCGCGAGCGCGACCTCGCTGCCGGTGGCGATCAGCACCACCTCGGGCCGCCCGCCCTCGCCGTCGGCAAGCACGTACCCGCCGCGCGCCGTGCCCTCGGCGCTGCCCAGGCCCGCTTCGGGCGAGCGGTCGAAGACCGGGACGTTCTGCCGGGTCAGGCACAGGCCGGCCGGGCGGTCGATCCGCTGCAGGATCGTCCGCCAGGCGACCGCTGTCTCGTTCGCGTCTGCCGGACGGACGACGTCCAGGCCCGGAATCGCGCGCAGCGCCCACAGATGCTCGACCGGCTGGTGCGTCGGCCCGTCCTCGCCGAGCCCGATCGAGTCGTGGGTCCACACGTAGGTGACCGGCAGCCGCATCAGCGCCGCAAGCCGGACGGCGGGTCGCATGTAGTCGCTGAAGACCAGGAACGTCCCGCCGTAGGGCCGCGTCAGGCCGTGCAGCGCGATGCCGTTGACGATCGCTCCCATGGCGTGCTCGCGGATGCCGAAGTGGAGCGTCCGGCCGTACCTGCCGCCCGGGTACAGGCGGGTCTGGTGCACCTCGGGGATGAACGACGCCTCTCCCTCCATCGTGGTGTCGTT